>Ga0224504_10000520_pt1 | contig 17178 bp, 15 predicted proteins | sample SF_Oct11_sed_USG_3_FD_170160 | JGI IMG/M metagenome (GOLD analysis project Ga0224504, IMG submission 170160) | Sediment microbial communities from San Francisco Bay, California, United States - SF_Oct11_sed_USGS_24 | ecosystem: Environmental > Aquatic > Marine > Sediment | place: USA... | reverse complement strand
GCGCCAGCCCGGCGTCAATCAGGCTTGCATCGGCAGCCCGGAAACCATGCAGTTCGGCGCGCCGTGGCGCAGGCAGGCTGCCCAGCAAGGCCCGGGCAATAGCAGGGGTATCCGGTCCGGAGATGCGCACCATGCCGACGCCACCCTGGCCGGGTGGGGTGGCAATGGCAGCAATGGTATCGGTGGCCGAACTGACCACGGGCGCGGAGGCCGGTTATTTCCCGCCGCGCTCAATGCGCCGCGTGATCACCCACTGCTGGGCAATGGAGAGAGTATTGTTGACCACCCAGTAGAGCACCAGGCCGGACGGGAAAAAGGCGAAAAACACCGTAAAAACGATCGGCAACATCATCATCACCTTGGCCTGGATCGGATCCATCGGTGCCGGATTCAGGCGCTGCTGGATCAGCATGGTAGCGCCCATCAGCAACGGCAGGATGTAGTAGGGGTCCGGCGAGGACATATCGGTAATCCACAGGATAAACGGTGCATGCCGGAGCTCGACGCTTTCCAGCAATACCCAGTAGAGGGCGATGAAGACGGGGATCTGTACCACGATGGGCAGGCAGCCACCGAGCGGGTTGATCTTCTCCTTCTTGTACATCTCCATCATCGCCTGGTTCATTTTCTGGCGATCATCCCCGTAGCGTTCCTTGAGGGTTTTCATGCGCGGCGCCAGCTTGCGCATATTGGCCATGGATTTATAGCTGGTTTCGGAGAGCTTGTAGAACGCCAGCTTGATCAGGATGGTGACGCAGACGATGGCCCAGCCCCAGTTGCCGAGCAGGCCATGCAGGGTCTTTAACAACCAGAACAGCGGTTGCGCCAGTACCGTTAGCAGCCCGTAGTCCACCGTCAGCTCCAGTCCGGGGGCGACCTGCTTCATCTCGTCCTGCAGTTTTGGACCTATAAATATAGTGGTTTCGTACAAGGCGCTGCTGCCGGGTGCTACCACCCGGTTGGGAGAAATCATGCCGATAACATAGCGGGCGCTGCTCAGCGTGTTGGTGTAATAGCGATCGGTTTCAGCGCTTGCCGGAATCAGTGCACCGAGGAAGTAATGCTGCAGCATCGCAGCCCAGCCATCGGTGATGCTGCGATCGAGCTTCTCATCGACCATGTCTTCAAATTTTATCTTTTCGTACTTCTCTTCCGGGCTGTAGATGACGCCGCCCATGTAGGTATAGATAAACGAGCTTTGGCCGGTCTCGGCGACCTGGGTACGCTGCAGCTGGCGGTACTGGCGGCCCTGCCACTCTGCCGTGCTGTTATTACGTACCTCGTGTTGCAGGTCGACCGCGTAACTGCCGCGATGGAAGATATAGCGCTTCACTACTTCGACACCCTCGGGACTGCGCCAGACCATGGAGACCTGCAGCTCATCAGCAGCGTCTGCCATGCGGTAACTGCCTTGCTCCGCCGTGTAGACCACATGATGGGTCGGCTCGGTGCCGACACTGGCGCGCAGCCCGGACTGGATCACAAACAGGTTTGGCAGGCTGTCGTTGAGTAGCCGGAACGGTGGTGAGTCCGGCTCCGTGGTGGCCTTGTAGTGAAGCAGATCCGCCTGCCGCAAATCGCCGCCGGTAGTATCTATCTTGATGTGAAACAAATCGGTGGTGACATCAATAAACTGCCCTTTTTTCAGTACATCAGTATCCGGCAGGGCGCGCTCCATGGTGGCCATGTCAGCCGGCGCACCCGGTATATCAGCAGTATCAGCAGAGCCGGCCGGCAGGCTTGCTGTGGTCGCCGGCGGCAGTGCGTTTTCCTGCGGCGCCGCTGTCTCGACCTGCGGGGCAGGGCCATAGTCTTCCATCCAGGATTGCCATAACAGCAACACCACGAACGACAGGGCGACAAACAAAAACAGGCGTTGATTATCCATGACTGTGTCCGGTCTCCTTTTCCGGGACCTGGTCGATACCACCTTCATGCCAGGGGTGGCAGCGCAACAATCGGCGCAGTCCCATAGACAGGCCACGCAGCACACCAAAACGCTCAACAGCGGTCATGGCATAACAGGAGCAGGTCGGATAGTAGCGACAGTTGTTACCCAGCCAGGGACTGAGTAGCAGGCGGTAAGCATTAATTAGTTGGATGATGAACCAGCGCATTTTTCAATCAGTTTTATCCAGAGCTTCTCAAGGGCCTTGTCCAGATCCCGTGCAGGGCAGGCTGAAATGCCGTTACGTCCCAGCACCACGATGTCCAGCGGCTGCAAGCGCATTTGCCAATGCCGAAAACTTTCCCGGGTAACCCGCTTGATGCGATTTCGTGCTACCGCTGTGCGCGCCACCTTGCGGGATATTGCCAGCCCGAGGCGCGGATACTGCAACTGGTTGGGAACTGCCAGCAGTGTCATCCAGCTGTTATTCAGTCGGTAACAGCCGCCTTTAAAAACGTGCTGGTAATCTGCCGGCTCGGTGAGTCGCACCCGCCGCGGAAAGCGCGCTGCGCCGGGACACAAGGGTAAGGGGTCAGACAGACAACCGCGCCCGGCCCTTGGCACGACGGGCATTGATGACACGACGGCCATTCTTGGTGGCCATACGGGCACGAAAACCATGGGTACGGTTACGCTTCAGTTTGCTGGGTTGAAAAGTTCTTTTCATGGCTCGCTGCTTCTAAATGTTTTCTCAAATAAAAAATCACGCCAGCAGGCGCGAAAAGGGCGCAAAGAGTACAGTTTCCGAAGGTGTGCTGTCAAGATTATACGGACTCAAATATCTTCGCATCAGGGTGTGGATAACTTTTTTCGACAGGTATAGACTCCCCTTCCTGCTTTCGCAGAGAAAACAAAAATACAGGGGATATATCAGGTGGAAGGTACGCTCTGGCAACAATGTCTGGTCCGACTTGAAAATGAGCTGCCCGAGCAACAATTTAACACCTGGATACGCCCGCTGCACGCGGTTGAAAACGGTGAAGACCTGCAGTTGCTGGCGCCCAATCAATTCGTTCTCGACTGGGTCAGAAAACATCACTTCAAGACTATTTCACAAACACTGCATGATCTGGGTCCGGGTGCAGACACCCATCTCAAGCTGGAGATAGGCAGCAGCAAGAAGGCGGTCCTGGCGGAATCGCCAGTCACTGGCAGTCAGCCAGGCAGTGTCGCAAAAGCTGCCCCGGTAGCACATAAAAGCAATCTCAACCCGGATTTCACCTTTGACACCTTTGTCTCCGGAAAATCAAATCAGCTGGCCCGGGCGGCCTCCATGCAGGTCGGTGAAAATCCCGGTGGCGCCTACAACCCGTTATTCATCTACGGCGGTGTCGGGCTTGGCAAGACCCACCTGATGCACGCCGTCGGCAGCATGATCGTTGCCAACAAACCGGACGCGCGAGTCGTCTACCTGCACTCTGAACGCTTCGTCGCAGACATGGTCAAGGCACTGCAACACAATGCCATCAACGAGTTTAAAAACTATTACCGGACCGCGGATGCGCTGCTCATTGACGATATCCAGTTCTTCGCCAAGAAAGAACGTTCTCAGGAAGAATTCTTTCATACTTTCAATGCCTTGCTTGAAGGTCAACAGCAAGTCATTCTGACCTGTGACCGCTATCCCAAGGAAGTGGATGGTCTTGAAGACCGCCTCAAATCACGTTTTGGCTGGGGCCTGACAGCTGCCATCGAACCGGCCGAACTGGAAACCCGCGTTGCCATTCTGATGACCAAGGCAAGCCAGAGCGGTCTCGAATTACCGAGTGATGTCGCCTTTTTTATTGCGCAGCATATTCAGTCCAACATCCGCGAACTGGAAGGTGCACTGCGCCGCGTAGCTGCCAGTGCCCGATTTACCGGACAGGCCATCAATATCGAGCTTGCCAGGGAAGCGTTGCGTGACTTGCTGGCATTGCAGGACAAGCTGGTGACGATCAGTAACATTCAGAAAGTGGTCGCCGAGTACTACAAGATACGGGTAGCTGATTTGTTGTCACCGCGTCGCAGTCGTTCCATTACACGGCCTCGACAGCTTGCCATGGCACTGGCAAAACAGTTGACCACGCACAGCCTGCCGGAAATCGGTGATGCCTTTGGCGGCCGTGATCACACCACCGTGCTGCATGCGACACGCAAGGTAGTTGAGTTACGCGACAGCGATAGCCGTATCAACGAGGACTTTAACAACCTGTTGAGAACCCTGACTGCATAAGGTGGATAACTTGTGGATAAAAGATACCGGCAAACTTATCCTTTGTTATCCACAGCTTTCCAACAGTCCTTGCGGTGTTCTGTACCCTGCTTTATTATTAACATAACAGATTGATTAATATATTATTAATTAGCTTATCAACAGACTTGTTGTTGCCTAATTATTGTAACAATAGAACTACTAACTTAAAAATTTATTAATTAAATATTATGAAATTCAGTATCCAAAGAGAAGATTTTCTCAAGCCCCTGCAGCAGGTCATTGGTGTTGTAGAACGCCGACAAACACTACCGGTTCTTGGTAATGTGCTAATCAATGCAAGCAAAAAAAGTATTTGCCTGACATCGACAGACCTGGAAGTAGAACTGCAGTCACACGTCAATATTGCCGTCACCGAGATTGGTGAAATAACCCTGCCGGCACGTAAGCTGCTGGACATCTGTCGTACCTTGCCGGCAGAGGCGCAACTGGATATTTCCGTAAAAAACGATCGGGCCCTGGTACGTTCCGGCAAGAGTCGTTTTACCCTGTCGACGCTACCGGCAAGTGAATTTCCGGTGATTGATAAAATCAAAAGTGCGCGCAAGTTTGCTGTGCAGGAAAAAGCCTTGCATGACCTGATAGAACGTACTGCCTTTGCAATGGCGCAGCAGGATGTTCGTTATTATCTGAATGGTTTGATGCTGGAGCCGAGCGGCAGCACCTTGCGTGCGGTTGCCACAGACGGACATCGACTGGCCATGTGCGAACTGGCGGTTGATGTCGGTGACGGCATCGATCAGCAAGTGATTGTGCCGCGCAAGGGAGTGCAGGAACTGCACCGTCTGCTGGAACAGAAAGAAGCCGAGATCCAGGTCGAAATTGGCAGCAACCATATTCGTATCACAACCGACGAACTGCGTTTTACTTCCAAGTTAATCGATGGACGTTTTCCTGATTACACGCGTGTGATGCCCAAGAATGCCGATAAACGTTTACAGATTAATCGTGACCTGTTGCGCCAGGCACTGACGCGTACCTCTATTTTATCGAACGAGAAATATCGTGGTATCAGACTCGATATATCAGAAAATAACATTAAAATTCAAGCACATAACCCAGAAAAAGAAGAGGCTGTAGAAGAACTGGATGCAAACTACGACCATGAAGACATGGTGATTGGCTTCAATGTGACCTACTTGCTGGATGTTCTGAATGCGATTGAAACAGACGATGTAGAGGTATTTCTGTGTGATGGCAACAGCAGTGTTTTGATCAACAAACCGGCAGCTACTGATTGTCGCTACGTTGTCATGCCGATGCGTCTCTAGCGATTTGTTTAGCTGGCCGGCAAGATTGCTTCTCTGAAAATCTTGCCCCGGCCAGCCACTGCCATACCGGAATGTTCCATGGGATTGCAGTCACTGGAAATCCAGGATTTTCGTAATATCGTTTCTGCCTCGCTGCAATTTTCAGCGGGGCTCAATCTTGTCTTCGGTGAAAATGCAGCAGGCAAAACCAGTCTGCTGGAAGCGATCTATTGTCTGGGAAGGGTGCGTTCGTTTCGAACATCGATTGCCGCGCAACCCATACGCGATGGTCAATCTGCCTTTCGATTGGTGGGACGGGTACTGTCTCACCAGGGGCGTGAGATCCCGATTGGTCTTGAGCGCCATAAGCAGGGACTAAAAGTCCATTTCGACAGGCAGCCTGTTAGACGGCTCTCGGATCTGGCTGGCAGTTTCCCGGTGCAGGTGTTGAGCGGTGATACCCCGACTATATTAAATGGCGGACCCCGTTATCGGCGCCAGTCTATGGATTGGGCATTGTTTCACGTGGAACAGGCCTATCGGGAGGGTTGGCAGCGCTATGCACGTGCGCTACGGCAGCGTAATGCAGCGCTACGCACACAGTCGCCAGTGAAGCAGGTGATTACCTGGGATGCCGAGTTGCTGGATGCTGCTGCACAGATCCATAGTTTTCGTGAAAAGTATTTCGAAGCGCTCGCGCCTCACCTGCATGCGGAAATGCAGTTGCTGCTACCTGACAGGGAAGTGAGTCTGCGCTACCAGCCTGGATGGCCCGCAAATGTTGCCCTGGCTGAGGCCTTGTCCCAGTCATTGGACAAGGACCGCGGACAGGGTTTTACCCAGTACGGACCACACCGTGCTGATTTCAGTCTGCAAGTGAATGGAAAGGGCGTGGTATCGCATTGTTCCCGTGGCCAGCAAAAAGCGGTGGTGGTGTGTTTTATGCTGGCACAGGTTCAATTACAGCAACATCGATCAATGCCCATGGGGGCCTTCCTGCTGGATGACTTGACCAGCGAACTGGATGCGCCACATCAACAGCGGGTGTTGTCTGCCTTGCGTGATCTTGACAGCCAGGTATTTGTCTCGGCGATTGATCCCGAGGCCGTAGAAACTGCCGCTTGGCCGGCAGTAAAAAAGTTTCACGTGGAACATGGCGAGATACAGGAAGTGGTATAATCCCAGCCTTCACGCGCAGCGTGCGCGGGCAGTGCGATAAACGAGTATCCAGGACACCAGAAGATGGCTGAAGAAAACGCATATACCTCCTCGAACATAAAAGTTTTAAAGGGTTTGGATGCAGTTCGCAAACGCCCGGGAATGTACATAGGCGATACCGATGATGGCACCGGCTTGCATCATATGGTGTTTGAGGTGGTTGATAATTCGATTGATGAGGCGCTGGCCGGCCATTGCAGTGAGATTACGGTGACCTTGCACACCGATAACTCGGTGACAGTGAGTGACGACGGTCGTGGCATTCCAGTTGATTTGCACCCGGAAGAGGGTGTTTCCGCAGCTGAGGTCATCATGACGGTACTGCATGCCGGCGGCAAGTTTGATGATAATTCCTACAAGGTCTCCGGTGGGCTGCATGGCGTAGGCGTGTCAGTCGTCAACGCCTTGTCTGAAAGTCTGACGTTGAAGATACAGCGCGAGGGCAAGCTTTATACCCAGGACTATTCTTTGGGTGAACCGCAGGCACCGCTGGCCGCCACCGGCGAGACACAGCTGACTGGCACGGAAATTCATTTCACACCCAGTAAAGAAATCTTTGCCGTTACCGAGTTTCACTATGAAATTCTTGTCAAACGCCTCAGGGAGCTGTCTTTCCTGAACTCCGGGGTGCGCATTCGTCTCACCGATGAGCGTAATGACAAGCAGGATATATTTGAGTACCAGGGCGGTATCAGGGCCTTTGTGGAACATTTGAACCAGAAAAAGACGCCGCTGCATCCGACGGTGTTTTACTTCACCAGCGAGAAGGACGGTGTCGGTGTGGAGCTGGCAATGCAGTGGAATGATTCCTACCAGGAAAATATCTTCTGTTTCACCAACAATATTCCGCAGCGTGATGGCGGTACGCACCTGGCCGGATTTCGTGGCGCCCTGACGCGGACACTGAACCAGTACATGGAAAAAGAAGGACTGATACGCAAGGCCAAGGTTGCTACCACCGGCGATGATGCCCGTGAAGGACTGACCGCCGTGCTGTCGGTGAAGGTGCCGGATCCCAAGTTTTCATCACAGACCAAGGACAAGCTGGTGTCCTCTGAGATCAAGGGGATTGTTGAATCTTCCGTGGGTGAAAAATTCAGCAGTTACCTGATGGAATGTCCGAGCGAGGCCAAGGCCATTACCGGCAAGATTATCGATGCGGCCCGCGCCCGCGAGGCAGCGCGCAAGGCGCGTGAAATGACGCGCCGTAAGGGTGCGCTTGATATTGCCGGTTTGCCGGGCAAGCTGGCCGATTGTCAGGAACGCGACCCGGCCCTGTCTGAACTGTTCCTGGTGGAGGGTGATTCAGCCGGTGGTTCTGCCAAGCAGGGACGGGATCGGCGAACCCAGGCGATCCTGCCTCTGAAGGGAAAAATTCTGAACGTTGAAAAGGCGCGTTTCGACAAGATGCTTTCATCGGTCGAGGTGGGCACGCTCATCACGGCGCTCGGTTGTGGTATCGGTCGCGAGGAGTTCAATCCCGATAAATTGCGCTATCACCGCATTATCATCATGACGGATGCCGACGTCGATGGCTCGCATATTCGCACCCTGTTGTTGACTTTTTTCTATCGGCAGATGCCGGAACTGATCGAGCGCGGTTATATTTATATTGCCCAGCCACCACTCTATAAAATCAAAAAAGGCAAGCAAGAACAATATGTTAAGGACGATATGGCGTTGAATGCACTGCTCCTCTCCGCTGCCATTAACAAGGCCCAGTTGTATGTGAATCCGCAGGCGCCGCCGTTGTCAGGTCCGGCCCTGGAGACGCTTGCCAATGAATACATGGCGGTAATGGCGGCGATTCGCCGACTGGCGCGCCGCTATGATGGTGAACTGCTGGAGAAGATGATTTACATGTCCGCGCTCGACGATGCAGGTCTGCAGAATATGGATACCGTCTCAAGCTGGTGTGCAGAGCTGGTTGAACGGGTGAATGCCGGCTTGAGTAGCGGCAAGCGTTACGAGTGTGTGGTTACGCCGGGCGCGGAAGATCAAACCTTCGTGGCAAAGGTCAGCAAGTGGACGCATGGCATTGTCGCCAGCGAGCAGCAGTTTACCCGGGATTTCTTTGGCAGCGCGGAATATGCACATATCCAGTCGCTCGGTCAGCAGCTGGATGGCTTGCTGAGTGCCGGTGCCTTTGTACAGCGTGGTGAGCGCCGCGCCGAGGTTTCTTCGTTCCGGCAGGCGCTGACCTGGTTAATGGATGAGGCCAAGCGTGGACAATCGATACAGCGCTACAAGGGACTGGGTGAGATGAATCCTGAACAGCTATGGGAAACGACGCTGGATCCGGATAACCGCCGTCTGCTGCAGGTGCAGATTGAAGATGCGGTCGGTTCCGATGATATCTTCACCACGCTGATGGGCGACCAGGTTGAGCCGAGACGTGACTTCATTGAAAAGAATGCCCTGTCTGCGTCCAACCTGGATATCTAGATAGTCGTGATTTTCGCTATAGCTGAAAAACAAATAAAAATTATACTATTGAATAGTAAGTAATTATTTTTATAGTAAACATCAGTTATATATAACACACAATATATTTAGTCGCATAGCGGCTCCGCTGCTACAGGGTCGTGATCTCGGCCATGCGTGCCTCAATCCAGCCGGAGGCTTCATCCAGCAGCTGCTGCGCGGTTTTACCCCTGGGTGAAATCGGGGCGCCGATGCGAACCTGGATGACCCCGGGGCGTTTGATAAAACTGCGCCGTGGCCAGTATTCACCGGCATTGTGCGCGACCGGAATAATATCTCGCCCGCTGTGCTCAGCCAGTACGGTACCACCAATTCGATAACGTCCCTGTGAGCCGGCCGCTACCCGGGTACCTTCCGGAAAGATGACCACCCAGATACCTTCTTCCATGCGTGCCTTGCCCTGGGTAACCAGCTGGTTGATGGCGGCCTTGCCGGACCCGCGTTTTATGTGGATGCACTGCATCAGCCACAGTCCCCAGCCAAAAAACGGAATCCACATGAGTTCACGTTTGGCAACCCATACCTGCAGCGGAAATATCTGCTGCAGCGCAATCGTCTCCCAGGTCGATTGATGCTTGGCAAACACGATACCGGCGTCGGCCGGAATATTGTCCGCACCCTGAATTTCATGGGTTAGCTTACAGCTTACCCGCAGCCACCAGAGGATGAACTGCACCCAGATTTGTAGCAGCGCCCAGCGTGTTTTCAGCGAAAACGGGGCAGCCAGCATCAGCAGGATGGCAAACAGCACCAGCGAGATCGGAAACACGATCCAGAACGCCAGCGAGCGCAGCCAGAGTATCAGGTAGGGAGAAGTATTTGAGGCCATGTCAGTTTTTCAGATGAAGGGTGGTACTCAATTATCAAGCAGCTGGTTTACGGCGCCATAGAGGTCATTGAAAACCGGCACCTGCGGGTCAAAATCCGGATGGGAGACTGTACCAAAGCCCTTGCCGGTCTTAACCAGCATCGGCGTGGCGCCAGCAGCCCGTGCGGCCTGGATGTCACGCAGGGAATCACCAATTGCCGGTACCCCCTGCAGGTCAATTTGTAGCCGTGCAGCGATGTCATGAAACATGCCGGGCAGGGGTTTGCGGCAGCTGCAGGCATCATCAGGACCGTGCGGACAGAAGAACACGGCGTCGATCAGGCCGCCGGACTCTATAACCCGGCGGTGCATGGTTGCATGGATACGCGCCAGCGTGTCGAGGTCAAACAGATTACGGGCAATGCCTGACTGGTTAGTGGCAACCACCACCCGCCAGCCGGCACGGTGCAGGCGGGCGATGGCTTCCATACTGCCACGAATCGGCAGCCACTCGTTCGGCGATTTGATGTATTCATCGGAGTCTTCGTTGATGACGCCGTCGCGGTCGAGGATGATCAGCTGCATCACATGTCCCTGAATTCCGAGACCCGGATTCGGCCGTTAATCATGCGCGACTCGCGCGACTCAAGTTTATGCATCTTTGCCCAAAAGGCGTCATCCAGGTTGAAGCCGCCGGCGATGGCGGTGCCGATCAGCAGTATCATCAAGTCCGCTGATTCCTCGGCAAGGCTGGCCGTGTCCTTGCCCTTGGTGACGCAGGCTGAAATTTCACCCAGCTCCTCGGTCATCAGCGCGACACGGTAGGCCATTTCCTCGCCACCGGTATTTTTGAAATCATGCTTGTCATGAAACGCCTGCACGGCTGCAAGCATCGCACGGTAGGAATCGGTCGTGGACATGGATCACCTGTACTCCGGTTATGTGGCGGCTACGGCTTGCTCCGCCAATCCAGCAGTTTTCCCGACAATTTATTTCTGCAACAGGGAAATATCTGCAACCTGTAAAAACAGCCGTGACAGCGAATGCAGCAAAGCCAGCCGATTATCCCTCAGCCGGTCATCATCGGCCATTACCATCACCTGGTCGAAGAAAGCGTCTACCGGCGCCTGTAGTGCCGCCAGTTCGCGCAGGGCCTCAGTGTACCGGCGTTGCTGAAATAATGGTTCGACAGCCGTTTGCAGCGCGTTGACGGCGGTTGCGAGCGCCTGTTCGGCGGGTTCCTGCAGCAACTGCTGCTGGCAGCTGGCCGGTATTTCTGTCTCGGCCTTGCGCAGGATATTGCGGATACGCTTGTTGGCTGCCGCCAGACTTTCGGCCTCGGCCAGTTCGCCGAAGGCCCTGACGGCACGGATGCGCTGATCAAAATCCAGCGGCCGCGCCGGTTGCCGCGCCAGTACCGCGGCAAATATGTGGTTGTCATAACCGGCGTCCAGATAATAGGCACGCAGGCGTTCCATCATGAAGCTGAACAGATCCTCTGTAATGGCTTCAGCCTGTACCTCCGCGGGCAGTAACTGTGCGGCAGTATCAATCAGTCTGGTGAGGTCGAGATCAAGCTGTTTTTCTATGAGGATACGCAGCAGGCCAAGCGCCGAGCGGCGCAGACCAAAGGGATCCTTGTCACCGGTAGGTGTCTGGCCAATGGCAAAAATACCGGTGAGCGTATCGAGGCGTTCGGCAATGGCGAGTGCCTGACCGGGGCCTGAAGCGGGCAGCACATCACCGGCAAAACGCGGTTGATACTGTTCATCCAGTGCTTCTGCGACGGCGGCGTCCTCGCCATCATGGCTGGCGTAATAGCGTCCCATGATGCCCTGCAGATCGGGGAATTCGCTCACCATACTGGTGACCAGGTCGCACTTGCACAGGGCAGCAGCGCGCTGCACCTGCGGCACATCAATATTCAGTTCTGCAGCAATGTGGCTGGCAATGGCACTGATGCGGCGTTGCTTGTCGCCCAGTGAGCCGAGCTTTTTCTGAAAGGTCATGTGGTCGAGCTGAGCGGCCCGGCTGTGCAGCGACTGCTTGCGATCCTGGTTCCAGAAGAACACCGCATCCTCCAGGCGCGGACGAATCACGCGTTCATTGCCGGCGCGAATCTGCTGCGGCTGGCTACTGGAGATGTTGGCGATGGTGATGAAGTGCGGCAGCAGCTTGCCGTCGGCATCCATGACCGGAAAGTACTTCTGGTGGTCCTGCATACTGGAAATCAGTGCCTCGGCTGGTACCTCCAGGAAGCGTTTATCAAAGCCGCCGCTGATGGCGACCGGCCATTCCACCAGTGCATTTACCTCATCAAGCAACGCCGGCTCAATGTGTGCCTGGCCGCCCAGTGCAACGCCGGCCTCGCTGGCCTGTGCCTCAATCGATGCGCGCCGCTGTGCCATATCGGCAATCACCTTGCCGGTCTGTTGCAGTGTTTCTGCGTATGATTCCGGGCTGCCAATAGCGATGTTGTGCGGATGGTGAAAGCGGTGTCCGCGGCTGTAGCGATCGCTGTTGACGCCGAGAATGCTGGCCTTTACCGCGGTGTCGCCGAACAGCAGCACAATCCAGTGAATCGGGCGCACAAATTCGATGTCCGAGCTGCCCCAGCGCATGCGCTTCGGCATGGGCAGCGCTTTCAGGGCCTTCTCCAGCAGCCCCGGGATAATCTCTGTGGCGGGCTGGCCGGCAACCGTGGAGGTGAACGCCAGCCAGCTGCCCTTGTCTGTTTCAAGCTGCTGCAGCTCGCTGACGCCGACACCACAGGAACGTGCAAAACCCTCAGCCGGCCTGGTGGGTTTGCCATCCTCGTCAAAGGCCGCCTGCAGTGCCGGACCGCGCTTGTTGACCTCACGGTCTGGCTGCGCTTCAGGGACATCCCTTATGAGTACCGCCAGACGGCGCGGTGCCGCGTAGGCCTGGCTGGATCCATGCTCAAGATAGTTTTCATCCAGCAGTTTGTCGAGCGAGGCCTGCAATGCATCGCGCATGCGCTGCAGCGCCTTCGGTGGCAACTCTTCCGTACCGATTTCGATGAGTAAATCCCGGGTTGCCATCATGCGCTTGACTCCTTGTCTGCCAGCATCGGGAAGCCGAGTTTTTCACGGGCCGCGTAGTAGCTCTCGGCAACCTGGCGCGACAGCGTGCGTACCCGCAAAATGTAGCGTTGTCGTTCGGTTACCGAAATGGCATTGCGTGCATCCAGCAGGTTAAAGGTGTGTGAGGCCTTGAGCACCATTTCGTAGGCTGGTAATGGCAGGCCAGCCTCGATCATGCGATTGCTCTCACGCTCACAGGTATCAAACCATTGCAGCAGTGACTCGATATCGGCATGCTCAAAATTGTAGGCTGACATCTCTACTTCATTCTGGTGATAGACGTCGCGGTAGGTGAGTGGGCCATCGGGTCCTTCTGCCCACACCAGATCAAACACGCTTTCAACTTCCTGCAGGTACATGGCAATGCGCTCCAGCCCGTAGGTCAGTTCCCCGGTTACCGGCCGACTCTCCAGCCCGCCGACCTGCTGAAAATAGGTAAATTGCGAGATTTCCATGCCGTTTAGCCAGATCTCCCAGCCAAGCCCCCAGGCGCCCAGCGTCGGGGATTCCCAGTTGTCCTCGACGAAGCGGATATCGTGTACCAGCGGGTCAATCCCGAGTTCGCGCAGCGAGCCGAGATACAGCTCCTGGATATCCAGCGGCGACGGTTTCAGCACCACCTGGAACTGGTAGTAGTGCTGCAGGCGGTTCGGGTTTTCACCATAACGACCATCGGTTGGACGGCGCGATGGTTGCACATAGGCTGCCCGCCAGGGCTCTGGTCCGATGGCGCGCAGGAAGGTTGCCGGGTGAAAGGTGCCGGCGCCGACTTCCATATCGTAGGGCTGCAACAGCGCGCAACCCTGGCGGCTCCAGTAGTTCTGTAATGCAAGGATCAGGGCCTGAAATGTTTTGGGGGTATCTGACACGGTTTGTTTTTCGTATAGGTTGATGCGGATTGCAAGCCGTACAGTATAGCGTGCGGTGCTGACAATTTCCCCACACTGGCGCCCCGGGGTGCCTTTCCCGGGGCACTTGAGTGACATTTTGCAGTTCCCTGTGGTAAATGTAGATAACGGTACACAGATGTTGGCCTCAAGCGGTGGCGACGCGGGGTCGATTACTTTTCGTACCCTGGCGGAGGAACGGCATGGCAGAGCTCATTCTCGAACCGACACCCCAGGCCCAGTGGCAGGCACTGGTCCATGAAGCACAGTCAGCCTGCGACCGGCATCTGGATGAAGCGCTGGAAAGCTACCTGGTGTTTCTGCTGATGCGCTTTGCCAGCAAACCCCACTGTACGGCGCGTATTATGGCGGCTGATTATCTTGGTTCGCAGGCACTGCCCGCCGAGCAGCGCGCCGACCGCTTGCGCGAGGTTGGCGATCATTGCCTGCTGTTCTCCGGGATGTTTCCGCAGCTTGCCGAGCGCCGCCTGGTGCGTATCAGCTACTTCGTCAATATCGGCCGCGCCTCGTACCGGCAGCTGTCGGATGGGCTGGATCGTGGCTGGTCCTCGGTTTACAGTCACCTCTCCGAAGCTTTCATCGTGCTGGTGGATATTCTGCACGCGATGCGCGAACTTGACGGTGTTGCGGCGTTGACGCCGCTGCAGGCGATGGACTTCTGGCAGCAGACCGGCAGTCGTCGCTGCTACCGCCAGGTGTGCGCTGAAGGCCGTTGTATACCGCTGGTCGCCGCGACCGAAAAGCACTGAATCCCTGTGTTATCTATACTCAGCGTGCTGCGCTTGGGTTAGAATCCCGCCAATCCGGGTGCCGTCCGGGCAGGGTAGCGTGTCGTACCGGGTACATCCGGAGTTGACGCAATAGCCGCCGGGCCGCGCTAAAATCCATGTTCGCTGTTGTTCCCCTTATGTCTCAAAAACCCAAGGCTGTTGCGCTGATTTCAGGCGGACTCGATTCATTGCTGGCCGCGCGGGTTGTGATGGAGCAGGGCGTGCATGTCGAGGGTATCAACTTTTTTACCGGTTTCTGTGTCGAGGGACATACCCACGCGATACGCAAACAGGACCGTGCCAAACCGAAACGTAATAACGCCTTGTGGTCGGCCGAGCAGCTCGGCATCAAGCTGCACATCATCGATATTATCGAGGAATACAAGGATGTCGTTATTAACCCGAAACATGGCTACGGCGCGAATCTGAATCCCTGCCTGGATTGCAAGATCTTCATGGTCGAAAAGGCGCGCGAGTGGGTCGAGGAGCATGGATTCGATTTTATTATCACCGGCGAAGTGCTTGGCCAGCGGCCGATGTCGCAGCGCAAGGACACCATGCCGGTGGTTGCGCGTGATTCCGGTGCCAGGGATCGGCTGGTGCGACCCCTGTGTGCAAAAAACCTGCCTGTAACCATGCCCGAGATACGTGGCTGGCTGGATCGTGACAAGCTGTATGGTTTTAACGGGCGCTCACGCAAGCCACAAATGGCGCTGGCAGAAAAGTTCGGTTTTGAAGACTATGCACAACCGGCCGGCGGTTGCTGTTTTCTGACCGACAAGCAGTATGCCGTGAAGCTCGGTGACCTGTGGGCGACACGGGGTACGCGTGAATATGATCTGGATGACATTATGTTGCTGAAGGTGGGCAGACACCTGCGGCCGCGCCCGAATTTTAAAGTTATCGTCGGTCGTGAAGAAGGCGAAAATCGTTTTCTGGAAGGCTATAGAAAGCGTTTTGTGCACATGATCCCGAGAAGTCACAGCGGTCCTCTGGTATTGATTGACGGTGAGCTTGCAGCCGGGGATATTGAGCTGGCAGCGCGCCTCACGGCACGTTTCAGCCAGGGGCGTGACGCTGCACAGGTAACCATAGAAGTGAAACCCGTGGACGCTGATGCACACTGTCTTGACGTGCTACCGTTAACGGCAGATGAAATTCCTGCAGACTGGTATATATGAGCACAACAGTCGTTGATGCACGCAACCTGCTGTGCCCGATGCCGGTCATCCGTGCCCAGGATGCCGTGGTGAAGCTGCAACCGGGGGACACCGTGCAGGTGCTGTGTACTGATCCGGGCGTGGTCCATGATATTCCGGCCTGGTGCAGGATCCACGGACATGAAATCTTCAAGATTGATGAACAGGGGCACGAGATTGTCATTCATATTTGCGTTGGCACAGGTAACTGAACCATGAGCCATACACACCTGCCTGACCCGCTGGATACACGTTACCGGAAAATTCGCCTGGTAACCGTGGTGGGCGGGGTTGTTGACCTGTTGTTGGGCATTGCCAAGGTGCTTGTTGGTATTAGCGCTGGTTCGCAGGCGCTGGTGGCTGATGGCGTGCATTCCTTTTCCGACCTGGCGACCGATTTTCTGGTGCTGTTTGCCGCCAAGCATGCGCATCGCGAGGCCGATGATGAGCATCCCTACGGGCATGGCCGTATCGAGACCGTGGCCACGGTGATACTGGGTGTGGCGCTGGTGATAGTTGCGATTGGTATCAGTTACGATGCGGTGCGCCGCTTGCTGGAGCCGGACCTGCTATTGCATCCGGGGCCGCTGGCACTGGTAGTGGCGCTGGTGTCGGTTGCCTCGAAGGAAATTATCTATCAATACACCGCACGGGCAGCAAAACGGCTGCGCTCCAAGATGCTGCTTGCGAATGCCTGGCACAGTCGCAGTGATGCCATTTCCTCGATTGTTGTAGTGATCGGTGTGATCGGCACCATGGCCGGTTTTCCCTACCTCGACGCGCTGGCTGCGGTCGCGGTTGCCCTGATGATTGCAAAAATCGGCTGGGACCTGCTGTGGAAGAGTCTGCAGGAACTGATCGATACGGCACTGGGGCCGGCAGAGGTTGAAGAGATTCGTGAAACCATTATGTCGGTCAACGGTGTGCGTGCCTGCCACATGCTGCGTACCCGCCACAGCGGCAGTGATGTGCTGGCAGACGTGCACATACTTGTCGATCCTGCGCTGAGCGTTTCAGAGGGACACCAGATCGGCGAGGCGGTGAGGCACAGACTGATAGAGACGAATGAAGATGTTACCGATGTCACGGTGCATATTGACCCGGAAGACGATGAGCTGGCTTCTTCCTGTGACCACTTGCCGTTGCGTAATGAAGTTTTGCGGCGTCTCGGAGAGCAGTGGCAGGATATCGAGTTTGGCACCGAGATCGAGAAGGTGGTGCTGCACTACCTGGAT
>Ga0224504_10000517_pt1 | contig 17205 bp, 11 predicted proteins | sample SF_Oct11_sed_USG_3_FD_170160 | JGI IMG/M metagenome (GOLD analysis project Ga0224504, IMG submission 170160) | Sediment microbial communities from San Francisco Bay, California, United States - SF_Oct11_sed_USGS_24 | ecosystem: Environmental > Aquatic > Marine > Sediment | place: USA... | reverse complement strand
ATGATTTACCTCTATATGCTGGTGCAGGCCAATGCGATATTACTAAAGGAGCACTTGTAGGTAATGTACTTGTTAGTTATTCTGGAAGTTCTGTAACGGTAACCTATGATATTGATGAAGGTTATGCAATGAGTGAGGCACATGTGTATGTTGGTTGTGAAAAATACCCAACAAACAAAAAAGGTCGCACAACAGTGGCTCCTGGTCAATTCACATTTAACGCTGGAAACTTAGATCACTCTACTGGAATTACGGCTACATTTGATATTGGTGAATATACAGGCAAACTTTATGTAATTGCACATGCTGTTACTTGTGAAGAAACCTGTAGATGTAGTGAAAGACCAGGTCCAGATGATGACAAAGATTTCGGTACTATTGAATTAGATTTAAGCGGATGTACTGTTACTACTGTTGAGAAACCAATTTTAAGTAAATTAGTAAGCACGTTTAATGCGTACCCAGTACCATTTGATGAAGTACTTACTGTTGAATACAAATATGAGTATGATACAGATGTTCAAATTCAAGTGTACGACACAAAAGGGATGTTAATTACTAATGAAACTGATGATAAGTATGAGAAGGGAACTATAGGTACTATAGCACTTAATTTATCAAGGGTTGCAGATCAAACATTAATCATTAAGGTAATTTCAAACCAAGAAGTGATGTCAAAAATGGTAATTTCAAAATCCATTGAGAAATAATTAATTATTAACTAAAAAGAAAAAAGCGATAGGTTCATTCCTATCGCTTTTTTCTTTAACAAATATTTTTCTATTATATTGAGAATCTTCTTTTACTATTCCAAGCTGAACTTTTTGTATTTCTAAAATCTGTCAGCCCTACTTTTCTCTTATTATCTTGTGCTATTTCTTTTTTACTTACTTTCATAATTTATTTATTTAGGCCGCGAAAGTACAACTTAACCCAATATTGAAAACTATTAATTCATATTAAAAAACTATAAAGCTATAGAAAAAAGCTATGCTATATTTTTTATCTTAAAAAGCTGCTAACCACTAGTAAATACGGTACTTAAACCCAAATAGTACATTTCCTTTTGGCATTGGAACCAAACTTGTTTCGGTATATTCGGCATTAAATATATTATTAGCAATGAATGAAAATACCATACCGTTTTTTAAATTTGCCGATACGCTGGCATCCACAACATTATAGCATTCACCATCCGTACGTTGTACATATCGATATGAAATATTTTGGCTAAGAATAGGGCAAAACTTAAAATTAAGCCCTGCATTAAACTGATGTTTGATACTATTTAATGAATATTGTGTATATGCAACATCTACATCTAAAATATCATCATTAATATAGGTATAACCTATGTGCAAATTTTGATTGTATTCTTTAATATTAATATTGTAATTAATAGTTGTTTCAATACCGTTTGTTTTAACATCACTAAAGTTTCGTGTTTCCCATTTATCCCCTTCATTATCTTTTGTCCAGTCAATTAAGTTTTCAGATTTTCTATTAAAAACAGCTACATCAAAAACAAAATGTTGGCTTTTAATTTTAACACCAATTTCTTCCGACAATGCAGATTCGGGCTCCAAATCTGGATTTCCCATTGTTACCGGTCCAACATAATACATTTCAGTAAACGTTGGCACCCTATAGGTATATCCAAAATTTCCATATATTCTAACCACATCCGATACTTTATATCCAATATCAATACCCGGAAAAGCATGGGTCCCAAAGTCAGAAAAATAGCTGACAGCTACCCCAGGCGTAATATCTAAATCGTTCTCCAACAATTCAAAACGTTGTTCTAAGAATCCAGTAACCGAAGTACGGTTTTGATCTCCCAAATTATTACTCACAAAAAAAGCACGGGAAACATCAACACCAACACCCGTTTTACCTACTTTGGTAGTGGCTACCATATTCGCCTCAGCTCCAATAGTATTAGAGATGTGTAAGTTTCGGTAATAGGAAGGATTTTCTCGAATAAATAAATACATGTCTTGATTTCTTCTCCAATAAATACGTGGTTTTACTGTAATTACTTCTGAACCATAATCAGCAGAAACAGCTATCAAACTCGTTTGTGTTTCTTCGTACTGATCTTTATATGCCGGACTTGCATAAAACCCATTTGCACCAAATTTTCTTTGCCCAAATGAAGTTATTAAATTGTAATTTTTAAAATTAGACTTTACAAAAGCCATTATATTTTCAAAATCCGTATTGTACCTATATCCATCTGATTGTTGATAATTGAAAGAAGCAAATACACCTCCTTCGTTAAACTCCTGACTTATGGCAGCTCCAGCTTTGACATTATTGTAGGATCCATAATTCACGGTAACATCTAACGCATTGTTTACAATTTCTTTAGAAACAATATTTATGGCACCAGTAAAAGCATTTTGGCCATAAATACGGGCAGCCGGTCCTTTTACAACTTCTATCCTTTCTATATTTGCAAAATCTATAATACCATTCATCGTATGATGCCCTGTTTGCACATCATTCATTTTTACACCATCAATTAATAACAATGTTTGATTGAAATTTCCACCTCGAATATATAAATCCGATTGCATACCATCAATACCTCTCCTCCTTATATCAACACCTGGTACATTTTGCAATAAATCGGCAACATTTGAATTTGAAGATTTTACAATATCATTAGTTGATATAAGGTTAATAGTACGTGAAGATGCCGAAAAAGGAACTGAAATTCGGTTAGAGGTGATTACAACTTCTTTAAGTTTAACGGTATCTTTTTTTAAAGGTGCAATTTGTGCATTTGCCTGAACAATATAAAAAAATGTAAAAATTATTAAAGTAATTTTAATTTTCATAAATCTTAATTTAAAACGCTGTAAAAGTAGTAACTTTCCGGACGATTAATATAGTCCAGTTTTAAAATGACAGATAGGCCGGTTAATAAGCTGTTTAAACAGTTAATTAGTTTAGATAAATCTAAATCACAACCTTTATATTTACAGGTCTCGGGTCAAATTGTAAATGCTATACAGCGCAGCTATATAACTAAAGGTACAATTTTGCCAGGAACCCGTATATTAAGTCAAATATTAAAAATTCATAGAAATACTGCTGTTGCTATTTACGAAGAGTTAGCTTCACAAGGATGGGTTGAAATTATACCAAATAAAGGCACTTTTGTTTTAGAACCAGAGAAAAAAACAGCAAAAATAAGAGCAACTTCTCAAAAGATAAATGAAGCATATACATATGCTAAAACAACAGGATTTCCTTTTCAAAAGTCATTTCATTTAGCAACAACTATTCAGGTTACAAATGCTAAGTATACCATTAACGATGGTAAACCAGATGTACGCTTGCATCCTGTGCATCAATTTACCAGATGGTACAGTGCAGCCATGAAACGAAAAACATTACTAAGTAAATGGAACAAAACAGACGAATTTTTCGCCTCTGTATTCCAAACTCAACTATGTAATTACTTAAACGCAACTAGAGGTTTTCATATTAATCCAAATAACTTAATAAATACCCGTAGTACAGAAATGAGTTTGTACGTTGTATCTCAACTTTTGTTAAAACCAAACGACGTTGTACTAGTAGGGCATTTAAGTAATTATGCTTCTAACATGATTTTTCAACAAACAGGTGCGAGCATAAAAACAATTCCTTTAGATAAGAATGGTCTAGATATTGAGTACATAAAAAAACATTTTATAAAACATAGCATTAGATGTGTATATATATGCGCCCATAGAGATTATCCAACAACAGTAAAATTAAGTGCAGAACGACGCTTAGCGCTACTACAACTTGCTAAAGATTATGGATTTGCTATTATTGAAGATGATTTTGACTACGATTTTCAATTTGATGGTTCAGCAATGTTACCTATGGCAAGTGCAGATGCAAATGGTATGGTTATTTATTTAGGTAAATTTGGACAGTCTTTATTTCCAAGTTTTCAAACAGGATTTGTAGTAGGCCCAGAAAATCTAATTTCAGAAGCCAAGAATTATTTAGAATTACTTGATAAACAAGGCGATTTAATACAAGAACAAATGTTATCAGAATTAATTCATGAAGGTGAAATATACCGCCTCATGAAAAAGAATATTGTAATATATAAAAAAAGACGAGCTGTTTTATGCAACCTTTTAACCAAATATTTTTTAGAAACCGCGCAATGGGAAATTCCCACAGGTGGATTAGCCATTTGGATACAATTTAATCCTAAAATATCGTTACTAAAACTAGCTAAAGAGGCTGAAAAGAACGATTTATATCTACCAAAAACAATTCTTTATCAAGATAAAAATACGTGTGCTATTCGATTTGGTTTTGGACATTTAAATGAAGAAGAAATAGAACCTGTTATTAAAAAATTAAAAAAGGCTTTTGACAATGTGTCTTTAAAATAAAAAAGCCAGAACAATTGTTCTGGCTTTTTTATTCATTTATGCTTCTCCCGTAGGACCAAAGTTCATTGGTATTGGCGGTTGTTCATAGTCTTTAATTTCACCATGAGCTTGTTCAAACCTTTTCACATTTTCAGCGAGTGCTTTCGATAATCGTTTTGCATGCTGAGGCGTTAAAATTATTCTTGATTTGACCTTAGCCTTAGGTTGGCCAGGCATTACACTAATAAAATCAACTATAAATTCTGAAACTGAATGATTAATAATTGCTAAATTGGAATACGTTCCCTCAGCAGTTTTATCATCTAACTCAATATTTATTTGTCCCTCTTTTGTGGGTTTTTGATCACTCATAATTTTTATAATCTAGCTTCCAATTCTTCCTTCGAACCAACAATCATATTATCGTAGATTCTCATACCTGTTCCTGCTGGAATACGTTTACCAACAATTACATTTTCTTTTAAGCCTTCTAAATTATCAACTTTTCCACTAACAGCTGCTTCATTCAACACTTTTGTTGTTTCCTGGAACGATGCTGCAGAAATAAACGATTTAGTTTGTAAAGACGCTCTTGTAATACCTTGCAAAATTTGTTCGGCAGTTGCTGGTCTAGCATCTCTTGCTTCAACCAAAGCTTTATCTTCTCTACGTAACGAAGAGTTTTCATCTCTTAATTGACGCGGACTAATAATTTGACCTTCTTTAATTTTTAAAGAATCACCTGCATTTTCAACAACCTTCATTCCATAAACAGAATCATTTTCTTCAATAAAATCGTTTTTATGAACCAATTGATTTTCAAGGAATAACGTATCTCCAGAGTCAATAATTTTAACTTTACGCATCATTTGACGTACTACAACCTCAAAATGCTTATCGTTAATTTTTACACCCTGTAAACGATACACCTCTTGAATTTCATTTACTAAGAAAGCTTGTACTTTTCCAGGTCCTTCAATATTTAATATATCATTAGGTGTAACAGATCCCTCTGAAAGAGGCATACCTGCTTTTATATAATCATTTTCTTGCACCAAAATTTGATTAGAAAGTTTTATTAAATATTTTTTAATATCTCCTAATTTTGATTCAACAATAATTTCACGGTTCCCTCGTTTAATTTTTCCAAAAGAAACAACACCATCAATTTGTGATACAACTGCAGGGTTAGAAGGGTTACGAGCTTCAAATAACTCTGTTACTCGAGGTAAACCTCCTGTAATATCTCCAGATCTACCAGATTTACGAGGAATTTTAACAATTATAGATCCCGATTCTATTTTATCACCATCTTCAACAATTAAGTGCGCTCCTACCGGTAAATTATATGATCTAATGGTTTCACCATTATCATCTTTCAATAATAAAGTTGGAATGGTTTTTTTGTTTTTAGATTCAATTATAACTTTTTCTTGGAAACCAGTTTGCTCATCAATTTCTACAAGATAGTTAACACCTCTTTCAATGCTTTCAAATTGAATTTTTCCAGAAAACTCAGAAACAATTACTCCATTAAAAGGATCCCATTTACAAATGACATCACCCTTTTTAAGTTTTTGTCCATCAGCTACATAAATATAAGAACCATAAGGAATATTATTTGTACTTAAAGTTAATCCTGTTTTCTCATCAACCACTTTAATTTCAGAGGTTCTAGAAATCACAATATCAACATCATTTCCGTCAGCATCTTTTCCTTTTACCGTATTTAAATCTTCAATAATTGCCTTTCCATCAAATTTAGTATCTAATGCGTTATTTTCAGAAATATTTCCAGCTACCCCACCAACGTGGAACGTTCTTAATGTTAACTGCGTACCTGGCTCACCAATTGATTGGGCTGCAACAACTCCAACTGCCTCACCTATTTGAACCATTTTTCGAGTTGATAAACTTTGACCATAACACTTAGAACAGATACCTTTTTTAGCCTCACAAGTTAATGCTGAACGTACTTCAACACTAATAATAGGAGAACTTTCAATACGTTTAGCAATACTAGTAGAAATTTCTTCTCCAGCTTTTACATATATCTCTTCAGAAATTGGATCTATTACATCATGTAACGAAACACGCCCATTAATTCTTTCACTTAAAGTTTCAACAATTTCATCGTTCTTTTTAAGAGCTTCAACATTTAAACCTCTTAAAGTTCCACAATCAAACTCATTTACAATAACATCTTGAGATACATCAACTAAACGACGAGTTAAATAACCAGCATCTGCCGTTTTTAACGCCGTATCGGCAAGACCTTTACGAGCACCGTGTGTAGAAATAAAGTATTCTAAAATTGATAAACCTTCCTTAAAGTTAGACAAAATTGGATTTTCAATAATTTCACCACCACCAGCAGTAGATTTTTTAGGTTTCGCCATTAATCCACGCATACCTGTTAATTGACGGATTTGTTCTTTAGAACCCCTCGCTCCAGAATCTAACATCATAAATACCGAGTTAAACCCTTGTTGGTCTTCACGTAAACGTTTCATAGAAAGTTCCGTTAAACGGTTATTTGTAGACCCCCAAATATCAATTACCTGATTGTAACGCTCTTTATTTGTAAGCATACCCATATTATAGTTTGCCATAATATTTTCAACCTGGGTTTCTGCTTCAGAAATCATTGTATGCTTTTCTGGCGGAATAATAATATCACCTAAACTAAATGATAAACCTCCTTGGAATGCAAATGAATATCCCATTCCTTTCATATCATCTAAGAATTTTCCTGTAGTAGGAACATCAGTTAATTTTAAAATTTCACCAATAATATCTCTCAATGATTTTTTATTCAATACTTCATTTACATACCCCGCAGCTTCAGGTACAACTTCATTAAATAATACCCTACCAACTGTAGTTTCAATTATTTGATAAACAAGTTCACCTTCCTCATTAAAATCTTTTGTTCTAACTTTAATAATTGCATTTAGGTCAACTGCTTTTTCGTTAAATGCTATTGTTACTTCTTCAGGCGAATAAAACGTCAATCCTTCCCCTTTAACAGGCACTTCAGGTGTTGATTTCCTGGCTTTGGTCATATAATACAAACCAAGTACCATATCCTGAGATGGTACCGTCACCGGTGCTCCATTTGCAGGATTTAAAATATTATGAGAAGCCAACATTAACAACTGAGCTTCTAAAATAGCTTCAGGTCCTAAAGGTAAATGAACAGCCATTTGATCACCATCAAAATCGGCGTTGAATGCCGTACAAACCAATGGGTGCAACTGAATTGCTTTTCCTTCAATTAATTTTGGTTGAAAAGCTTGAATACCTAAACGGTGCAATGTAGGGGCACGGTTTAATAATACAGGATGTCCTTTTAAAACATTCTCTAAAATATCCCATACAACCGGTTCTCTTTTATCTATAATTTTCTTTGCAGATTTAACCGTTTTTACAATTCCTCTTTCAATTAGTTTTCTAATAACAAAAGGCTTGTATAATTCAGCTGCCATATCTTTTGGCAATCCACATTCAGATAATTTTAATTCTGGTCCTACAACAATTACAGAACGTGCAGAATAATCAACACGTTTTCCTAAAAGGTTTTGACGGAAACGACCTTGTTTACCTTTTAATGAATCTGATAATGATTTTAACGGACGATTTGATTCTGTTTTTACAGCTGAAGATTTACGAGTGTTATCAAACAATGAATCAACCGATTCTTGTAACATACGTTTTTCGTTCCGTAAAATAACTTCAGGCGCTTTAATTTCAACCAATCTTTTTAGACGATTGTTACGAATAATTACTCTTCGGTACAAATCATTTAAATCTGAAGTTGCAAAACGACCACCATCTAATGGTACTAATGGACGTAATTCTGGTGGTGTCACCGGAATAACTTTCATTATCATCCATTCCGGACGGTTTTCTCTATTTTTATTTGCATCTCTAAAAGATTCAACAACGTTTAATCTTTTTAAAGCTTCTGTTTTACGTTGTTTAGATGTTTCTGTATTTGCTTTATGACGTAATTCATAAGACAATTCGTCTAAATCAATACGATTGAATAAATCAATTAAACATTCAGCTCCCATTTTAGCAATAAACTTATCTGGGTCATTATCATCTAAATATTGATTTTCAACTGGGAAAGTTTCAAGAATATCTAAATACTCTTCTTCAGTTAAGAAATCCATTTTTTGCAATGGTTCTCCTTCTGCATTTTTTGCTCCAGCTGGTTGTATTACTACGTAACGTTCGTAGTAAATAATCATATCTAACTTCTTAGATGGCAAACCTAAAAGGTATCCCATTTTGTTAGGTAATGATTTAAAGTACCAAATATGAGCAACAGGAACTACTAAATTTATATGCCCTACTCTGTCTCTACGTACTTTTTTCTCAGTAACTTCAACACCACAACGGTCACATACTATTCCTTTATATCGAATTCTCTTGTATTTTCCACAAGCACATTCAAAATCTTTGATTGGTCCAAAAATACGTTCACAAAACAAACCATCTCTTTCTGGTTTGTGTGTTCGGTAATTAATGGTTTCTGGTTTTAATACTTCTCCTTTTGATTTTTCTAGAATTGCTTCTGGAGATGATAAACCAATAGAAATTTTATTAAACTTTTTTACAGTGTATTTATCGTTTTTTCTTGCCATAATATTAATGATGGATTCGAATTTTAAAAATGTAAAAATATATAACAGTTAGAAGGTAAAACCTCCTAACTGTCTAATTGTTATTCCTCTAATCTAACGTCTAACCCAAGCCCTCTAAGCTCATGCATTAATACGTTAAATGATTCTGGCAATCCTGGTTCTGGCATCGGATCTCCTTTTACAATAGCCTCATAAGTTTTAGCTCTACCTAAAACATCATCAGATTTTACTGTAAGAATTTCACGAAGTGTACTAGAAGCTCCATAAGCTTCAAGTGCCCAAACCTCCATCTCACCAAAACGTTGCCCCCCAAATTGAGCTTTACCACCCAATGGTTGTTGCGTAATTAATGAGTAAGGACCAATAGAACGTGCGTGCATTTTGTCATCAATCATATGACCAAGTTTGATCATATAAATAACTCCAACTGTCGCTTTTTGATCAAAACGTTTACCTGTACCACCATCATATAAGTAGGTATGTCCAAATTCAGGAACACCTGCTTCATTTGTTAATGCAGTGATTTGTTCAATTGCTGCACCATCAAAAATTGGAGTAGCAAATTTTCTATCCATTTTTTGACCGGCCCATCCAAGAACAGTTTCATAAATTTGCCCAATGTTCATACGAGAAGGTACCCCTAATGGGTTTAATACGATATCTACAGGTGATCCATCTTCTAAGAAAGGCATATCTTCCTGACGAACAATACGAGCAACAATACCTTTGTTACCGTGACGTCCCGCCATTTTATCACCCACTTTTAATTTACGTTTTTTGGCTATATAAATTTTTGCCAATTTCAAAATTCCTGCTGGTAATTCATCCCCTACAGAAACCGTAAATTTTTCACGACGTAAAGACCCTTGTAAGTCGTTTACTTTAATTTTATAGTTGTGAATTAACTCAACAACAAGAACATTAATATCACGATCAGTAGTCCAAGTACCTTTAGTTAAATACGTGTAATCAGGAACAGAGTTTAGCATTTTTAATGTAAACTTTTTACCCTTTTGAAGTATTTCTTCACCCAAATCGTTCATAACACCCTGAGAAGTTTTTCCACTAACTAAGGTAAATAACTTATCAATAAGAACATTTTGTAATTCTTCTAGCTTCGCAGTATACTTGCTTTCTAAGTTGCTAATACTAATTTTATCTTGCGAGCGTTTCGATTTATCCTTTACGGCGCGTTCAAATAATTTTTTATCAATTACAACACCTCTTAAAGATGGTGATGCTTTTAACGAAGCATCTTTTACATCTCCAGCCTTATCTCCAAAAATTGCTCTTAATAATTTTTCTTCAGGTGTTGGATCAGATTCTCCTTTCGGTGTAATTTTACCAATTAATATGTCACCAGGTTTTACCTCGGCACCAATACGAATCATTCCATTTTCATCCAAATCTTTAGTAGCTTCTTCTGAAACGTTTGGAATATCATTGGTTAATTCTTCAGCTCCTAATTTAGTATCTCTTACATCCATTGAATATTCATCAATATGAATAGAAGTAAAGATATCTTCTTTTACCACTTTTTCAGAAATAACAATCGCATCCTCAAAATTATACCCTTTCCAAGGCATAAAGGCAACCTTCATATTTCTACCAAGTGCCAATTCTCCTTTTTGAGTAGCATACCCCTCACAAAGTACTTGCCCTTCTTTAACTCTGTCTCCTTTTTTTACAATAGGTTTTAAATTAATAGAAGTTCCCTGGTTTGTTTTTCTAAATTTTATTAGGTTATATGATTTGTTATCTCCTTCAAAACTAACCATACGCTCTTCATCCGTCTTATCGTATTTAATTTCAATGGTATTCGCATCTACATATTCCACTACTCCTGCACCTTCGGCATTCATTAAAATTCTAGAATCTTTAGCAACTCTATATTCTAATCCTGTACCAACAATTGGAGATTCAGGTTTTAATAATGGTACGGCCTGACGCATCATATTTGATCCCATCAAGGCACGGTTGGCATCATCATGCTCTAAAAACGGAATTAACGATGCTGAAATAGAAGCGATTTGGTTTGGAGCAACATCCATAAAGTTAACCATTGATGGATCTACAACAGGATAATCAGCTTCCTCACGAACAATCACTTTATCCTCTATAAAGTGACCTGATTCGTCTAAAGGAAGATTTGACTGCGCAAATTTCATTCCTTCTTCTTCCTCTGCACTTAAATAACGTGGTTCGTCCGTAATATTCACATTACCATCAATCACCTCTCTATATGGAGTTTCAATAAAACCTAAATTATTTACTTTCGCAAATACGGCCAAAGATGAAATCAATCCAATATTTGGTCCCTCAGGAGTTTCAATTGGACATAAACGTCCATAATGCGTATAGTGAACATCACGCACCTCAAATCCTGCTCTTTCTCTCGATAATCCTCCAGGTCCTAGTGCAGATAATCTACGTTTATGTGTAATCTCGGCTAATGGATTTGTTTGATCCATAAATTGAGATAATTGGTTGGTTCCAAAAAATGAATTTATAACTGATGACAATGTTTTAGCATTGATCAAATCAATAGGTGTAAACACCTCATTATCACGAACATTCATACGTTCACGAATAGTACGAGCCATACGTGATAAACCTACACCAAACTGACTTGCTAACTGCTCACCAACAGTTCTAACGCGTCGATTGGATAAGTGGTCAATATCATCAACCTCAGCTTTTGAGTTTACTAATTTTATCAAGTTTTTGATAATAGTAATAATATCTTCTTTCGTTAAAACTTTTGCATCAATAGATGTATTTAAGCCTAACTTTTTATTCATTCTATAACGTCCAACTTCACCTAAATTGTAACGTTGTTCTGAAAAGAATAATTTATCAATAATTCCTTTGGCCGTTTCAAAATCTGGTGGTTCAGCATTACGTAATTGTCTGTAAATATGCTCAACAGCTTCTTTTTCAGAGTTTGTAGGATCTTTTTGTAAAGTATTATGAATAATCGCATAATCAGACATTTCATTATCTTCTTTATGAAGTAAAATGGTCTTTGCACCTGATTCAATAATTTCTTCTATTTGATCTTTTTCTAAAATTGTATCTCTATCAAGTACAATCTCATTTCTTTCAATAGACACAACTTCACCGGTATCTTCATCAACAAAGTCTTCAAACCAAGTTTTTAATACACGGGCAGCTAATTTTCTTCCTAAATATTTTTTAAGTCCACTTTTAGAAACTTTTACTTCTTCTGCAAGATCAAAAATTTCAAGAATATCCTTATCTCTTTCGTAACCAATGGCTCTAAACAATGTGGTTACAGGTAATTTTTTCTTTCTATCAATATAAGCGTACATTACTTGATTGATATCTGTTGCAAATTCTATCCAAGATCCTTTAAAAGGAATTACTCTAGCAGAGTATAATTTTGTTCCGTTTGCATGAAATGATTGTCCAAAAAATACACCAGGTGAACGATGTAATTGAGAAACTACAACTCTTTCAGCACCATTTATTACAAATGTTCCACTATGAGTCATATAAGGAATTGTACCTAAATAAACATCTTGAACAATTGTTTCAAAATCTTCGTGTTCAGGATCTGTACAAAATAATTTTAATCGTGCTTTTAAAGGAACACAATACGTCAAACCTCTCTCTATACATTCTTGAATTGAATATCTTGGAGGATCGACAAAATAGTCTATAAACTCTAACACAAATTGGTTACGAGTATCAGTAATTGGGAAGTTATCAAGGAAGGTTTTATACAACCCTTCAGTACTTCTTTCGTCAGCTTTGGTCTTCAGTTGAAAAAAATCTTGAAAAGATTTTACTTGAATATCTAAAAAATCAGGATATTCAGTAACCAATTTAGCTGAGGCAAAGTTTATTCTTTCGGTGAAATTTTTTAGTGCCAATGGATAAAACTTTAAGTTAAAAAAAAATAAAATATAAAGAACGAATATATACGCAAAATGGTTTAGGTCTTGGGATCACCCCCAGACCTAAACCTTAAATTGTGTTAGCTGTTAAAAGCTTACTTAAGCTCAACCTCAGCTCCTGCTTCTTCTAATGAAGCTTTTAAAGCTTCTGCTTCGTCTTTAGAAACACCTTCTTTTACTGGAGCTGGTGCGCTATCTACAACACCTTTAGCTTCTTTCAAACCTAATCCAGTTAATTCTTTAACTAATTTTACAACTGCTAATTTAGAACCACCAGCTGCTTTTAAAATTACGTCGAATTCAGTTTGTTCTTCTACTGCCGCATCTCCACCTGCTGCTGGACCTGCTACTGCAACTGCTGCTGCAGCCGGCTCAATACCATATTCGTCTTTTAAAATATTAGCTAACTCGTTAACTTCTTTAACTGTTAAGTTAACTAGTTGTTCTGCGAAATCTTTTAAATCTGCCATTTCTCTTTGTTTAATTTTTATTATATTAGTTTATTAGTGCGCTTATTCTTTCTCTGATAATGATTTCAAAATTCCAGTCAATTTTTGACCACCTGATTGCAATGCTGAAACAACATTTTTAGCTGGTGATTGTAAAATTGTTACAATTTCTCCAATCAACTCCTCTTTAGACTTAATATTGACTAACGTTTCTAATTGGTCTTGACCAACAAAAACAGCTTCTTCAACATAGGCTCCTTTTAGTAAAGGTTTATCAGATTTTGTTTTCTTTTGAAATTCTTTAATTAATTTTGCAGGAGCATTACCTGTGTTCGATAACATCATGGAAGTATTTCCTTTTAATGTTACTGGTAAATCTCCAAAATCTTTATCCGATTTTTCCATTGCTTTTTCAAGCAAGGTATTTTTAACAACTGCAAGTTTTATATCTGCTTTAAAACAAGCTCTACGTAAATTAGAAGTCTGTACAGCATCTAATCCAGATATATCAGCTAAATATATAGTTGTACCTTCAGTTAACTTTGCAGTTAAATCTTCTATTACTTGTGATTTTTCTTCTCTCGTCATAATTTCTGAGTTTTAACTATTTATTAAACTGATTTTGCGTCAATGTTAATACTTGGACTCATAGTGCTAGACATATATATGCTTTTTACATAAGTACCTTTAGCAGCTGTAGGTTTCATCTTAATTAAAGTTTGAATTAATTCAGTTGCATTATCTAAAATTTGTTCAGCACTAAAAGATGCTTTTCCAATTCCAGCGTGTACAATTCCTGATTTTTCAACTTTAAAGTCAATTTTACCTGCTTTTACCTCAGTCACAGCTTTTGCAACATCCATAGTTACTGTCCCTGTTTTTGGATTAGGCATTAAACCTCTTGGTCCTAACACACGACCTAAAGGACCTAATTTACCCATAACACTAGGCATAGTAATAATCACGTCAACATCTGTCCAACCTTCTTTAATTTTTTGAAGATACTCATCTAACCCAACATAATCAGCACCAGCTGCAGTAGCTTCTGCTTCCTTATCAGGAGTAACCAATGCTAATACTTTAACATCTTTACCTGTTCCGTGTGGTAATGTTACTACCCCTCTAACCATTTGATTAGCTTTACGAGGATCCACTCCTAATCTCACAGCCAAGTCAATAGATGCATCAAAATTCACATTAGTAATATCTTTTACTAACGCGCAAGCATCATTCAAAGAATAAGCTTGATTCTTTTCAACCTTCGCTTGTGCTTCTTTTTGCTTTTTAGTTAATTTTGCCATTTTTAAATAACTGTTTTATTGTTTTACTGGAGCTTCTCCTTTTACTCTAATTCCCATTGAACGTGCAGTACCTGCCATCATTAACATAGCCGACTCAATTGTAAATGCATTTAAATCTACCATTTTATCCTCGGCAATCACTTTCAATTGATCCCAACTTACAGTAGCTACTTTACTACGGTTAGGTTCTGATGAACCTTTTTTCACTTTCGCTGCTTCTAAAATTTGAACAGCTGCTGGAGGAGTTTTAATAACAAACTCGAAAGATTTATCCTTGTATACAGTAATTGCAACCGGTAAAATCTTCCCAGGTTTATCTTGAGTTCTTGCATTAAACTGCTTACAGAACTCCATAATGTTAACTCCGGCAGCACCTAAAGCAGGTCCAACTGGTGGCGACGGGTTTGCCGCCCCTCCCTTTACTTGTAATTTTACTACCTTACTAATTTCTTTTGCCATCTTTTAATCTTAATTTAGCTATTACATTTTATTTGGAAGCAAAATGTAACATCGTATTATTGTAACAATTATGAAATTTTTTCAACTTGCATATAACTTAATTCCAACGGTGTTTTTCTTCCGAATATTTTCACCATTACTTCAAGTTTACGTTTTTCTTCATTTATTTTCTCAATAGTACCATCAAAACCATTGAACGGTCCATCAATTACTTTTACAGTTTCACCCGCTATATAAGGTATCGCAACATTGTCATTTTGAACAGACAGTTCATCAACCTTACCAAGCATACGGTTTATTTCAGATTTTCTCATAGGAACGGGATCTCCCCCTTTTACCTCTCCTAAAAACCCTATCACTCCGGTAATACCTTTTATAATGTGAGGAAGTTCACCACTTAGGTTAGCTTCAATCATAACGTAACCTGGAAAATAAACGCGTTCTTTGTTTATTTTTTTTCCATTACGTACTTGAATAACTTTTTCCGTCGGCACAAGCACTCTATCAACATAATCTGTCATGCCAAGACGGGAAATTTCAGTTTCAATATAAGATTTCACCTTATTCTCTTGCCCACCAATAGCTCTTACAACGTACCACTTTTTTACAGAATCAGCCATAACTCTAATTTAAAACAATTTAAAATACTCAGTTAAACCAGTTTGGAAGAACTTATCTACAGCAAACACTGCTAATGCAAATATCACCGTAAATACAGCAACAACTACCGTTGATTTCTGAGCTTCTTCCCAAGAAATCCATGATACCTTGTTGCGCAATTCATCAAAAGAGTCAATAATATATTTTACTAAATTCATTTTTTCAAATTTTGCACGGGCGGAGAGGCTCGAACTCCCGACACCTGGTTTTGGAGACCAGTGCTCTACCAACTGAGCTACGCCCGTAAATATAAGGTGCCTCACTTAATTAAATGCGAAGCACCTCTATAATTTTATTGTGCAGTACTCACTAAAGAATTTCAGTAACTTGACCAGCACCAACGGTTCTACCACCTTCACGGATAGCGAAACGTAAACCAATATTCATTGCTATTGGTTGGTGTAAATCTACTGTAATTGTTAAGTTATCACCTGGCATAACCATTTCAACTCCCTCTGGAAGGTTAATTGTTCCTGTTACATCAGTTGTACGTACGTAAAACTGTGGACGGTAGTTATTATGGAATGGTGTGTGACGACCACCTTCTTCTTTTTTAAGGATATAAACCTCAGCTTTAAATTTATCGTGCGGAGTAACAGAACCTGGCTTACAGATTACCATACCTCTTTTAATTTCTTCTTTAGCAATACCTCTTAATAAGATACCTACGTTATCTCCAGCTTCACCTCTATCTAATATTTTACGGAACATTTCAACTCCAGTAATAGTAGAAGTTAATTTTTCAGCTCCCATACCAATAATATCAACACCATCTCCTGTATTAGCTACACCAGTTTCAATACGACCTGTTGCAACAGTTCCACGACCTGTAATAGAGAATACATCTTCAATAGGCATTAAGAAATCTTTATCAACATCACGCTTTGGTAACTCAATCCAAGTATCAACAGCATCCATTAATTCCATGATTTTATCCATCCACTTAGGCTCCTTGTTCAATCCACCTAATGCAGACCCCATAATAACTGGAGTGTTATCACCATCATAATCGTAGAAAGATAATAAATCTCTGATTTCCATTTCTACTAATTCTAATAGCTCTTCATCATCAACCATATCCACTTTATTCATGAATACAACTAATCTTGGAATACCTACCTGACGACCTAATAAGATGTGCTCTCTTGTTTGAGGCATTGGTCCATCTGTAGCAGCTACAACAATGATTGCACCATCCATTTGCGCAGCACCAGTTACCATGTTCTTTACGTAATCGGCGTGACCTGGACAGTCAACGTGAGCGTAGTGACGATTAGCAGTTTGGTATTCTACGTGAGCAGTATTAATTGTAATACCTCTTTCTTTTTCCTCAGGTGCGTTATCGATTTGATCGAAATCTTTTACTTCAGAAA
>Ga0224504_10000516_pt1 | contig 17211 bp, 13 predicted proteins | sample SF_Oct11_sed_USG_3_FD_170160 | JGI IMG/M metagenome (GOLD analysis project Ga0224504, IMG submission 170160) | Sediment microbial communities from San Francisco Bay, California, United States - SF_Oct11_sed_USGS_24 | ecosystem: Environmental > Aquatic > Marine > Sediment | place: USA... | reverse complement strand
GCCGAAACAACCGAACGGGGTCCTCAAAGCTTCTACAATATAGACATCTGACATTTTCATGACTCCTTAAAAATAGGCTGGAACTCTTCAGATATATCAACATCTGTCCAATGATGAAACCCTCAAATATTTCGTTCCCTGCTCAATCAGACAAATCGTGCAAATAATCTTTTGCAACCTCTGCTCCCTGGATTACTCGCAAAGCTCCCGTGGTCAAAGACAGCAATTCATCCTCGCCGGCATACACTTTGACCGGCGCGATCCACTCGACACGCGACCTTATAAGTTCGACAAACTCCTCATCGTGGGCCATGCCACCTGTCAAGGCGATGGCATCAACGCTACCGGAAAGGGCGCAAGCGCAGGCGCCGACCTCTTTAGCGACCTGATAGGCCATCGCCCGGAAGCTTAAATTCGCCTCTTTGTTGCCAGCGGCGATCATTTTCTTGACTTCCCGCAGATCGTTGGTTCCCAGATGAGCCACCAAGCCACCGCCGCTGGTCAGCATCCACTTGACCTCCTCGTGTGAATGTTCCCCAGAGAAGCAGAGGCTTGCCAAATCGCCTGCGGGTAATGTCCCGGCCCGCTCAGGTGTCATCGGGCCTTCCGCATCCAAACCGTCATTTGCATCCACAACCCGTCCGAGATCGTGAGCGGCGACGGTAATGCCGCCACCAAGATGCGCAACGACCAAACGGACCTCGTCATAGCGGTGGCCGAGTTCAACGGCGCAGCGCCTGCCGATCGCCTTGTGGTTCAGCGCATGGAACTTGCTTTTGCGCATGATACCCGGGTGACCGGTCACGCGCGCCACATCAGCAAATTCGTCGACCACCGGCGGGTCGACAATAAATGCCTGAGCGCCTCCTTCAGTGGCGATATCATCGGCAAGAATGGCACCCAGATTACAGGCATGAACGCCGAAACGCTCTTCCCGGAGATCTGTCAGCATCTGTTGGCAGACTCTGTAGACCCCCCCCGGCATTGGCTTCAGCAACCCGCCTCGCCCGACCACGGCATCCATATCGTGACAACTGTAACCGGCTTCGTTAATCAACGACACGATCGCTTCTTTGCGAAAGTCCTGTTGCGCTGATATTTCCGGAAATTGTGCCAATGTTTTCAAAGGGTGGTCAAGGCTCTCAGCCAGCAGCTTTTTCTCATTCTCGTAAACAGCGACCTTGGTCGAGGTTGAACCCGGATTTATGGCTAGAATCAGACTCATCTGTGTTTACCTGTTCCGTTTTCCGTGGGACAACAGCACGGCAACTGCAATCGAATAAAATTTGCTCTCCTTACTGTCCGACCGAGAAGTCACGACAATAGGGATACCAGCACCCACGACGGTCGCCGCGCTTTTGCCTTGTGCGAGAAAAACCAGACTCTTGTAAAAGACATTGCCGGACACCAGGTCCGGGAAAATCAGGACATCGGCATCCCCGGCGACCGGGTCATCAATGGCCTTGTGCATGGCAGCCTCGCTGGAAATGGCATTATCCAGCGCAAAGGGGCCACCGATTTGACAACCGGAGATCATTCCCTGGCGGTTCATATCGACAAGTAAACGGGCGTCAAGAGTCGCCTGCATCTTGAAATCCAACTTCTCCTTCGCGCAGATCATTGCGACCTTAGGTTGCTCGACACCGATGGCCTCTGCAACCTGTACCGCATTATTCACAATCTGAACCTTGCGCTCCAGATCTGGCTCAATATTCATGCCGATATCGGTTGCAAGGATTAACTTGGGATAGACAGGAACTTCCAGAACGCCAACCACGCTCATGCCCTGGGCAGTGCGCAAACGTTTTTCGGCAAGCACGGCTTTCAGCAGAATCGAAGTGTCGACCTTGCCTTTCATCAGAACCTGCGCGCGCCCCTCCATGATCAGTTCCACGGCACGTTTTGATTGTGCGAACAGATCGCCATCAACGTGGACAATTTCAAAGAGGCCGGATGAGATTCCGGCTTCTTTCAGCGCAGTTTCAATCTCATGCCGACGACCGACCAGAATGGCTTCGGCTAGCCCTTCCTGAGTTGCCTGCAGTAAGGATTCGAGAACATAAAAATCATTGGCAGCAGCAACCGCTATTTTTATTGATCCGCTAGCTTTCGCACTCTCAACCAGTTCAGCAAAGTGACTCATATTTGACCTTTATCTGATTTTTTGAGTTAGCTTTAAGAGAAACCTTTACTTAAGATGATCACTCCGAGAACTTTCATGAGAATCTTCGATGATGAATTGCAGATTTTTTCTCATGTAATTCGAGACCGAGTTTGCGGTGTTCTTTGCGAGAGCTTCCAACGCTTTCTTTTCTTCTGAATTTACACGGAAAGTAATAACGTGATGTACTGGGTCTTCCGAATGTCTCGGCATGTTAGAGATCCATTTTTGTCATTTTTAACCTCTTCGGGTCAAAAAAACACCATTCTTTACAGGGCCTGTTTTGCAAACTAAACGTGTTTGTATTTGCGGAGGAAATCATCAATGGCTCGTTCAAACTTCACTTGTAAACCCGTGTTGTCATCTGATCCATCTGCACAAATGAGAATTTCCACCGCCCCCAACATAATCTTAAACAACAAATCGATCGTCTCATCAAAAAAACTTTACATGTTCTTGCCCTAAGATTTTCCCCATATCCTGAGCAAGGCTTCGGCCATTTCAGCAGGGCTGTCGGCAACACTAACACCGCACTCTGCCAAAAATGCCTTCTTGCTAGCCGCGTCGCCCTTGCCACCGGAGATGATCGCTCCGGCGTGCCCCATCCGCTTACCTTCCGGAGCGGTGGCACCGGCGATAAAAGCCGCCACCGGCTTGGTCATGTGATCACGGACAAACTCGGCCGCCTGCTCCTCGGCATCACCACCGATCTCACCAATCATGATCACCGCCTCGGTATCCGGGTCGGCTTCAAACATTTTCAGGACATCGAGGTGGCTGGTACCATTGACCGGGTCGCCACCAATCCCGACGCAGGTGCTTTGGCCAATCCCGCGGGTGGTCAACTGCCAGACAGCTTCGTAGGTCAGGGTTCCGGAGCGGGAAACAACGCCAACCGGCCCTTTCTTGTGGATGTATCCCGGCATGATCCCGATCTTGCACTCTTCAGGAGTAATGACCCCGGGGCAGTTCGGCCCGATCAGCCGGCAGTTCTTACCTTCCAGGTATTTCTTGACCTTGACCATATCCAGTACCGGCACACCCTCGGTGATGCAGATTGCCAACTCGATCCCGGCGTCCACTGCTTCCAGAATCGCGTCGGCAGCCCCGATCGGCGGCACATAGATCACCGAAGCGCTGGCCCCGGTCTCTTTGACCGCGTCCTCCACGGTGTCGAACACCGGAAAGCCGTCGATGGAAGTGCCACCTTTACCTGGCGTGACCCCACCCACCATCTGGGTGCCGTAATCGCGGGCGCCCTGAGCGTGGAACAGACCGGTCGCGCCGGTAATCCCCTGCGTAATAACCTTGGTCTCTTTATTTACAAGAATGCTCATTCTTATCTCTCCCTAACCTTGAACGGCTTTAACAATTTTATCGGCAGCATCAGCCATGCCGTCGGCGCTGACAATATTAAGGCCGGATTCAGCCAGCATTTTTTTACCCAAGTCAACATTTGTTCCTTCCAGTCGCACAACGAGGGGCACTTTAACGCCAACCTGCTTGGCGGCCTCAATGACGCCGGTGGCGATAACATCGCACTTCATAATGCCGCCAAAAATGTTGACCAGAATACCTTCAACCTTCTCATCGGAGAGAATAATCTTGAACGCTTCAGTCACACGCTCGATCGTTGCTCCGCCACCGACATCGAGGAAGTTAGCCGGATCACCACCATAATGTTTGATGATATCCATGGTCGCCATAGCCAGACCTGCACCGTTGACCATGCAGCCGATATTGCCATCCAGAGCGATATAGGAGAGATCATATTGCGAGGCCTCGATCTCCATCGAGTCTTCTTCGTCGTAGTCACGCAAATCGCGAATACGGATATGACGGAACAGTGCGTTCTCGTCAAAATTGATCTTGGCATCGAGGCAGAGTAAGCGACCCTCGCCGGTCAATACCAGCGGGTTGATCTCGAGCAACGAACAATCAGTTTCGACGAAGCTCTTGTACAGGTTCATCAAAAGCGGTACGGCCTGCTTGACCTGGGCAATCCCGAAACCAAGCTTGAAGGCTACCTTGCGGGCCTGAAAGGGGGTCAGACCAACCGTTGGATCTATCGATTCGAAGAAAAGTTTTTCCGGTGTTTTCTCGGCAACCTCTTCGATATCCATACCACCTTCCGCCGAGGCCATCAGAGTGACCTTGTCGGTCGCACGGTCAACAAGGAAGGAAACATAGAATTCGTCTGCAATGTTGCAGCCTGTCTCAATCAGCACACGCTTGACAACCTTTCCCTCAGGACCGGTCTGGTGTGTGACCAGGGTCATACCGAACATTTCCCTGGCAAACTGTTTCACTTCGTCAGCGGTCTTGGCGATCTTGACACCGCCACCCTTGCCACGTCCGCCTGCATGAATCTGGGCCTTGACGGCCCAAGGACCTTCACCGAGACGTTTAGCCCAATCACGAGCCGCATTGCTGTTGTAGACCACATGTCCTTCCGGAACGGGAACTCCGAAGTTACGCAGGATTGCTTTGGCCTGGTACTCGTGGATATTCATCACTTCTCCTACATTTAAGTATTATGTTGTTGCAAGAGGCGAGATGTCGGGGTCGCAAAGACCCCGACATCTGACTTTAGCGTTTACAAGCTGCTGATTTTGTCTGTCAGGGCAGGAACAAATTCTTTCAGGTCTGCCACAACAAGAACATCTGCGGCTTCGCCAATCGGTGCATCTTTGTCGGTATTGATAGCGACAACAAATTCGGACTTCTTCATCCCGGCCAGATGCTGAATCGCGCCAGAGATACCACAAGCCACATAGAGCTTTGGAGCAACCGTCTGCCCGGTTGTACCAACCTGGCGGGTATGCTCAGCCCATTCGGCATCAACCACGGGACGGCTTGCGCCGTACTCCCCGTTCAAGGCCTTGGCCAACCCCTGGATAATACCCAGGTTATCAGGCTTGCCGATACCACGTCCGGCGCTGACAATCACCTCGGCCTTGGAAAGATCGACGCCACCAGCTTCGGCTTCTTCATAACCGCCGAATTCGATCTGCGGAGCAGCATCTGTATCAATGGCCTGAACGTTCGGAGTGCCGCTTGGTTCATCACTGAGACCAAAAGCACCCGCCTGCAGCGTAAGCACGGTCTGAGCGGTCTTGCCTTTAAGCTCACGACGCAATTTGGCGTTGCAAACAGGCAAAACAGGAACACCGTCTTTCACTTCAACGACTTCAGAGCCGTGCGCAGCGCCTAGTGCCAGCGAAACGCGCGGAGCCAGGTCCCAACCGTAGGAGGAGTGCGAAAAGACCACATAATCCGGCTGCTCCTTGGCAATAACATCAAGCAGCAGCTGCTTGTGAACAGCCGGATTGAATTCACCGTACTTGCTGGCATCAGCCAGGTAAAGAGTGCCATCGTATGCAGGAAGTACACTGTCGGAGCCAACCAGGAACATGGCGCTCTCAGCACCGATCTGCTGAGCAAAAGCCACCAGCTCATAAGTACCGTTCAACAGATTTCCATCTCTATATTCTGCAACCAGTAATGCTTTCATCGATATTCTCCTTATCAGGCCAGAACGCTGGTTTTTTCTTTCAAAATGTTGATCAACTGATCGACGAGATCACCGGTCTCACCTTCGAGAACCAGCCCCCCACCTTTCTTCTCAGGGAAGTACAACTTCTCGGTTTCCTGCTTCGCTTCGACCTTGAGCAGGTCAGCAATCTCGACAGCCAGCAACTCCTTCTTCTTCGCTTTCATGATATTCGGCAAGGTCGGGTAGCGTGGCGTATTCAAACCAAGCTGGCATGTCACCAGAGCCGGAGTGGCACAGCTCACATTCGCCTTGATACCGCCTTCCAATTCACGCTTGGCACTGACCTTGCCGTCGGCATAAGCAAAATCAACAATCGTACTAATGCTCGGCACGTTGAGCAATTCCGCGACAAGGACACCAACTTGTGCTGAGCCACGATCCTGCGACTGCATGCCGGTAAAAACCAGATCAAATCCCTTGTCTTTGGCAAACTCAGCAATCATCGAGGCAATCTCATAGGGATCCTTGCGATGAGAGTCCTCATCGACAACATGGACGCCACGATCACAGCCCATTGCCAGAGCTTTCTTCATCATTTCCTGAATGCGTTGCGGCCCGATGCTGAACACAGTCAGATCAGCGTCACCAACTTGTTCCTTGAGTTGCACCGCCTGCTCAACTGCGAACTCATCATACTCGTTCATACGCCAGGCGAGATCCGCATTGTCGTACCAGTTGCCTTCAGCATTCACCTTGAACTTAGATTCCATGTCCGGAACCTGTTTGATACAAACAAGAATTTTCATTTTTTTCCTCCGCTAGTATTCGTTAAACCACTTTGCTTCAAAATTCAAAAAAGACCGGGGGCAGGGACCTTGAAAGGAGGAGAGTGAGCTTAAAAGTCATCTTAAACTCAAATCCTGCCCCCGGGATAAAAACTAAGCGACAGCGAGTGGGGTCATGTATACCGTTTCACCTTAAAAAAAACCGGGGGACAGGGCCCTGAAGGAGAGAGTCTCAGGAGGCACCATAAACTCATAAACCCTGTCCCCCGGCAAACTATTTTATCAACCTTTCCAGCAAAACCTCTGCGATATCTAAAGGCTGGAGTTTATCTTCAACATCGGCACCCTTGACGCCGTCTTCAAACATGGTCAAACAGAACGGGCAATTGGAGACGAGGGTCGAAGCGCCGGTTTCAACAGCCATGTTGACACGCTTGATGTTGATACGCTCACCAAGGCTCTCTTCGGCCATTATGCGACCACCGCCGGCGCTGCAGCAGAAGGCTTCCGCACGGCTCTTTTCCATCTCTACAATTTTGCCGCCCGCAGCCTTGATCAGGTCACGAGGCTCACCATAAATATCGTTATGGCGTCCAAGATAACAGGAGTCATGATAAGTACATGTCAATGCCTCGCTTTTGATCTTGAGACGGCCTTCTTTAAGCAGGCGTTCAAGATAAGTCGTGTAATTCTCTACAGGGACATCGAAATCAAGATCACGATAATCCTTGGCCAGAGTATTGAAACAGTGTGGACAAGAGGTCACAACCTGCTTGACGTCATAGCCCTTGATCAACTCGACATTCTCCATCGCCAGAGACTGATAAAGATATTCATTACCCATCTTGCGCATCGGCTCACCACAGCACTTCTCTTCTTTGCCGAGGATACCGACCTTCACCCCAGCAGCCTGGCAAAGCTGCACGAACGCCTTGGCAATCTTGATGTTGCGCTTATCGAAGGACGCGTAGCAACCGACGAAATAAAGGACATCGACATCAGGGTCTTCTGCCAGAGTCTTGACACCCAGCTCTTCAGCCCAGTCACCACGTGAAGCATAGCCAAGCCCCAGAGGGTTGCCGTTCACCTCTGTCTGCTCCATAGCAGCCATCACCTCTTCGCCAGGGAACTCACCTTCCATAAGCACCAGGTTACGGCGCATATCAACGATCTTGTTGACATGCTCGATACTGGCAGGACAGATTTCCTGGCAGGCCCGACAGGTCGTACACGACCACAAGGCATCTTTTTCGCAGGTTTCTATCAGGCTGGCGTCAGGGTTGTCGAAAGCAACCTCGCCGATCTGGTTGACGATTTTCATCGGCGACAAAGGTTTGTCGGTGCTATGGGCCGGACAACGATCCTGACAGCGCTTGCACAGGGTGCAGGCGTCAGAGTCGAAGACATCCTTCCAGGTCAAATCAGACACGCTGGAAACACCAAAACTCTCGGCATCTTCATCTTCCATATCAAGACTTACGAGCTTCCCTGTTGGACCCAGGTCAGCAAACAGGTAGTTGGCGCTGGTCGTAAAGATATGACGAAACTTGGTAAAGGGAATACTGCCGATAAAAGCAATGACAAGAACCAGGTGAAACCACCAGGTGTATTGATGTAATTCACGCAGAGACGCTTCCGACATACCGGCAAAACTCTTGGCAAACAACAAACCAACAGGTGACCAGATTGCCAGCGGTGTGCCCATTTCCGTCACAGCCATGCGCGCACCCTCTATGACGAAACCAGAAAGCAGAATCGTAAAGAGCAAGCAATGCATGAACGCATCGTCCTTTTTTGTTTCAAGACCTGCAGGGCGAACAATGTAGCGCCGCACCAGGAGACCGCCAAGCATCAGAATTGCTACGAGTCCGGCAATATCGAGTACGACAGAGAAAACCAGGTAGAAGTTCCCCTTAAGGAACTTGACACCAAAGAACAGGTCCGTAAAATCGGCCTGCAGTACGATCAGACACGTTCCGATGAAGAGTAGGAAGAAGCCCCAGAAAAACAGAGCGTGAGCCATGCCAGGCCCGCGCACATTAAGAACGCGTGTCTGCAGCAGGACAGCCTTGAGCATGTTCAGTATTCGCTCAACAAGGTTATCGGTCCGCTCCAGAGAGCCTCCCAGACGATAGACCTGTATTCGCTTCCAGGCTTCGTTGACAAACAAAGCAACCGCTGCCAGCGTCAACAGATACATAGGCACCAGCGTCGTGGCGCCATGACCGACATTCCAGTAAATTTCTCTCGTAAATTCCATACCATAACCTCTCGTATTCTAATTACTGTAAAACACTATTCTAACAAACAGAAACAGTCAACAAAAAAGAGCATATGCTCTTTTTATTAACCTTAAAAGAAAGCAAACACAACAATAAAGGTTTAGCGCAGAAAAGGGCTGAACCCCTTCTCTACCTCATTAAACAGTTTAAGCTCTTCCAGTTCTATCGCCAACTCCTGAGGGTTCATCAAGAAATCATAAAGAAAAAACACCTCGGAAATCTTCAGAAAACACACATCACTCAAATAAAACTCGTCTCCAAAGATATCCAGCAGGCACTGATAAAGACTTTTCCCTTCTCCCAGATGCGCTGACAAAACCTCTGCGCGCGACAGGAGCTTTGAAACAAAATAAAGAACAGGTTCACTAATCCTGTTTATCGGTGCGAGATGACTGGGGAGGATTTCTTTTCCGTCCAGGCCCATCAGTTTTCTTATCGTTTGACAATACGCAGCATAGCTCTTGAATCTACCATCCAAGGACTCAACGTCGACATCGAGTAGAGGAGTCGTAAAAAGTTCGCTTAGGACAACATCTCCCGTCACGGCACAGTCATCAAACAAATACACAATATCGCTTTGTGAATGACCGGGACAATGGAGATAATCCAAACCTTTGGATGAAAAATAATCCTTAAAGTCCTCAAGCACCAGATAATGCTCAGGCAATGGAATTGTTTTGTCAAAACGAATCAGATACTCCTGAACCCTTGAGATTTCGCTCTCGGGGAAGCCGAACGGCTCCAAAATGTCCGACATGAGCGCTATCCGCTCAGACAGCTTCTGGTATCCGAGAAGGTCGTAGCGGGAAATAACGATTTTCGCATCGCTTTCCTGCTGCAAAAACCTCATCAAACCGCAATGATCCGGATGACAATGGGTTATGAACACATAAGCAAGTCGATCCAGCTCAACGTTCTCACGCAAATATCTTCTCGCCTCATCGGTATCCGGCCCGGTATCGAAGAGCACTGGAGTGCCTTGCAGTTCAGCGCTGTACAGAAAAGCATTTTTACCGTTCATAAAAGGAACACTGATCGCATGTTTTACTCGAGTCTGTCCCACCGGAATATATTCTCTCTCTACTCAAAGCAATGCCGGTTCCCAGACAACAAGAGTCCAGAAACCGGCAGAATGAACAACTGGATATTTTTCTTAAGACTAATAAAGGCCCATCGATTTGGAAATAATGTGCTTCATAACTTCCGTAGTCCCCGCAAAAATAGAGATAATACGCGCGTCTCGGGTAAAACGACAGATCGGTTGCTCTTCCATATAACCGTAACCGCCGTGCAATTGCAGACATTTGTAAGCAACGCGGTTGGTCATCTCCGGAATCCAGGATTTGGCCATGGTCACCTTAAGATTAACATCTTCGCCATTCGCATGCGCCTGGGTTAGAGCATCAATGTAGGTTCGACCCAAATCGATCTCGGTCGCCATTTCCGCAATGGTGAACGCATTAGCCTGGAAGCTCTGAACCGGCACCCCGCCGACCTTGCGGTCACGAGTGTATTCAAGGGTCATCTCCAACATCGTCTCAGCCATCCCCTGAGCCATTAAAGAACAGACCAGACGTTCCTGCTGCAGATGATGCATGAAATAATAAAAGCCCTTGCCCGGTTCGCCCAGCATGTTCTCAGCCGGAATCCGGCAGTTATCGAAGAACAGCTCACTGGTGTCTTGACCATGCATGCCCATTTTGTCAAGCTTTTTACCACGCGAGAAGCCGGGCGTGTCGCCTTCAACCAGGAACAGACTCAACCCCTTGTGCGGTGGGCCCTCCTTGTCGGTACGGGCAACGATGATAAAAAGGTCGGCAATCTGGCCAAAAGAGATGAAAGTCTTCGAGCCGTTCAGCACGTACTCGTCACCATCCTTTTCGGCGCGGGTCTGAAAACCGGCAACATCGGAACCGGCATTCGGCTCGGTCGCGCCGATGGCGAGCATCGTTTCACCGCTGGCGCAACGCGGCAGCCACTTGGCTTTCTGCGCGTCCGTGCCGAGATGATAGAGATAAGGAGCGATAATATCGCTGTGCAGCGGCGAAATAACAGTGATTGCTCCGGCGCGGGCCAGCTCCTCGGTCATAATGGCAGAGAAAATGAAATCGCACTCACTGCCACCGTACTCCTCCGGCAGCCAGGTACAAAGGAAGCCGTTCTCGCCCATCTTTTCATAAATCGATTTCGGGACCAGGTGGTTGTTTTCCCACTCATCGAGGTTCGGCGTAATCTCTTCGGCAATAAACTGCTGAAAAGCTTCTCTGAATACATTATGTTCATCTTGATACATTAGATTCTCCCTTCATGATTATTGAGATTTATTCACTTGAGCCAGGTTGAGCCATAAGCACTGCCTGCTTGACAGATTTCGGTGTTCCAAGGAGACTGACGATCGCCGGCAGCACGCAAACCGCACCAATCATGTTCCAGATGAACATGAAGGCCAGCAGCAAGCCCATATCGGCCTGAAACTTGATCGGTGAGAACGCCCAGGTACAGACGCTGACCGCCAGCGTAATGCCGGTAAATACCACTGCCTTGCCGGTGGTTTTCAGGGTATTGTAATAGGCATCGGTCAGGTTCATACCCTGTTTCCTGAACGCCAGCATCTGGCTGTAGATATAAACCCCGTAGTCAACGCCGATACCGACACCGATCGAAATAACTGGCAGGGTCGCAACCTTGACGCCGATCCCCATATAGGTCATGAGCACCTCGCAAAGCAATGATGTCAGAGCCAGGGGAACCATAATCGCGATTGTCCCGCGCAGTGAGCGGAAAGTCAACAGGACCAGCAGTGCAACAACCCCGTATACGAGCAGCAGCATCTGCTTCTGCGCGCGCTTGATCTCGATGTTGGTCGCCGCCTCTATTCCGGAAGGTCCGGCGGCGAGAACAAACTTGAATTCATCGGTGTTATTTTCTGCGGCAAAGGCTTCCACCGTATCGACCACGCGTGTCAGTGTCGTGGCCTTGTGATCATCCAGGTAAACCCAGAGCATCGTAAGCGTGCCGTCCTTGTTGGTCATATTCTCAGGGACCTTGATCGCCAGATTGTCCAGGGTGGCGCGGCTGCGCGGCAGTGCGGACCATTTGAAATTGCCCTCGTTAAAGGCAGCGGAGAGCAGCTTGATGCGATCGATCATCGAGACCGTCGACTGCACGCCCTCTACCTGGTCAAGTTGCTGCTCCAAAAGCGCAAGGCTTGAGAGCATTGCATAATTCGCATTCTGCTCAAGCTCGGTCTCGACCATCACGACGAAGAGATCACTGGTTGCCGTATAATTTTCAACGATGAAGTTGTTGTCCAGGTTGTAGGTGGAGTCGGGGCGCAGCTCCGGGGCACCCTTGTCCAGGTCACCGATCTGCAGGTTCTGGCGATAACCAACACCGAGCACAGTAGCGATAGCCACGATCGTCAACAGGATTCCGGCACCACGCTTGGTTGTGAACACGGTCAAAGCCTGGAACACGGGGTGTTTCTTGTCTTCTTCTTCATGCTTTTGCAGCTCAACACTCTTTTGACTCACGCCCACATAAGACATCAGCAGTGGCATGGCAACGAGAACGGCAATGATCAAGAGCGGAAAGCCGATCGCGGCACCGACTGAGAGTTCCTGAAGAACACCAATTTTTATGACATAGAGGATACCGAAACCGATGCCGTCGGTGATCAAGGCGCACAATGCTGCTGCATACAGAAGCCTGAAGGAATACCTTGCTGCGTCAAACTTGTTGTCGCCCATCATGGCCCGATGTTTGATTCCGTTGATCAACTGAACCGCGTGACTGACGCCGATGGCGAAAACCAGAAACGGTACAAGCATGGAATAAGGATCAAGGCCGTAACCCAGAGTGTAAATCATTCCGGCCTGCAATACCGCTGCAATAATTGCGCAAACAACCGGCACCAGGGTACATTTGATGCAGCGTGTATAGAGGAACAGGAGGAAAGCCACGATGAGCGCCGTCATAGCGAAGAAGACAGCAACTTGCTTGGCCCCTTCGATCAGGTCGCCTACGATCTTGGCAAAACCGGTGATATGAAGCTTGACTCCTTGTGCATCGTACTTCGCACGAATCTCTTCCAGAGTCTCGGAAATGATCCTGTAATCAACCGGCAGTCCGGTCTCAGGGTTCTTCTCCAGCAAGGGCGCCAGAATAATCGAGGACTTGAAATTGTTCGCGACCAGACGTCCGACTTCTCCCGAGCGCAGGATATTCCTGCGTAGTTGCTGTAAACTTTCGGGACTGCCATCGTAAGTCTGCGGTATGACCGCGCCACCCTCAAAGCCCTGCTCAGTCACTTCCATCCAGCGCACAACGGGATTCCAGAGAGATTTGAAACCGGCTCTGTCGACGCCTGGGATAAAGAATATTTCATCTGCAGCCGCTCTCAGGTTTTCGAAGTATTCTTTGGTAAAGATATCCCCCTCTTCGGCCTCGACTGAGATCCAGACGACGTTACCCAGACCCTTCAGGTTGTCTTTATGCTTAAAATAGTTTTTTATGTATTCATGATAGGTAGGAATCATCTTTTCGAAGCTGGCCCCCATGGTCAGCTTCGATGCCTGGATCCCCATCACCGCAGTAAAGATCACAAATAGCACCAGAATAAGGGCACGGTTACCGAAAAGAATGCGTTCTAACAGGGGAGCCTTGGCTGCCGCCATATTTTCACTGCTGTGTTGCTTGTTCATTTCATCATCCCCTGTTTATTTAAAAGTCTAGAGTTTCAACACGTTTGAGCCCGGCAAGTCCGGCGAGCACGAGACTGCCGTCTTTTGTTTCAACAACCGACATGCTCATAGGAAACCTGGGTTTCGCCATTTTAAACGGGCCACCATCTTCTTCTTGCACCATAATCTGACCTGCCAGACCGACCAGCACCCAGCTCCCGTCGGCACGTTTAATGCCAGCATTGAGAGCAACCGGGACAACTGTTTCCTGGAGGTCAAGAACGCCACCATCTTCTTCAAAGACGACTATTTTGCCACGCAAACCTACAGCAATGGCCTTGTCTGCAGAGACGTCGGCGCCGATGCCGAACATCGGACCCTCGTAAGGTGAGAAAAGCGTATCCCAGCTCTGGCCCTGATCGAAGGAACGGTACATCGTACCGGCTTCACCAACCAAAATGAGCGCAGATTTCGTCTCGGCCAGTGCGTGCAAATGATAGCCGTCCGGGTTCTCTATGGCGCTGTTCAGCGCCTGCCAGCTCTTGCCGCCATCTTCGGTGCGGAAAACCATACCGAAAGCGCCGACGATAAGTCCTTCGCGCTCATTGGCAAACCAGACATCCATGAATGGCTTCGAAGCGCCCTGTGCAGCAGAGAACTCGACATCCTTAAGCATGAATTCGATGTCTTCGAGATAATATTCCAGATCGGCACGCTCTTCGTCGGAAGCCGCCGCCAATTTTTTTCTTGCTTCAGAGAGCTGCTCTTTTGCAGCTATGACGCCGAGCTCATTCGCCAGATTACCATCAAGCTGCTTCTCCCAGCTCTTTCCGCCATCCGCTGTATGCAGCACGATGCCGTCATGGCCGACAGCCCAGCCCTGCTCAGCGGTCGGAAAATAGACCGCGGTCAGCGTCACGCTGGTCGGAGCGATCACCTGCTGCCACGACTTGCCGTTATCATCAGAGATGGCAATCACACCCATCTCACCGACAGCCACAACCCGGTCACCGGCCCTGGCAACGTCCATGTAAACGTAACCGGTCAAATTCTTTACCGGAGTTGACTGCCGCAAGAGCAGGTCATTTTTGGCTGCTGCCTGAAGCTGCCCCGCACAGACCAGAGTCAATGCCACGACAAGCTGAAATACCAGCAATCCACGAAACGCGATCATCTTCATTCCTTCACCCTTAACCTTTGATTTGTCCTCAGCTATCAAACAAGACCGTTCCTGCCAATTACATGGCAGGAACGGCCCTTCTTACACACTAGAAATACTGTAATTAACGGCGACCTATACGACGCACATGCTCCGGCGTAAAGAGTTTATCCTCCATAGCCTTGTTGATCGGGTAAGCCCCGTAGCCATCACCATAAGTCGTCTTAACGTAGTCTTCACGGGTCAGGTCAAAGTGCATATAGTTGGTCTGAACAAAACCGGGGAGATCGTAGGCGTTTATCCCATGACCCAAAGCAACCTTCCAGAGATTGCCCTGGTTGTCGTAGCCGTCTTGTGCCAGCAACACCCAGCTGTCTTCGTCGATATAGAACTCACGCTTGGCAAGTGCGTGCCGGCTGCCCTCTTTCAGGGTTGCCTCGATCACCCAGAAGCGATGCAGCTCAAAGCGCGTCTTCCCGCTACCCGGAAAATTGACGGTATCCTGCTCTTCGCGGGTCAACAGATCAAACGCATAGTTGTTGTAAGGCAGGTACAGTTCTTTCTTGCCAACCAACTTCCAGTTGTAGCGCTCCATCGATCCGTTAAAGATAAAGACGTCGTCGTAGTTGTTGATACCGGAACTGGACGGGTTGGGCGTATCGAACGCGATCGCCGGAGCACGGCGGACGCGACGCTGACCCGGCAGATACTGCCACGCCTTACGGGGGTGTTCCGACGCATTGATCTGGTCAATTACGAGGGCGTACTCACCCTTACGGCGAGCTGGCTCCAGATACTCGGCCAGGATCTTGTAGTAGGGGTCCTTGCCTTCAATCGTTATGTCCCGGTTGTTCCAGGGGTACTGCTCGTAGTAATTGGTGGCGCCCTTGGAGACATTGCCGTTGGGCTGCACAACTACGGTACGGGTCGGCCCTTCAAGGCCCACGCCACGCCAGCGCAGCAGGAAGTTGAACATAACCTCCTGGGGCGTTTCAGGAATCGGGAAAGGGACGCTGGCAGAAACGCCGTTGGGGATAACACCCAGTCCATCAGCGGTCAGTTTAGCCTTGCCGAAGTTCGCCTTGGTCCGGTCATAGTACCACTGCGGAGCGGACGCGGAACGGCGTGTCTGGTAAACGTCAATTTTCTGATTGGGGTACTTTTTCAACAGCGCCGCAGCGCCCTTGGTCAGCTTGTCTTCATGCTGGGCCAGATTGGCGGCATTGATGCTGAAGAGCGGCTTGTCAGCTGCGAACGGGTTGGTGCGAACAGTACCGTCCCCCTTGTAGTCGGCCGGCACCTTGGTGATGCCACCATCCCATGCCGGGATTGTGCCGTCGGCGTTGCCGGCCTTTTCGCCGCCCATCGGTGTCAGATCAGCACCGAGGCGATCCACCGAAGCCCAGGCGCTGCTGCTGACCAGCAATGCGGCCGCAGCGAGTGCAATAGCGAACTTAATCTTTTTATTCAACATATTCGTCTCCATTCATCGAGAATTTTAGAAAGTGTACTTAACCTGAAACGTAACGAAATCACGGTCGGTCTTGCTGTTGTCGTCCGTGTTCCCCAGGTAACCGGTGTAAGTCAGAGAGGCCCGGTAGTTCCCGAGATAAATCCCTTCAAGACCAACGGCGTAACTGTGGGAGCCTTCCGAAAGGCCGGAGATACCGAACGACGTCTTGTTATAGGGATTCCAGCTCACAGAAACAGGAACCTTCATATCAAGACCGTCCATCACGTTAAAGTAATCGAAGATAACCTTGGCACGAACGCCGAAAGCATCCTTATCTTTACCCAGTTCACTTCTTTCGCGGTCAAGAACCGTATTATAGGCCGCGGCAAAGTAACCGGTGGCCGCATCGGCGCCCGGCACATCACCGAACAACTGGATGGCGTTCGCCTGAATCTGCAAGACCTCGGCATCAATATACTGGCCAGTTCCAACACCACCAACCATTACGCTGGGACGATAGCCGATCTCGGCCGCGACATTGGTGTTGGTCGCCGGTATAACAGTACTGTAGCTGGCCGCATACAGATCAATATCGTCTTCATACTCCAGATAATACCCTGCAGCGCCAAGCTTCAATTGAGGAAGATGATCACGGTAATTAACGTAATACAGACCCACCTCATCACCGTTATCAAAGAGGTAGCGCAAGGCCAGGGCGTACTCGTCACCATCTTTCTCACCGACATCAGCGGCGCGAGGAATACCAAGCAGGTTACTGACCGAACCATCAAGAGCGTCAGAGGTCGCCCAATAGTGACCAGCTTCACTTACTTTACTCTTGTCCCACTCATACTTGTAGCTCACCGCCAGTGTCAGTTTATCATCCGGCGTTGAGATCGCTCCGTAGAGACGCCCGGTCGGCATGAGAACTTCCTTGGTTTCGTAGCCCGGGGTATTGGAAAGCGTGGTATCCAGAGGGTTCATGGACGACGCCACGCTGCCGAAGATCAACAGGCTCTCACCCCAGAAAATGGTCTGCTGACCAGCTCTCAAGTCCACCGGCATGCCAGCCAACCGAAAATTGGTATAGGCATAGGCATCCAGCAGATCCACATTGTTGCCATGGACGTCCTCAAAATCATCGTAGTCGTTGGTATAATAATCTCCCGCCGCCGGATTTAAGGTACTGGAAA
>Ga0224504_10000511_pt1 | contig 17284 bp, 17 predicted proteins | sample SF_Oct11_sed_USG_3_FD_170160 | JGI IMG/M metagenome (GOLD analysis project Ga0224504, IMG submission 170160) | Sediment microbial communities from San Francisco Bay, California, United States - SF_Oct11_sed_USGS_24 | ecosystem: Environmental > Aquatic > Marine > Sediment | place: USA... | reverse complement strand
CTTCCAGGTAAGCCAGCACTTCCGGGTCGGAGCGCTTGTCATCGCGCAGCCAGAAATAGTCATCAACCCGGGTGACACCGTGCAGGGTCAGTTCATAGGGGCGTTTTTCGGGCATGGGCTCCTCCATCGCTACTGCAGGGCTCGTGTCCTTGACGGCAGTCGCCGGTTCCGGTGCGACCGTCGCGGCCCCCGGTTCTTCTGATTTCTGACAGGCGGTTAGGCTGAGCAACAGCGCACCCAGAAAGATGTATTTGGTCATGAACGGTCCTCTCGGCAACTGATCGCTGGGGAAATGTCCGGCCAGTTTACACGCCGCGGACCTTGCTCGTCGTTGAGTTCTCTATGTCAGCCTTTCAGTTTCGCTTCAAGGTGATCCATGAGTTCACTCATTTGGTCGCTTGGGCTGAACTCTACGGCCTCGTAATCCTCGTCGACCCTGACCGTGTGTCCAGGTGGCCAGTAGTAAACCTCGCCGGCATTTACCGTCTCTTCAGCGCCATCTGTATATGTCACATGAATTGAACCTTTGATCACCATTCCCCAGTGAGGACACTGGCATAGGTTATTCGGCAATCCTTCGAGCAGGGGAGTGGCGTCTGCACCAGCAGGAAATCGGATGCGAGCAACGTTGATATTGCCCCAGTCATGGCCCTGGAAGCACACGCCTCCGGCTTCGAGACGAGTTGGCAGTTCATTTTTTGCTTTCTTCATTAGCACTCCTCATGGTTCGGCGGGATTCTTGATGGTCCCGTATTTCTACCGCGCGCAATTCGAATTTGCAAGGAAAACAGCGATCAGGCCTGTGTTGTATTGAGTCCACCGTGAGTAGCGAGCCCTGAAGAGATTTATTAGCTGCTGGCTTTCGAACCAATGCTCAAAGATATGCCAGATGACCAGTTCGGCTTCGGTTCGTTAGCAAATCAACACATCTTTGAAGGGTTACTGAGTTCCGTTGGTGTACTGCATCAATTCTACAGGAGCCCCATTGACCTCTATAAATGCTACGACGACACCATCGCTTGGGCTGTTCGGTTGAATGATGATGTTCTGACCAATGAGCGCGCTGTCAAGGTCATCAACCTCAAAAGCGACATGGGGAACCAACTTGACCAGATCGGGATATGGAGCGTCTTCCCAATATCGCTGCCATTGAATTCCGAATGGATTGTCCTCGTGATCCGATACGGTAATCTTCAAATGAGGAAGATCAATCTCACCCTCAAAGTTCGCGGTTGTCGGGATACCAATATGATTGAATTTCATAGCGTAGAAATCCGATGTTAGCGGTTTTGCTAGTGATTAACCGTCGAAAATGCCATATGACCAGACGCAAATTATATAACATCGTGAGGACTGCTTCGGATCGGAAGCGGCGATTGTAAGCGGCCCTTGGTTCGGTTCCGCTATCAAGTGATCAACAGAACCCGTTCAGCAGCCAATTTCATAGGCAATTTGCTATCAGTTCGGCCGGGAGTGGAATTGATGGCATGATTTGACTGAGATAGATTGAAAACCAACGTGACCGTCTGTTGAGTAAAAAGATGCAAGCCAGGTTCAACGTCTGGCCGGACGGATAAAAGTTGCTGAAACAACTTTGAACATACCTCATCCTTACGAGGATGGAATGGCAGAAAAATGGATCCTGTCTCACCCAAGCAATTGGACGAATCGCATTTGTTTCACCTACGCCATTACACTCATTTGAAATATTCAGAATCGGGGCAGTTCACTTCTTAACCAATCCAGCCTCAGGTATAGAACTTCAGAGTGGAAGCGTGAAGTTTAAACGGTTAGGTCACGAAATTTGGTTGCTCGGGCAAGTGGCGCAGACCCATCCACGCTAAAGCCGCAATGTGGTTGGCAACAGTTTCGATAGACGGAGGCTTACTGCTCTCCGTCCACCATTGTCCGACAAAGGCAACCATGCCAACCAGCGCGTGCGCATAGATAGGCGCCGAGCCGGGATCATAGCCCGCCTTTTGAAACTGATCAGTGAATACATCGCCAATACGATCCGCCAGGTCATACATCAATGCTGGCATTTCGCCGCTGCGTTGTTGCTGGGGTGCGTCACGTAGCAGAACCGCAAAACCAAGAGGGCGGTCCCGCACGTATGTAAGGTAGGCCAGGGTGGCCTGTTCCAGGCGTGCACGTGGAGACCCTGAAGAAACAGCTTCTGCGATTCGACTGACAATAAACTCCAATTCGCGGTCGACGACTACGGCATATAGACCTTCCTTGCCGCCGAAGTGATCGTAGAGTATCGGTTTCGAAACCTTAGCGCGATGGGCAATCTCTTCGACCGAGGTCGCTCCGTAGCCGCGTTCAGCAAACACTTCTCGCCCAACTTCAACTAATTGTGCGCGCCGCGCTGCCGCCGTGAGTCGCCCCGAGGATTTCTTCTTTTTTCTCATCTCAACAAAGATACTCAGGGTTAGCAACCTACGCAATAGTAGGTTACCATTACGTAAGAGTAGGTTTGTGAGTTGAAAAACACCGCCGGGAAAACAATATGGCCGTATCGCCAACACTGATTCGGGGATCAATTCAGCTTGTGCTCGATTGTGTCTCAGGGATTACCACCGCCGCTGAGAGCATGCATCAGACTATAGCCACCAGTGCGACATCATGGTTGCACCCTCTATCGAGCTTCTGGCTGCTTAAGGAGATCAGGAAGCCAACAGCATACGCGGTTGTAAGAACGGCCAGCGATATCCTCAACAAGAGCGTGACAAAGTCATTGACCGATGGTCGCGCCCATTCAGAATTGCGTTCCCTGGACAGCAGCGAAATCCGTTACGCAGCCGTATTGAATGGAATATGCGGCGATCATTTTGAAGAAAGGGGCAATGTCCTGGCGATTCCAATGGAATTTGTCCGCCAGTCAGATATGCCGGCTGCAAGCCCGCATATCGTGGTGCTGGTGCATGGTCTTTGCCTGGCAGAAGATTCCTGGCAAAAAGATGGCCATCCGGGCATGGGTGAGCACTTGAAGCGGGAACTGGGCATGGCCCCGGTCTATTTGAGATACAACACCGGCCGGCGAGTTTCAACCAATGGAAAGGAACTGTCCAGACAGTTGGATGATCTGCTCGCCGCTTGGCCTGTGCCCGTCGAGTCATTGTCGTTGGTGGGTTACAGCATGGGAGGATTGGTCATTCGCAGTGCTTGCTGGTACGCAGATACAGAACAGCGTTCCTGGCTCAAGTTTTTAACGCGCATCGTGTTTCTCGGCGCTCCACATCATGGCTCGCCCGTCGAGAAAGCGGGTCATTTGCTTGACACGGCAATGCAATCCGTAAAGCACGTTGAGCCTCTTTCATTTGGCCGCAAACGTAGTGCCGGCATCAAGGATTTACGGCATGGGAATCTGCTGGACGACGATTGGGACCGCCCGGCTGGTGAGAAACTGGGCCTCGATACTCGCAAATATGTTCCCTTGCCGCCTTCGGTTGATCATTATTTTATTGCAGCAAGCATTGGCCGCCACGACAGAGATCCTCTGGGTCACATCTTCGGTGACCTCCTGGTTCGTGTTGGCAGTGCACTGGGAACCGGTTCGAACAGCCCTGGCGACCTCGAAGTCAAAGAGGAAAATTGCCGGGTATTCCAGGAGAAGACCCACTTTGACCTGGTCAATGATGACAGGGTTCTGGCACAGGTCATTGAATGGTTCAGGAAACCCTTCAGTCGTTTTCATCTATCAGCTGATTAATGTATGCCTTGTAGGGTTCAACGAAGTTGTTTTGAACTCGACCCCAAAACGCCCTGACTCTGGGGTTAGAAATATTTAATACTTTAAGTGAAGATCGCAAACGGGCTTCATCGATTGCGCCGCGTTGATACTGAAAAAAAGCCATGTCTCCATGTCGAAACCTTAAGTAAGCCGCTCGAGAAAATCGAAATTGTTCGAGCTCTGTCAATTCCTCGGACGTGAAGTACACCTTGTGCATAAAAGCTGCCACTTCGGGATCCTGAATGATCAGAACATTCATTTCCGCAATGTTGTCCATCAGTTCCTGATAGGCCGCTATTTCAAGTGCCTGGGTATTAAGGACGGCTTGTTTTGTGCTATTGCGGGTCTCAATTCCTACGAACACAAGAGACGCGATGATTGCAATGAAGCCGATGCCTTCTAACAGGTCTTTCAGATGATCACGAGTCATTGAGCTATTCCAACTATCTGTTGGGGTCAGCATAGATTGGATCGCCCAAAATGTCTTTAGTGGGTTGTTAACGGCCCAATTTGCCTCTCCGGCAACTAATTCCGCTGTCTGGTTGAGGTCACAAGTGTAAAGCAGAACCAGATTTGGGCTACGAGTTGAAAGCGTTTATAACTGCAATCGGCCAGGAGCGAAAATTGCCACATCCTTTCTACCTGCTTGCTACAACATCCACTACTGAAATTCATTTACGAAAGAAAATTCTTGGCTCCGTCACTGAACCAAAAAGCAAGCGAAGACCTCGCACGACGCTAAATCGTGCGAGGTCTCTCTGCCCTAATTACGACCAAAACTAGGGATAAGTTTTGCTCGACCGATGGTCGAGGATCCAATCCAGTATCGGCTGCCAGACGAGTGCTTCTGCATCGTTCGCGAAGACCAGATCGGCGTGCCCGAAGTCCAGGAAATGCAGATCATAAGGCAGGAACTGAACCGTCAATTGTTCGACATCCCGGCTCGCGGTAAGCGAGGGCGTGTAAGGCTGTGGCGCCGCCCCGCCCGCTGCACCTACGGCGAGGATGGGAACGGCAACGTCTCCGAGATGGTCATCGAACGGTACGTCAACCTCATCGCATCGCGCCGTATTGAGGTCGATGTACGTTTGCCGGGGCACGTAGGGAGGAATGGATTTGAGCAGATCCACCCATAGCTCTGGTTCGGTGAAACTCAGGCCGGTCGGGATACTATATTCGTTGAATTCATCCGCAACGAAGTGCCACTGGGGGTTGTCGATCGCCCCCAGAAGGAGTGCGGTCTGCCAGTTGGTGAGACCCCCAAAGATTGGCGAAGGATCACCTGGCGCATACTTCGCCAGTTGTCCAACCAGCATCAGGAAAGTCCCGTCGTCGTTTTGGAAACTACCTGCATCTACCCGATCCTGGCCATTCGCGGCACCGGTACAGGAATCCTGGCGTTGAGTCTCGTCGCCGACCTTCAGATCATAGTCAACGGAGATGATTCCTTTGACGAGCCGTTGCCCCGGCGGTTGCTGCGTCTCGCTACCAGCGATTGCGTAGGCGATAGGCACGCCGTAGCTGAATCCGAGGACATGCAATCTTGGTTTGCCCTGCCCGGTTGCTGCTCGAATCGAGCGAACGGCGGCAAGAGCTTGCTCCGCGTAATCAATATCTCTATCAAGGCCCCAGCCTTCCATGAATCCGAAATCGGTCGTTTGAAGAGGAACCGCAGCCTAGGCGTAGTCCATGCCCCAGACGTCAATACCGTTTTTCGCAAGAAACACGGCGATCGAATGATCCCAAGGTACCGCGGTGGAGATCGAAGGCGCCATGAAGATCGCCTCAAAATAGTTGGGTGAGCCTGGAAGCATGAATATCCCGTCAATGGTCGCAATAGGCCGGCCCGGACGCCGCTCCCTCACCACTCGATGAAGCCGGATCATGTCGAATTCATCCGGCCCCAGATCCACGTCGAATGTGTAGTGAACGATGTCTTCGTCCAAAACGGTTCTCTGGATATCGACGATCTCGGACCTTGCGGCATCCGTAATCAGGCAAAGCCCGAAAATCATCAAGGGAAAACAAATTAATTTGTGAATGCGTGAATGTACCAAAAGTAGCCTCATGGAAAACCTCCTCACTTTGCTTGAAAAAGTGAAGGCTCTCCACGTTTAGATAACGGAAAAAACTGAGGTTAATTGATACGCCCAATCATTTTAGTTCTGGGCTTGTTGATAGCCCTTACTCTGAACATAGGACATTTATTCTGCTTGTCTATTAAATTCGAATTACTGAATTATTTAAAGGCTGATTTCCGGAACGAGTCGATCTCGGAAATCAGCGGGTCAGGCAGGCTTAGGTCTGCTCTTGAGCGGATAGCGGAAGAAAACTAGATACAGATTTCAGCGCCTGGGAGTTCGCCTAACGGCCAGTAGCCGTCATTCAGCTGCAACAACCGTTACCCTTCTGGATGGGCGGGCACTTGGTATCACCGTAGGAACAGTACACGCAGCAATCCCCTGAGAGCGGTCGTAGAATCTCACCACAGCCTTTGCAGTCATAAAAGAACTGGCATGCATCCGTGGGCATTTCCTCTAATTCCGAATGATCGCAATTTGGGCAGGTAATTATGGAGAATTTTTCGATCGCCTGGCTGCTCATGGAAAACAGATTACCAAAAGCGCGGCGACAACTTTGGGAGGGTAACTGCTAAAGAGTAACGAGGCCAAACGTGTTCTGCAATCTGGCACATCATGGCAATCAATGTTGCGATGAAACCTGAATCTTGTTGCAGTGTGTCTATACTGAATTGATAAAAACATCTTGATTAGATGGAGAAGTGTCAGTAATGAAAACATATAAATGGCCGCAAACGTCCTTGCTCGCATTGGTTATTTGCGGGGTATTGCCAATTTTTGAAGCCCGGGCCGATCAAGACACACTACCTGGCAACCACGAATTTGCAAGCTTGCACGGAGGTTTCGTTGCCGAGCGTGTTCTCGATGATGTCTCAGAGCCATCTGCAATCGCATTCCTTCCGGATGGAAGGGCAATCGTACTGCAACGCAATCGAGGGCTGGTCACCATTGCAGATTTCAGCACCGGGGAAAAAACAAATGTTGAGGGACTACCCAAACTCCTTGTTTTCAGTTCTGCTGGTGTGCACGATGTGGAACTCCATCCTGAGTTTGCGAAAAACGGCTGGATATACCTCAGCTACTCTGAAGGCGAGCAATTCCACAGCACCGTTGTGCTGGATAGATTTCGTCTGGATGGTATGCGGGCCGTGGATGTCGAACGCATCTTTACGGCAGATGCCTATTCCGAAGACGCCTATCATATTGCCGCCCGAATCCAGTTTTTGGAGGGATTCCTCTACATGACGATTGGCGATCGTCAACATCCCTCCAAGGCACAAGACAACAGCAATCATGCAGGTACCATTGTCCGTCTCACGGATAGTGGTGAAGTGCCGCCGGATAATCCGTTCGTGGGATTGAAAGAGGACGGAAAGCCTGTACCCCGACCGGAAATCTGGAGTTACGGGCTTCGCGATCCGATGGGCTTCCAGGTACACCCTGAAACAGGAGAACTCTGGCTGCATGAGCATGGCCCACGTGGTGGTGATGAACTCAACCGTGTCAAGAAGGGGGGGAATTATGGCTGGCCTGTCGTTTCTTACGGATTCGAGTATGAGGGCGGGCCGATCGGCATGGGTATTCCCTGGAAAGAAGGTATGGAGATCCCTCTGTGGGTTTATGTCCCTTCGATTGCGCCCAGCGACATGGTGGTCTATCAGGGTGACGCGTTCCCCGAATGGAAAGGAAGTTTCCTGATTGGAGCCATGGCTGGTCTGCATCTGAATCGGCTGGTGCTGCGGGGAGGAGAAGTGGTCGCAGAGGAACGTCTGGCGCAGAGACTTCTGGGTAGAATTCGATCCGTCGCTGTGGACAAAGACGGCTTGATTTATCTTGGCAGTGACGGTGGGCACATCTGGCGATTGAAGCCTCAATAGAAAAATGGGTGCATTTCCGCAATGTATGCGCACTCCGGCTCTTTCAGCGAAGAGTTGCGCAGCTCCCGGTTCGACGGAGATAACACAGATACCTGGCACGCCATTCCTTGACCCGAACTGACCCGTCTCGCTACTGTTAATTAATGGGTTATGGTATTGGCGCAGCTGTTGCTTTCCTCACGCGCATAAACAAATTGCTCTCTCACAAGGTCTCTACAATGAAGCTTCGCTATAAAGTTTTAAACAGCATTCTGGCTGTGATTGTTCTGCTGATTGGTTCGGTGGCCATCGCCATTGGCTACACGGAAGATTGTGAACCTGCTGCATCAACTACCTCAGAGAACACCATGAAGGCGGTGATTTACCGCTGCTATGGTGGCCCGGAAGTACTCGAGTATGTAGATGTTGCAAAGCCTACGCCCCTTGATGACGAAGTGCTCGTAGAAGTTCATGCCGCCGGTGTGAACCCGCTGGATTGGCACTACATGCGCGGTGCACCTTATGTAATGCGTCTGATGTCCGGTATCGGTGCCCCGAATCGCCAGACCATGGGGGTTGATTTCGCCGGTGTCGTGGAAGCGGTTGGTAAAGACGTCACCAAGTTCAAAGTCGGTGACCGTGTCTTCGGTGGTCGCAGCGGTGCTTTCGGTGAGTACCTGGCCATGCCTGAAACCAAAGCTATTGCTCACATACCGGCGAACATGACCTATGAGCAGGCTGCTGCTGTACCGATTGCTGCAATTACTGCACTTCAGGCCCTTAGAAATTTAGGTGAAGTTGAGGCCGGTGAGAAAGTACTGATTAACGGTGCCTCCGGTGGCGTAGGTACTTATGCGGTGCAGATTGCCAAATACTATGGCGCGGATGTGACCGGTGTGAACAGTACCCGCAATGTTGCCATGGTTCTCGGTATCGGTGCTGATCGCGTCATTGATTACAAAAAGGATGATTACACCACACAGGATGTTAAATACGATCTGATCATTGATATGGTCGGCAATCACTCGCTTACTAAAAATGCCGATGTCCTCAAACCAACAGGACGTCTTGTGAATGTGGGTAGTATTGCGAAGGGCAACTGGATCGGTCCGCTCATCAAACCGATTCAGACCATCTTTATCAACCCCATAACTGATCCCGAAATTGTTGGTTTTGTTGCGACAATGAACCAGGAAGATATTGAGATTCTGGCGAAGATGATGGAAGAGGGTAAGCTGACCCCAGTGCTGGATAAAAGCTTCCCTCTGGCTGAAACTGCTGATGCCGTTGCGTACTCAGAGACCGGTCGTGCCAGAGGTAAGATTATCGTTACTGTTAAATGAGTGCAGTAAAGTTAGCAGTGGAATCAAGCTAAAGCGGGAGCTATAACAGCTCCCATTTTTATGGTTGGATATTACTTCTCTGGGTCAGCCAGTAAGAAGGGTGTGTAATCCACAGTACCACCCTGTGCTTCAGAGGTAGGGCGCCAAGGATCAGTTGGATATGCCTTTGTACTCGTATTTTTTCTCATCGGCCCGGTCGAGTATGCCCATCGTTTCACCAAAAGGAATGTTGAGAATGGTTCCTCCCCCGAACATCCATCCCTCTTCAGAATTTGCCATGATCACGTACTCTTTGGCCTTCACGCCAATTTTTTCATACCGGCTGTTGACGATGATGATCACGGTCTGCATGCCTTTACGGTAACAGTGGCCCATTTCCGTACAGGGGATATCACCTGGTGTTATCGCGCTGAGTGCGACCAGCTCGTATTCCAGCAGCGGCCCATTTTTGTACCGGCTCTTGTTCATCGCCTTCTTCCAAACCAGATAATTCTTGTAGCGCTGTATCCTGGGATGAACCCGTTCGTATTGATCCAGGTAGTTTTCCTGCTGGTAAAGGCGTATCCATTCCTGAAAACGTGAGAGCGCCTGTCTCACCTGGTCATCGCTTGCCAGGGGACTTTCTTCAATGGCCATCGCATTGAGAGGCAGCAATAAGATTACCAGGTACAGGATTCTGTGCATTTTCTGTCTTCGGCCCTACGAAGATGGTGCCGGAAAACCCTCGGAAAAACCAAAAGCATATTCAGAAGGTCCGTTTTTTCGCAACGCTTCCAGCCTTTCCTGCGCCTCGGCAACCGTCGGAATGTGTCCCTCCGGTACCCACCACAGCACCATGGTCGCCTCGCTTATGGCTGAGAACCACTCACGCCGCCGCTTCATGATGGAAAGGTGCAGGTCAGAACGGACAAACGCCATCAGTGAGTCCAGGTTTTTCCAGACGGTCAGGTTTACGATCCAGGAGGGATCGTCGAAAATCAGGTTTTCCTTTGGAATTTCTTCATCTGATTTTAAGCGCCAGACGAATCCCCGGCTCGCCTCACCGAGCGCATTCACCGGATCGAGCGCATCATTGAAGCCCTGCATTTCAGGACCGTCGGGGTCAAAAATCATCTTGGCAATATTCAGCTGGGCCAGATTCCAGTTCATATATATTTCCTGATAAAAGGGTCCGGGGAAGCCTCGGGCCTCCTATTGACCTACATTCTATAACTCCAGCGTCATGCAGCGGCTGAACGGGTCATCCGTGTATCCGCCAAATGGCTCGCAATACCGAAATCCGAACTTCAGATAGAGCGAGTGCGCCGGTAACGGGGTGGATTGACTGAAGGTAACAGCCCAACCTGTTTATCTGCTTGCTGTTCCCGACTGAGGAGCGGTATGGCTGGTTTCACCCCGGCCGTGAGAATTGGCCAGAATTAGAAGTGTAGCCAGGCAGAATTCAATCGCGGACAATCAATAAATAGCTGATCATGGATTTATTTTGCTTATGCCGGGGGTATACTTGGTCTTCGCAGTGTGCGTGACCCACTTCCGGAGAAAATGAAACATGAAAATGAATCCTATTTTTAAATTGTCAACAGTTGCTCTTGCCGCGGCATTATGTGTTTCCACGGTAAATGCCAAGCACCACGAGGAAGCCGAAGATTTGATCGCGGATCTTCAGGACTGTAAAGCCGACGCGGCAACGATGAAGAAAGCGAAGGAAATGATCAAGAAGAACGGTGGAGCGCCAACTGAAAAGCAAGTTGACGACTTCATCGACTCACTACCTGACGAGCTCATAGACTGCATAGACGAACTCGACTGAGTTCCGTCCATAGCGCGGGTTGCCAATCCCCCGGGCAACATTCTCGAAACTTCTCCGGAGGTTGGTGTCGAGGTTTCGTTACGTGTTATTAACCTCGGTCAGGCTGGTGAACCAGTGTGCATTCAGGCACTCATCTCGAAAGCGACCATTAAATGACTCGATGTGGATATTGTCGCTTGGCTTGCCGGGCCTTGAGAACTCCGAACCGTTATCACAGTACATGCGTTTCGGTGCGCCTCGCCGATAGCGCAGCGTGTGTCAGAAATCGCGGGGCCCCTCAGGTTTTTAGGACCACGCCACCACGAACCTGCCCCTGTTCGACAATTTCATGCGCCATTGCAATGTCATCGAGCGGCATGAGATGTGCAATGCGGTGCTGCAGGCGGTTGTTTTCGAGCGCGTCGTGAATGTCCTCGATTGCCCGGGTTTTGGCGCTTTCCGGCATGTCGTAAACGATGACCAGGCGCAGTAACAGGTCCATGAACATCATGCGATAAAAAGGCAGCACCGGTTCCGGCTCTGCGGCCGAGCCATAGGTGACGATGGCTCCGCTGACACTCACCAGGTCCAGCACCTGCCCAAGGTTCTGGCCGAACTCCAGGTCGATCACCCGGTCGATTTTGCGGCCACCGGTAGCCTCCAGGACCTGGGCGGCCCAGCCTGCTTCGCGATGGCTGACCACCGCCTGGGCGCCGGCGGCTGCGCAGGCGTCGCGGTCCGCCTCCTTGCTGGCCGTGGCGACCACCGAGGCGCCTGCCTGTGCCGCCCATTGGATGGCATAGTGCCCGACGCGACCGGCGCCGCCGGTCACCAGCACCGACCGGCCATCGACCGGGCCGTCGGCAAAGACACATCGGTGCGCGGTCATGGCAGGTATGCCGAGGCAGGCGCCCACATCAAAGCCAGTGTTGTCAGGCAAAACCGCCGCACGCCGCTGATCGAGGGTCACGAATTCCGCCGCGGTGCCGAGGCGCCGGCCATGCTGGGCCTGGTAAACCCATACCCGTTCGCCAATGCGGCCGGCATCGACACCATTGCCGACGGCTTCGATGGTGCCGGCGCCGTCGCTGTGCGGGATGACCGGTCCGCCGTCCAGCAGGTTCGGCGCCGAACCGGCGCGCTTCTTCACGTCGGACGGATTAACAGCGCTGGTTTCCAGTCGAACCAGCACTTCGCCGGGGCCGGGCGAGGGCCGGGCCATTTCGCCAATCTGCAGGACTTCCCGCGCGGGGCCGAAGGTTTGGAACCAGGCTGCTTTCATCTGTCGTTTCCTTGTCAGTCGTCGAGAATGTGGGAGAGGGATTCGGTGTGACCGTCAACGCTCATGGCCTGCCCGGAAATGGCGCCGCAGGCATCGGAGGCCAGGAACGCAGCCATGCTGGCCACTTCCTCGGCGGTGACGAAACGGCGCAGCGAGGTCTGCCGCTGGTACAGGCGGCGTATTTCCTCGGGGCTCTTGCCGCGCTGGCGTGCGTCGTTGTCGATAACCCGGTCGATCCGCTCGCCTTCCACGCTGCCAGGGCAGATAGAGTTAACGCGGATGTTCCAGGGGCCGAGCTCCATTGCCAGCGACTTTGTCAGACCGATCATCGCCCACTTGCTGGCCGAGTAAGGACTGCGCATCGGGCAGCCGAACAGGGCGGCGGTGGAAGCGATGTTGATGATGGAGCCTGAGTTCGCGTTTTTCATCATCGGCACGGCTTTCCGCGTGACATAGAAGGTGCCATTGAGGTTGACGTCGATGGTGCGTCCCCAGTCGGCCACGGCTATGTCCTCCAGCCGTGCTACGGGGCCGGCAATGCCGGCATTGTTGACCAGGATGTCGAGCCGGCCATGCTCCTGAGAAAACGTTGCGAAAAGCTCATCGACCTGTTTGCTGTCGGCGACGTCCGCGCGCGTTGCTCCGGCGTCGGGGTTGGCTGCCAGGAAATTATCGATGGCTTTCTGCTCGATGTCGCAAACGTGAACATGACAGCCCTGCTGCAAAAAGCGTTCCGCAATGGTGCGCCCGATTCCGGCTGCACCGGCGGTGATGAGCGCCACGCGTCCCTCAAGCGGGGTATCCATGCTGCTGGGCCCTCCCGGTTCTTTGGGTTAAAAAGCCGGCCGCAAAGCCGACCGCCTCATCATACTGCCAGGCCCGGGGTTAAGGCCACATTCAAATTACGGATGGAAGAATAAAACACGAGTTGTCTGAATTTGGCCAGTATGTTTTATCCCCGATAGATCCCTGAGCTTCAGCCCAACGGTGTCAGGCGAGATTGAGTGCGGGCGGTAAATCTGGCGGTACACCCAGCTCATTGGTGCCAGCGGCTTGTCGGCATCCACCTGATTCCGCAAGCGCCGCGGTACGATTCGGGCCCGGTGCTTGAAGTTGGGGGCGAACACGCCATGGAAACGTGCACACCACAAATCTGAACTGGTCGGAATAAACAAGCCGATGCCCAATACAAAGGCGGATGGCATTACCATCATCAACTTTGGCATGGGTAGCGCCAATGCGGCGACCGTCATAGACCTGCTGGCAGCCATCAAACCAAAAGCGGTCCTTTTTCTGGGTAAATGCAGGGGTTTGAAAAAGAAAAACAATCTTGGAGATTTTATTTTACCCATTGCCGCCATCCGTGGCGAAGGCACCTCTGATGATTATTTCCCGCCGGAGTGTGCGGCGTCAGAACTGTTATTGTTGTAGAGGTAGAAATGCTCCACACCAACCAGTTGATGGAACGAAATCCACTCTGCCAGGTAAGGCGCTTCATCACGGAAAATAGCGCAAATCGCGAGATAATGTTGGTTCATTTCCGGAATATCCAATACCCCCCAACCTTCCAGATGAAAGCTTTTTGTTTTGATCTGATTAACATGTATAACATGGTCCCGGAATTATCGAATAGGATATACCAGCAAACAGCAGGCTAGACGCCGTGAATAATCGGGCAACATACAATAAAAGACGCGATAAAGCAGAATCCGCGAGTGAATTCTCCCGCAGAATAGCCGAAAGAAAGCTCAAGTGGTGGACGATCCCCTACCACCCCACTCACTGGCGCAATTATCTGAAGAAATCCGACCTGTTGAAAATGCAATTCACCCGGTTTAAGCGGAATGACCAGGAAGAACGCTGGCTCGGTTGTGATTCATAGCAGCGCCTGCTGCTCAACCGGTTGAAACCGCATGTAAATCTGGAGCTTATTTTTGGCTCTTGGTTCGAGTAGCCGAATGTTTTTTTGTTGGGAGATGGCCTGACATAATTGGGCACTGGCGACATGCCGGGTCTGTCTCACCCCGCATCATGCTGGCTCGAAGGGCGGCGAAGTTTTCTCCGAAGAAAATCTGTTCCAGGTCGTTTTCCTGGTCCAGATGGCCCAACACTTTTTGATGCCAGGGGCAGGGCAACACTTCGCGTTGATTACGAATCATTACCTCGGTGAAGGGTCGCTGGCAATATGCATCAGCATAAAATTCTTCAGCCCTTACAGGTGGAATCCTGGGGCGCGAATTTTCATCAGAATTCTCTGTAACCTGTAATGTTTCCGTTTCCGGATCAGGCTTTATGGCATAGTATGGAGCAAGATCAACTTCGATACCCGGAATGTCTGGAACGTTCGCTTCCACGCTCGGAAATACGTCCGGAATTACCACTTTGATTGGCAAGGAACCGGCAGCCTCGAGAATCCTCTCACGGTAAAAATTGAATGTCTCGGGATAATTGTCCAGCTGTTCTCTTTCATCATCCCAATACTCCGAGGGTACTGCATGGCGAAAATCTATAATGTCTGCACCCAAGTCGTAAGCCATTTCTACAAAAGCGACCGCCTCGTGAATGTTGGATTTCATCATGACAAAGTCAACCACAATCCTGGGGGACGAACTTCCGGATACCGTTTTAAGGTCTCTCAACGCCTTGATATTAGAAATAATTTTATTGAAATTACTCTTGACGCGAATGCGTTCTACCGTATTCCTGACCGCCCCGTCGATTGAAAAGAGTATGAAAGTCACACCGTTGGCCAGAAGCGCATTTCGGATACGAGACGTCATCAACATGCCGTTGGTGCACAATCCAATTTCAATGTCGCTATTAAACTTGGCCGCTTTCGAGATAATTTCCATGAAATGCTTCGACATAAGCGGCTCGTCAGCACAGGACAGCATAACTTCCCTGACGTATTTGCCGATACTTTCCAGCCATGTCTCGAACTGTTCTGGTGTTATGTACTCTGCTTTTCGGCGATAAACTGACGGATCGCTGTAGTGACACATCACACATTGCAGGTTGTATTTATTGATGATATCCAAGCGCAGGGTAAGAAGCCGGCCTTCAGCCGCCCGTCTTAGCAACTTCGATTCTATTTCTCTCTCTAAGAAAATGGACATTGGGTTCATCAGATCCGCATGTTGGTTCAGCACGAAATACTAACTCGGAAAGGACGAATAAAACACGGATTACATAAATCTGGCAAATATCGGGGGAACTAAACTACCTTCCTTTCTGTCGTGGTATGGTCAGCTCCCGAGGCTAACGCCATAAGGTTAGAACCTTGGCGGCACACCTTCGATAAACCATCCAGTGGGAGAAAGAAAGTCCAAATGGCTGAATTTCACTTTGTAGAAGATTATCGACAGCTTGTAAGACGGCTGATGGCAACTCATGACATCGACGAAGCCATGAGCTTGGCGGTTGGTGGTGACTGGGAAACCATGGGAAAGAATTTGTCCCAGTTTGTTCAGTCGCTTGGGCTGAAGCCCGGCATGAAAGTCCTCGACTTTGGCTGTGGCAGTGGCCGACTCGCACACGCCTTGTCGAGGGATCTGGATCTGTCCGCCTACGTGGGCATCGACATCGTTGAGGAACTTTTGGACTACGCCACCATGAAATGCCCTGATAGCTATAAATTCGCGATCAATCACTCCTTATCGATCCCGATAGAGGGCCTCAAATTTGATTACGCTTTCGGATTCAGCATCTTTACCCATCTGCTGCAAACGGAAATCATGCTCTACAGCCAGCAGATATTTGATCTGCTTAAGCCAGGGGGTAGGTTCGTCTACTCGTTTTTGGAGTTGGAAAATCACTGGGACATTTTCGAGGCCAGTTGCAATCAACACAAGTACCACTCCAGGCCATTCCCCCACCTGAACATGTTCCTGGACCGCAACCAAATCACCATCATTGCTGAGAAGTGTGGTTACACTGTCAGGCAGTTCATTGAACCGGAAGATGGCATCGGTCAAAGCGTTGTAGAGCTGGGCAAGCCGGTTTGAGGCCCGGCCCGGTCAGCCCTGTCCAAAGAATCACGCGTTACGAAAAACGCATTAATTTTTATCTTCTTCCAGGAACGAAAACAGGTTCGTCACGGGACAGTCTATTCTAAATAATACCTGTTTAGGAGACTGTAGAGATGAACAAATCTGAAGCGCCTTTCTCAACCCTTTTTACGAGGTAATCATTCAGTTTCATCTCATTGCTCCAAGGTCTTCACAAAACCCAATCATAGCCCGGGAATGTCATCAACCCCGGTGGAAGTTCAGATTCCCGAATCCAAACACATCACGCACAGAGAACAAGCCGGCCGGGGTCAACCTGCCACGTTTGCGATACTCCCAGTGCGCAAAAAGTAGCGATGGTGCCAGGCTCACAAATCAGTCTTCAACATCATCTACGTTTATCTGGCCTGTGATCCGTCGCTTAACGTGCGACCATGCCATACCTGTTGCCAAAATCAGCGAAATAACAACAAGTGTCAACCATGTCAGAATACCCGTTGATTCCATCGATACCCAGCCAAGATCCACCAATAACCAAATGACCGCGGCGAAGAGCAGACCTCCTAGTGTCACACCAAGCCAACCCAGAGCATCAAAAGTGGTTTTTACGCAGAATATCCACCCTATCAACAGAAGCAACCCAACAATTGCGATCACCGGGCCAAATGTGGCTTCTTCTTTTAGCACCCAGGTGATGTAAGAAAAACCACTGGGATTGTAGGTTCCAAGCACCAGTACAAGTGCAAAAATCCAACGACCCAGAAATCCATCAAAACCTAATCTGTGGCTCACGCTTATCCCCGATTCATGAAGAATTAAGAATCTATCATAATCCAGAGGAACAGGTGGTAGCACAGCGATCAGGGCCTGGCGCTCGAGTTGCCCGTTGTGCCCACGAACCTATCGTTTGGTCGATGGACCGCCTGCGGCGCATTTTTGCTTTTCGCTTGCGGACAGCGGCCTGGGCTTAGTTTGCCGATACGAATTGCCAACTGACGCAAGTTCTGCATCGCAGAAATTTACGTTCTGAAATTCGCCCTGGTTTGTTAAATTCAGTCATTCCCATACGATATTTTCAGCATTCACTGGAGGTCCAGGTCATGAATATCGGACTTTCTCGACGTCCAAAAATCGCAGGGTGTCTGATCGCTTTCACGCTGCTGTTTGCGCAAGGTGCGTTTGCTACGGAT
>Ga0224504_10000510_pt1 | contig 17301 bp, 15 predicted proteins | sample SF_Oct11_sed_USG_3_FD_170160 | JGI IMG/M metagenome (GOLD analysis project Ga0224504, IMG submission 170160) | Sediment microbial communities from San Francisco Bay, California, United States - SF_Oct11_sed_USGS_24 | ecosystem: Environmental > Aquatic > Marine > Sediment | place: USA... | reverse complement strand
TATGCTCTACCCGTGGGACATGGACAGGGACATCGACATTCGCGCCTACTTTTTCAGGAATCGAATATGGTTCTTCGGCACGATGATTATCGCCTGGTGCATCGACATTCCCGAAACGCTGATCAAATCGGTGGCTGACCTGCGGCCATTACCGCAGGAATACTTTCTCTTTGTCGGCCTGCACATGGGCATCGCCGTCACGGGCATCGCCACGCGCAATAAAGTCGTGCACCTGCTGTTGCCGATCTTCTGGTTCGTGTTGACCGTCTACTACGTGCTGATGTCCACCCTCGGCCACATAGCCGGCTGACCGCTCATTCAGCTGCCGGTTCGGTCAGCTGGTCCCAAAGGTAGCTGTAAATAAGCGCTTCCGCGCGGGCGAGTTGTTCGTTGTCCGACGCGCCCGCATGGCCGCCGACCGTGTTCTCGTAATACAGCAGGTCGTGCCCCATCTCCTTCAATCGCGCAACCATCTTGCGTGCATGGCCCGGATGCACGCGGTCGTCGCGCGTCGAGGTCGTAATGAACGGCGTCGGGTAGTCGGCGTCAGGGTCGAGGTTATGGTACGGGGAGTACTCCTTTATGAACTCCCAGTCATCCGTATCCGGGTCGCCGTATTCGCCCATCCACGAGGCACCCGCGAGCAACTTGTTGTAGCGCTTCATATCGAGCAGCGGTACCTGGATAACGACGCCGCCCCAGAGGTCGGGCCGCTGCGTGAGCATGACGCCGGTGAGCAGGCCACCGTTCGAGCCGCCGCGAATGCCGAGGTGCCCGGGACTGGTGATGCCGCGCGCGATGAGATCCTCGCCGACAGCAATGAAATCGTCATAGGCGCGCTGCCGGTTCTCCTTGAGCGCCGCGTGATGCCAGGCCGGCCCGTACTCGCCACCACCGCGGATGTTGGCAACGACAAAGGCGCCGCCGCGCTCGAGCCAGCTGTGCCCGACCGTCGCACTGTAGCTCGGCGGGCGGCTTACCTCGAAGCCACCGTAGCCATACATCAAGGTCGGTGTCGTACCGTCGGGCTCGAATCCTTTTGGCAAAACGACGAAATACGGCACCCGCGTGCCATCCTTGCTGGTCGCGAAGTGCTGCTCGGCCGTCATGCCCTCGCTGTCGAAAAACTCCGGCAGGGATCGTAACGCCTTGACGGTCCTGCCGCCGTCATCCGCAACATACAGCGTGTCCGGCGTCAGGAAGTCTTCGTACGTAAAGAAGAAGATATTGGATTCATCCGAGGACGAGCCCAGCGTGACGGATCCGAGGTCCTCGGCCTCGATCTCCTCGCTCACCCACCTGCCGTCAGCGAACGAGAACCGTTGCAGCTTCGACACGACGTCGTCGAGCAGCCGCACGATGATGTAGTCCCGCGTGGTGATTATGCCGCCGCGCGGGATAGCCATCGACTCGCCCGGCACGATCAGCACCTCGAAATCGCGGTCGCCATCCATGAATCGCCCGAAATCGATCGACATCAGTGCAGCCTGGGGATAGGTGGTCTCCGCGATCTCCCAGTCGGTCTTCAACTGCACCAGCAGCTGGCCGTTCATGACACCGACAAGATCCGCATCGGCCGGGATATCGATATGCCGGAACTCTCCGTCTCCCGTGTACAGGTAGTTGAGCGTTTCGAAAAAGCTCGGCACCCGGTAGGCAACGTCGTAACTGTCGTCGCGGTCCCAGGAACGGTAAACGCCAGCGGCAACGTCGGCCTGTTCGCCGGCGAAGATCTCCGCCGCTTCCTCGAGCGGTTCGCCGCGCTTCCACAAACGGGAGGTGCGCGGATAGCCCGAATCCGTCGTGCTGCCGTCGCCGAAATCACTGCCCACCCACACCGCGTTCTCGTCGACCCAGCTGATCCGCTGCTTGGCCTCGGGGATCGAGAATCCGTCCATCACGAACGTCTTTGTCTCGACATCGAATTCGCGCACGACGACAGCGTCCGCGCCACCCCGCGACAGGTTCAGGAGGCAGCGGCGGTATTCCGGCCGCAGGCATTGCGCGCCTTTCCAGACCCAGTCTTCGTCTTCACCTTCGGCCAGCAGATCGATATCGAGCACGAGCTCCCATTCCTCGCTCCCCTCGATGTAGTCGTCGAGCAGCATGCGCCGCCAGCGGCCGCGGATGTTGTCCTCGTCGCGCCAGAAGTTGTAGACGTGGTCGCCGCGCATCGCCGGCGTCGCAATCCGTTCGTCCGAGTTGTAGATCTCGAGATTGCGCTCTTTCAGCGGCGCGAAAACGGGCAGCGCTTCGAGGTGGCCGAGCGAGACGGCGTTCTGCTCCTCGACCCAGGCGAGCGCTTCTTCGCCCTCGACGTCTTCGAGCCAGATATAGGCATCCTTCGAGAAATCGTATGCTGTTTCCGGCTTGCCCGCGTCCTGCTTGCCACAGGATGCGAGGATGATGAGCGCCAGTGCGCCGCCAATGAACTTTTGCATCGTCGCTTGCCCGTAATTCAAAGGCCGGGGAGTCTACCACGTTGGTATACTCCGAGGATTCGCAACGGCAAGACGGTGAGCACTATGCGGCATACGACCCTGATCAGCTTCCTTATCCTCGCCCTTCCCGGCCTCGCATTTGCACAGGGCGCGGAGACGCAATGCACCGACGGCGACATGGTCCGGCGGGTTGTCATCATGACCGAACCCGGCGTGAGCGTCCCCTGCGAGGTGCACTACTTCAAGGACACGGAGGCACCCGGCGAAGACCAGGTGCTCTGGAGCGCGTCCCAGCAAACGGGCTACTGCGAAGAAAAGGCGGCCGGCCTGGTGGCCAAGCTGGAAGGATGGGGTTGGGATTGCGCGGCGACCGAACCTGCCGCTCCGGCAGCCCCGGTGGCTCCCGCAGAGCCGGCAGAATCGGCCGAGCCAGCCGAGGCGCCGGACATGCCGTCCGACACCACTGGCGACCTGGCGCCCGCCACTCCGGAAAAGCCCGATTCCCAGTAAGCCCGGCCGGCCCCGGTGTCGAGACCTATATCTCGATACCCTCGACAGCCACGAAATGCTCGATTGCGTCCTCGATATTCGAGCGGGCCTCGCCGACCTTCTGGTATAGCGCTCGATGCAGGGCCTCGTCCTCGGGTGTGCGGCTCTCGCAGCCGCTCAGGTACTTTTCCAGCGCTCTCAGGCTCAACACGACGTCGACGAGGTTTTTCTGACAACCGCAATCGCCTGCGGTGTTCGCCAAGGCTATTGTGGCTAACGCCTCGCGGGACAGTCGCGGCGCCGGCGCTGACCGATCGGAAGGGAACGCGACGGTCCGGTTGCCGGCGGTCGGCAACGGCGCGTTCTGAACACCGTGCAAACGTGCGATCGCTTGCTTCAATGCGACAAGATCCACGGGCGCCCTCAGGACTTCTATACGCCATGATTGAAGCGCCTCGACGTGCTGTTTGTTGCCGAACCAGTACACGGCGACCGCGCCCGCCGCACCCAGCTGTTGCATGACATCGCGAACCTCTTGTGGCGTGCCGGCGGCAATCACGGGACACTCGACCAGCAGCACGTCCACCGCAGCATCGCCTACCCGCCGTCGGAGATCTGCCGCCTCGTCCGCAGCGGCGACGAGTTCGAGCCCTCTCAACGGATCCAGCTGTGGATTCAGCCAGGCCGCAAATCCGGATCCCAGGATAGCCACACGAGTCGGTATGGCCATTACGGGCGGCGCCTCGGCGCCGGACAGAGTAGCCCAACGGTCGGCGAGTTCGTCGAAGGAACAGGTCGCTATGCTGGGGAGCGAAACGCCATGGTCGACCAGCTTTTTGATGAGCACCAGACGCTGCACCTCTGCTTCGTCGTAGAGCCGCTTGCCGCCCTTCGAACGACGCGGACGAACGGCATCGTGGCGCTCCTCCCATTTCCGCAGCGTGTGTACGGAAACCCCCGTCAGTCGCGCGACTGCGCCGATCTTGAACAGTTGACTCTCAGTTGTCTCTTCCATGCCCAGAACCCTGAAACTGCTCTTTCTCCATCCCCATTGGCGCAGATGTTAGACCTTTTATAGACATGTTGCTACACCCGGCAGCAACGCCCCCAATGTACCGGCGTGCGGCACGTTTTGGCGACCAAGAAATGAAAGAAACCAACGTAAACAATTGTTTTATCTAACTTTAAAATATTCTCGTCGTCCGGGGAAACCAACCATGCCGCTCCTCCCGTGTTGAACGGCCTGCACTCAAAGCCGAACACTCGGCAAGAAAAACTAACCAAAAGTCTAGGTTTTGTACCGAATACTTCCGATCTTATGGCTAGTGACTGCGATTATGTCACTAAGATAGGGTCTTTACCTTAGCTACTGCAGAGGTTTTTTCTCGACATTTCCTAGCTGAACGGACCCAGCCGCTGCCGTTCCTTCGAGAACCCCTCTAAAAACGCCTGTCGTCCCCGCGCAAACGCTCGCGGCGGTCCGGGCCCAAGAAAAACTGATTCTGTCCCGACAAATATAGGGGTACTGTTATGAAGGCTATTTCGGCCAAGCGTTGGGTTATGACGTCGCGTCCTGCGGCATCGCTGATTGTTACGCTCACCTTTCTTGCAAGCGGCCTGGTCGCGGTCGCAATGACGCTGGACTATTTCGGCCCGCCGCCGGCCGGGGATCCGTCGGCCTGGACCGGCCCCATCGTCAGCGAATCCCTCGCAGACGATCTCAAGAACCAGCCGCCCGTCTACAAGGGCGCGCTCGAGGGTGGCCCGACGGGCACCGCTGCCGACCAGGGGGTCAGCGGTCCTATATCCGAGGATCAACTCGATGGCGGCGGCAAATACAATATTCCGACAGACAGCAAGCCGAGCCCATTATTCGGCGCGCAGCCCTTCACGCAGAAGATGCTGCGCTTCGAGGAGTTCGGTACGCGTCCGCTCGATCAGGCGTCAGGCTCGGCGATGCCCTTCCCGCAGCCGGTCGTCGGGCCGTATCCCGCGCAGGACCCCATCGATAGTGCGAAAAGCGGTCCCAGCCCCGCGAAGCTCGACGAATTCCTGCGGGAGCCCGGTTTTGTGCCGTATCCAACGGAGTTTTCCAATACCATCGACAAGAACCCCTGGGAGCCCGACATCGAGAGGTTCCTCGGCCGGGCGCTGGATACGCCGCCTGCGGAAGGCCGTCCGCCCGGCCGCGGCTGGGCGCATCAGCGCTGGAGCGAGTTCTACCCGGTGGAATTCTTCAAGACCGCCCAGGTCGGGGCCCGCGATAACAGCGGATTCCGGGACGAGTTCCAGCGTCACGGCTATTCCGCCGGTGAGTGGGCAGACGGGGGGCTTTACCACAATGGGGGAACGACGGCCGGCACCCGCATTCGTTTTCACCCGAATATGCCGGTTCAGGAACACAAGTCGCTCTGGACATTCGACGGCACGTTGCCGCCCAAACTGCTCAAGGTGCGCGTCGGGCAACCTTTGCTGATGCGGCATTACAACGCGTTGCCGATCGACGTGACGGCGAATAAGGGTTTCGGCATGCACACGATCTCCACGCATGAGCACAACGGGCATTCTCCGGCTGAAAGCGACGGCTTCGCAGGCGCGTTCTACTTCCCGGGGCAGTTCTATGACTACCGCTGGCCGATTGCGCTTGCCGGCTACGATTCGATTAACACCGATGCATCCGATCCGCGCGCCGCTTTCCCCTGTGACACGGGCGAGATGCTGTTCGTCAACGATGCGAATCCCGGCATGAAATCCTGCAAAAACGGTTCTATCAACATTCGTGGCGACTGGCGGCAGACGATGAGCACGCACTGGTTTCACGATCACATGCTCGATTTCACGGCGCCCAACGTCTACAAGGGCAATGCCGCGATGATGAATTACTACAGCGCGCTGGACCGCGGTCACGAGTCGCACGATTGCCATCACGACGACCCGCAGAATAACGTCAATTTCTGCTTCCCGAGCGGCACCGACCTGCCGTGGGGCAACCGTGACTACGACATCAATCTGCTGATTGCCGGCAAGGCCTGGGATCGTGAAGGCCAGCTGTGGTTCAACATCTTCAACAAGGACGGCTTCCTTGGCGACCGGATGCTCGTCAATTGGCTATACAAGCCCTACTTCGATGTCCGGCAGCGGAAGTACCGGTTTCGGATCCTGAACGGTTCTGTGGCGCGCTATCTGAAGCTCGCACTCGTTCAGGAGGTACAGGGGCATAGAAAAGGCGAGATAAAGGGTCGGAGGTCGCAGGGCGTATCCTGGAACCGCATTCCGTTCCACCTGATCGCGAATGACGGCAACATTATGGAGCACGCCATTCCATTCGACGGGCTCCACGACCTCGATTACGACGGCGACGCCGACGAGCACAAGGGCATGCTCCCCGTGCAGGCGATTGCGGAGCGCTACGACATCATCGTCGATTTCGCCGCCCACGGCCTGCAGCCCGGTGACAAGCTGTATTTCGTCAACGTCCTGGAACACAAGGATGGCAAGATCGTCGAGGGCGTCGTCGACCTGGGCGCCGTGCTCCGTGAAACCTACAAGGCGGAACTCGAGTTCGAGAACGGCGAGCCTGCGCGCTGGGTCGACGGCGACCCTGTGGTCGGCAAGTTCCTCGAGTTCATCGTGAACGAGTACCCCGCCGGCATGGACAAGAGTATGGATCCCAAGAAATACGAGCCGGGAGGCCTGAAGATGGTACCGCTCGTGTTCGACAGGGACGACGGCCAACAAATGGCGTCGCTCTCGGATGCCCGCCACCGCACGTTTACGTTCGGCCGTTCGTCCGGCACCGACGCGGCGCCGTGGACGATCAAGACCGACGGCGGCAGCGCCTACACGGCCGACACGCGCCGATTGAGCGCAGCGCCGCAGCTTGCAACCGGTCCCACCGAGGCCGGTTTCGCCGGCGACGGCACCGCCGAAGTCTGGCGGCTCGAAACCGGCGGCGGCTGGAGCCACCCGATTCATGTTCACTTCGAGGAAGGCGTCATCCTGTACCAGGATGGCGAGGCGCCGCCCATCTGGAACCGCTACGCCCGCAAGGACGTATTCCGTATCGGCCCGGAGGAAGAAGCGGCTCGCGATATGGATATTTTTTACAACTTCCGCGAGTTCGCAGGCAGCTACGTCGAGCATTGCCACAATACATCGCACGAAGATCACGCCATGTTACTGCGCTGGGATATCGAGCATCCGGGCCAGGTGGAAATCATGCCGGCGCCGATTCCGACCTGGGACGGCGTGGAGTACGTGGACTCGGTAGCGCTCCCGACGTTCAGGAGCGGCGACGGTTTCGGCCTGCAGAACTGATACGAGGTGATCATGAAAATCGATTTCAGAGTACTGCTTGGCGGGTGCAAGCGAATCCTGCTCCTCGCCGTCCTGGCTGTCGGTTTCGCGACCTTGTCGGCGGCGCCTACCTACGCAGGTGACGCCGGGTCCGTGTGGGGGAAGGATTACTTCCCCAACTACGAGCTCACGGCGCACACCGGCGAGACGCTGCGCTTTTTCGACGATGTTATCGAAGGCAAAGTCGTTGCAGTCAATTTCATATTCACGAGTTGCAAGGACGTGTGCCCGATGGAAACGGCGCGCATGGCGTCCGTGTACGAAATACTCGGCGACCGCGTGGGATCCGACGTGTTCTTTTATTCCATCACGATCGACCCGGAAACCGACACTGTCGAAGTACTGCGCGATTACGCCGATCGATTCGGCGTAAACGGGGACAACTGGAAGTTCCTGACGGGCAACAAGGAGGAAATCGACACTATTCGGGCCAGGTTCGGCCTGTTCGGCGATCCCGAGGAAGAACAGGACCTGTCCAATCACAACATCAACCTGATGCTCGGGAACCAGTCGACCGGCCAGTGGGTACGCCGGTCGCCGTTCGAAAACCCGTATATCCTGGCCAACCAGCTCGGTACCTGGCTGCACGGTTTTCGAAAGGTCAGCGCGCATACCAGTCGCGATTACGCATCGGCGCCGAAGCTGCGGCAGATTTCGGATGGCGAGATGATGTTCCGGGACCGCTGCTCGTCCTGCCACGTCATCAGCGGGGGCCACCTACCGCAGCGCGCCGCACGGGTGCTGGGGCCGGACCTGTTCGGCGTAACGGAGAGACGCGATGACGCCTGGCTGCGGCGCTGGATGGCCGAACCCGACAAGATGATCGAATCGGGCGACCCGATCGCCGTCGCCATGAGCAGTGCATGGGAGGTCGTTATGCCGAACTTTCGCCTCGATCCGAACGAGATCGATAACCTGATTCGCTACATGGAAACCGAATCAGACCGGGTGCGGCAGCAGTATGCATCTGCAAGCAGCGGTAGTGGCGATGCACACCACGATCACGCTGCCCATCATGGAAAGCACTGACCATTCAATTCATGTACGAATTACAAATCATTAGGACTTTACGAATCAGGAATATGACCATGCAAGTTTCACACACAATTGCCCGATATCTAGCGGTTGCAATGGCACTAACCTGTGTCGGCCCTGCTCACTCTGCCGAGCTCCGGATTGCATGCGACCAGTCCAACAACGTCGACGCGAAGATGGCCGCGCGCTATATCCACACCCCCAAACGCGCGCTGTTCGACGTCAGCTTCAAGGCACCGGCGTCGATGGGCTACGAAGCACGCGAATCCCTCGAAGTTCGTGTCGACGGTTACGTGGTCGGCTACGCAGAGCTGACGTCGAGAGCCGGCGACACGCTCGGCGCGAGCCTGAGTTTTGATTCCTACGCCAACTCCGGCTACGCGGATAATGCAGCGCTTTTACCGTTTCCCGCTAGCTGGCCGGGCTCACTGCCGCCGCAGCCGATCGGCATTAGCGCGGGCTCGCGCATCATGATCGGTAGCCTCGGTTGCACGTTGCGCTAGCGACGCCGCCTACCAATCAGTCGCGGCGCCGGCCCATGGACGGGCCGACCATTCGCCAGGGACCTGGCCAAAAATTCGCGTGGGGGTTACCAGCATGGTTGCTGTTATTCGATCGAACGAAACTCCGGGTCGGCGGGCGCTCGTCGTCGACGATTCACGAATTGCACGTTACGTACTGAGTGGCATGCTCGAGCAGCTCGACTTCGACGTCGAGACCGCAGACTCGGCCGAGGCCGCATTGAACCGACTTTCAGACAGTCTTCCGCACGTCGTTTTCATGGATCACCTCCTGCCGGGTATGCAGGGACTGGAAGCCGTGCGCAAGCTGCATGCCCGTCCGGACATGGCCGACACACGCATCGTCATGTATACCTCGCAAGATAGTGACCTGTTCGCAGACGTTGCTCGTGCGGCGGGTGCGGACGACGTGTTCGTGAAGACCGCGGATTCCAGCATGCTGGAAAAGATCCTCGGTCGGCTTGACCTGCTGCCGGTCGGAGTAAACACGCCCGGAGGGTGCGGTAATGTGGTGGCGCTGCCGCGCCGTGAGGATTCACTCGGTAGCGACCGCCCCCTCGAAGAGTTACTGGAGCCGATTCTCGACCGCCACCGGGAGAAACTGCGGCAGGACCTGCTGTCGGAGTTCGCGATCCTCGAGCGCTACGAAGAACGCATGCGGCTGGAAACGATGCGCCGGATCGATGCAATGACTGAACGCGCGATTGGATCAATTTCGCGTTCCCTGCAGCCGCTCTCCGGGATCGGCGAGGGTCCTCGGGTTGTGGATAAGCGCCGCCCGGTACTCAGGGCGGCGGCCATCGCTGCCGCGCTATGCGTCGGGTTGGCCATCGGATCCGTCACCGGCGAATCCGACAGCGATGTTGACCCGTCGCAGACCGGTGTCGAACCGGTAGCCATGCTCGTCGATTAGCGAAGGAGCCGAAGCCTGTCGGCGGCGATCTCGCCGTTCGGCGACAGTATGAAGCGTTCACACTGCAGCCCGACGAAGAAGCTGCCCGTCTCGTCCGGGTTTTCCGTGATCTTGATTTCGTCCGGGTTGACGTGGCGTTTCACGAAATCACTCAACAACGTAGCGATGCTGGACTTTTCAGCGGCGATTACGATGTTCATGACAATCTCCTTAACCGGCCTTTCCTGGCCATTTCCCTAGTGTCACGTACAGCCTAGCGCCGGGCCGCTTAACCGCGCCTGAAATTTATGTGAATGATAGCTGAAGGCAAATTGGCACATTATCGGTGGAAATCACTGATTTTCCTTGAAAATGCGACCTGCGTCGGTAAACGCAGGACCCGTAAACGAGTACCGTATGCGCAGGTTCCACGGGCTTATCCATGCAGGTCAATCGCATCCTCATCACCGCAAGTTTCGTCTGGCTGCTGGTCTCATTCTGGCATCGCAACGAACTGCCCGGGAACATCGACTACGTACCGGACCTGGTGACTGAACCGGTACAGGAGAGCACGAGCAAACGGCCTTTCGATGTCGAATTCAACGGCGTCAACTACAGCGTCGCGCCCGAGTATGCCTACGACATCACCGGCATGATCGTGTCCTACCGGCATCACGACGGCAACAGCCGCATGCATTCCCGCGCCAACGATCACCTGAACATGCTCGACGTCTGCGTCATCTGGGGCGACAACCCGAAGAATGAGCGCCTGCACAAGATCAGCTTCTGGAACGGCATCTTCACCTGCAACGTTAAAACCCGTGACCAGCAGGCCTGGGACGCGTTCGACATGACACAACTGTCGAACAATCACCTGGTCTCGGACGACGAATTCATTCGCAAGCAGGCGCGCAAGATCAAAGTGGGGGACCAGGTACGCATCAAGGGGTATCTTGCGAGCTACGGTGGCGAAGGCGGCGGCAAGCGGGGCACCAGCACGACGCGTACCGATACCGGCGACGGCGCCTGCGAGACCATCTATGTCGAGCAGTTCAAGATTGTCAGGCCGGCAACCAGCTACTGGCGCATCTCGATGTGGATTTCCCTGGCGCTGCTGCTAACCGGGCTCGTGGTTCATTTCAGTCGGCCCTATCGGCCGTACTGAGACCGACCCCGAGTCGCGGTATAGTAGCGGCTGGCCCATTCGAACAAGCAGAATCATGGCTGCCCAAAACCGCTCGTTCCAGAGCGCAATCGCGCTCTCCGTCTCTTGTCTGATTCTTGCCTCGGGCACCGCCAAGGCATCGACTCACGACGATCTCGTCGATCTCTTCAAAGACTGGCGAGCCTTCGAATCGCCGCCGCTGCTCGACGGCGCCCCGGATTACACGGCCGAACGCTTCGAGGCGCGCCAGCCCGAGTTCCTGGCGTTACGCGCACGACTCGGCGCCTTCGACATCAGTGACTGGCCGATCCCCGAGCAGGTCGACTGGCATCTCGTTCGCGCCGAGATGAACGGCTACGACTTCAATCGGCAGGTCTTGAAACCGTGGGAACGCGACCCCGCGTTCTACAAGACCCTGTGGACCTACCGCAGCGATGTACCGGCGCACGAGGGACCGACCCACCATGCCGTCGTCGAGCTCTGGACCTACGAATTTCCATTGTCGGATTCCGAGCAAGATCGTCTCATCGATGAACTCAGCGTCATCCCGCCCCTTTTCAAACAGGCAAAGAAAAACCTCACCGGTAATGCGCGCGATTTGTGGGTGACCGGTATCCGCGACATTCGCCAGGACATCGAGAACCTCAAGGCGCTAACCGACAGCGTCGGCAACGATGTAAGTACGGACCTGCAGAGGGCGATGGCGCTGGCCTTCGCGGCTGCCGAAGAACTCGTCGCGTGGCTGGAAACCGAATCGCCGAAGAAGACCGGGCCGTCCGGTATCGGCAAAGACAACTACACCTGGTACCAGCAGAACGTGCATCTCGTACCGCTCACCTGGGAAGACGAGGTTCGTCTGCTGCAAAGGGAACTCGACCGTGCGTGGTCCTCGCTGAAACTCGAGGAGCAGCGGAACCGCGATCTTCCGCCTATGGTGGCCGCGGATTCCCCTGAAGAATACGACGCGCAGGCGCTCGAGGCCGTCGATCGCATCATGCGCTTCCTGGCTGAGAAGGAAATCGTCACGGTCGCCGACTACATGAGACCAGCGTTGCTCGCGCACCTGGGCGCTTATGTACCCGAGGAGACCCGCCACTTCTTCTGGATCACCGCCCACTATGACCCGGCGCCGCTGTTCACGCATTTCTACCACTGGTTCGAACTCGCGCGCATGGACACCGAGCCGCACCCGAGCCCGATCCGCCAGGGCGCCCTGCTCTACAACATCTTCGACAGCCGCAACGAAGGCACGGCGACCGGCGTCGAGGAAATGTTCATGCACGCGGGCCTTTACGAGGACAGCCCGCGTTCCCGGGAACTCGTCTGGATACTGCTCGCGCAGCGCGCCGCGCGCGGCCTCGGCTCACTGTATGCGCACGCCAATCAGATGACGATGGAAGAAGCCGGCGGCGTGCACATGGAATGGACGCCCCGCGGCTGGATGAAGACCGAGAAGGAACTGCTGATCTTCGAACAGCATCTTTACCTGCGCCAGCCGGGTTACGGCACCAGCTACGTCACGGGCAAGTATCTGCTCGAACGCACGCTCGCCGATTACGCGAAGCAGGCCGAGGATCGCGGCGAGGCGTTCCAGCTGAAGGACTTTTTCGACACGCTCAACCGTATCGACAGCATCCCCATCTCCCTGGCACGCTGGGAGATGACGGGGCTGGATGACGAAATCCGGACGCTGATTGCGGAATGAATACCACTCCACCCGTGCAACACGCGATGCGCATCATGCGGTCGATTGCCACGGTCGTCGGCGTATTACTGCTAACCATCTATTTTGGCTGGGCTTTCGAATCGCGCAATATGCTTCAGCTTGGTCCGGAGCACCGCATTCAGCTCGAGCACGAGTTTCGCGCGAGCCAGGAAGACGAGACGGACTGGGCCGGTTACCTCGAGATCGAGGAGCGCCTCGCTGCCGAGCTCGCAGAGAAGATCATCGACATCGACAGGCCGGACAGCCTCGTTGATCGTTATTCGACCGGCAGCCTGAGTAATCCGGCGCGCTTCCCGGCGGACTGGAATCGCTCCTACCAGACCACGGTGCCATCGGCGCGTGGCGTGGCCGTGCTGCTGCACGGGCTGTCCGACTCACCCTACTCGATGCTGGCCACGGCGCAGACACTGGCGGGTGCCGGATACAACGTCGTCGTGCCGCGCATGCCCGGCCACGGCTTCGCGGTAGGCGGGCTGCTGCAGGCCCGCTGGGAAGACTGGACGGCCGCTGTGCGCATTGCGATGCGCCATGCGGCCAGCATGCCGGGGGCGGAACAGTCCTTGCTGATCGCGGGCTACTCGAACGGCGGTTTACTCGCTATCGACTATGCGCTCGAATGTGATGATCTGGACGACGCGCCCTGCCCCGATGGCATCGTGCTGATGTCGCCGGCGATCGCCGTTTCGGGGGCTGCCATCGTCACCAATCTGCACCCGGTTCTTTCCTGGATGCCATATTTCAAACAGTTCCAGTGGCTTTCGATCCTGCCGGAGATCGACCCGTTCAAATTTACGTCGTTTCCGAAACGAGCCGCGTGGGAGATCTACCGCGTCTCCAGGCGCACCCACAAACAGCTGGCAAACCCGGCGGAAGTGGCGAAGTTGCCCCCGATGCTGACGTTCCAGTCAGTGGTCGACAATACGGTTACGGCGCGGGCCATTGTAACGCTGCTGTACGACCGACTCCCCGCGAACAACAGCAGGCTCGTGGTCTACGATATCAATCGCAACAGCACCGCGTTACACCTGATGAGGACACAGCCGCTAGACGTTATGGAGTACTTCGAGTCGACGGCACCGCACGATTTTTCGATCACTTTGCTTCGCAACAGGGATCGCTCAACGAACGAACTCGACGCTTATACGCTGCCCGCCGGTGAGGCCGGGGCCGCGGCCGAATCTACCAGCCTCGCGTGGCCCACCGGCATCTACTCCTTGTCCCACATTGCGATACCGTTTCGCCCGGACGACGTCGTGTATGGCGATGGCACCGCCAACAATGACGACGACCTCAAACTTGGTGCGCTTGCGCCTCGCGGCGAAGCGGGCGTGCTGATGCTCACCCCCGACTTCTTCCTGCGCACGCGCCACAACCCGTTCTATGCCTATCAGGCGAAAGCGCTGACCGAGTGGATCGATACCCTGCAGACACCCTAGTTACGGCAACAGGGCGTAGCCCTCCGACTGCAGCACGGTAAGCATCGTCATCGCGGACAGAGCCACCTCTGCGGGACTCGCGAGTTCACTCTTTGCAACGTTTCCGAATGCAAGCGACTGTCCGCAGACATAAAAGCGAACACCCGCCGCATGCAGTTTACTCACGAGTTCCAGGTTCGGGTTATCGATCCGGTAACGAGACCGGTAGGCCTCATCATCGAGAATATTCTTTACTGCCCCGCCGTGCACAACAACCGCGAGCTCCATGTTCGCCATTGGAACACCGTTTCGCGCATGCATATTGAGGTAGCGTGCCACGCTCACGAGTTTCGGATTCAGTGCTCCCGCGTCATCGCCATCGCGTTCGATATCGAACACGGCGCGAAAAACGAAACCGTCATCGAGCGCCACATCCCTGTCCTCGATCGGATAGGTTGGCCCGAATCCCTCGATGGCAGGGCCGAGTGACGGCTCTGCAGCACCGACAGACGTAAACAGGCAAAACAGCGACAAAAGCAATCGTAACGGCATCAGCATTCTCCCGGGCAGGCGCGCTTTCCGGCCATTCTACTGCCCTTCGCTTGAGCGACCGACAGTTCTTCATCAGGGATTAATCAGGACTTCTTCCGTTCGCCGGCTGGCATTGCCGGTAGCGTCGAACCTGGCGTTAAGCCAGAGCGCATCCGCAAGTAGGGGGGAAGGGTTACGTTTCTGAAGTGGATGCAAGTCACATGCAATGGAAGGAGTAATGCTATGAAAATATTGAGGAAAGCCGTCTTAGTTTCGAGCATGTTTTTGGTCATAACGAACGTGCACGCCGAGCCGACCCACCACGGATGGTCATCGACGACGGGCTTCGTGTTCAGCGACAACAAGGCCGCGATCGAGGCAATCATGGGAGAAACGGCCGAGGAGATTGCGACGCCGGTGGGCATTCGCTGGCGGGTCCGCGGTGCCATGGCCGGCACGTTCACCTATGATTCGGACGCAGCGCAGGCACCCACCGGAGTCGATTTCACACGCTACAAGGGGCCCAACCAGTCATGGGTATCGACGCTCTCCAATTCAACAGGAGTCGTAGGTACCTATGCAGGCGAGGTCGGCCAGGTCATCGTCCGGGATGCACCGGGGCAGGACCTGGTCAACGTGAACATGTGCGGGTCCCCTTGCGGAGACGGCGTCGTGTCATTCAGCGTCGGTCCCTGGCTCGCGACGAATGCCTCGGTTGTCTGGGTCGGTGACGGCTTTCAGGATGGCGACAGCTTGCCCGCTTCGCTGCCACCTGCCGGGGCCGGCGCGCCGCTTGGCCTGTACACGTTCTTCAACAGCAATACCGGAGAAAACGTATCCATCCTGACGATTAACGTAGACTTCGGCGACGCTGTGCAAACGGTCGACATCGATGTCAAGCCGGGAAGTGAGCCGAACTGCTTCAACGTAAACGGTCACGGTGTCATCCCGGTCGCGGTACTTGGAAGCGCAGACCTCGACGTCGGAAACATCGATCAGACAAGCCTGTCTTTCGGCGGCATGAGTGTTCGTGTGCGGGGCAACCGGTTCCCCCAATGCTCCGGCGAATTCGTCAACGAGGATGTCTTCCTCGACCTGGTATGCCAATTCGAAGATGACAGCAGCGCCTGGACGGCGGGCTCCGACGAAGCAGCGCTCTCGGGTTCGTTGCTCGACGGCACGCCTTTTGAAGGCAGCGATTCCATCTGTCTCGTGCCCTGACGCGGATCGTGTTCGTCAAACGCCGTGCCCCGCGCCTGCGGGGCACGGCATCTATCTCTTTAGCCGATAGCTGACGTTGTTCTGCTTGACGACTATCAGGTTGCGCTTCTTCAGTTCTTCGATGATGGCATCGAGCTCTTCTTGTTCGAGCTTCTTCGTGAACAGCGTGTTGATCGTGTTCTGCAGGGTTCTCACCTTGCGCGGCCGCGAGTGGCCGCGCTGGCGCAGGTTTCTCACGATCGCATCGATTTGCTCGTCACGGCTCGTCGTGTCCGGAATCCTGAGCTCGGGGATCTCCGCGAGATCCGTCTCCCGCCGTATACGGATCTTCCTGCCCTTGAGGTGCTGGATCAGCGGATCGAAGCCCCGGTCCTTGCTGACGATGTGGAAATGCGCGTCCGGTTCTTTCGCAGCGAGTTCGCCGACGTAATACGCAATGTGAAAGTCCAGTGCGTTTGGCCCGCTGCCTGCAATTTCGACGTAGTCCGCCTGCTCCCCTAAAGCCTGCATGGCAACGACGAAGTGCCGCGGGAACTTCGTCTGGTTGGCGCCTATGAACACGAGTACCCGAAACGGATGTTCCTTAAGCAGTTCCAGGTTCTTCGGTTGCACGTTCTCGAAATCGACGAGCACGTACTTTGATCCTCCCGTCGTGCTGCCTTGTGTTACAACCTCATTGTCGTTCGTTACTTTGCTCGTCTTCTTGCGCTTCTTGGCCACGGGCTGTCCATTGAGATCAATATCGGGTTGACGATACGTGAAATAGCGATGAAACGGGGAAAATCAACGCGTGAAGAATCGTACGATCTCCACCATCGCCTCGGTATCGAAGCGACAGTAGCGCCTTAGCTGCTCATCGAGCTCCGCCTTTCGCTCCGGGCTGACATCCGCCTGTATTGCCTCGATGAAGCCGTCGGATGCGCCGGCCCCCTCCTTGATACCTTCGAGTTTCGCATAGTCCATGTCCGGATTGATCGCCGGCATCACCGCCTTGATCGACCAGGAACCGAGCATCTTCGGGTGATAGTAATTTTCCTTTACGACCGGGTGCAGGTCGTACAGGCGATCGATGATCTTCGAGAGTGGCGCCTTGAGATCCGGATAGAGTTCGATCAGGTTGTTCAGGACCCCCTCCTCGTAGCGGGTCCACATAAGCACCGGGCCATCCTCGCCCAGGCACTCGATCAGTTCCAGTGTCAGCGCCCGCATCGGCGGATCACCCGAGATGTCGAGAAATTCCTTGTGCAGGAACTGCCCCGGCGTCTCTTCGATGTGGCAGGACCACTGGATCGCGAGCGAACTGTACGGTCGTGTCCCGGCCCAGAACGGCACTGCGGGCGCGATGGTTTCGAAGTCGAGGTAGTAGCGCGGGTACGGCAACGCCGCGAATGCGCGGCGCGCGCCATCGAGTAGTTCCGCTTTACCGCTGCACGTAACCCGGTGTATGCGCCGCTGCGTCTCGGCTGAAATGACATCCGCTGGGACGTCGCGGATATCATTTCAGCCGAG
>Ga0224504_10000509_pt1 | contig 17303 bp, 17 predicted proteins | sample SF_Oct11_sed_USG_3_FD_170160 | JGI IMG/M metagenome (GOLD analysis project Ga0224504, IMG submission 170160) | Sediment microbial communities from San Francisco Bay, California, United States - SF_Oct11_sed_USGS_24 | ecosystem: Environmental > Aquatic > Marine > Sediment | place: USA... | reverse complement strand
CATCGCCTCCGACCTCAACAACGGACTCATCGTGATGCGCGAGAGCGACATCCCATGTCATGGGATCAAGTGCAGTCGATGACGACATCGGGCTTTACGGAACGTTTCGATGAGCGCGTTTCTCAGACCCTGTCCTGAGCCGAACGCGTTTCGACTCCGCAGCCGCGGCGACCTTTGACACGTCGCTGCGGCTGCGGTCTTTTATCCCGTCATGCGCGGGCTTCGCACAGCGGACGGGCCAGCCTTCTGCTATAAGGGGTCTCCCACCGTCGGCCGAGCAGGGAAGGGAGGGACCCATGACCGCCAGGATCATCACGCCGCGCCAGCTTTTGATCGGCGGTGGCGCCGTACGCCGGCTTGCCGACGTCCTCGCGGGCCTCGGCCTCGGCCGGCCGCTGGTCGTGACCGACCCCCACCTGATCGAGATCGGCAAACTCGACATCGTGGCCGGTATCCTGGACGGTGCCGGCATCCCCTGGGACGTTTTCTCGGAGATCCGCGAGGAGCCGACGACCGACATCGTCGCGGGTGCGCTCGCCAAGCTCGAGGCCGGCGACTACGACTGCCTGATCGGCTTCGGCGGCGGCAGCCCGATCGACACCGCCAAGGCGGTGTCGATCCTGGCCCGGGGCGGCGGCAAGATGCGCGACTACAAGGTCCCGGTGCAAAACGACGCGCTCGGCCTGCCCGTAGTGGCGGTGCCGACCACCGCAGGCACGGGTGCGGAGGTCACGCGCTTCGCCGTGATCACCGACACCGAGACCGACGAGAAAATGGTGATTACTGGCGAGGCCTGCGTGCCGCTGGCCGCCCTGGTCGACTTCGAGCTGACCTTTACCGTGTCGGCCCGGACCACCGCGGACACCGGCCTCGACAGCCTGACCCACGCGGTCGAGGCCTATGTCAGCCGGAAACGGAACCCCTACTGCGACAACGCCGCGCTGGCCGCCATGGCGCGCCTGTCCAAGCACATCCGCACCGCCACCGCCGAGCCCGACCATGCCGAGGCCCGCGAGCAGATGATGCTGGGCGCCAACCAGGCCGGCACCGCCTTCTCGAACGCCAGCGTCGCCCTGGTGCACGGCATGAGCCGGCCGATCGGCGCGTTTTTCCACGTCGCCCACGGCCTGTCCAACGCCATGCTCCTGCCGGCCGTGACTCGCTTCTCGGCCGCGTCCGCCCTGCCGCGCTACGCCGACTGCGCGCGGGCCATGGGCCTGTGCGACGCGGGCGTCGGCGACCAGGCCGCGGTCGCCCAGCTGCTCGAGGAGCTGGAGAGCCTCAACCGCGACCTCGAGGTGCCGAGCCCCAAGGCCTACGGCATCGACGAGGCGCGCTACATGGAGGTCGCGCCCACCATGGCCGAGCAGGCGCTGGCCAGCGGCTCGCCCAACAACAACCCGCGGGTTCCTGACGCCCGGGAGATCGTCGCGCTCTACAAGCAGGTCTATGCCTGAACGGGAACGCGCCTGGTTTGGGTGTGGGAAAACGAATACCCTTGGCGACCAGAAAATCTTTCCTTAATACATAGCGCAATTTCGGCGGTCACTCTCCTGGTGCCGACGCGATCTTTGAAAGAGGCCGAAGAATGACTGAGCTGCTGGACCGGGACGATGTAATCGGACTCTTGAAGAGATTGGGCGGCGACCGGGACGAGGACGTGCTGGAGGCCGCACGCCAGGTGCATGTCCTGATCACCGCCGCCGGTATGACCTGGGAGGAATTGCTGGTACCGGACGAAGCCGTCGGCGACAGCGACGACGCGGCCGACGCTGAAGACCGTGACTTGGAGGACGACGCCGACGCCGCCGAAGACCGTGACTTGGAGGACGACGCCGACGCCGCCGAAGACCATGACCTGGCGGACGAGGACGCCGAACCACCCGTCGATCGGGCCGAGAAGAACGCCGAATCGCTGGCACTGATCGACAAACTGCTGGCCAAGCCCGGTATTTCGGAGGACTTCCGCGAGGAGCTGAACGACTACAAGAAAGACATCGCCGAGGACGACTTCGGGACTGCCGATCACCGATACCTTCGCGCTCTTTACAAACGGTTGTCGAAGCAGGGCTGACGTTTCGTTCGGCTCCGGCCGGAGCGCCTGCGGGCCCCGGCCTTCACGTTTCCCTAAGACTCGCCCCGCAACATGGCACCCGCCGGACGACACCGGCTAGGGGAACGTTTGCATGTGGGACAGAGCCTTTCTAAACCGGCTGCGCAGGGAGCTGCCGGCTTGGGTCGAGCAGGGCTGGGTTGCGGCCGATGGGCAGGCGGCGATCCTCGATCACGCCGCCGCGCGGGCCGAGCGGCAGACCCGACTAGTGCCGGTCGCGCTCGCCGTGATGGGCGTGCTCGTTTTCGGCGCCGGCGTCATCACGTTCTTCGCCGCCAACTGGGACGCGATGGCCAAGCCGCTCAAGCTCGCGCTGCTGTTCGGCGGCATGTGGGGCGCCTACGCCGTGGCAGCCCGGGGGCTGGCCCGCCAGGCGCTCGGCGCGCGCGTCCTGGGCCAGGCGCTGACGCTCTTGGGCGTGATCCTGTTCGGCGCCAACATCATGCTGATCGCGCAGATCTACCACATCGACAGCCACTACCCGAACGGCGTCTTGCTGTGGGCCCTGGGCGCGCTGGCGGTCGCCTACGCCTTGCCCGTGCAGGTCGTCGCGGTCGCGGGCCTGGCGCTCGCGATGCTGTGGAGTGGCATGGAGATCGGCGATTTCGAGCGCCTGCTGCACTGGCCCTTCCTGGTCGTCTGGGCGCTCTTCCTGGTGCCGATCCTGGGGCGTTCCTGGCGTATCGGGGCGGCGGCGGCGATGCTCGCGCTGTCGGTTTGGTGTCTGATGACCTTCATACTTTGGTCCTACGACCGGGAGGGCGAGCAGATCTTCCTGCTCCAGGTCTATCTGCTCGCGGCCATGGCGTTCCTTGTTCTCGGCGCCGCCCTGGAGTCCCAGCCTGCCGTGGCTGCCTTGTCCGTCGTCGTGCGGCGCTTCGCGCTCGTCGGCGTGCTGCTCTCGGCCCACGGTCTGGTCTACGACGACCTCTACGGCCTGCGGCGCTTGCAGGACCCGGAGCTTAGCTGGGGCACCGAGCGCCTGGCATCGGCTCCGTACCCTTGGATCGTCGCCACGGTGATCGCCCTGGCGCTGGCCGTCGGTCTGGCGGCCTGGCAGGTCCGGCGGCACGGCAGCGGGCGCGTGGACGGTTTCGAAAGAATCGGGCTGGCCCTACTCGCCGCGCTCGGTGTCCTGATGCTCGTCAACCTCTTCCTGCCGGCCGGCTACGGCGCCGTGGCCGCGCTCTACGTTGCCGTCAACCTGATCGTCTTTGCCGGGCTCGTCTGGCTGATCGTCGCCGGCTACCGGGCCGGCGACCGCTTCCAAGTCAATGCCGCCTTCGCGTTCTTCGCGTTCGGTATGCTGGCACTCTACTTCAACCACTTCTGGACACTGATGGACCGCTCGCTCTTCTTCATGGGTGGCGGCGCACTGCTGTTCGTCGGTGGCTATCTGCTGGAACGCCAGCGCCGGCGCCTGATCGGCCAAATCGGCGCGGCCGGCGAGGAAGGAGGCGCGCCATGAGGATCCCACTCCACCTCGCCGTCGTCGTGGCGCTCCAGACACTGGCACTGGTCGCGATGGTCGCGATGAAGCAGTGGACGCTCCAGACCGGCACGCCGGTGCTGCTGAAGACCGAGCCGGTCGATCCGCGCTCGCTGTTCCGCGGCGACTATGTGATCCTGAACTACGCCATCAACGACCTGGCCCAAGGGACGCTCGCCGGGGACGACGACTTCGAACGCCACGATCCGATCCATGTGCTGCTGCGCGAGGATACACCCTACTGGCAACCCGTCTCGCTGCACCGAGAACGGCCGGAAGTGCCGCCCGGCCACGTCGCGATCAAGGGCGAGGTGCTCTATTCGGGCAGCATGATGGTCGACGGCGCTCCCTCGATCACGGTACGATTCGGAATAGAGAACTACTTCGTCCCCGAGGGCGAGGGACGCGCACTGGAACAGCCCGCGGAGGACGAGGAGATTTCCATCCTGGTCGCCGTCGACCGTCGCGGCAACGCGGGAATCAAGGCGGTCCTGGTGAACGGCGAGGTTCGCTACCAGGAGCGGTTGTTCTGAAACGGATCACGGGCTCGGTCAGGGTTTCAAGCCGGTCGGACCCTGGCCGTCCCGCGGCACGTCCAGGGGCGAGGCGCGTCGCCGGCCCTTCGAGCTGCCCAGGACCGGGATGACCAGCGGCAGGCCGCTCCCGTGCTCGGTAACCTGATAGCCGTGGTGGGCGCGCGGAAGCACCAAGTGCCAGCCGTCGGCCTCGACCCGGTAGAGCTCGCTGGTTCCGTCCTGATAGGCGCGCAGCACATAGTTCGTCCCCGAGTTCGTGGCGACCTGGCGGTCCCACGACATCTCGAACTCGCTGGGCGTGACCAGGATGGACTTGGGCCGCTTGCGTCTGGGCTTGCGCTTCTTGGCCTTCTGTTTGCGCGCCAGGGCCCTTAGTTCGCGCCGCCGTTCGAGTTCCTGGTCGATCTGGGCCTCTTTCAGCTTCTTGAGCGCCTCGTCCAACTCCCGCCCGCGGCGGGCGTTGTCCTTTGCGTCCTGCTGTGAGGCGCGCTCCAACCACTTGTTGACGGTGGCCGGCCCGGGCTGGTCGAGATCCTTCCAGAACTCCGGATCCGTCAGGGCCCCCGGGTAGCCGATCTGCTGGGAAAACGCGACGCCCTTGAGCGACTTCTTAAGCGGCTGCTGCTTGACGATGTCGAACGGAACACCGGTCATCTCGCTGACCAGGGGCGCCAGCACCGCATGTTTCGCGCCCCCAACGCCCTTCTTGCTCAGGGCCTCGAGAATCCGCTCGTCCTTGAAGATGTCGAGGCCTTCGCCGCCCAGCGTCTGGGCGTCGGCCGCGAGTCCCAACAGATCCTCGATACCACTGCCGAGGTCGACGAACTTCTCCGGCAGATCGTGGGTCTGCTGCAGGATTCGTTTCAAGGCGCGCTGGAAGGTCGCCGGGTTGCGCTGCTTCAGGTATTCCAGCAGGGCCGCTTCGACCACCTCGTCCTCGGCCACCAGGGTGCTGCCGAACTCGGCGATTTCCAGGCACTCGGCCAGCACCTCCGGATCCCTGACCAGGGCATTGGAGACCACCGGCGTGCCCAGGATCGAGCGCAGCGAGTCCAGCTCTTCCGAGGACAGGCCTTGGGCGGTCATGGTCAGCGCGCCTCCCAGTATGTGTCCCGACCGCGCGGTCGCAAATCCATTCTACGGGTTTCGGCTCCGAGGTCTACGGCCTCTCTTCATTCGTGGTGCGGCACCTTCGCTCGCGGTCACCCTCCGGATACCGCGCCTGCCGGTCTTGGTCTGCCGCGAGCGCCGCGGACCTGCCGCTCCATATCACGCCGCCCCCCTCTGTGATCGCGCACTGGTCCTAGAAGGACGACCGGATCGCCTCCGAGACCTCGGGCGCGCGAAGGTAGCCGTAGGACTTGTGGTAGTTCGCCTTGCCGGCGGGGCTCTTGTAGCCGTTGATCACGAGGTCGTCCCGGACCTCTACGCCGCGATTGTTGGGCGCGTAATCGCCCGACAGGCGAACATCGGCGGCAACCGGATCGCGGCGGTCGGCGAAGTTAGTCCAGCGGCGCACCACCGACGGCGTGCGCACGAGGTCGTTTTCCTCGTAGATCTTGTGCTTGACGTGCGGCAGGCCGAGTGGCGAGCCGATCGTAACGAAGTGGTCGATGACCCGCGCGGGGTCCTCCCGGCCCAGGGCGCGCAGCACGTCGTAGGCGATGATCGTACCCATCGAGTGCGCGATCACCATGATCCGCTTGTCCTTGTGCTTTTCCAGAGCCGCGCGCAGCAGATCGCGAAGCTCCTTACGGATCTTCGGTTTTTCGTAGTAGGTGGCCAGGTCGTCCAGCTTGGCGCGCAGCACGGCGTCGGCGATCCCATCAAAGCCGAAATAGCGCTTGGTCAGATCGAGGGGAGTCGCGGCGGCATCGGCCAGGCCGGCCACCAGGTCGTCCCACCAGCCGTCCTTGTAGGTCTTGAGCGGGCCCTCGGCCTTTCGGTAGGGCTCCTTGTTCTCGTCGTCGGGAATCGGCGCCCCATACAACACGTTGGCCCAATAGACGCTTTCGAAGCTGAGTGTTCTGGAGGTGCGGCCCTGATTGCGTTCGAGGCCTTCGAGGATCGAGTCCTTCCACCAGCCCTTGAGCGTCTCGGCTTCAGGTTTGTTGGCAAGACCGTGGATACCGATGATCACTTGTGATTCAGCCATACTAGCCTCCCAAGAATGGCACCTGCCCAACCGGGCTCGGACGCAGCGGCAGGATAAGGCGATATTAGCCAGGCGGGGCCAAACCCAATGTGCGAATCCTCACAGCCTCTCTTGCGGCGCGCCTGAATCCAAAAGGGGTGACGAAGGCCGTTTCAGACCCCCAGGTACCGCGACTGCAGGTCCTGGTCCGAGGCGAGCGCTACGGAATCGCCGCTCCACACCACATGACCCTTCTCTATGATGGTGTGGCGGTCGGCGATGCGGATCAGCGCCTCGAGGTTCTTGTCGATCACCAAGATCGCCTGGCCTTCGGTCTTCAAGGCCTCGAGCACGCGCCAGATCTCGGCGCGGATCAGGGGCGCCAGGCCCTCGGTCGCCTCGTCCAGGATCAGCAGCTTCGGGTTGGTCATGAGCGCCCGGCCGATCGCCAGCATCTGCTGCTCGCCGCCCGAAAGCTGGTCGCCGTAGGCGTCCCGACGCTCGCCCAGTGCGGGGAAGAGCCGCGTGACCGCCTCCAGGGTCCAGCGCGGCGGGCGACACCCGTCGGGCGCACGGGCGGTCGCCAGCAGGTTCTCGCGCACGGTCAGGTTCGGAAAGACCTGGCGCCCCTCCGGAACCAGGCCGAGACCGGCCTGGGCCACCTTGTAGGACGGTAGGCCGGCGATCTCCCTGCCCTCGAAGGCAATGCGCCCGGCACGGGGCCGCACGAGGCCCATGATCGAGCGCACCGTCGTGGTCTTGCCCATGCCGTTGCGGCCCAGGAGCGTGACGACCTCGCCCGCGTCCACCTCGAGCGCCATGCCGAACAGGATCTGGCTCTCGCCGTAGCAGGTCTCGAGCTCATCGACCGTGAGCATCATGCCGCGGTCTCTTTGCCCAGGTAGGCGCGCCGGACCTCGGCGTTGGCGCGGATCTCCTCGGGTGCGCCGGTCGCGATCACCTGGCCGTAGACCAGCACGGTGATCCGGTCGGCCAGCGCGAAGACCGCGTCCATGTCGTGCTCGATCAACAGGATCGTCATCCGGCCTTCGGCCTTGAGCGCGGCCAGCAGCGCGATCATTCGGCCCGAATCCTCGCGACCCATGCCGGCCGTCGGCTCGTCGAGCAGCAGCAGGCGTGGTCTGCTGGCCAGGGCCATGGCGATCTCGAGCTGGCGCTGCTCGCCGTGGGCGAGCGCGGCGGCTGGCACCGCGGCGCGTTCGGCCAGCCCGACCCGCGCCAGGGCTTCGCGGGCCGGCGCGATCAGTGCGGTTTCGCGTGCCGCCGGGCGCCAGAAGCGAAAGCTGTGCCCGGCCTGGGCCTGGACCGCGAGCGCCACGTTGTCGAGCGCGCTGAAGCGCGGGAACAGGCTGGTGATCTGGAACGAGCGGGCGAGGCCGCGCCCCGCCCGCGCGTGCGCCGGGAGCCCGGTCACGTCCTCGCCGGCGAAGCGGATGCGCCCGGCGTCGGGCTGGATCTCGCCGGCCAGCTGGCCGAGCAGCGTGGTTTTGCCGGCGCCGTTCGGGCCGATCACCGCGTGGACCTCGCCCTCGCGGAGCGCGAGCGCGACGGCGTCGCAGGCGACCACGGCGCCGAAGGCCTTGGTGAGGCCCTCGACCTCGAGCAGGGCGTCAGCCATCGGCCTGACCCCCGCGATCGATCAGGCTCCAGATACCACCCTTGGCGAAAAGCACGACCAGGACCAGGATCGGCCCCAGCACCAGCATCCAGTGGTCCGTCCAGGCCGAGAGCACCTCCTCGAGCAGCAGGAAGGCGGCCGCACCCGCCACCGGCCCGTAGACCCGGCCCATGCCGCCCAGGATGACGATCACCAGGATCTCGCCCGAGCGCTGCCAGTCCAGGAACGAGGGACTGACGAACTCGGTCTGGTTGGCGATCAGCGCGCCGGCCAGACCGGCCGCGGCGCCGGCCATGGCGAAGGCGGCCAGCTTGTAGCGGAAGGTCGGGAAGCCGAGCGCCTGCATGCGCCGCTCGTTGTCGCGAATGCCGCGCAGCACCCGCCCGAAGCGCGCGGCGACCAGGCGGCGCTTGAGCCAGAGCGCCAGCAGTACCAACCCAAGCACCAGGTAATAGAAGTGCACGTCGTCGGCCAGGTCGAGCGGCCCGGCGGCCGAGCGGGCGAAGAGGCTGAGGCCGTCCTCGCCGCCGTAGGCGCGGAGCGAGATGAAGAAGAAGTAGAGCATCTGGGCGAAGGCCAGGGTGATCATGATGAAATAGAGGCCGCTGGTGCGCAGGGCGACCACGCCGATGACCAGCGCCAAGATGGCCGAGACCGCCATGGCGGCCGGCCAGGCGATGAATGCGCTTTGCGTGCCCTCGACCGCGATCGGCCAGGTCAAGAGCGGCTCGCCGTAGGTGTCGTGCTGCGCAAGGATCGCGACCACGTAGGCGCCGGCGCCGAAGAAGGCGGCATGGCCGAAGCTGACCATGCCGCCGTAGCCGAGGATCAGGTTGAGGCTGGTGCCGACCAAGGCGAAGATCAGGATCCGCGTCGCCACGCCGACCGCGAAATCGGCGCCCAGGCCCTGGACCAGCGGCGGCAGGGCCAGCAACAGGACCAGCGCTCCCCAGATAAAGAGGCGGGTGACGACAGGTCTAGCCATGGGCCGGGAACAGGCCCCGCGGCCGCCAGGCGAGCACCGCGGCCATCAGAACGTAGATCGCCATTGAGGCCAGCGCCGCGCCCAGGCCATCGGCGGTGTCGGGCGCGAGGAAGGCCCGGAACAGGGTCGGCAGGAAGGCGCGGCCCAGGGTGTCGACCAGGCCGACCAGCAGCGCGCCGACCAGAGCGCCGCGCACCGAGCCGATGCCGCCGATCACGACGACCACGAAGGCGACGATCAAGACCGGCTCGCCCATGCCGACCTCGACCGCGTAGATCGGCCCGGCCATGACCCCGGCCAGCGCCGCCAGCATGGCGCCGAGGCCGAACACCAGCGTGTAGAGCCGCTTGATGTCGACGCCCAGCGCGCCGACCATCTCGCGGTTGGAGGCGCCGGCGCGGATCAGCATGCCGAGCCGGGTGCGCCGGACCAGCCAGTAGAGGAAGCCCGCGACGGCGCCGCCCACGACGATGATCGCCAGGCGAAAGGCGGGGTAGGGGGCGCCCGGAACGATCTCGACCGTGCCGGAGAGCCAGTGCGGCACGTCCATGAAGAGCGCCCGCGGCCCCCAGAGGATGCGCACCAGCTCGTTGAAGAACAGGATCAGGCCAAAGGTGGCCAGCACCTGGTCCAGATGCTGGCGGGTGTAGAGTCGGCGGAGCGCGATCACCTCCACCGCCATGCCGACGAGCGCCGCGGCCGGCAGCGCGGCCAGCAGGCCGAGCAGGAAGGAGTCCGTCAGTCGGATCACGCCGGCCGCGACGAAGGCGCCGATCATGTAGAGCGAGCCGTGCGCCAGGTTGACCAGGTTCATGATGCCGAGCACCAGGGTCAGCCCCGCGGCCAACAGGAACAACATGACACCCAGTTGCAGGCCGTTCAGCACCTGCTCGAGGACCAGAAGCACGGAAAGGCGAACCCCCAATAGATCAGCGAACGGCAAGGTGACGCCGAACGCCCGGCGCGGCAATCGTTTTCGAAGGAAACACCCCTCGGCTGCGAGCGGGGTGATAGCCAAGCAACTCCGGGTTGCAACTGTGAGAAATGTCACAGACCATCGACGCGATCGGGAACATCATGAATAGGGTGGAGCCCTGGAGATCCGCGTTACCGACCGGATCCTTTTCGGATGCGCGGTTGAGACCCTGCGAATGTGAGGCGCGTTATGTCCGGCGTGGGAACGGTCTTGGCAGATTCGGGCCTGAACTTCCGGGAATCACCAGGAGGCCCTCGGATATCCGTCCTGCCCAGGGGCGCTGAGGTCGAGATACTTGGGACAGATGGCGACTGGTACAGGGTCCGGTTCGGCGAGAGGACCGGGTTCGTCTTCTCCCGCTTTATCGATGTCGAGCTGGAACCAGAGGACGACCGCGCTGCCGCCGGTTTTCGCTTCGCGGGCAGCGATGCGCTGGCTCCCGACGGCACGGTCTTCGCAAGGAAGTTCAGGAAGGGGGTCTTCAATTTCGGCCGCACGTCGATCGCTGCCTTCGTTCAGAGCAATCAGGCCTTGTTCGCGGACCTCGCACCATCTCTCCTCAGGGTGATGGAAGCCGTTTCCGCCAACGAGGGAAAGCTCGAGGCGATCAACACCTGGGACAGCGCGTTCCTGACCTTCGGCGTTTTTCAATGGACCGCCGGCACCGGGAATTCGGCCGGAGAACTGCCGGGCCTGCTCGAGCGCGTGAAACGAGACAGCCCGGATGCGTTCGAACGCCACTTTCGCCGCCATGGGCTGGACGTTACCGGCGTTGCGGGCCGGCTGCCGCGGGGCCGGTTCATGCTCGATGGTACGACCTTGGAGACCGCCGCCCAAAAGGAGAGGCTTCGGTCGTTGGACTGGGCGTATCGGTTTTGGCGGGCGGGGCACGACGATGTGGTTCGCCGTGCGCAGATCGAGCACGCTATTGCCCGGATCGATGATTTCTATCGCGATCCACGCAAGAAGATCGGCGATCACTTCGTCGCCGACTACGTGACCTCCGAGTATGGGGTTGCGTTGCTGCTCGATCAGCACGTGAACCGGCCCGGTCATGTGCCCCGAACGCTCGCACAAGCGGTGGCCAGGATCACCAACGAGCTCGGCGAAGATAGACCCGAGACTTGGGACTTCGCGGAGGAGCACCGGCTGCTGCAAGCATATCTCGAGCGGCGACACCAGACTTCCATGACCGATTCCCGCAAGCGGGCCCAGGAGACCTTATCGGCTGTCGGCCAGGGATTGGCGTCGGATCAGCGTGGTTCCTTCACGGGTTAGATCGAGAGAGTCTGGCCCGAAGGGCCGACGCTTACGGCGGCAGGTTCGTGAACAGCCCCGCGGCCGGCAGGAACTGCATGACACCCAGCTGCAGGCCGTTCGGCACCGGCTCGAAGACCAAAAGCAGGGAAAGACGAACCCCCAAGAGATCGGCGAACGGCAAAGTGCCGCCGAACGCCCGGCGCGGCAATCCCTTTAATCGCGGGCCGGTATCCGGTCCGACAAGTTCCGCAGAAACTGCGAACGGTTCGCATTTTGCTTGACTTTCATATCCATAAATGTTTTATGGATATTGTTTGCGAATGAGTGTCATTGACGAAATTGGAGACGGGCCATGATCCGGCATAACAGGGGTAGGGGTGGACGAAGATGAGCCCAGACGGCGGACACCTTCGCAGCTTTCCCCTGGCCCTCGCCGCCAAGGGCGAGCGCCTGTTGGTCGCTGCCCTCCAGGCCGAGCGGCGGCTGATCAAGCGCCTCGGCGACCTCGGCCTACGGCGCGGCGCCGAGATCCAGGTCGTGCACCATCGGGGCGACGGCTCGCTGGTGGTCCTGCGCCACAACGCCCGCCTGGCGCTGGGCGCGCAGACCGCCGCCAAGATCCTGGTGACGCCGGTCGAGGCCCCCGCGCTTGGCGCGGTCCCGGCACCCGGAGACTAGGCCATGGCGGAGATCACCCTGGCCATCACCGGCAACCCCAACTGCGGCAAGACCACCCTGTTCAACGCGCTGACCGGCGGGCGGCAGCACGTCGCCAACTGGCCCGGCGTCACCGTCGACCGCAAGACCGGCCTGTACCGCTACGGGGACGACCGGGTCGAGGTCGTGGACCTGCCCGGCGTTTACTCGCTCGGCGTCTTCGACTCGGTCGAGGCGCTCGACGAGAAGATCGCCCGGGACTACATCCTGTCCGGCGCGGCGGACGTCCTCGTCGACGTGGTCGACGCCACCAACCTGGAGCACAACCTCTATCTGACTGCGCAGCTCGTCGAGATGCGGATCCCCATGGTGCTGGCGTTGAACATGATGGACGCCGCCCAGGGCCAAGGGCTCCAGATCGACGCCGAGGCGCTGGCCGCGCGCCTGGGCTGCCCCGTCGTGCCCATGGTCGCCCGCCGCCGCGAAGGCCTGGAGCAGCTGATGGCAGCGATCGCGGTCGTGGCCGGGGAGCGGCGGCCGCCCGCGGCGCAAATCCCCTACCCGGGCGAGGTCGAGCGCGCCGTCGGCGCCTTGCAGGCGGTCACCGGACAGGCCGCCGGGCAGGCGAAGGTCGACGCCCGTTGGCTGGCCGTGAAGCTTCTGGAATGCGACGGCAAGGCGCGCGCCCTGGCCGCGGGCGCGGCGGATGCGCTACTCGCCGAACTCCAGCCCGGGATCGAGCAGAGCAGCGGCGAGGAGGCCGAGTTCCTGATCGCCGACGGCCGCTACGGCTTCGTCCACGCCCTGGTCGCCGAGACCGTGCGCAAGGGCGGCCGGGCGCGGCGCTCGGTCTCCGATCTCGTCGACCGGGTCGTCCTCGACCGCTGGCTCGGCGTTCCCGTGTTCCTCGGCGTCATGTACTTGATGTTCATGTTCGCCATCAACCTCGGCGGCGCCTTCGTCGACGTCTTCGACATCCTGGTCGGCACGATCCTGGTCGACGGCCTGGCCGCGGCGATCGCGGCCCTGGGCGGCCCGCAATGGCTGACCGCCGTGCTGGCCCAGGGGGTCGGCGGCGGTATCCAGCTGGTCGCCACCTTCGTGCCGATCATCGGCTTCCTCTACCTGTTCCTCTCGGTGCTCGAGAAGTCCGGCTACATGGCCCGCGCGGCCTTCGTGATGAACCGCTTGATGCAGGTCATCGGCCTGCCCGGGAACGCCTTCGTGCCGCTGATCGTCGGCTTCGGCTGCAACGTGCCCGCGGTCATGGCCTCGCGCTCCCTGCCGACCCAGCGCGACCGCATGCTGACAGTGGCGATGACGCCCTTCATGTCCTGCGGGGCGCGCCTCACGATCTACGCCATGTTCGCCGCCGCCTTCTTCCCGACGGGCGGCCAGAACCTGGTGTTCGGCCTCTATCTCGCCGGCATCGCGGTGGCGCTCGCCACCGGCTTCGCCCTCAAGCGCACCGTGCTCAGGGGCGAGAACACGCCCTTCGTCATGGAGCTGCCGCCCTATCGCCTGCCGGCCCTGCGCGACGTCCTGCTGCACGCCTGGATCCGCCTCAAGAGCTTCCTGACCCGGGCCGGGCGGGTCATCGTGATGGTTGTCGTGGTGCTCAGCTTCCTGAATTCCTGGGGCACCGACGGCTCTTTCGGCAACGAGAACACCGAAAAATCGATGCTGAGCGTCGTCGGCCGGACCATCGTCCCGGCCTTCGCGCCGATGGGCATCCGCGCCGAGAACTGGCCCGCGGCCGTCGGCATCTTCACCGGCGTCTTCGCCAAGGAGGCCGTGGTCGGCACCCTCGACGCGCTCTATTCGGAGCCTGCGGGCGGGGCGGCGGCCGCCGAGGGGGCGGCGCCCGACGCGCCGGGCGGCTTCGACCCCTGGGCCGGCATCGCCCGCGCCTTCGCCACGATCCCGGCCAACCTGGCCGCGATGAAGGACCTGGTCACGGACCCCCTGGGCCTCGGCGTCGTCGGCGCCGAGGACCTGGCCGGCGCCGCCGCCGCCCAGGGCGTCAGCCTCGGCACGCTGGGCACCATGGCCGCGCGCTTCGATGGCGACCTCGGCGCCTTCGCCTACCTGCTGTTCATCCTGCTCTACCTGCCCTGCGTGGCGACCCTGGGCGCAATCAGCCGCGAGCTCGGCCCCAGACCGACCCTGTTCATCGCCGCCTGGACCAGCGGCGTCGCCTACGCCGCGGCGGTCACGGCCTACCAGCTCGGCAGCTTCGCCGCCCACCCCTTGAGCTCCGCGGCCTGGCTAGCGGCGGTGGCCGCGATGCTCGCCGGGACCGTCCTGGTCCTGCGGCGCCTGGGGTCCGGCGCGCCCGCGGCGGTGCCGGCGGAGTGACCGGCGATGATCCTCGCGCAGCTGAAAGCCCATTTGGCAGCGCGCGGGCCGGTCGCTGTCGCCGGCCTGGCGGCCCGCTTCGAGGTCGAGCCCGCCGCCATGCGGGCGATGCTCGAGCAGTTGATGCGCCGGGGCCTGGTGCGGCCTGTGCCGGCCGCCGAGGCCTGCGGCGGCTGCACGGAAGTGCGATGCCGATGGTTTGGAGTTCTACGCCTGGAGAAAAAAGGGGCGCAGTCCACAACTTACCCCGAAAAGCTGAACGTCCTTTCTTTTTGGCGTCACTCGACGTAGTAGCTGGCCGGATTGCTGCCGGCCGGCGTCGACTTTCCGGTCAGGCGCGAAACGCTCTGCCCGCGCACCACATATTCGTAGAGCGTGGCTTTCGGCACCCTGCAGTGAATGCGGATGTCGCTCTTGACGAGCTCTTGCCTCGCCGTGCTCGTCTTCGGCCGCTCCAGCACTATGCCTGGCTTGTCCCCCAACCAGGTGATCGGCTCCCAGTGCGGGAAGAAGACGAACTTCTTGGAAGCGGTATTCGCCGCCAGGAGGGTCGGGGCGACGAAGTCCGATGCGCCGTTGTCGTCCGCGACGGTGTACTCCAAGGCCAGGAGCTTGGTGCCGGCCAAACAGCCCTCAGCGGCGTGGTTGCCGGGTAGAAACTGCGTATAGAGAATGCGGCTGGGGGTGTCGCGGATGGCCAGAGAGCCGAGCGGGGCGGTATAGGTCTTTCCGGAGGTCTCGAAGACCAGATCCAGGCTGTAGTTGCCGTCGGCGGCCGGCGCGCGCACCTCGACCTGCGACCTGTAGACCGTGTTCTTCGCGCTCGGCAGCGGTAACTCGGTCCGGGTACCGACGAGGACCGTATTCTCTGGCAGACCGCGTATATAAACGCGCTCTACATCGGCCGGATCTTTCACCTGCAAGCTGAAGGCGACCTCGATGCTCTCACCGGGCGATATCTCCCGTGGCGAAAGCTGCCGGTCGCTGACGATGGGACGGGATTCCGGTTGGCTCGCGCAGGCCGACAAGGCCAAAATGACCGTGAGTGCGAAGGGTGCGAAATATTCCTTCATTGCTGTGCGTCTCCCCTTATACCAAAGGCCACTGACAATGGCTCAAAGGCTTATCCGCCCAGTTCCCAAGAAGCGTAGCACAAACCGGCGTTTCCCGCTCCAACCTGAGAAATTGCTCCAACGTCAGGGGTATCCTACAGTCGGTGTCCCGGATCCACCACCCATCGGGAGCAACGCTTCGAGCGCAACCGGCAAAGCGAGGACAGCGCCATGGAAAAGAACGAAGCCTGGGTCTCCAGGTGCGTCTCGGGCATCGCGATCTCCGCGATCAAGGAGATGGCGATGCGTAGCGCCGCGACCCAAGGGGCGGTGTCCCTGTCCTGGGGGCTCCCCTCGTTCAGGACCCCCGAGCCGATCCGGCGCGCGGTGGCCGAGCAGCTCGAGGCCGATCCGGACATCGGCAAGTACGCCCTGCCGGACGGCCTGCCCGAGCTGCGCCGGGCCGTTGCCAGGGAACACCTCGCGCAGACCGGGATCGAGGCGGACCCGGACCGCAACGTAATGATCACCGCCGGCAACATGCAGGGCCTGAACGCGCTTTTCCACGTGATCACCGACCCTGGCGACGAGATCATCGTCACCGACCCCGGCTTCGCCTCGCATTTCCAGCAGATCCGGCTCTGCGGCGGCCGGCCGGTTCATTGGGAAATGGACGAGTCCCGGGGCTGGAGCCTGGACGTCGAGGCCTTGCCCGGGCTGGTCACCGACAGGACCAAGGCGATCGTCCTGGTGTCGCCCTCGAACCCGACCGGCAAGATCTTCTCCGAGCAGGAGCTCCGGCGCGTCGGCGAGATCGCCCTGGCCCATGACCTGCTGATCCTTCTGGACGACCCCTACTGCCACTTCACCTACGAGAACCGGGCGCGCTACTTCAACCTGGCCTCGGTGGCCGAGCTGAGCGGCCACATTGCCTACCTCTTCACCTTTTCCAAGACCTACGCGATGAGCGGCTGGCGACTCGGCTACATGATCGTGCCCGAGGCGCTCAAACGGCAGGTGCTGAAGGTGCACGACGCGACGATCATCTGCACGCCGCGGATCTCCCAGGTCGCCGGCCTGGCCGCGCTGACCGGGGAGCCGACGCACCTCGCCGCGTTCGAGGAGATCCTGGCCCGCCGGCGCCAGCTGATCTGCGATCGCCTGGACCGTGTTCCGCACGTTTTCCGGTACCACAAACCCGAGGGCGCCTATTACGTCTTTCCCGGGATTGTCGTCCGGCACGAGGACTCCGTCGCGTTCTCGATCGGCCTACTCGAAGCGGCCGGGGTCGCGGTCACGCCGGGACGCGCCTTCGGGCCCAGCGGCGAGCACCACGTCCGCATGGCCTACTGCGTCTCCGAGGAGACCATCGAGACCGCCTTCGATCGCATCGAGCGGCATTTCCCTCGCTGAAGACCACCGGAAATGGCGTCGGCCTCTCTGGCTCTAGCGCAGTGCGCTCAGGGTCTGAAGGCGGACGAGGTCGTCGCGCAGCACCTCGCTTTCAAGCTCCATCTCGTGGACCGCGTACTTCACCACGTCGTCGATGCTGACGATGCCGTACAGCTCGCCGTCCTTCAGCACAGGCACGTGGAGGACCTGCGCGCGGGTCATATTCTGCATGACGCTCTTCAGCGTGTCTTCCGGCGTACAGGTTTCGACGTCACGGGTCATGATCTCGGAGACCGGCATGTCCATGGCGAAGCTGGTCTCGTAATCCGCCAGGCTATAGGCGATATCGCGGACCGCGACGATGCCCGCTACATGCTTGCCGTCCTCGCTCACCACGGCGTAACCGGTGCGTGCGAGCTTTATGCGGTGGACGACGGTCTCCAGCGTCGCCGCGGGATGCACCGTCACCACCTCCCGGCCCTTCGTTTCCAGAAGCGTTTCGATTTTCATGGCGCACCTCATCTGCGAGCCCGAGGGCGCCGGCTTCCCCTTCGCCCCAACCAGAAACCACGGGTCGCCCCACGGAGCCATGATTCAGGTCAATCTAGGCCATATCGCAGGGGCATCGGACACCCACGACGAGGTGCTGGCCGAGGTCGAGGGCGGTCTCCCTGGGCCGTCGAAATTGCTATGATCGTCGCCGGCTTGTCGA
>Ga0224504_10000508_pt1 | contig 17348 bp, 13 predicted proteins | sample SF_Oct11_sed_USG_3_FD_170160 | JGI IMG/M metagenome (GOLD analysis project Ga0224504, IMG submission 170160) | Sediment microbial communities from San Francisco Bay, California, United States - SF_Oct11_sed_USGS_24 | ecosystem: Environmental > Aquatic > Marine > Sediment | place: USA... | reverse complement strand
GTCGCTTAATTTGAGAAAATTTACCACGCAGACATATAGGAGACAGTGCAGCGAGTCCCCAACGTAATTCGTAATTCGTATTTCGGATTTAACTAGTTTCCATCAGGACCCCCCCTTTCGATTGTCATTCTGAGGAGCCAAGCGACGAAGAATCTCTTGGCTCTTGGTTTTCTGGGAGATTCTTCGCTCCGCTCAGAATGACGATCTAGAGTTTCCGGATGGACACTGACTGGCTCCGTGCCTCGATGGTGAACCAAATCCAAGGACGTATGTGTTGAACAAATCTGCCGCAACACTGGAGGTCTGTGTCATTGGCTCGGGCACTGGCATTCCAAACCCACGGCGCCGGCCACCGGCTCTGGCGGTGAGAATGGGCGGTCATCTAATGCTCTTCGATTGTGGGGCAGGTACCATGTGGGGTCTGGCAGAAGTCGGATTGGATTTTCGTGATCTGGACTGGCTTTGGTTTACCCATTTTCATCCAGATCACACGAGTGATCTGGTGCCACTGCTTTTTGCGGCAAGATCACCTCTTTATGGGCGGAAAAAACCTTTGGTCATTGGCGGAGCCACAGGTCTGCAGGATTTCTACCAGCGGTTGCATGGTGTCTACGGTCAGTGGATCGAACTGGACCCGGCTCTGCTCACTTTTGAGGAAATTGACCCGGCAGCTGCCACCGAAACAGAGCTACCTTTCGGCAGGCTGATTACCCTGGCAATGGCGCATACGAAGGAGAGCCTGGGCTACCGTCTGGAAAGCAAAGATGGCTTGGTCCTGGCCTATTCAGGTGATACAGAATACTGCCGAAATGTTGTGACCCTGGCCAGCGAGGCCGATCTTTTCTTTTGTGAGTGTTCTTTCCCGGACCATCTCGAGACAACCGGGCACCTGTCGCCGGCAGGGGCCGGAAGAGTGGCCCGGGAGGCCGGTTGCAAGCGTCTGGTGCTCACCCACCTCTACCCGGCCTGTGATGAGACTGATGTGGTGGCGGCCTGCCGCCAAGAATACTCGGGGGAAATAATAGTGGCCGAAGACCACATGTGGTTCAAATTGTAGGTTTCAGGTTTCAGTGTTCAGGTTTCAGCTTCCATGTTTCTTTTTCCTGACACCTGACACCCGACACCTTAGTCATTGTTATTTGTAATTCTTATTTAGATCTAGATGGAGTTACGGTTCTCATGTCTGACCCATCCAGCACTTACACCCTTACTTCCCAGGAATTGGCGACTGCCAAAAGTACGCTGGAAGCGCTCCAAGAACGCGTAATTATCAAGGTGAATCTGACCAGAAATTCTCTGTCCGCACAGTTTCGCACATTCATCGATGAGTTGGCTTCTGTAAGTGAGCAGCTGCAGCCGGTATACCTGACCTATGGCGAAGATGGCCCCCCTACCATTGAGATTCAAACAAACCTCCGCTACATGGCTCTCCCCAATGGCAGGGAGATGGCCCCCTTTTTACAAAGTCTGCTTTCTCGCTCTCAAGGGGAAGTTTCGCTTGCCCCAAGGAGCCTCTCAGCCCTGGAAACTTTTATCACGCCCACCAGGTTTGAGGTGATGATGAGCCCGGCATGCCCTCACTGTCCCACTGTTGTGGGGTTGGTGAATCAGTTGGCTCTCGCCAGCACTTACTTGGAAGCGACGATAATAGATGTCACTCTCTTTGCCGATTATGGACAGAAATATGGCATTCAATCGGTGCCAACGGTGGTCATTGACGGACAGGACCAGCTGGTTGGCACTATTAGCGAAGATCTTTTGGTGGACAGGCTTGCGAACAGCGATCCATCATCATTTCACCCGGACAGTTTCAAAAAGATTATCAAAGAAGGAGACGCTGAAAGGCTTGCTGGTATGATGGTTGCAGATGGTGATCTCTATTCGGGATCATTGGAATTGTTGGCCGATCCTGATTGGTCGGTGCGAATGGGCATGATGGTTGTTCTGGAGGGGGTGGCTGAGCGCAGCCCTGATTTGGTGCAGTGCGCTTATCCCTACATTCTGGATCTCCTAGAGCATGAAGACGACAACCAACGTGGGGATACTGCCTACTTGCTCGGGCTCATTGGCGATGCCAGCGTAATGGACCGCTTGGAAGTGTTGCTGAACGATACCAATCCACAGGTGGTCGAAGTGGCTCTTGAAGCAGTTCAGCAGATCAAAGAGCGAGAAGCACTGGTTAAATCGGACTAGCATAGGGCGAGTTTCTTTTGGCAAACCACAAAGGACACAAAGGTGCAAATACAGTATGTTGGTGATGGGTAGATAACCTTTGATTGATTTTCTTTGCGTTCTTTGCGATTAGTTGCAACAGTAGGGGTCAAATCTTTATTCTTGACATTTAATACTACTCACGCCGAAGGAAGAGACCTTGATTGCTGACAAATCGAGGGAAGATGTCAAGAGTGAGGACTTGACCCCTAGGACGAGACTGAAGAGCAATCATGTCGAAAAAAATTCTGATTGTTGACGATGAACCGGATCTTCTTGAAATGGTCCAGATAACCCTGGAAACGGAGGGTTATGAGTGTATAGTGGCATACGACGGCTTCCGTGCTCTGGATCGCGCCCGTAAGGAAAAACCGGATCTGATCATCCTCGATGTTATGTTGCCAGGGTTGAACGGCTACAAGGTTTGCCGGCTGCTGAAATTCGACGAGCAGTATAAGCGCATACCCATCATTATGCTGACGGCAGAGGCCCAGGAGAAAGATCGGCTTATCGGTGAAGAAACCGGAGCCGACTTCTATATGACCAAGCCCTTTGCAGCAGACAAACTGATAGCCAAGGTTGCGGAGCTTCTAGGGAAGTAGAAGTCAGAGGTCAGAGGACAGACGACAGAAGTCAGAATCCAGTGGGCATAGAGCATAAGGCATAGAGCATAGAGTATAAGGCGCTAAGATCGCGGCTGGAAAGCCGCTCCCACAGTTAATAATCAATACTCCATCACTCCATTACTCTATTCCCACAGTGCTCTCCGTGTCTCCGTGGTTAGTAAATAAAAGTGGATATCGAAATCTAGTATCTACAGTATGCGGAGCTAAAGGAATAGGCGTTTTCATAAATTTATTAGTAATCTGCTTGCTCAGAGCTAGTGGTCACCAAGCACATTGACAGAATATTGGCTATTCGGCCAATTCATAGCACAAGTCGTGTCGTATAAAAGGAGAACTGTAGCTTATCTCCATGAAATATACTGAAATGTAGGAAAAATGTGAGCCTGGAGGCAGGATAGTATTTCTATGCTAGACTTAGAGCCCTGCCACCTGGAGTTGCACAAACAACCGGAAGGTTTACAGCCGTAATAAGGCACAATTATTGCGACAAGTTACGCGAATCAGGTAGGTTAGTGAGGCGGCGACATATACCGTTGACAGAATAGACCAATAGTGGTAATGAGGCGTTGACTTGCTGCGCTAAGGTTTTGGGTAATTAAGGGAGGTACGAATGCAAAGAATAACTTCTAAAATCAGGGACCAGCGAGGTTTTACCTTAATAGAAATTATTATGGTCATTATTTTGCTGGGAATCATTGCCGCCATCGCTATACCCAAGTATACCGACCTTAGAACAGAGGCTGCGGATGCCACTGCCAGCGCCATAGTCGGTGCTATCATTTCAAGTGCCGCAATAGGATACGCTGACGTGGTAACACGCAATGTTGGCACCACCTTTCCAGACATAACCGCCCTCCATACGACATATCTTCAAGCGCAGAATATAACTATGAACCTCGATGCAGGTAATAATTTGTGGACCGCTTCTATTGGTGGAACTACATATACCTTTACCTACACCCAAACAAATGGCAACGCCGTCTGGACCAAGCCTTAAAGACATGCTGCTGAGAATTTGCCTTCACCTACGCGGGGATTCCACTAGGGCCGAAAGCCTGAGATAAATGGCCGGGGTTAGACGCGAGGTTACCGTCACTGTCTTTCTGGCCACAGATTCGTTTTATAGAGGTGATGAAATTTAAGGAGGGCGGTGGGCCCACTCAGACCCTACTCACCGTAAATACCTTTCTCAAATGTCGATCCGAGACCCAGCACTGAAGAAAACTCTTGTGATTCTGGGCCTTTTCGTCCTCACCCTGCTCTACTTTCACGACGTTCTCACCGGCAAGGTCCTGTTGGTGGAACGAGACCTTACCACGTTTTTTTATCCATTTCGCTCTATCTGGGTTGAAACTGTCCGTCAGGGTCATTTTCCTTTCTGGAATCCATTCATAAAATGTGGCGTACCGCTTTTTGCCGCCATCCAGCCTGGGGTACTCTACCCACTGAGTATCCCCTACCTTTTCCTGCCTCTCGACCTGGCCTTCAACTGGACCATAATTTCTCATTTCTTCCTGGCAGGCGTATTTACCTACAGCCTCATGCGTGAACTGGGGGCCAGCCTCCAGGGAGCCCTGGCAGCAGCCCTGGCATTTCTTTTTAGCGGCTATCTCATCTCGGTTCACAATGTGCTTAATACTCTTTTATCAGTGAGCTGGTACCCGCTGGTGATTTGGTTTGGCTGTCGAATGGTCCGAACCGGATTGCTTCGCTGGGCCATAGCCTCCGGGGTTAGCCTCTGTTGCATGTTTCTCGGTGGCGGCATGGAGATTGTCCTGTTAACGTTCGCGAGTTTGCTTCTTCTCTGCCTTTATCCCAGAGTTCTTCCACTAAAGGATGAGGAAAGCAGGCCTAATCTACAACGTCGATTGGTACATCTGGGGCTCGTCCTGGCTATTTTTCTGGGACTTGCCATGGTCCAGATCCTGCCTTTTTTGGAGCTATATGGACGAAGCCAGCGCCACGGGGGAGTGCAATTGACGCAGGCGACGCTGTGGTCCCTGGCACCGAAGGACCTGATCTATTTCCTTCTGCCCTCTCTCTACGGCCCACGAACCACTCCGGATCTTTACTGGAAGTTTCAAAACTATCTGAAAACCATTTATGTTGGTCCTGTGGTTTTATGCCTGGCTGGCATATATTTTTTCCGACAGGGCAAGCGAGGCTTCGTTTTGCTCGCTGCTATGGGGCTAACTCTGCTGTTCGCTTTGGGAGGTTACACACCTTTATATCCCTTTTTTCATAAATATTTTCCTCTGTTTTCTACCCTGCGCTATCCCGTGAAGTTTCTCTTTCTCGTTGTTTTTTATTTATGCGTAGCTGCTGGTCTGGGCTTAGATGTTTTGCGCAACCGCTTTACCAAAATTCGCCATCCTCCTTATTGGTGTCAGGGACTTTTGGTTGCAGTGGTACTGATTATGGCAACGCTTTTCTGGTTTGCCCGTCTTCACCCGGAACAGATCAAGGCATTAGCGCAGCAATGGGGTTTGACTTTCCTAAAACCCGCTCATTTGCCTTTGGTCCTGCACAATTTCAACCGGATGCTGGTGGTGACCGTCCTGGTACTGCTAGTAATTTTCTTTGGCCTGCGCCACAGGCTGGTCCGCTTGGGCAGTCCACTCCTGCTTATGTTGCTGACCCTGGATCTATTCCTGGGAAGCCGTGGCTATGCCCTTAAACTGGATGCCGCCACTTTTCATGACGAAAATAGCGTTATAAGCACTCTCAGGGCTGATCCCGACCTCTTCCGTTTCCATGTGCTCCCAGAGGTAAAAGAATTGAAGGTCTCACCGAAGTCCTATGCAGAAGATTACCAGATGCGCAAGGAAATTCTTGGCATAAACTTGATGATGGAGCATCATCTTTTCGATATCCGCGGCTATAACATACCGCTACAACCTAGCTATGAAAAATTGCTTGGCTTCATTCTTAGCAAACCTTTGGCCTCGATTCACCCTCTGCTCGACCTGCTTAACGTAAAGTATGTGCTAACGGCAAAGCCTGTTGATATCCAAGGTTTTTCGTGGATCTTGGACGGTCCTGGGACAATCAAACTATATGAGAATCATCGTAGCCTACCTCGGGCCTTTCTGGTGAAGCAGTTCCAGGTGCTCAATAGTGATCAGGAGTATGCTAGAGCCTTCATTGAGCTCACCTTTGATCCGGGAAGTACAATTCTTCTGGATGGAGCACCGACGCGCTTTCTAGAACAGGAACAGAAGCCCACCGTGCCAAACCTGGAGTCAGCTGTTAGGGTTGTCACCTACGAGAACAACAGGATTGTTTTAGAGGTAGACTCCCCGGAGGCAGCCTTCCTCTTTATGAGTGAGGCGCATTATCCTGGTTGGAAGGCATACGTTGACGGCAGAGAGGAAGAGATCCTCCGGGCTGATTACGTATTTCGGGCGATTCCGGTGGGACCCGGGACGCACAGGGTTGAAGTGGTTATTGAACCGCTAAGCTTTAAGATAGGATTGGCGGTGACTGTCCTAACCATGGTGCTACTGCTCACAGGATGGGCTTTTGCGACTATCAGGAAGAAAAGGGCATAGAGCATGGAGCATGGAGCATGGAGCATAGGGTAAATACAAAAGTTTTAATTCTATGTCCTATGCCCCTAGCTTTTTTCGCCGCGTCTCCGTCTCTCCCCATCACCGTGTCGTCCTGTGGTGCCTAGTATCCTTTGACTTCTGATCTCTGACCTCTGATTTCTGCCTACTGCCTGCTGTCTCTTGCCGTCTGACTTCTGATCTCTGACCTCCGACTTCTGACCTCTAATCCCCGTCTCGCCGTTTCTCCGTGTCCCAGCGTCGTCCTCAAGTGCCCAATATTCACCCTGGCTTAACCGCTAAAACCATAGGCAATTGAAAATTCGTAAGAAAATTGTTGACATATATTTTTTCTTACGTAGGATAAGTTTAAACTTAAACATGAACACAGTTTTGCAAAAGCGAAAAAGGCAAAAGGCGCAGTAGTTTACTGTAGTCAGGACAAATTTAAATTTGAACTTAACCCGCATATTGAATGAATCTTAACGGTCTCGCGACGGTGTTTCGTTAAACATGCGGGTTAACCGGAAGCAGTGAATGGCCCCAAATCTTACTCATAGATGGGCGTTTATTATGAAAACAACATCGGAAGTCGTAAATGAAGTCGGGATCCCTCGCCAAAAGCTCTACTACCTGGAGCAGAAGGCCTTTGTAAAGCCGGAAACAGAGCGGCGAGGTGAAAAAACATTTCGCTTTTACCCAGATCGGGAAGTGGAGAAGATTCGTGCCATCTGGAAATACCTTCGGCAAGGCTTCCGATACCGTGCAGCATATGAAAGAGCATTGGAGGAATTGAAACAACCAAGACTGTTGTAAGTGGCATAGGGCGTAGGCATAGAGCATCCTTCGACAGGCTCAGGACAGGTAGGGCATGGGGAAAAGAGAGATCAGAGGTCAGAAGTCGGAGATCAGGGGACAGAGGGCAGAATTTCGGATCTAGGATTTACTGAGGGCCGACTTTAGCTCGGCTGAGGAACTATGGCGAAAATTTTTAAAATGAAAAAACCCGATATCCTCGGCAAGCTGAAGGGGTCGCCCAAGAAGCATCTGGCCATCGATATCGGCAACCACACTATCAAGATATTGGAATTGTGTACCACTGCCAAGGGAGTAGATCTCGTGCACCACGCCGTGGCTTCCACCCCTCCAGGAGGGTTTCAAGTTTCGGTGCTGGCGGCTCAATTGAAGGAGATGCTTCAGCAACATCGCATCAAGACCAAACAGGCTGTGGCTAGCCTGGCTGGTAAGGGGGTTGCCACCCGACGTCTGACCCTGACGAACATTCCCGAGGAGGAAATTCAAGAGGCCATCCGCAGGCAGGCTGAGGAGCTGTTTCCCTTTTCCCTGGGAGATGCGGTGCTGGCCTTCCAGATCCTTGACAGGGAAGACAGCGGTGCTCAGAAAAGATACGAAGTACTGGTGGCTGCCGCCACCAGGGAAACAGTTGTGGAACATATAGCCGTGCTCCGGGAGGCAGGTCTGGAGCCTGTTGGACTCATGGCCGAGCCACATGCTGTAGAACAGTTGTGGCGCAGTGCAAGTCTGGGAGAGGATGAGGAGGGGTCCATAGCTGTGCTGGACCTTGGAGCCCACAAAACCAGCATTCACATTTTCGAGGGTGGTACGCTTCGGTTTTCCCGGTATATTCCGACTTCGGGGGACGCCTTCACCATGGCACTCACCGGTATGATTCGGGCAGGCGAGCAGGAGATTGAGCTGAATACCGCCCAGGCTGAAAAGCTCAAGCGGGAACACGGGATTTCTTCAGTAAAGGATCGAGGTAAGACAAAGGAGGAGATTCCCCTTGCCCAGTTGGCGGTAAGGATTCGGCCGGTGCTGGAGAAGCTGGAGACCGAAATCTCCCGTTCCTTTGACTACTACGCCTTTCAATTCCAGGGTGAGACCATCACCAGGCTGTTGCTGACTGGCGGTGGAGCTCGACTGAAAGGGATTGAAACCTTCTGTGCAGACAGGTTCGACGTAAGGGTTGGATTTCTGGACCCGCTCGCACCAATTGTTATCGAGGATAGCCCGGTATTTTCAGAGGTGGACGCGGCCAATCGGATGGTTCTGACCGTCGCAGTGGGGTTGGCCCTGCCATTTACAGAGAGGTTTAACCTTCTTCCTGTCGACCTACAACCACATTACAAGAGATGGAGTGTGAGAACTCCGGTGGCCTATGCCATCCTGGGCCTTCTTTTGCTGCTACCGCTGGGACAATACGCCTACCAGAGTCATCGGAGCGTCAGTACTCTTAGTCGGGCGGTAAATGCCAAAAGGTCTGTCTACGAACAATATCAGCGTATCTTTCGAATATACGAGCGGTTGAAGGTAGAAAATAGTCAGTTAGACGCCAGGCTTGCGAGGTTGCCCAGCTTGGATCTTCGGGTGCCTCAGATGGCTGCAGCCTTGCGGCTCATAAGCCAGAAGATTCCCGAAGATGTGGCCCTTACAAATATAGATGTGGAGGAGGGGGAGGGAGGCCTCGATGTTCGATTGAACGGGCTTATTTATGGTCGGAAAGAAGAAGCTTTTCCCGTAGTCACGAAGTTTATGGAGGATTTGCAGCAGGCACCGGTTTTCTCTAATGTACAGCTTGGCGATGCCGGGGACGAGAGAGCCCCGAAACCGGCTGTTCTGGCTTTTGAAATTGGGTGTGTGCTTAAGTGATATCAATGGTTCGTGGCATAAAAGGCATAGAGCATCCTTCGACGGGCTCAGGACAGGTAGGGAATGGAGCATAGGGATTCAGGCCTTCGACAGGCTCAGGGCAAGCAGGCAGCAGGCAGCCCGGCGAGAAAAGCGAGAAAGGCAAGAAAGGCAATCAGACGCTTTTAGCGATTTGAACGAATCCGGCGAAGCCGGATGATTGAACGATTTGAACGGCTTGAACAACTGACAGCTCGGAGAGCTGAGTGAAAGAACTGAACAAAAGAGAAAAGATAATTGTCAGCATAGTTGCCGTGGTTCTCGTTGGCTTTTTGGTGAACCGGTTTGAGCTGGAACCCCAGAGCAAGAAGATGAAGCAACTCCGAAAAGAGCTTGCATCCTTGAATGAGCAGGCTGCCAGTATCGGCCCCAAGCTGGTGGATTTCAACCGGCTGAATTCGGAATTGGTCCAGAAGAAAAGGCAGGTAGCAGAACTGGAACAGGCTTTGCCTCAAAAGGCCGAGACTGCTGAGGTAATTCATAAAGTAATTACGCAGGCTCGTTCTAACGGCCTGCAAGTTCAACAGATTCGACCGCAAAAAACCACGGTTCTGAGGACGCGGGGTGGCAAAAGAGGAGAATTTCGCCAACTCTTTATCAATCTCGATTTCCGCGGTGGGTATGAACAGCTGGGTGATTTTCTCGCTGGGCTGGAGCAACAACCATTCTACGTGAAGGTCGCTGAGCTGCATGTGTCGAAAAGGGAAAAGAGGGAACAGCGGCTGGAAATCCAGCTTAAGCTGGAGATTGTGGTACGGAGTTAGATGGTCTGTTGCTGAATGTTAACTGTTCACCGCAGAGAACGCTGAGATCGCAGAGATGGTAAAGGAGTTGAACAAGATCACAGAAACCGTCATCGGGGCAGCGATGGCTGTTCATCGGGAGCTCGGTCCTGGTCTGCTGGAATCAGCCTACGAGGCTTGTCTGGCCTATGAACTGGCGGAATGCGGATTAGCAGTGGAACGACAAAAGGCCCTGCCCGTGAAATATCGAGGCGTAAAGGTAGACTGTGGTTATCGCATGGATTTACTGGTGGAAGAAAAGGTAATAGTCGAGCTTAAGGCACAGGACAGGTTGGAGCCAATCCATAAGGCTCAGCTTTTATCTTATCTGAAATTGTCCGGCTGCAAGGTGGGGCTATTGATCAATTTTAATGTCAAGGTGCTTAAGAGCGGGATACGCAGATTGGTTCTTGGTTTGAAAGAATAATTCCTCTGCGGTCTCCGCGTTCTCTGCGGTGCATTGACAATGGGCATAGCTAATGGATCTGACGAAGCCTCCACAGAAGATTTTGGTTGTGACTGTTGTGGGGGTGGTGGTGTTTCTTTGGATATTGGTGTGGTTGTTCGGGCCTAAACCTGAGACGATTCAAGCCAGTGCTCCGATAGATACGATGCTGACAAGCTTGCTCCAGAGTGGAAAGCAAGGAAAGAAGGAGGGGGACAAAGGCGTCGAGGAGCCAGTACCTGACACGTGGGGTCGGGATCCATTTGCGCTGCCCTATTGGACCGAAGAAGACGACGGAACCGAAAGCCAACCAGTAAGAGACGCTCGATCCGAACCAGAGCGAACAGGAGGCAAGTCGCAATACAAGCTTTCTACCATTTTGATCAGTGGCTCCAACCGACTGGCTGTCATCAACTACCGGGTCTACTTGGAGGGAGACAAGATTGGTGGCGAAAAGATCTCTGAGATTACATTAGACCACGTAGTCCTGAGCGATGGTTCAGAGGAGCGAGTGCTGAGGATTTCCCAGTCGCAAACAAAGGTGACTGTGGAGGATACCGGAGGGAAGTGAATCATCGCATAGGGCAGAGCGTCCAGAGAAAGTCTTGTTCGTTATGCGCGGCGGATTATCACCCCCACCCTAACCCTCCCCCGTCGAGGGGGAGGGGATTATGAGGTTGATTTGTGAGCCTAGTGCTCTTTGTGGTTCGGAAACTTAGGACCTTTAACCAATTGAGGGTCATAATCTTTAGATTTGTCCACGAGTGGAGAAAGATGCTCAGCCGGAAAGTCTTGATCAGCGGCTTGGTGGCGATTGCTGCACTTTCCTTCTTGTCTTTTGAGCAAGGGTGTGCCAGCAAGCCCCAATTAGTAACTGAAACTGAGCAACCGCCACCACGGTTAGCCGTTTATAGTGATCCACTTGAGGAACTGACCGTTCCCCAGTTCCAGGAAGAGGAACCGGCGCAGATCGCTATTGGTGCTCCGAGCAAGCTGTATTCCCTTAGGGTTCGCAAAGGAGAACTCCATGACGTGCTTCTGGGCTTTGCTCAGGAGAGCGGCGAGAACTTGGTTATTGATCCTGAGGTGGCCGGCATTGTGACCATGAACCTTAACCGGGTAACCCTAGAACAGGCACTGGACGCACTACTGACACCATTGGGCTTTACCTATTGGAGGGAGGGGCGTCTTATCCGGATTTCGAAGCCAAGGATGGAGACCCGGTTTTTTACGGTCAATTACGTAAGTTCCAACAGGGAGAGCAGCAAAACCATTGTTGCAACGGACGGCTCCGGAACGGGTGGTGAAGAAGGCAGCATTAGCAAGACCCGGTTCAAAGGCTCTGAGCAATCAGACTTCTGGGCAGAGATTCAAGAAGGCTTGACCGCTATAATTTTTGGTGATGAGAGCCCGAAAGCAATGGTCAGTGCCCGTAAGGGAGGGGTGGCCTCCAGCTTAACCAACCCTAACGGAAAAAAGCTTGTGATCAGCCGGTTGAGTGGTCTCATCCAAGTGAACGACTATCCTAGGAAGTTGAGGGAAGTGGCGAGGTTTATTGAGCAGATGGAGGCTCATAGTCTACGTCAAGTTCTCATCCAGGCCCGTTTCTTGGAAGTGGCTCTGAGCAAAGAGTTCGATACCGGTATCCGCTGGGACAAAATCCAAGAGCAATTACTAAATCTAGACATCTCCCGCTTGTCACTCTCCTGGGACATCGATGGTGGGACAGCTAGCACCAAAGGTGTGCTGGCAATTGTCAGTGATTCCAAGTCGCTTGCCGGGACCGAATTTGTCTTTGCAGAATTAGTCAAAGCGTTAGAGATGCAAGGCAAGGTGAGGGCGCTGGCCAGTCCCAGGCTAGCCACCCTCAACAACCAGAAGGTGATTGTCAAAATTGGCAGGCAGGATGTATATTTTACCTCTGAGATAAGCCAGACCTCAGAAAATGTCTTGCAGTCTTTTACTCCCAACACCATTGATGTTGGCGTCATCCTGGACGTAACCCCACAAATCGCTCCTGATGGACAGATTATCATGAACATCCACCCCAGCATAACTGCAGAGTTCGATAGGGTGAGAGCGCCGGACGGTTCTGAGTTTCCGCTTCTTCAAATTGGTGAGACAGACACGGTTGTGAAGGTGCTAGACGGACAAACCATCGTCATTGCTGGTCTCTTGCAGGAAAAAGACCAAGAAACACGGAACTCTCTTTCCTGCATTCTGTTCGGGTCCACCAACCGACAAGCAGAAAAGACTGAGTTGGTAATTTTACTCAACCCTAAGGTGATGACTGCTAAGCGGCTTTATTAAGTGACCAGCAAACACAATAGGCAATTGGCTTTGCTTGGGCAGGAAGATGCCCGGCCGATAGATTATTTAAGGCCATGAGATCGTAATATGTACTTAGAGTTTTTTAGCCTCCGTGAAAAACCTTTCGGGTTGACTCCTGACCCCAGGTTTCTCTTTTTCAGTGAGAAGCACCGGGAGGCCCTGGACCATCTTCTCTATGGCATTCACCAAAAAGAGGGCTTTGTACTCATCAGCGGTGATACCGGTACTGGCAAGACCACACTGTGCCGGGCACTAATGGAGCGACTTGACCCCCACGAGGTCACCACCGCCCTCATCCTCAATCCCCTGCTCAACGAAACGGAGCTGCTAAAAGCCATTTTGGAGGACTTCGGCTTGCCGGCCACGGGGGCCACCAGAAAAGAGTTGCTGGATGTGCTCAATCGTTTTCTTCTGAAGACGCTGGCTGCAGGCAAGACAGCGGTGCTGATCATCGATGAGGCGCAAAATCTCTCTACCAACTGTTTGGAGCAGGTTCGGCTCCTTTCCAATTTAGAGACCGATAAAGAAAAGCTGATTCAGATTATCCTGGCTGGGAGCGAGGAACTGCCGGTCAAGCTGGAAAAGTCTGAGCTCCGCCACTTGCAGCAGCGTATCTCGCTCCGCTACCACCTCAGGCCGCTGGACAGACAGGAGGCAAGAAGGTATCTGCAGCATCGTCTGAACATGGCAAGAGCTGCGGGGAGCACTGCCTTCGAAAAGGGGGCGTATAGAGAGATCTATCGGTTTTCAAGAGGGGTGCCTCGACTCATGAATATAATTGCCGAGCGCTCCCTGTTGGCCGCCTATCTAAGGGAAAGCCGTAAGATAAAACGTGTTCATGTGCTGGAAGGGCGGCAGAGTCTGAGCGGCAGATTTCCGAGCAGTCGTCACCGGGCATTCCTCTGGTTTGGCCGGAAATGGCGGCATGCCCCTGTTGCCTTTCTTCTGGTGCTCATAGGAATGTCGCTGCTGCTGGTCCCGGCAGTTCGGAAGAAGTTGAAACGTTATGTGCAAGAGAGTTTGACTCAAGAGACTTTTGCCCCGGTTAATTATTCACGCCAATTCATCCGGGGTGAGATTCCACAGCCAGAACAGGCTGTAGTACGCAATCGGATTTGGACAGAGTCCGGGGACCTTACTTCGGCCTCGCGCCGAGACCAGGAAGAGTCGTTGCAGGATCTGTCTGGTGATGCCGAGGTGAAGCGCTCTATGAGAAAAGCTGAAGGCGAAGCCAAAGCAAAGAAAACAGGGCAGTATTCGGCCGCTAAAGTTGAGAGCGCTACAAAGAAGGTAGAATTCCCGCAATATGTACTGAAGCCGCCCTATGTGTACACCGTGCAAGTAGAGTCGTTTAAAGATCCGGAAGTAGCTGAGGCAAGAATGCGGGAGCTGCAAAATCGCGGTTTCGATGCCTGGGTGGCCTGGATCGATTTGGGCGAAATGGGAGTCTGGTACAGGGTGTTGGTGGGAAAATTCAAGGATAAAAGTGAGGCGCAGGCAATGGCTCACCAGCTGAGTCAACGGAGGGAATTCCACAGGGCTCGGCAAATCGCGACTCATAAGGAAAGCGCAAAGGACCAGGAGGTTAAGAAGCCTTAATCTCGGAGATTGAAAGGTCAGAGGGTATTTCACAGGGAGGTAAATCCGAAATCCGAATATCGAAATCCGAAACAATGTTCAAATTATCTAAATCCAAATGACCAAAACCTGTAACTCTTAAGATTATTCCGTTTTGAACATTGGTAAATTCGAATTTCGGATTTGTTTCGTGCTTCGGGTTTCGTATTTCGAATTTACTAGTTTCGCGACTTTGCAGAGATGATCTACCGCACTACGTGCAGTGGATCTATCCTGACCTAGAAGGAGTTTCAAAGTGAGTCTCATTTCCGACTCTTTAAAAAGAGTGGCTGAGCAGCGGGCAGGACGCAAGCAACCGCCATTGGTACCGCGGAGACTTGCAGGTCAAGAGGATCAGCACAAAAAGCGGCGACTACTCCTCTTGGGCTTAACAATCCTGCTCGCCGTAGCTGTTGTTGGTGTGGCTGTCTACGGTGTGATCCAGTGGCGAGCCGGGAAGAGTAAACCTGCCGAAGCTGTGACCGCGTCTCCACAGAAGGTGATCTTTGACAAGATTACACCGCCGGCAAAACCCCTACGTAGTGCTGCCGATTCAGAAGCTCTGCCACCTCGTGATGGAGACGTAGAGCAGCGCACTCCGGTGAAGCCGAAAGTGGTGCAGGTTGCCATTCAACAGAAGCAGGTTTCCACCGGGGAGACGCGCCACCCCAAAGCGCCCGCCGTGGAAGAAGAAAAGGTTGAGCCAGCAGCCACCAAAGCTGCCATTGAACCACGAGAGTCATCGCCCCAAGCTGCAGAACAGCCGCGGCAGCCCAACAGCAAGATCAAAGTTGGCCTGGTAAGTGTCAAATCGGCAGAGCAGGTTGAAGCCCACGACGAACAGGTTTCCGCCGGGGAGACTCGCCATCCCAAAGCCCCGCCCGCGGACAAAGAAAAGGTTGAGGAGATAACTTCTGCAGCCGCACCCAAGAAGCCAGAGCCGGTGCTGATTGCAGGAATAAATCATGGACATCTCCTCAATACCAAAAAGACCGGCGTGGTGAACTTGCATGCAGAGACAACAGCTGAAGCCGCCCATTTGTATCGGCAGGCGGTAACCTACCAAAGAGCCATGAAGTGGCAAGAGGCTATTAACGCTTACCGGAAGGTAATCAAATATGAGCCCATGAGCGCTGAAGTTTACAATAATATTGGGGTTTGCTACGAGAAGCAGGGCAGTCTGAAAATGGCTGCCAAATCCTACGAAAAGGCTATCAGCATCAACCCCCGCTTTTATCGCAGCTACAACAATCTGGGGATTATCTATTACAAGTTGAAGAATTTCGATAAAGCTCGTGCCGCTTATGAGCAGGCCTTGCAATTGAATTCCGGAAACAGCCAGAGCGAAATCAACCTGGCCCTGGTATATGAACGGCTTCGTCGAGGTGGATTGGCCCGCCGCACCCTGGAGCGGGTGCTCGCCAACGACCCGGAAAATGCGGAAGCTCATTACAATCTTGGTCGGTTGCTGGAAGGTCAGGGTCAACATGAAGAAGCCATCACTCACTACCGCCAGTTTCTTGCCTCCAACCCTTCAGCTTATCCGCAACTACGAGAAAAAGTGAAGGACAGGGTACGCACTCTTGAGGAAGCATCGAGTAACTAAGGCGTAAGGCACAAGGCCCAAGGCGCAAGGTAAAGCGTATAATGGCCAGTAGTCAGAATCCAGGAGAGAATGACAGTCTTCATGCTTTTGCCTCCTGGATTCTTCATTTTTGAGTCCGATCCCTCACTCTTCAGTGCCTAGTGCCTGCTGAATCTCTATGCACTATGCTTCTCTTGCAACGGACCACTGACAACGGACAACTGACTCATTAGTTTTGCCTCCAACCTTGAGGCCCGCAGGGCCGCTCCTCCAACCTCCAACATTTTCTATGTCTGCTGCCGTCTGTCTTATTTCGTCTGTCTCCCCCCTTTTTCTACTGCCTGCTGCCTGCTGAAAATTTGGCCTGGTTTTTGCTCATGGTTTCTGATAGTTTTGCCCTGAAATATGAACAGGTTAAGTTTCGGGAATAAAAAGCTCTGTGTTCTGATCACAAGCAAGCATTAAGAATGAGGCTTGAGAATGAAGAGGAAGCGGCTGGGTGAAATCCTTCGAGATGAAGGGCTGATCTCAGAGGAACAGCTGCAGGCTGCGCTGGAGAGACAAAAGACAGAAAAAGGATTACGCATTGGAGAGGTGCTGGTGGCCATGGGAGCTGTCACCGCCGAGGATGTCGCCCAAGCGATATGGCAGCAGCGGCAGATTCCGTATGTGGATTTGGACAACTACGCCCTTGATCCTAAAGTAATCGAACTGGTCCCTGAGAGGATTGCCAGAGCCTATCTGGCACTGCCCATCTTCAAAATAGGCAACGCCCTCACTGTGGCAATGGCTGATCCGTTCAACCTCATTGCAGTTGACGACCTGCGCTCAAGGACCGGATGCGAGATCGAGACGGTGATTTCTACCGAGGATAAGATTGAAAAATGTCTGGACCATTATTATCGAATGGATGAGTCCATCACCCAGCTAATAGCTGGCGTCGCTGAGGAAGAAGGAGAGAAAACCGCAAGTAAAGATCCGGCAGTGGCAGCCGAGATTGGGGAAGCCCCTGTGATCAAGTTGGCCAACCTGATCATTCAGCAGGCGGTTAGAGATGGGGCCAGCGACATACATATCGAGCCGGGTGAGCACGATGTAAAGGTGCGCTACCGCATCGACGGAATGCTGCACGAGATCAACAAGATCCCTAAAACCATCCAGGAGGCTATTACCTCTCGATTTAAGGTGTGGGCTGAAGTTGATGTTACTGAAAAGCGAACGGCACAGGACGGGCGTTTTTTTGCTGGGTCTGACGGTAAGCGAGTTGAGGTTCGCCTTTCAACTTTCCCCACAATTTATGGGGAAAACCTGGTCATGCGGATACTGGATCCAACCGCCACCATATTGGAACTTAAATCTCTTGGATTGCCCCCCGCCATATTTGACTCATATATCAAACTGGTAAAAGCGACCCAGGGTATGGTTCTCGTCACCGGACCAACGGGGAGTGGCAAAACCACCACCCTGTATGCGACACTGGATACGGTCCGCGAT
>Ga0224504_10000506_pt1 | contig 17368 bp, 14 predicted proteins | sample SF_Oct11_sed_USG_3_FD_170160 | JGI IMG/M metagenome (GOLD analysis project Ga0224504, IMG submission 170160) | Sediment microbial communities from San Francisco Bay, California, United States - SF_Oct11_sed_USGS_24 | ecosystem: Environmental > Aquatic > Marine > Sediment | place: USA... | reverse complement strand
CAGGAGGTTTATGACGCAACCACCCCCATGCTCGGCCATTCCAGGGGCCAACCGCGAGGCCAGGTACCAGGGGCCCCGCTGATTGACCTGATACATCTTGTCGTATTGCTGCACCGACAAATCCGTCAGCGCCCCCATGGCAACATTGATACCGGCATTATTGATCAACACGTCCACCCGACCATAGGCGTCATAGCTGGCCTGCACCAGAACGTCCAGGCTGTCGGTGTCGCCGGTATGGGCCGCTAAGGCTATGGCCTCACCGCCTGCGTTACGGATATCGGCCACCACCGCTTCACAGGCCTCGATTTTGCGGCTGGCCACGATAACCCTGGCACCGGCCCGGGCAAATCCATGGGACATTGCCCTGCCCAACCCCCGGCTGCCGCCAGTGATCAGTACGACTTTACCTGTAAAATCCATATTCGCTATTCTCGATTCGCCGGGGACAGAATATCCACCTCTATGTCGGGCAGTGGCCAGGCGTTACAAAAAGGCTTAGCAATCCGGGATTGTGTACCATCCGGCCACACAAACGTGTCCCTGGCACCGGATACGGGCATCCTTTGCCAGGGACCTACAGCTTGATAGTTGCCTGTATTACGCGCCGAAGGTCACTTCTTGGCTGCGGCCTTCTTCTTGGCAGCCGCTTTCTTTTTCGGTGCCGCTTTCCTCTTGGCAGCCGCCTTCTTCTTGGGGGCCGCCTTTTTCTTGGGAGCAGCTTTTCTCTTGGCAGCTACCTTCTTTTTCGCTGCCGCTTTCTTCTTGGTGGCGGCCTTCTTTTTCGCCGGGCTTTTCTTGCTGAGAGATTTCCTGGCGTTAGCGATTAATTTCTTCCATGCCTTCACATTGGCATCGGTACGTTTTTTGACTATACGCTGTGCCTGCGAATTCGTCTTACTGGCCATTTTCTGCAGAGCTTGAACATCTTTTCTCGCCTGCTCGACCACCTTTTTCAGCTGGCGCACGACATCATCTCGATCGCCCGCAACTTTCCTTAATTCGTCCAGTAAATCCTTGAGCATGTCGTACTGACGCTTGGCGATATCAGTGTAGCCATCAATGATCGCCCGATTCGCATCCGCTACCGCATTCATATTCCTGCTGCTACCTTCAAGTACGCTCTCCAGCGAGTAGTTACCAATCTTGATATCGTCCAGGTACTTACCCAGGTCCACACCGGCAATTTTTTTTGCAGTTGTTTTTTTCTTTGCCGCAACTTTGCGAGCCGACTTGCCTTTTGGCTTTGCTTTCTCTTTGGCCATTATTACTCTCTCCAAACTGTTTTAGTTGTTGATCATGCTCCGCCTATGCAGCAGCATGTTCTAGTGTAGCCGAATATTCCGCACATGGTAAATTGTCACCAGATGCTCTCTGCATGGTTCAAAAATCCGACATGTGTGGGCCAGCTGGTCAGCAAGTGCGCCCAACCGCCGGGGATGAACGCCGCCTGGGGTGAATGCAAACCAGCGCGGTCGGTTTTGAGTATTACAATATCTGTGGCTCTCCCAACTGAGTCACGGTAGCATAGCGGGCGTTGGACAGCATGCAACATGTCCACGACTCCATGGTGTGGCCTGTACCCTGGAAGGCATCCAGCCGGTGAGAGAAACTTTCACCAGTCACCGGCCCACAGCCTGGAGTCCACAACCCGAATTAAAGAGGTACCCGAGATGGACAACAGCTGGCTGAGCGTTTTGCTGCAGCACTACAACTTCCCCGCGGCCCTGGCGGCCTTTGCCGGTATCGTTGTGCTCACCAAAACGCTCAAATTCCTGGCGTTCAAGGTAAAGCCACTGGAGAACATGCGCGACATCAATAAAACGCGGGACAAACCGAAATGGAATACGCCCAAGTACCCGCCGATAGTCAAGGCGAACCAGAAGGTTGGCCTGTGGACCAACCTGGTATTCTTCACCCTGATGCTGCCCTTCTTTGTCACCCTGGAACCACAGCCTCTGTGGCGGGTGCTGCTGGATATCGTGATCATCCTGATGTTTTACGATTTTTTCTACTACCTGACCCATCGCTTCTGGTTTCACGGCAAGGGTAAGATGCGCCAGGTGCATGCCGTACATCACCAGGCGCGCAATCCCACTTACCTGGACGCGCACTATGTACACCCGCTCGAAACCCTGGTGGGCTTGTCGCTGTATATGGGTTCCATCGCGGTGCTGTCGCTGCTACTGGGCCCCTATCATGTTGTTACGGTTATCTTGACCTTTGTGATCTTCACCCAACTCAATATCATCAACCACTGCTTTGTGGACCTGGACTACTTCCCTTTCAAGACACTGACCTGGATTACCCGCAAGCACAAAGTGCACCATGAGAATATGCATAAGGGTAACTACGCCACCATAACCCTGCTGTATGACAGGATGTTTGGCACCCTGGACTGAGAGGGTGAACACCGCGATGGCTGGCCGGGAACGACACGCGCCGGGCGCAGCTGGGAAAGAACAGTCATAAATTTGCCCGTTACCTGACCGGCAGCGTATTGCTGTCCTTTACCGCCTTCAGGCTGAAGTTCGACTCGATGTTCTTGACTCCCGGATACTTCAGGATGCGCTCCATCGACAGCTCGGAAAAATGATCCATGCTCCTGGCCACTACTTTGAGCAGGTAATCGTGGGAACCACTCATCGCATGGCACTCGACAATGTGTTCCTCCGCCTCCACCCGGGCGAGAAAATCCCGCTGCTTCCTGTCCTCCTGTTTGTCCAGTGACACCTGCACGTACGCGGTAACCTGCAGCCCCAGCTTGCGCTGGGCCAGTTCCGCGCTGTAGCGCCTGATCACCCCGCTCTCCTCCAAACGCTTCACCCGCCGGAAGCAGGGAGATTCAGACAGGCCTACCCGCTCCGCCAGCTCCACATTGGAGATACGCCCTTCGCTTTGCAGTATCCGCAGGATGTCTCTCTCCGCTCGATCCATCTCAATAGACATATTCCACCTAATTAATAATTTATATAGGTTAATTCCACCTATAATTAACACAAATTCGCTGTATTTAGAAGAATAACACTCCTCCGGCACCTCTATAATTTCTCGTATGCACTAGCAGCCGCCGGGCGCGGCCATCACCGGGAGAGACAACATGACCGATATCTTCGACAACCCAATGCAGCTGGACGGATTCGAATTCGTGGAATACGCGGCCGCCGAACGCGGCATCATCGAACCGGTATTTGAGATGATGGGCTTTACCCATGTGGCCAGCCACCGGTCAAAGGACGTGCACCTGTGGCGCCAGGGAAAAATCAATTTCATTATCAATTACGAGCCCGGTTCACCTGCTGCCTACTACGCAGAAGAGCATGGCCCTTCCGCCTGCGGCATGGCCTTCCGGGTGAAGGATGCTACCGCCGCCTACCATCGCGCACTGGATCTCGGGGCACAGCCTATCGACATTCCCACCGGGCCCATGGAACTGAAGCTGCCGGCCATACGGGGCATCGGTGGCGCTATTTTGTACCTCATAGATCGTTACGAGGACGGCGCCGCCATTTACGATATCGACTTTGAATACCTTGAGGGCGTGGATCGCCATCCCGAGGGCTGCGGCTTCGAGTTGATCGACCACCTCACCCACAACGTGTACCGTGGGCGCATGGACTATTGGGCCAAGTACTACGAAAAACTGTTCAACTTCAGAGAGATTCGCTACTTCGATATAAAGGGCGAATACACCGGCCTGCGTTCCCGCGCAATGACCGCCCCCGACGGCAAGATACGCATTCCGCTCAACGAGGAAGCCGGCGGCGAGGGACAGATTGAGGAGTACCTGATGGCTTACAATGGCGAGGGTATCCAGCATATCGCCTTTGCCTGCGACGACCTGCCCGCCTGCTGGGACAAACTAAAGGCACGGGGAATACCCTTCATGAGTGCGCCACCGCAAACCTACTACGATATGCTGGAGGAGCGACTGCCCGGTCATGGGGAACCCGTGGAAGACTTACAATCCCGCGGTATCCTGCTGGACGGCACCACGGAGGGCGAGCAACCGCGCCTGCTGCTGCAAATATTCTCGGAAACATTGATTGGCCCGATCTTTTTTGAGTTTATCCAGCGTAAGGAAGATGATGGCTTCGGCGAGGGCAACTTCCAGGCGCTGTTCGAATCCATGGAACGCGACCAACTGCGACGGGGTGCGATACAGGGCAACGAGTCGGCGGCTTAAGGAGCTCAACATGAACCTGAAACGTATACATCACGTGGCCTATCGCTGCCGGGATGCGGCGGAAACCGTGGCATTTTACCAGCGGGTCATGGGCATGGACTTTGTGCTCGCTATTGCCGAGGACCAGGTACCTTCTACCAAGGCGCCTGATCCCTACATGCATGTGTTTCTCGATGCCGGCATGGGCAACGTGCTGGCCTTTTTTGAATTGCCCAATTCACCGGAGATGGGGGCAGACCCGAACACCCCGGACTGGGTGCAGCATATCGCCTTCGAGGTCGAGGATATGGCGTCCCTGGAGCAGGCTCGCGAAGCACTCCTCGCAGAAGGGCTGGACGTTATCGGTCCCACCAACCACGGCATTTTCCAGTCGATCTATTTTCGCGACCCCAATGGCCACCGCATCGAGCTGGCCGCAAACACCTGCTCACAGCATGACATGGACCGACTGCACGATGTAGCACCGGCAATGCTGGAAGAATGGAGCCGTACCAAACGCGCACCGAAGCACGCGGCATGGCTACACGATAGGGAATTCAACGGAGAGCAACTGACATGAAGCTGGCAAGCCTGAAATCTGGCCGCGATGGCCAACTGATCGTGGTATCACACGATCTCACCACAGCGGTCGCAGTGACAGACATTGCAGACACCCTGCAGCACGCCCTGGATAACTGGGCCGCAGTCAGCCCGGCGCTGCAACAGCGCTACGAGGCCCTGAATGCGGGAAATGCAGAAAATGTTTTCGCTTTCGATCCCGCCGCCTGCAGCGCCCCGCTACCGCGCGCCTATCACTGGGCGGACGGCAGTGCCTATGTGACCCACGTGGAATTGGTGCGCAAGGCCCGGGGGGCCGAATTGCCACCGTCATTCTGGAGCGACCCCTTAATTTATATGGGCGCCTCAGATGCCTTTATTGGTCCGCGCGATGATATAGAGGTAGAAAGCGAGGACTGGGGCATCGATTTCGAGGCGGAAGTGGTAGTGATTACCGATGACGTGCCCGCCGGCACGAATGCCAGCCTGGCCCGGCAACACATCAAACTCATAGGTCTGGTAAACGATGTCTCACTGCGCAACCTGATCCCCGCCGAGTTGGGCAAACAGTTCGGCTTCTACCAGTCCAAGCCCTGGACCAGTTTTACCCCGGTACTGGTGACCCCGGACGAGCTGGGTGCGTCATGGGACGGCGCCAAACTACACCTGCCGCTGCGTGCCACACTCAATGGCGAGCTGATAGGCGCCCCCAACGCTGGCGTGGATATGACCTTCGACTTCCCTACCCTGATTGCTCATTGCGCCAAATCCCGCTCACTGATGGCCGGCACGGTCATCGGCTCCGGCACTGTGTCCAATGTCGACAGCAAGGATGGGTCATGCTGCCTGGCTGAAGTGCGCTGCCTGGAAACCATCGCCGACGGTGAGCCAAAGACGCCCTTCATGTCTTTTGGCGACAGGATAGAAATCGAAATGCTGGACGATAACAACAACAGCATTTTCGGCAAGATCGACCAGGTCGTGGTGCAGTACCACCCCCCCACCTCAAGCGCCGGGGAGTAATAGTCACTTGACCCAGCAGGATATCGTCGCCAGCTTGCCGGCGCACCTGCGCCCCTTCGTCAAGATCCAGGAGTATTGCCGCTATACCCCAAGGGACCAGGCAGTGTGGCGTTTCGTGATGCGGCACCTGAGCCGCCATCTGGCGGACACCGCCCACCCGGTTTACATGGAAGGCCTGCAGCGCACGGGTATCGCGCTGGACCATATCCCGTCGATCGACGAAATGAATAGCTGCCTGGCGCAATTGGGCTGGCGCGCGGTGGTGGTAGACGGGTTTATCCCCCCGGCGATCTTCATGGAATTCCAGGCCTTGAAAGTCCTGGTCATCGCGATCGACATGCGCAGCGTCGAGCAGATATTTTACACTCCCGCGCCGGACATCGTGCATGAATCTGCCGGGCACGCGCCATTCATTGTCGATATCGACTACGCCGAGTTCCTGCAGCGCTTCGGGGAGATCGGCATGAAAGCAATCGCCACCCAGGCGGACCTGGAGGTCTACGAGGCCATCCGTCACCTGTCGATACTCAAGGGTTGTGCCAGCAGTAGCGCCGAAGACATCGAACAGGCAGAGGCAGAACTGCAGCGCCTGGATGCGGCGAATACAGAATCTTCCGAGGCCAGCCTGCTGACACGCCTGCACTGGTGGACGGTAGAGTATGGACTGGTCGGCGAGGTTGACGACTACCGCATTTTTGGCGCCGGCCTGCTGTCGTCCCTGGGGGAAAGCCGACACTGCCTGGACGATGACCAGGTGCGCAAGCTACCGCTTACGGTGAACGCGGTCAGTCAGCCCTACGATATTACCCGGCAACAACCGCAACTCTTTGTCACCAAGAGCTGCAAACACCTGAGCCAGGTGCTGGAGGAGTTCGCCGCCTCCATGTGCTTTCGCCGCGGCGGCGCCCAATCCCTGCGCACAGCCATCGCCGCCGGAAGTGTTTGCACAGCCCAGTATGACACCGGCACGCAGGTAAGCGGCGTAATCAGCGATGTACTGGTCGATGCCGTGGACAATGCTATATACCTGCAAACCACCGGGCCCACCCAACTGGCCTGGGACAATCGGGAAATTTTCGGGCACGGAGTTGATCATCACGCACAGGGGTTCGGTTCCCCTGTCGGGTATTTGAAGGATTTCAGCCGCTGCCTGTCCCATTACACCATCGACGAGCTCAAGGCACACAATATTGCGATCGGCGAGCGAGCAAAGCTCGAATACCTGTCGGGCATCACCGTCGAGGGTTGCCTGAAGCATGTGTTCCGGCAGGAGCAGCGCAACCTGATATTAAGTTTCGAAGACTGCCGCGTGACAGATCTCTCCGGCAAGGTACTGTTCGACCCGTCCTGGGGTACCTATGACATGGCCGTGGGATCGCGCATTGTGTCGGTGTATGGCGGCGTGGCCGACCGCGAAAAGCTGCAGCTGTATAAACCCACCCCGACAACCGAAACCCCGCAGCTTGCACAGGACGGGCAACTGATGGCTCTCTATGCGACTGTGGACGAGATCAATCGCGGCACGCAGGCATTGACCGCGAAAAGCCGGGAGCAGCTATTGCACGCCATTGAGGCCTACCCCGGGGAGTGGTTGCTGATGCTGGAAATGTTGTCGCTGGGGGATGAAAACCTGGAACAACCGTTGCGCAATGCACTGGCCCCATGCCTGCATGCGCAGCCCGATCTGGCGGCCCTGATAGAAGGCTGACTACAACGCGCTATTTTCATGCACATCGCCTGATTTATTGCAGCAATTTCACCATAAAGGCGGAGATAAAGGCGGATGCAATACTGACAGTGACAAAACCTGCCACCAACATCTTCGGCAGGAACAATCCCAACAGGTAGTCACGCTCTTCCTCGTTTTTGGCCTGGGCCTGGGCCACTTCTTCGGGAATGATGTAAGTTCCGGGGAAGCCGAACATGCAGGAAATACCTATCGCCATGCACAGCCGCCAGGAGTAATCGTACAGCCTGCTCATCAACACGGCGGAGCCCGCCACGGCAAGTATAGCCAGAGAAAAGACCACGAGTATCGGCTCAATCAGGGCGACCAGTGAAGCCGGCGTCGCCTTCGGCAGGTACCAGTACACCAGAAGAAACAGAAAAAACAGTGCCAATCCGGCGCCGTTGGCCTTTTCCAGAACCTTTGCCTCCAGAAAGCCCAGTTCCTTGAACAGGATACCGAACAGCAGTGCCACCACAAACTTGTTGATCGTACCCGACATGAGATCGGCACAGTACACTGCCAGCCAGGTGACCAGCAGCAACTTTGCCAACAGAATAAAGGGCGTCTGCAGGTGGGCAGGTGTGGCAGGAAAAACCCTCCATCTCGGGCCAGAAGCCGATAACGCGCCGGCGTCGATGACCGCGGTCTCGCCGCCGCGTTGGCGGTATTGCTTCAATGCAACCCGGGCTTCACTGGACAGGCAGGCCGCAGCGATCGGAAGACCGATGAACAGTTGCAACACAAACAGGATAGTGACGAAAATCGCTATCTGGTCAAGGCCCATCGCCCCAGCCGTTTCCTGAACAATAAGCACAGCGACCAGTCCGCCACTGATAGGCCCCGCGGCAGAGGCCGCGTATTGCTGCCCTATCACCAGGGAGCCTACGAAAAACAGCAGCAGGGTAATCCCCGCGACCGCCGCCAGTGCAACAACAACCGTACGATACTCCTTTATCATCTCTTCCAGGTTGAGCATGGTGCCCAGATGCACGACGAACATGGGGGCCACCAGGACGCTGATCGAAAATAAACCGGTGTCTTCCAACAGGGTAGTAGGCAGTACCGTCCAGAAGCCGATGAGCAGCAGAAATCCGGATACGAACAACATGGGCAGCATCGCCTTGCTTCGATTGGATACATAATCGCCAAAGGCATAGATGATCGCGCAGATAAGGACAGCAGTCAGGGGACTCATGGAATGGGCTTCCTGTTATTTTTTGAACCAGTCTCGCAATGGTGAGGCGTACCGGATTCAGATCAAGCTTACATGCTGATCACGGAAGGGGCAGGTTAATTTCGGCATAAACACTGTTTCTAACAAGTGCCTGCCTGCTTTTTTCTCTGGTTTAGCCAAGCTGGAGCTTCCCCAGCCAATAGGCGTATACATTGCCGCGATTAACAAGCAATCCTTGAGGCCTCGGCCTAAACTGTGATGAATATCGTTGAAGCCAAGAGGCGGTCATGAGCCTGAAAGAAATCCCCAAGGGTGTCCGGGCAATGTATGCGGCGGATCCCATACGCGCTGACTGGGAACTGTTCGGTCGCAGCAGCGACCCGCTGACACGGCGGGGCTTCCTTAGCGGCTTTGCCACGATGTCGGCGATACTGGGGGCGGAGGTGGTATTCGGCCGTTTCATGCCCGCCGGCCTGATTCCCGCTGCGCTGGCGGAGGAAACCGCTGACTTCAGTATCCCGGGGAAGCACCCGGGACTGGTAGTACTCAATGACCGCCCGGTAAATGCGGAGACCCCGGCCCATTTACTGGATGATACGGTAACCCCCGCGGATCGCTTGTTCGTGCGCAATAACGGCTTACCTCCGGCGGTAATCGACCCTGCCACGTGGACCCTGACAATCGATGGGGAAGCCGTGGACAAAAGCGTGAGCTTTTCACTGGCGGAACTGAAAACGCGGTTCAAGCACCACAGCTACCAACTCACCCTGGAGTGCGGCGGCAACGGGCGCTCCGAATTCGACCCGCCTGCTCGCGGCAACCAGTGGACCACCGGCGCGGTGGGCTGCCCGCGCTGGACCGGGGTACGCCTGGCAGATGTGCTGCGAGCAGCAGGACTGAAGGACAACGCGGTGTACATCGGATATTACGGCGCCGATACCCATATCAGCGGCAACCCGGACAAAGTCCCGATCAGCCGTGGTGTACCCCTGGCCAAGGCGATGGAAGACGAAAGCCTGATCGCCTGGCAGATCAACGGCGAGGAACTCCCATTGATGAACGGTTATCCCCTGCGGCTTGTCGTGGGTGGCTGGCCCGCGTCAACTTCCGGCAAATGGCTGCAACGCATAAGCGTGCGCGACCGGATTCACGACGGACCCAAGATGGGAGGCTACTCCTACCGTGTACCCTGCGAGCCGGTGGTGCCGGGCGCCGAGGTGGCGGAGGATGACATGTGTATCATCGAGTCGATGCCGGTGAAATCCCTGGTGACCCATCCGCGCTCGGGTGTCGTGCACACATTGTCTGACCCGCTCAGGGTACGCGGCCACGCCTGGGCCGGGGACTCGGAGGTGGATACGGTGGATGTCTCGATCGACTTTGGTCAGACATGGCAAGCGGCCCGCCTAAAAAAGCCGGTCAACCGACTGGCCTGGCAACATTTCGACGCGGAAATTAAGTTCCCCCAGACGGGTTATTACGAGGTGTGGGCGCGCGCGACCGATGATGGCGGCAGGACGCAACCGATGGTGGTACCCGGGTGGAATCCGAAAGGCTACCTGAATAATGCCTGTCACCGTATCGCAGTGAAGGTGGTGTGAACGTGCTTGCGGTGCGGCGCGCACTATTGGCCGCCTTTGTTCTGCTGGCGCCCGCACTGTCCCCCGCGGCGGAAACAGACGGAAAAACCGGCCTTGCCCTGGCCCCGGGGTTTGAGGTGGTCAGTACTCAATGCACCGTGTGCCACTCCGCTAGACTGATTAGTCAGAACCGCTCCGATCGGGAGGGTTGGCTGGCTATGATTCGCTGGATGCAGGACACCCAGGGGCTGTGGCCCCTGGGCGAGGATGAAGACCTGGTTCTGGATTACCTGGCAACAAACTACGGCCCCCTGTCGGCGGGTCGCCGACGCCCCCTGCCGGCTAGCCTGCTGCCTGATCTTTAAGATGATGCCAATACTGCTCACGCAGGTTCAGCTTGCGTATCTTGCCGGTCGCCGTCATCGGCATTTCCTCGATGATGATGACATCATCGGGTGTCCACCACTTGACGATTTTTCCCTTCAGGTGATCCAGCATCGCCTGCTTATCGAGGGTCTCGCCTTCCTTTAGCGTCACAAACAGCAGAGGCCGTTCATCCCATTTTTGGTGGAAGGTGGCGACGACCGCTGCCATGCTGACCGCCGGATGCCGGGTAGCGACGTCCTCGATATCGATGGAGCTGATCCACTCGCCACCTGACTTGATCACGTCCTTGGAGCGGTCGGTGATTTTCATGTAGCCCTGTGAATCGATGTGTCCAACATCTCCCGTGGGGAAGAAACCTTCGCTGTCCAGCAGGTTCCCGCCGTCGCCGTGGAGATAACCGCTGGCAATCCACGGGCCCTTGACCCAGATATCGCCGGAAGTCCGGCCATCGCGCGGCGCAAGCGAACCGTCTTCCAGGACGATCTTCATCTCCACGCCCCAGGGCAAGCGGCCCTGCTTGAGTAATTGTGCATCGCGCGCATCATCCGGCCACGCGGCGACTTCCCGGTTAACCCGACCGATGGTGCCCAGGGGACTGGTCTCGGTCATGCCCCAGATCTGTACCGCGCTGACGCCTTTGCTGCGCAGGCGATCGCGAATGTCTGTAGGCAGGGCGGTACCGCCGATCAGCAGACGTTGCAGCTTGCCGAGATCCAGGTCATTTTTTTCGGCGTGTTCCAGGGCCATGGTCCAGATGGTGGGTACGCCACAGCCGGTGGTCACTCCTTCAGCGCGGATCAGCTCTAGCAGGTGGGGACCGTCCAGGTGGCGGCCAGGCAGCACGAATTTGCTGCCTACCATGCAGGCGCCGTAGGGCAAACCCCAGCTTTGGGCGTGATACAGGGGCGCTGCGGGCATCACGCAGTCCAGTGCTGAAAGTGACAGGTTGTCGGGCTGGGCAATCGCCATTGAGTGCAGCACGGTGGAGCGGTGAGAGTAAAGCACACCCTTGGGATTGCCGGTGGTGCCCGAGGTGTAACACAGCGCCGAGGCGCTGCGCTCGTCGAATTCTGGCCAGTCTATTGCGGTGGATTCATCCGCGATGAGATCGTCATAGTAGAGTACCTCCCCCAGTTTGGTGGGTTCATCGATGCAGCCGCGGGCGCCGAGAATAATGAACTGCTCGACCTTCGGGATCTGCTCGACAATGCCTTCGGCAAGAGAGACAAAATCCTGGTCTACCATCAGCACCTTGTCATCAGCGTGATTGATGATGTAGACAATCTGCTCTTCAAAAAGCCGCGGGTTTACGGTGTGGCAGACCGCACCGATACCCGGGATGGCATAGAAACACTCCATATGCCAGTGGTGGTTCCAGGCCAGGGTGCCCACCACGTCCCCCTGCTGTATGCCCAGGCGCATCAGGGCGTTGGCCGCCTGGCGCGAGCGATTGGCGAGGTCGGTGTAGGTATAGCGGAAGATATTGCCATCCTGCAGGCGGGCGACAACTTCGGTATCACCGTGGTTGGTGGCGGCATGCTCCAGCAGCGTGGGGATAGTGAGGCTGAAATCCTGCATCAGGCCTTTTGTGAAATCGTTCATAACGCGTTGCTACCTCCAGCTTGCAGCATCTGGTCTCACATACTAAATTTCTGGATTCATTCGTTGACGTTCGCCGGGTACTCGTCAGCGCTGCGCAAGCAGCACTACAGATTGCGCAAGCCTTCAGCCATGCGCTCAAAACTCCAGATGGCGCGATCCCAGATCATCTGCCGCCACTCGTCCTTGACGCAGTAGAAACTGTCACGCATCTCCTGCTTGATCGCCCTGCCCTGCTCGGAATCCAGATCGCCCTTGATATGCAGCCAGTTATCCGCGCGGATGGCCTTTATCACCCGGTCGAAATCCACCGTGCCATACTCATTGACGATGGCAAAACTGCGATGCTCAGGCAGGATAGTATCGAGGGAGGACACGATAGGGCCACGCGGGACCGCGGCCACAATGTCGCCGTATTCCCCCGCGTTGATCGCGATCACTTCCTCGCCGAACCAGCTCCGCAGTTCGGTGTATTCTGCCGTGCCCGCTGGATAGGCGTGTATCAGGTCACCGTGACCGTACGGTCCCAAGCCCGTATGAATATCCATCAGCGCAACATTCTTCTGTAGCGCCAGAACTTCCGGTAGAACCTGGTGCATTGTTTTGTTAGACCAGGTGGCATGGTTGCCGCCGTAGAACACACCTTGCGGATCAATACGCTGGCCGTTCATAACCGCCTTCTGGTAGTTGTCTACACCATTTTCCGCGATCCAGGCCTGCATCGCCGCCTCGGATTCGTCGCCAAACACTTCCGGCAATACCAGGTCCTTGACCTCCAGGTAGTATTCGTTGGGATCCTGAGGCTCACTGAAATCAACATAGTTACGGTTGAGATCGACGTTGTCCTCGTTCACCCGGCGCAGCCAGGCAAAGCCGTGCGGGTTGTGGCCGTGGATCATAATCACTTTCACATCCCCCAGCCGGGCCAGCGCCTGGGGGTTGTTCAACAGCGCAATCTGCACCCCCGCACCGCAAAAACCTTCGATACCGTGGGTTCCCGCGACGATGACGATAGCGTTCTCCGCGTCCTGCCGACCCACACAGACGACATCCATATACAAGGCCTCGCCATCCGGGCCCTGCCCGGGATGACTTATGGCAGTCAGGCTCGCATTTGCCGTGTCTGCCGCCGCGATAAATTTCTCCCGGGACTCGGCATAGGATTCGGAAAAATAGCTGGCGATGGGATGAGCGGTGTGCGCTGTCATATGACTTAAACCTCGAAGTTAATATTTGATCGACTTATTGGATCAGGATATTACTTGTTCATCTGCGCAGATGTTATGGCAATTCGGGCAATATGGCGGCCGTAACTGGCAGTGTCCTGGGATCTTTTGACCACAACATTGCCGCGTTAGGACAGGTGCTTGTAGAGTGTTTACATGACAATGCCAGCTCGATAAAACACGATACGACCAATGGACAAACCTTTTTCCCTGGGACCACTGTCTGCACCCCAATCGTTGCTGGGCATCGCCCTGCTACCGGCTTTGGTGTATCACGGCAATCCGGCGGTGGGTCTGTTGGTCGGCGCCAGCCTGTCGCTGCTGTTCAACAAAGCCTGCTTCGCTGGTGCCCACGCCCTGGGCAAATACACCCTGCAAGCCGCCATTATTCTGTTGGGCCTGAAATTGAATGTCAGCCAGCTGATGAAAATCAGCGCCGACTACAGCGTACTGGTCACCGGCTATGTGCTGCTGACCCTTTCCCTGGGTCTGGGATTAGGCCTGCTGCTGCGTAACCAGCGCAAATCCAGCCAACTTATCGCCTCCGGTACGGCGATCTGTGGCGGCACTACAATCGCCAGCCTTTCGCCGGTAATCCAGGCCAGGCCGGAGCAGACCGGGGTGGCCCTGACGCTGGTGTTCCTGCTGAATGCACTGGCACTGTTCACTTTTCCCACAATTGGAGAATACCTGGCACTGAGCCAGGAACAGTTCGGGGTGTGGGCGGCCCTGGCTATCCATGACACGTCGTCCGTGGTCGCAACCAGTGCCCTGTACGGAGAAGAAGCTGCCATGGTCGCGACCACCGTCAAGCTGGGGCGCACCTTGTGGCTGATTCCCCTGCTGCTGGTTTTCAGTGTGTTACAGCACCAGGGCTCCGCAAAACTTCGCATCCCGCTGTTCATTGTGTTGTTCATCATGACCGCGTGCATGGGCTCGGTGACTGAGCTGCCCGGCGCACTGGTCAACGCTGCCTCCACTACCAGCAAGATGCTGCTGGTGGTTGCCCTGTTTTTTATCGGCACGGAGATCAGCCGCGATACCCTGCGTGGATTGAGGGGCGCAGTGCTGGTACACGGGCTGCTGTTATGGGCAATGGTGGTACCTCTGACACTGCTGGTTGTCATCCGGCTCGTTTAGAACCTCACGTCGCAATTTTCTTTGATTTTGTAACCTTTGGTTATATGTTTATAAAAATCAGTTCCTTCCTCAACTGCGGCATGGCCCTTAGAATCCTCCGCCATGAGTATACGCAACGTCAAAATCGATCTGATCAGCGCAGCGGCCATTGGCGCCTTCGCGTTATACCTGCTGTCCCCTCTCCTGGTCTGAACCGGCCACACACCTGGTAACAGAATGCAGCGGACCGCGCCTGACGCTGTCTGGCTATCTTCGTGCCTTCGCGGGCACCGATCTTTGCCGCAATTGATATCCACGATAGAGCGTCTAATCCCTACCCTGTGTCCTCACAATGGCAAAGGACTAAACCGGGAATATGCAACAGCTCACGCCCATGGACGCGGCCTTTCTCTACCTTGAGAACGAGACCACACATGCCCACGGCACACTCGTCTGGATTTACGATGCCAGTGAATCTGCTCCAGGCTCTATTACCCGCAAGGCACTGCTGGACCATATGCGTGCTCGCCTGCATATTTCCCCGGTATTCACCCGCAAGGTAGAGCGACTGCCACTGGATTTCGATTACCCCTACTGGGTTGACGACACTGCTTTCGAATTGCTGTATCACATCCGCGAACGCTCATTGTCTACCGCGCCTTCCTGGGTAGATTTCTGCGAACTGGTTGCCGAAGTGCACGCCCAGCCTCTGAACCACCAGCATCCACTGTGGGAGCTGACTCTGGTCCCGGGCCTGGATGGGATCGAGGGTCTGCCACAGCGCTGCTTCGCCATCCTCGGCAAGTTCCATCACGTTGCCATCGATGGGGCTACCGGTATGCACATCATAAACGGCATTCACGATATCCCCGGGCGCCCGGCTCCAGAGTCGACAGTGGCCATACGCGCGGCCCGCAGCCCGGCCCTGGGTGAGAGCCTGTACCGGGCGGCTATCAGCAACCTGGGGGCACTGGACAAAGGCCTGGGCCTGCTGGGCTTGTCCCGCTCACCCAAAGCCGAAGATCAGCCGGCGGCCGCGGAAGACAGCAATACCGTCGTCCCGGAGGCTGAAGACGCAAGCCCACTGCCGCAAACCATTTTTAACCGGGCCATCACCGCCAAAGCCACCTGGGACAGTCGTAGCTTTGACCTCACTGCTATCAAGGGCATGCGCACCGCGGTGAAGGATGCCACCGTCAACGATGTCCTGCTGGCCATCGTAGGCGGCGGCCTCAGGCACTACCTGGAATACCGCGCTGCATTGCCAGAGAACCCGATGCGCGCCGGTTGCCCGATCAATATCCGTACCGAGGAAGAGCAAGGCGCTGGTGGCAATATGATTTCCGCGATGATCGTCAGCATGCACACTGACATCGCACCGCCACTCCAGCGCCTGCGTGCCATTACTCGCTCTTCTGCTGCCGCAAAACACCGCGCCGAACAGCGTGGCTCGCGCAAGATTCTCGACGTTGCATCCGTAGTGCCTGCGCAGGCCCAGGCCCTCCTGGGACAACTCGCGGGCAAGGTAAGCAGCAAGCTGAACCGCGCCATACAGTTCAACTGCTCGGTATCCAACCTGCCCGGACCACAGCAGGACCTCTATATGCTTGGTGGTCGCCTGCAGAACATAGCCGCGGCCATGCCAATCATGAACGGCTATGGCCTGTTCGTCGGGCTCACTACCTGTGCCGGGAGACTGAATATCTCCATGAGTTCCTGCGACAGCATCCTGCCGGACCCGGAGAAGCTGGGAGACTGCATGGAGCAGTCCTACAGAGAGCTATTAGCCGCCACTCGCAAACGCCCCGCTGCGAAAAAGCCGACCGCGGGCAGAGGCAAGTCGCGTAAAGCCGCGCCCCGTATTCAGAACAGGAAAACACGCTAATGCCGGATTACCGCTCACATCTGGGCTCACTACGCTCCTTGAAAGCCAACAAAAATCGGGTTGCCCTGTTCGATCTCGATCGCACATTGATCGCCGTGTACAGCGCAGTACCGCTGCTGATGGAGCAGGTAAAAGCCAAACAGGTCAGTTGGGTGGGCGCTGCGCAACAGGTATTCATGGCTCTGGGGCAGAGTCGAGAAGTGTATGATTTCGAGGAAATCCTGGACACTGCAATCGGCATGCTGGAAGGGGTCAGCGAGCAGGAATTCATTCGCCTGGGGGACCGCCTGTTTCACAAACACCTGCAAAAAAAGCTGTATGTGGAAGCACAGGAACTGGTAGATACCCATCGCCAGCTCGGTCATCAACTGGTGATCGTCTCGTCGGCTACGCGCTACCAGATTGAGGCGGTAGCCGAAGCACTGGATATCGACCATATGCTATGTACCGAGCTGGAAGTGCGCGGCGGTAAATTTACCGGCGTGATCAAGGGAGAACCCTGCTGGGCAGAAGGTAAACTGCATGCCGCCCAGGCCTGGTGCAAAGAGCATAAGATTAAACTGAGTAACGCCTGGTTCTATACCGACGCACTGGAAGACCTGCCCCTGCTTGAGGCGGTAGCACACCCGGTTGCGGTCAATCCCTCCCGAGATCTTGAAGGCCATGCACGAGGGGCCGACTGGCCGGTATGCAAATTCCGCAGTCGTGCCCGCCCTTCCCTGCTTGATGTCGCCCGCACCGGTGCCATGTTCGGCGCCATGGCTCCCGCGATATTTACCGGCAAGGCGGCGAAATGGCTGGGTGCAGCCGACAGCCACGGTGCGGCGTTGATGAGCTTCACCAGCTACGCCGAGAGTGCACTGGATCTGGCCGGGGTAAAACTGCAGGTGAAAAACGAAAAATACCTGTGGGAGGAAAGACCT
>Ga0224504_10000504_pt1 | contig 17419 bp, 14 predicted proteins | sample SF_Oct11_sed_USG_3_FD_170160 | JGI IMG/M metagenome (GOLD analysis project Ga0224504, IMG submission 170160) | Sediment microbial communities from San Francisco Bay, California, United States - SF_Oct11_sed_USGS_24 | ecosystem: Environmental > Aquatic > Marine > Sediment | place: USA... | reverse complement strand
GGCGATCTGGATCTATGACCTTGGCGGCGACGAGTACTACCGCCTCGTGAAAGACCAGTACCTGGGTGAAACGGTTGTCTACAGGTCCGAATAAAGTATCCCGACCGGATTCGCGTCCACCCGCCCGTTTAAACGTTTTTCACACCCCCGGCATCTAATTCTTCAAATAACCGACATGACCGGGGCATAGAAAGCTGAAAATTCAGGATACATCGGCGCAGGATGTTCACCTTGCGCCACAGGACCCAAGGCGCAAGCACTTGATTATCGGCGGGGTTGCTCTCGCGATGATCGCCGGTGCCTGGTTCGTGACGCCCATTGTGCAGCGGTGGGCCAACGCGAGCATAAGCGTTCCTGTCGATCGGGTCCGTGTTGCCACGGTTACGCGTGGCGACCTCGTTCAGGATGTTTCCGTCCAGGGTCGTGTCGTTGCTGCCGTCAGCCCCACGTTGTATGCCACCGCGAGCGGCACAATTACGCTCCTCGCTGAGGCCGGCGAACGGGTACTAGAAGGCCAGGTCCTTGCGACCGTTGTCAGCCCTGAGCTGACAAACCAGTTGCAGCAGGCGGAGTCCACACTCGAACAACGCAGAATGGAGCTTGAGCGTCAGCGGATCGAGTCTCGGCAGCTGGCACTCGAAAAGCGCAAGGCGGCAGACCTTGCAGATGTCGCCCTCGTCGCGGCGAAACGCGAAAAACGCCGTGCCGATGAGGCGCATGCCCGCGGTGTCATCCCCCAGATTGACTTTGAAAAAGCGCAGGACGATCTGCGTAATGCTGAGCTGGCCCACAGACATGCAGTTGCGGACGCTGACCTGTTCGACGAGCGGCTCGCGTTCGAGCTGCGCGCCTCGGAATTTGATGTAGGCCGCCAGGAATTATTCGTCGAGGACCTGCGCCGGCAGGTCGACGCACTGTCAATTATGTCGCCAGTCAGCGGTATCGTCGGCGACCTTCTCGTTCATCAGAAGGCGGCAGTGGCCCGTGATATGCCGGTCATGGCGGTCGTTGATCTGACGCGCTTCGAGGTAGATGCTCAGATACCGGAAAGTTATGCGGACGACCTCGCGATCGGCATGACAGCAGAGGTGCTTGTTGGTGGTGATCGTTTTCCAGGGCAACTCGTCGCGGTGTCGCCCGAGATTGTCGGCAACCAGGTAGCCAGCCGCATTCGTTTCAGCGGCGATACTCCGAGAAACCTCCGACAGAACCAGCGCCTGACCGTCCGTGTACTGCTGGCCGAACACAATGACGTGATGATGGTACAACGCGGTCAGTTCCTCGATAGCGGTGGCGGCCGCATCGCTTACCTCGTTACCAAAGAAGGTATGGCCGAGAAGCGCCGTATCGAAACTGGCGCGCGCAGCCTCGGCGCCGTCGAAATCGTAGCGGGCCTCGAACCCGGCGACACCATCGTGATTTCCAACCTGGACGCGTTTCGTAGTGCAGAAACAGTCCTGCTTACTGATTAGCCATTCAGGAGAACAGGGCTATGCTGAATATGAAAAACGTATCCAAGGTTTATAGAACCGACACGGTAGAAACACATGCACTACGCGAGTTTTCGCTGACGGTCGAAGAAGGCGAATTCGTATCGGTGACCGGGCCATCCGGGTCGGGCAAGACGACCTTTCTCAATATCGCGGGATTACTCGAAGACCTGAGCGGAGGCACCTACGAGCTCGACGGTCGTGACATCTCGAAGCTCAACGACAAGGAACGCTCACGCGTTCGCAACGAGAAGATCGGCTTTATTTTCCAGAGCTTCAACCTGATTCCGGAGCTTGACGTCTTCGACAATGTCGATGTGCCGCTGCGCTACCGGGATTTCAGGGCAGACGAGCGCAAACGACGCATCGAGGAGGCCATCGAATTGGTCGGCCTGGGTTCCCGGATGCATCACCTGCCGGCCCAGCTATCAGGTGGCCAGCAACAGCGTGTGGCAATCGCGCGGGCGCTGGCGGGTGAGCCGCGCTTTCTGCTGGCCGACGAGCCGACCGGTAATCTCGATACCACTATGGCCGACAGCGTTCTGGACCTGCTTGCCGAGATCAACAAGGCAGGCACGACCATCATCATGGTGACGCATGAGCTCGCCCTTGCCGATCGAGCAAGGCGCAATATCTTCGTGCGCGACGGGCAGGTCAGTGACAACGCACCTGAATTGCACTTCGCCTCGATGGCCGCTGGCTGAGCGGGAGATCGCGATGTTTCGTTACTACCTGAAGCTCGGAACACTCAGTATTCGTGCCAACCCGGCGCTGAGTTTCCTGATGGTTGCGGCCATAGCAATTGGCATCGGCGCCTGCATGACGATCATGACCGTAAAACACGTCATGAGCGGCAACCCGATCGAGCACAAGAACGACCAGCTGTACCACGTGCAGGTCGACAGCTGGAATCCCGACGACCCGTACGAAGACCCGGACCTGCCGCCCGAGCAACTGACCTATCTCGACGCCAAGGCGCTGTTTGATGCGAGCAGGGCATTCCGGCAGACGACGAGCTACAAGATTTCACGCGTCGTGCAACCCGAGGATGATGACGCGCGTCCATTCCAGACGGACGGTCGTGCCACGACCGCAGACTTCTTCCCGATGTTCGATGTGCCGTTCCTGTACGGCTCGGGTTGGGATAACGCCGCCGACGCAACCGAGGAGCGCGTCGTCGTCTTGTCGCGCGATCTCAACGAAAAGGTCTTCGGTGGCGAGAACTCGGTAGGACGTATACTGACGATCAACGGCGAGTCTTTCCGTGTCTCCGGTGTTCTTGATGACTGGACGCCCGTGCCGAAATTCTTCGATCTCAACAACAATCCCTATGAAGAGCCGGAGTCACTGTACCTGCCTTTCTCGCTGGCGGTGGCCGGCAGGTTTGACCGCGGCGGTAACACGAGCTGCTGGAAACCGCTTGAAGGCGATGGTTTCGAGGCGTTCCTGGCGTCCGAGTGTATCTGGGTTCAGATGTGGGTCGAGCTGCAGGGTGAGTCGGCGAAAGCGGACTACATGCAGTTCCTCGACGCTTACGTTGAGGAACAGAAACTGCTCGGCCGTTTCCCCCGGCCGCTGAACAATCGCTTGTACAACCCGGCAGAGTGGATGGAATACCAGGAGGTCGTCGATGACGATGTCGACGTTCTGCTCGGCCTGGCCGTGCTGTTCCTCGTCGTCTGTCTGCTCAACACAATCGGTCTGCTGCTGGCGAAGTCCATGCGTCGAGCCAAGGACACGAGCCTCAGGCGTGCGCTCGGGGCGAGTAAGCTCGAGTTGTTCAAACAACACATTTTCGAGGCCGGGATAATCGGCGTAGCGGGCGGTCTGCTGGGTATCGCGATGACCTGGCTCGGCCTGCGCGGCATCGAAAATCTGTACGTCGAGTACGATTTCATCCAGCACCTGGTTCGCATGGACTGGTCGATGATCTCGCTGGCCGTCGTACTTGCCGTCGCGTCGGCGCTGGGTGCAGCGCTGTATCCGACCTGGCGCACCTGCAATATCACACCCGCAACCCATCTGCGGCTGCAGTAGGAGAGAGATATGGAATTTGGACCTATCTGGCGGACGATGATGCGCAGCAAAGGCGGCTACATCCTGATTGCTTTGCAGATCGCGGTGACGATGGCCATCATGGTCAACGCTATTGCGATCATGCAGGAGCGCGGTTCCAAGATGGCGCGGCCAAGTGGTCTCGACGAGGCGAACACCTTTGCATTTGTCAGCGTCGGTTTTGCGCCTGACATGAACAACAAGGCACTGATCAACGAAGATCTCGATACCTTGCGTAACCTGCCCGGCGTCAAACATGTAACGGCAAGTAACTCGTTCCCGCTCCGCCAGGGTGGCTGGTCCGAGGGCTTGCATCGAGAGCCGGGGGTTGGCAAGAGCGTGTCGAGTTCGGCGATTTACTTCGTCGATGAGCATGGGCTCGATTCCTTCGGCCTGGAGTTGATCGATGGCGAGAACTTCGCCCCTGAGCAGGTCGGTTGGAATTCGGATACGGACGACCCATGGCCAGCGACTGTCATCGTGTCTCAGGCCTTGGGTGAGCACCTGTTCCCGGATCATGACGGCTCCTATGTCGGCAAGACCTTCTACTTCAACGACGATAATCCCGCCAAAATTGTGGGCGTCGTCAAGACGTTGCAGTCACCGTGGCAGGGCTGGGCCGGTGTCGAACGCGCAATGCTTGTGCCGCAACGACGCGACAGCGAGTTTGTACGCTATATCGTGCGCACCGAACCCGGGTATCGCGATGAGTTGATGGTGCAGGCCGAAGAACTGCTGGCCAGCAGCAACAAGGACCGCATCATTCGCAACATGGTCACCATGGATGAAGTACGTAAGCTCGCCTACCTGGGTGACGCCGCCATGATCAAGATACTGACGTTTGTGGTCGCGCTTTTAACGGCCATAACGGGCCTCGGACTGGTTGGCCTCGCAAGCTTCAACGTTGCTCGCCGAACTCGCCAGATTGGCATCCGCCGAGCGCTTGGTGCAACCAAAACTGCCATCGTGCGTTATTTCATGCTCGAAAATTTTGTAATCAGCAGTATTGGCATCGCGGCGGGCGGCATCCTCGCCGTCGGATTGAACATCTTCATGGTGCAGGCGTTCTCTCTCACGCCGCTGGCCTGGTACGTAATCCCGATCGCGATGGTCGCGTTGTGGATCGTCGGACAGCTGGCCGTTGCAGGGCCTGCTCGCAAGGCAAGCAACATATCCCCGGCGATAGCGACGCGATCCGTCTAGGAAATACGACTCGAAAAGAGGACAATTCGGGGTTCTGTCAAAAGGCTGAGAGGCGGCCCTCATGAGTTTCTTCGAACGCTACCTGACCGTTTGGGTCGCGCTTTGCATCATTGCAGGTATCGCACTCGGTCAAGTCGCACCAGAGGTCGCCCAGTCACTGGATGCAATGACAATCAGCGTCAATGGCGCACCGGTTGTCTCCATTCCCATCGCTCTGTGCCTGTTCTTCATGATGTACCCCATCATGGTGAAGATCGATTTCGGTGAGGTCGTCAAGGCAGGCAAGGCCGCGAAACCCGTCGGTCTTACGCTGTTCATCAACTGGGGCGTCAAGCCATTCACGATGTACGCCATCGCGAGCTTTTTCCTTGGCACGCTGTTCCTTGGCTTTATCGGGCCCGACGCCGTCGACCTGGTCAAAATGCCCCTGGGCAAACAGTTCGTTGTCGGCGAGACCTATGGTGCGGGTACCGTTGTCCTGGTCGACGGCATAAAGATGCTCGAGGTACCGCTATGGCGCAGCTACCTGGCCGGCTGCATCCTCCTCGGCATTGCGCCATGCACGGCCATGGTCCTTGTCTGGGGTTACCTGTCGAAAGGTAATGACAGTCATACGCTCGTCATGGTAGCCATTAACTCGCTGACCATGCTTCTTCTTTTCGGCGTGCTCGGAGGATTCCTCCTCGGCGTCGGCAGGTTGCCCGTTCCCTGGCAGGCCTTGCTGCTATCGATAGGTATCTATGTCGCGCTTCCGCTCGTCGCCGGATATGCATCACGCAAGTGGATCATCGCCAAAAAAGGCGAGGCGTGGTTCAAAGACAAGTTCCTGCATTTCCTGACTCCCGTCACCATCACTGCACTTCTCATTACGCTGATCCTGCTGTTTTCTTTCAAGGGTGAGACGATTGTGCAGAACCCGCTCACGATCCTGTGGATCGCGATTCCGTTGTTTGTGCAGACGGTCGCTATTTTCGCGCTCGGCTACACGCTTGCCAAGCTACTAGGTCTAAGCTACGAAAATGCCGCGCCAACGGCCATGATCGGCGCATCGAATCACTTCGAGGTGGCCATTGCGACGGCGGTCATGCTCTACGGGCTGTCGTCCGGCGCCGCTCTCGCAACCGTCGTCGGCGTTCTGATCGAGGTGCCGCTTATGCTGATGTTGGTGCGGTTTTGTCTCGGCACGCAGAACTGGTTTGAGCATAAGGGACCGGTGGCGTGATTACCCAGTTGTCGGTCGAGCCGCGTCAATGAGTCGACCTCTACTCGCCCTTGGCTTCAGGCTGTTTTACCTGCTCGCATCGGCATTTGCCGTAGTCGCAATCCTGCTTTGGCTCGCGGGCATTGCTGGCAGGTTTCACTTCGGTGCCTACCTGCAAGGCATGTTCTGGCACAGTCACGAAATGTTGTTTGGCTATATCGTGGCCGTGGTTGCCGGATTCCTGTTCACGGCCGTCCGAAACTGGACAGGATTGCCGACACCGACCGGCGCCACGCTCGGCGGCATTGCTGTGTTGTGGTTGCTTGCGCGGCTATTGCTCGTTTCCGGTCCAAGCATCCCGGCAGTTTTTCTTGATGTCGCTTTTCTGCCAATCGTGGCAATCGCCATTGCCATTCCAATATTGCGCAGTCGAAACAAACGAAATTACAAAGTCATTGGCCTACTCGCGACCGTGTCAGTATTGCACCTCCTGTTTCACCTGGCACTCGATGGCCAATTGCCGGCCTGGTTATCGCGCGCGTCGCTATTCGCGTCCGTCGACCTCATTGTCATTTTGTTTGCGCTGATCGGCGGCCGCGTCATTCCCGCTTTTACACGAAATGCTGTCGCCGGTTCCAATCCACGCCACGAGCCCTGGCTCGAAGTCATCGCGTTCGGCTCGTTGCTCCTGATTGCCCTGGTCACACTGGTTGGCGGTGCGCTCACGCTTGCGGCATGGATACCGGCAAGCTTGTTCGTTGTAGCAGCGGTGGCGCACCTGCTGCGCCTCGCGCTTTGGCAACCCCAGCTAACGCTCGGGAACCCACTGCTCTGGATGATGCCTGTAGCCTACTCCTGGTTACCGGTGGCGTTGATGTTGCGGGCGCTTTCGACCGTAGCTGCGGTCGTGCCGGGCGCCTGGATTCACGCCCTGACAATGGGGGCGCTCAGCAGTCTCATGATGGCCATGATGATGCGTAGCACATTAGGCCATACCGGCCGAAGCCTGGTTGCGAGCCACATGGACATGGCCGCATTCCTGGCGCTGCAAATAGCAGCCCTGATCAGGGTGGTTGCCGGCAGCGCAGGTAACTACCAGACTCTGGTCACTCTATCGGGCTTGTTCTGGGTTCTGGCATTTGCCTTATTTTTAGTGCGCTATCTGCCAATGCTCGTTCAACCACGCGTGGACGGAAAGCCGGGCTAGGCGACAACCGGCGATAAAACGTGCCTCAGGCAGGACGAAATGTGCAGCACCGTCTCTGTAGCGATCTATAATCAACAACTTATGGGTTTGTGATACCGCCAGTGACTTTTGCAGAATTACTTCGCGATCGTGGTCGCCTCTTTTGGATACTGAATATTTCAGGTTGGTCGGGTTATGCGCTGGCCGCCTGGTTGGGGGCGCTCGCCCACGAAAAGCCGGAAGCGTATTTCGCGGTAATCGTTGCCTCCGCTGTGTCGGGTTTCCTCGCCACGCTGATGCTTCGGTCGCTTTACCAGAAGCTATGGTCGAGGTCCGTGGCCGTACTGGGGACAGCGACGCTCGTTACCTGCTATGTGATCGCCTTTTTCTGGCAGTGGTTGCGCAATGTTCTCTATTACGATTGGGTAAAGAACGACTGGCAGCCCGAACACCTGATGGACTATGTCGGTGGGGTGATGGGTTCGTTCTACATCATGCTGTGCTGGAGCGGCTTGTATTTTGGTATCAAGTATTACCAGCAGTTGCAGGAACAGACGGAACAGACATTGAAAGCCGTCGCGGCCGCTCACCAGGCGCAGCTCAAGATGCTGCGTTATCAGTTGAATCCGCATTTTCTCTTCAACACATTGAATGCAATTTCGACCCTGATCCTGGATGGCTCGAACAAGACCGCCAACCAGGCGGTTACGCGACTCAGCGATTTCCTGCGGTACACGCTCGATAATGACCCGATGAGCCGCGTCACGCTGGGTTCCGAACTCGATGCGCTGGATCTCTATCTGGAGATTGAAAAGGTGCGCTTCGGCGACCGGCTGATCATCGAGAAAGACATCGATGACCGCGCCGCCAAAGCGCTCGTACCGAGCCTGATTTTGCAGCCGCTGATCGAGAACGCGATCAAGTACGCTATTTCACCGATGGAGGAAGGAGGGGCCTTGCGTATCACCGCTCGCGTGCAGCAAAGCACCCTGATTCTGCAGTTGTCGGATACTGGCCCGGGACTCGGCAACGGCAATAACGGCCAGAAGTCGAGCGGCGTAGGGCTCAAGAACACGCGGGAGCGCCTGCAACAGCTGTACGGCGACGCACAGGCATTCACGCTGGCGCCGAACGAACCCACGGGCCTGACTGTTACAATCAATATTCCCTTCGAGGAAAGAGATGCTTAGCGCACTGATCGTTGACGACGAAGAGCTGGCGCGCCGTGGTCTCGAGATCCGGCTCGCAGAGTATGACGACATCCGGATCTGTGGCCAGGCGCGCAATGGCCGTGAGGCAATTGCCGCGGTACGCGAACATTCCCCTGACCTGATATTTCTCGATGTCCAGATGCCGGGCATGGATGGGTTCGAAGTTCTGCGACGTTTGTCGGGCAGCCGCATGCCTGAGGTTGTTTTCGTTACAGCTTATGACGAGTTTGCACTGAAAGCATTTGATGCCAATGCGCTCGACTACCTGTTGAAACCGCTCAATGATGACCGCCTGCGTGAGGCCATCGAGCGTGCACGAAAAAACAGCGACGAAAAACATGCCGATGAACAACGCGACAAGCTGCTCAAGTTTGTCTGTGAATTGACCGGACGAGAGCTGACACTGGACTCAGCGCTGGCAGCGGCAACCGGCGACCATCGGGTGCACCCGCGGCGAATAGCCATTCGCGACGGTTCAGCGACGAACTGTGTAGATGTCGAATCGATAGACTGGATCGACGCGGCCGGCGACTACATGTGCGTTCATGCGAACGGCGACACCTTCGTAATGCGCGGCACGATGAAACACCTGGAAGACCTCCTGGACCCGGAGATATTTGTGCGCGTCCATCGTTCGGCGATCGTTAACCGTCACCGCGTAACGTCAATGCGACCGCACCGCAATGGCGAGTACTTTCTGCGGCTCGGGGGGGAGGCCGAATTGAAATTGAGCCGCAAATATAAGGGTAATCTCGAGCGCCTCGCCAATCGCATCTAGTCATGTCCGGTGCCGCAGACACCATTCGTCGCGGGATAAAAACCGCTCGTCGCAAGTGACGCAACGAATACTACTCCCCGCTCCTCTAAAGGGCATTGCATCACCGCTCTCGGGGATTGGACATGAAACTACGTTTGCTTTGTGTGACAACCTTGTTGCTGTTTGCTACCGAAGCGGCAGGCGCTTACGCCGCGGATGGTGCGCGCAAGTCCTTTGAAATTTTCCGCACCGACTCACCGCCGATCATTGACGGCAAGCTGGACGATGCTGTCTGGCGGGCCACCGAGTACGTCGATGACTTTCACCAGACCTCGCCCGGTGACGGAACTGCGCCGACGGAGCGAACCGTAGTGCGCGTGACGTACGATGATGAGTTCCTCTATATCGCGGCCAATATGCTTGACAGTGAACCGCAGGCTATCCAGGCAAAACAAATGATCCAGGGGCAGTTGTTCCGCTCGGATGACCGGTTCTGGGTTACGCTCGATAGCTTCAATAACAAGCGCAACGACTATTTTTTCCAGGTCAATGCCAACGGTGTGCGCCGCGATGCACTGCGTGAGAACAATGCGCGTTTTATCGATGAATGGGCCACGATCTGGCAAGCGGAATCGCAGAGGCATCCGGATGGCTGGTCCACCGAGATTGCGATTCCTTTCAAATCAATTTCGTTTGCGCCGGAATCGGATACGTGGGGAATCAACTTCGGGCGGGGCGTCGTGCGGAAACAGGAATACACAATCTGGTCTTCCTACCAGCGCGAATGGTGGCCAGCATACGGTGGGGAAGTGCAGGGGATCGAGGAAATCGAGCAGGGGCTCGGCCTGGACGTCGTTCCCTCGGTTAACCTGACCCAGCAACGAGACCTCGTGCTGAACGACAGCAAAAACGACTTTGAGCCGTCTCTGGATGTGCGCTACCGCATCACACCATCGCTGAGCGCGACGCTGACCCTGAACACCGACTTTTCGACAGCGGAGATCGACGAGCAGCAGGTCGCGCTCGATCGATTCTCGCTGTTTTTTCCCGAGAAACGTGATTTTTTCCTGCAGGACGCAGGTATCTTCGAATTCGGCAACATCGATACCAACGGCCGACCGTTTTTCTCGCGACGCATCGGGCTTAGTGATGACGGCGAGCCGGTCGGGATCGATGGCGGCGTCAAGCTTACGGGTCGAATCGGCGACTTTAACGTGGGAGCACTGGCGATACGCCAGGATGCGAATGGCGACATTTCAGCCAAGGACCTCTTCGTAGCTCGAGGTTCCTACAACGTGTTGGACGAGTCGGCAGTGGGCTTCATCATGACGCACGGCGATCCGACATCGAACGAGTCGAATTCCGTTGCCGGCTTGGATTTCCTGTATCGCAACAGCGAGGGTCCATTCGGCGAAATCCTGACGGGCAGGTTCTGGGCACAGCAGAGTCGTTCCTCCGACCTCGATGGCGATGAGCAGGCGTTCGGCGTAAACCTCGAGATCCCGAGCGACAAGCTGTTGGCCTACATGGATCTGCAGCAGATTGGGGAAGACTTCCGGCCCGCGCTCGGTTTTGTCAACCGCGCCGGCATTCGCCGTTATGGTGTGGGCACACGGTACCGAACGCGGCCGGAAACCGGGTTCTGGCGGGCAATAAACCACAAGATCGATTATGTGCTCGTGACAGACATGGGCAACTCGTTGTTATCCCAACGGCTGGAAATAGAGCCCATCGGGCTGTATTCGAATCAAGATGATTACCTGTTCTTCAACTGGTCACGGAGCAAGGAGGTCGTTCGCGAGGAATTCGAGTTGTTTGACCGCCTGAATGTCCCGGCCGGCGAGTACGAGTTCGATCGTTACCGAGCGGAGCTCGGTACGGGCTGGCAACGACCCGTGCGCCTGGTACTGGCTGTTGAGGACGGTGGCTTCTTCGGCGGTGACCGTCTTCTGAAGCATGTTGAGGTCCAGTGGCGCCAGTCCGCACATTTCTTCGTGGCTGCCGGGTTCACCGAGAACGACGTCGACCTGGCGGACGGCAGTTTCACGTCGCACCTCGCGAGCCTGCGCTCAGACATCGCATTCAACTCGCGTTGGTCATGGAGCAATGTGCTGCAATACGACAACACGGCCGAGCGGATTGGGGTTAACAGCCGGTTACGATACATCCCGGAAGCAGGCAGAGAGGTGGTCCTCGTCCTGAATCACGCGGCGGATGTGGATTCTGCAAACCAGCTGTCGAGTGCGCAAAGCGACATAAACCTCAAGGTGTCGTATACGTTTCGTTACTAGCGGGCGACGTCACCCGGGAGCAGGTTCAGGCGTTTAGAAGGGCAACGGATTTCCTGGTCACCAGTTGATGCGAGACGATTTGCGTTTCCGGCTCGCCGGATTTCTCGTCCCGAATGGCAGCACATAGCTTCTCGACGATTCTTGCACCCATTTCCTCGGCCGGTTGCCGGACGGTGGTTAATGGCGGATTGGTAACTTCGGCGTAGCGAATGTCGTCGAAACCAACAACAGATATATCGTCGGGAACGCTCAGGCCAGCAAGTTGGAATTCGTGCATGCAACCGATTGCCAGTTCATCGCTGACACAAAACATGGCCGTTGGTCGGTTGCCGCACGCGAGGATCCGGCGAGCTGCACTCCTGGCGCCGTCAAGAGAGTTCTCTGAATCGAAAATCCAGCTATTGTTTATCTTCAGCCTTGCCTCTTGCATCGTCTTTCGGAAGCCGCGTTCGCGTTCTGCGAATGAAGGCTTCTTCCTGCCGCAGATCATGCCGATGTGCCGGTGTCCCTGACCGATCAGGTATTCCGTCATTTCCCGGGCCGCCGCCGCATTGTCTATCTGCACAGCGGGCGGCTGTAGGTGAGGGTGATTTGCCCCGTCAAGCTGTCGGGCGACAAACGTCATGTTGTTCAGAAGGACGAGCCCGTCAGCCTGCTTTGACTCCAGGGTCGCGTTGATTTCATCCGCAGACATCATGCTCTGTCGGGTCTCGCGAATGACGATTGCGTAGTCCAACGCATTGGCTGCGGAGCGAACACCTCGCATGACTTTCGTGAAAAAGGGATCACCGATGGAGGGAACAGCGACGAGAATCTGGTTGGTCTTGCCACTGCGAAATCGTTGCGCAAGCAGATTTGGTGTGTAGCCAGTGTTCTCGATGGCACTCGCAACCTTGAGTCGAGTCTGTTCCGTGACTTTTTCCGGCTTGTTGATGCATCGGGAGACAGTCGCAATGGATACGCCAGCGAGCCTTGCGACTTCTTTAATCGATGTGTCTGCCATGTTTGATTTCTTACTATCGTTTATTTGCAGCAAGGCTTACCGACCTGGCTGACCCCAGAACGGTCGCTCGGGTAGCGTGACAATACCCTTGTCGTAATGGAGACCGCCCGGCCGGTCTTCCTTGATCAGGAGTGGACCGTCGATATCCACGAAGTCACAGAGTTGTGCAATGACGTGGTGAGGCGCCATCGCCAATGACGTGCCTCCCATGCAGCCAACCATCAGGCGAAGGCCTTTCTCGCGAGCTGCGTGTGCCAGTTCGAGTCCGTGAGTGAGCCCGCCCGTCTTATCGAGCTTGATGTTGATCATTTGGTAGCGCCTGGCGGCGTCTTCCAGTTCGCCAAGGTGCAGGCATGACTCATCGCCGCACAGTGGCAACGGTGGCTCATAGCCTTCGAGGTCGCTGTCACCGCCACGCGGTAATGGCTGTTCAATCATGCTTACGCCGAGCGCCTGCAGCGCTGGGGCATGTTGCTGTAATTCGTCGAAGGTCCAGCCCTGGTTGATATCGACGACCATGCGGGCGTCCGGACGCGCCTCGCGAATCGCAGTGATGCGTTCCACCGGACGATCGGCACCGAGCTTCACCTTGAACAGCGATATGTCGGCCGCCGCCGCAGCCTTGGCGGCCATCGCTTCGGGGGTGTCCTCGAGCCCGATCGTAAATACAGTTTCGATCGGTTCTTCTCCGACACCCGCCTTCGACCATGCACTGCGCCCGGTTATCTGCGTTTCGAGGTCCCAAAGCGCCGCATCGGCTGCCATGCGCGCACCGCCCGGCGGCAACAGCTCAAGCAAACGCTGCTGGTCTGCACCGGTCTCAAGTTCCGGAATGATTGCTTCGAGTTCGGCGGCCATCGAATCGGTCGTTTCGTCCAGGTAGTAGACGCCGAGAGCTTCGCCGCGTCCCAACAGGCCGCCTTGTTCGATTTCACAGACTACGCATGGAAAATCATCCCAGACATGGTTCGAAATTCGAAACGGAATGATCGCTGGCCACGATTCCATGCGTATCGTGATATTGCGTCTCATGCTACGTGTTTGAGGAGGAAGTTGGCAATCGGTGTCATGCTCATGGCAACCGGATCGACACAGGGTATGCCCAGATGATCCTGCATCTTGCCGAGGTAGGCTTCGCGCTCGAAGTCCGTCATCGATGAGGTGTTGATGCTTACGCCGGCGCAGAAACAGCGTGGTCTCGTGCGGCGGGCAAAGCGCAATGCATCGTCGATGACTTCGTCAAGTTCCGGGATCGGGTAGTCGCCAAAAACTTCCAGAATCTCTGTACGCGCGGCGTCGTGGCACAGGATGACTGCATCAGGCTGCGATCCATGTAAAAGCCCGAGCGAGACACCGGAGTAACTCGGGTTCAGCAGGGATCCCTGACCTTCGATTATGTCCCAGTGATCATCGTCGTTGTCCGGTGAAAGGATCTCGGCAGCGCCCGAAACAAAATCCGAGACGACGGCATCGATGGGAATACCTTCACCGGCGATCATGATGCCCGTCTGGCCCGTTGCGCGAAATGTCGTTTTCATGTCCCGCTGTTCCAGTTCACGATGCAATGCGAGTGCGGTGTACTTTTTGCCCACGGCGCAGTCCGTGCCGACGGTTAGTACGCGCTTGCCGCTGCGCGGGCGTCCCTGGCCGACAGGAATGTTGGCTGGCGGCACGCGAACATCGGTCAAGGTTGCACCACCCTTGTAGGCGGCCGCGACGAGGTCGGGCATTGTCTTCAGCTTGCTGTGCATACCCGCAGCAATGCCTATTCCGGCCTGTGCGAGTTCGATGAGATGGGGCAACCAGTGATCGGGAATCTGCCCACCAACCGGCGCGACCCCGACGATGGCCGTATTCACTCCCGCCTTAACAGCCTCCGCGACATTCATCTCCGGGAGGCCCAGGTCGACCGGGCAGTCCGGGAATCGCATCTGCCCCGCGCAACGCTCGGGCCGCCAGTAGGCGAGCCCGTACCCTGTCTTGGCGTGATCGTCATCGGCGACGTCACCCAGGTAGAGAAGAAATGGAGGCTCGAGGCTGATGGTCGTAAGTGACATGGCCGATTTCCTGTGTCCCGTTATCGTTTCAGGGTTAGTGTAACCATTCATGCGCCCCGCGTGGCTGCACAGGCGCAAATTCCGGCCGAATTCTATGGCAGGAAAATTGTCGCGGGGTGCTCGAGCAGTTCCTTGATGCGCTGAATCATGGCGGCTGCGTCGTAGCCATCAACAAAGCGGTGGTCGAAAGACGATGACAGATTCATCATCAGACGCACCTGCACCTGGCCATTAAGGACGACCGGGCGTTCGACGGCGCGATTAACCCCGATAATCGCCACTTCGGGGGCATTGATGACGGGCGTCGAGGCAATGCCGCCGAGTTTGCCCAGGCTCGTAATCGTGATTGTCGATCCCGAGAGTTCCTCGCGCTTCGCCTTGTTGGTCCTCGCGGCTTCCGACAGGCGCCGAATTTCAGCGGCAAGGCCATCGAGCGACATCATTTCAGCGTGCCGAATTACCGGCACCTTGAGACCGTCCGGCGTCTGTGTTGCGATGCCGACATGCACGGCGTCATGCTGCAGCAGCAGGTTGCGGTCCTTGTCGTGCGTAACGTTACACTGCGGGAACTCTCTGAGCGCCCGGATCAGTGCGAGTCCGAGGAACGGCAATACGGTCAGCCTATCAGATCCAACCTTCTTCGCATTGAGATGCGTGCGGAGCGACTCGAGTTCGGTGATGTCGATTTCCTCGACGTAGGCGAAGTGGGGGATCTCGAGTTTCGCGGACTGCATGCGCTCGGCGATAATGCGCCGCACACCGATAATCTTGATTTCCTTAACCCGGGTCGACGGCATTGTGGGTGCTGCGACAGTGGCGCCGGTGGCACGGGCTTTGAGGTAGCGATCAAAGTCCTTGCGAACGATGCGGCCGCCCGGTCCGGAACCGGGTACCAGCGCCAGGTCGACGTCGGCTTCTTTCGCGCGGCGGCGGATGGCAGGTGACGTGACGATTCTTGCGGAGGTAAGTTCGGTACCTGCTGGTGCTGCCGCAGCAACCTCAGGTTCGACTGGCGTTTCCACGGGCGTTACGGGTTGTTCTGCAGCCTCTTCAACGGGTGCAGCGGCACTCTCGCCTGCACCAGTGGTCCTGCCTTCATCCGCCGTACCGACAGTATCGATGACCACGAGCATCGCACCGACGGCGATAATGTCACCGGGCTCGCCAGCCAGTTTCACAACCTTGCCGGAGACGGGGCTCGACACTTCAACGGCTGCCTTGTCCGTCATAACCGTGCCGATAATGTCCTCTTCCCTGACCTCGTCTCCGACCTTGACAAACCATTCGCCGATTTCGGATTCGACGGTCCCTTCGCCGAGGTCGGGCAGCTTGAAAATATACTCGCTCATTCTGCCTCCATGACACGTCGGATGCCGGCCGACAGGCGTTTCAGGCCCGGAAAATATTGCCACTCGAATGCGTGCGGATAAGGCGTATCCCAACCGGCGACACGGCCGATCGGTGCTTCGAGATGGTAGAAGCACTCTTTCTGTATCGTCGCAGCGAGTTCGGCGCCATAGCCGCCGAAGCGTGTTGCTTCGTGCGCGACCAGGCAGCGGCCGGTTTTCTTGACGGAATCCGCCAATGTCTTGACGTCGAGTGGCGCCATAGTACGCACATCAATGACTTCTGCATCGACGCCGGTTGCCTCTGCCGCCGCGATCGCCACGTGCACGAGCGTGCCGTAGGTGATGATCGTCAACTCGTCGCCGGGCAACGCAATCTCGGCAGTACCAAGCGGGACCGTGTAATAGCCTTCTGGTACTTCGCCTTTCGGGTGTGAGGCCCAGGAGACACCCGGTTTTTCGGGGTCGCCATCGAACGGGCCGTTGTAGATTCGTTTGGGCTCGAAAAAGACGACCGGGTCGTCGGATTCGATGGCGGCGATGAGAAGTCCTTTCGCGTCGTAAGGATTCGATGGCATCACCGTCTTGATGCCGCTGACGTGCGTAAAGATGCCCTCAGGCGACTGCGAGTGTGTCTGGCCACCGCGAATACCGCCACCACAAGGTGTACGAATGGTCACCGGCGAGAAGAATTCGCCGCAGGAGCGATAGCGTAGCCGCGCAAGTTCCGAGACGATCTGGTCGAAGCCCGGGTAGATGTAGTCAGCGAACTGGATTTCCGCGACCGGGCGCAGGCCGTTGACGCCCATGCCGATCGCGGCGCCGATAATGCCGCCTTCAGTAATCGGTGCATCGATGACCCGATGCTCGCCATATTTGCGCTGCAATCCGTCGGTGCAACGGAATACGCCGCCGAAATAGCCGACATCCTCACCGAGAACGACGACTGACGAATCGCGCTCCATCATTACGTCGTGGGCCGAGCGGATGGCTTCGATCATATTCATCTGTGCCATGACTCAGTCTCCGTCCAGAATTTCGAGCAGGCGTCGACGTTGCGACTCGAGGTGCGCCGGAATTTCGGCATAAACGTCGTCGAACATTGTCGACGGATCCAGCCATGGACCTTCCGTCATCGTGCCGTACTTCTGCGCTTCCTTCCACGCGCTCATGACTTCATCGCGCAGCTGGTCTTCGAGTGCCGCGTGTTTTGCGTCGCTCCAGTTTCCTTCGGTAATCAGGTGTTGCTTAAGGCGCTCAATCGGATCGCCCAGCGGAAACGCATCCCATTCGTCCTTCGGGCGATACTTTGACGGGTCGTCACTCGTGGAGTGCGCGCCACCACGATAAGTGACGAGTTCAATCAGTGTCGGACCACCGCCGCGCCGTGCGCGGTCGGCCGCCCACAGCGTGGCGGAATAAACCGCGAGGAAGTCATTGCCGTCGACACGCAGTCCGGGGATGCCGAGGCCGAGGCCGCGAGCAGCAAACGGGCGTCGCTGGCCACCGGCTGTTCCCTGGAATGTCGAGATCGCCCACTGGTTATTGACGACGTTAATAATGACCGGCGCCTGGTAAACAGCGGCAAACGTCAAAGCGTGGTGAAAATCGGCTTCGGC
>Ga0224504_10000503_pt1 | contig 17420 bp, 13 predicted proteins | sample SF_Oct11_sed_USG_3_FD_170160 | JGI IMG/M metagenome (GOLD analysis project Ga0224504, IMG submission 170160) | Sediment microbial communities from San Francisco Bay, California, United States - SF_Oct11_sed_USGS_24 | ecosystem: Environmental > Aquatic > Marine > Sediment | place: USA... | reverse complement strand
CGGTGGCTTAAACAATGGGAAATAGCCAGCGGCAACAGTTCAAACTGTAACCTGGAGACAGCAAAGCAGCAGGTTCAGGGGTTGCCGTCGCGGGTGAACCCATGAGTCAGACAGACACTCCCCGGTTCAATATTCACTCGGGTAACGAACTCACCTGGAATGTGAAGCCGATCTTGCACGAGATACGTCATGCCCTGCTTGAATTACTGGACAACGGTAATACCAGCGTCATTGACCTGCGCAGCATTCCGCTGGCACCGGGTGAAGAAGAAACCATCATCAGTGCGTTGGGGCAGGGTGAAGTTCACGCCCGCCTGGATGCCCTCGGCCGCAGCGATATCGTCGAGACGACATATTCAGGTGTCTGGCTGGTGACCCACTACAACGAAAACGAAGCAGTCGTCGGTCGCTTTATCGAGATTACAGAATTACCGGCCATCCTCAAGTCGCAGCGAGAGGATATGTCCGATGCATTGATAGAACTTACACAGGAATTGGAAACAACAGACACGTAAATACTTGCGGAGACGGAAACATGAAGAAGGATTTATCCCTGAATGATGGCACCCCGACTGAAGGGACGACGGGATCTGGAACCCTGGGCGAGAGCTTGCGGAGTCAAGGGGTTTCCCGCCGCAGTTTCATGAAGTTTTGCGCAACGACTGCGTCAATGATGGCCCTGCCGCCATCGATGATACCCTTGATTGCCAATGCGCTTGAGAATGCAATGAGGCCATCGGTTATCTGGTTGTCGTTCCAGGAGTGTACGGGCTGTACCGAATCACTGACCCGTGCGCATTCACCGACGGTTGAGAGCCTGATTTTTGAATCAATCTCACTGGACTACCATCACACTTTACAGGCAGCTTCCGGTGAAGCCGCCGAAGCGGCTCGCGAGGCTGCGATGGAAGAAAATTTCGGTAATTACCTGTTGGTGGTAGACGGCTCCATTCCACTGGATAACCCGGGTTATTCAACCATCGCGGGTATCAGCAATCTTGATATGCTGACCGAGAGTGCCAAGGGCGCTGCTGCAATCATTGCAGTTGGAACCTGTGCAACCTACGGCGGCATTCCACACGCCAACCCGAATCCGACCGGTGCAGTTTCCGTTAAAGATATTATCAAGGACAAACGGATCATCAATGTACCGGGTTGTCCCCCGATCCCTGTCGTCATCACGGGTGTGTTGGCGCATTACCTTACTTTTGGTTCAATACCGGAGTTGGATCATATCGGACGGCCCAAGGCATTTTATGGCCAGAGTATCCATGATCGCTGCTACCGTCGGCCGTTTTATGACAAGGGGCAATTCGCCGAGACCTTTGATGATGAAGGTGCGAAAAAGGGCTGGTGTCTGTTCAAGCTCGGTTGCCGGGGTCCAACTACGTACAACGCCTGCGCCACGACTAAATGGAACAACGGCACCAGCTTCCCGATTGAGTCCGGGCATCCGTGCCTCGGTTGTTCTGAGCCTGATTTCTGGGACGGCGGCGGTTTCTATAAAGCTTTATCAATGCCGACCGAGGATATTTCAAAGACTGCCGTTTACACGGTAGCGGGGGCCGCCGCAGCAGGCGCTGTCATTGGTGCTTTAAACCGCGGCAAGAAAAGTAACAGCGACAAAATTCATATCAAGACCACCATTGACGACCTGAGAAAGTAGGAGTTGCTGGTGATGTTTTGTAAGACAGAAAAAATGAGGAAGAGACTATGACCGAAATCGAGCTTCTGAGTTGGGCGCGTGGTCCGGGCTTGCAGATTGCAACCGTTATTTTTGTTGCCGGTGTCGTGATCCGAATCTTCGAGATATTCATGCTGGGCAGAAAAGCCAACCTTGCTGAAGCCAAGGGCGGCGAGATGTCCGGCGGCCTGAAAACGATGATCACAAGGACGATTCCTGACCGGACGACTTTCAAACGCTCCAGTGTCACCATTGTTTCCGGATATATATTTCATATTGGCTTGTTCATCGTTTGTTTTCTGTCCGCACCGCATATCCTGTTCCTGAAGGACATCATCGGGTTTGGCTGGCCGTCGTTGCCGACACCGGTAATTGATGCGTTCGCTGTGGTCACGATCATTGCGATGTTGGCCACCCTGGTAAACAGGCTGACCAACAAGGTGATGCGCTACCTTACCAACTTCGAAGATTTGCTGACCTGGTTTATCACCTTTTTGCCGTTGGTTACCGGTTACCTGGCCTTCCATCGTATAGGCATGACTGCACCGACCTTGCTGGCAGTGCACATATTGAGTGTCGAGTTACTGCTGATCATATTTCCTTTCACCAAGTTGATGCATGCTTTCACACTTTTCATTGCGCGTTGGTATAACGGCGCGATTTCCGGTTACAGGGGGGTTGCATCATGAGTGCCACCTTAGAAAAAGGCATTAATGCCTTCAAACGACAGATCGATTCGTCCGTCGCGTCCTTCTTCAGCAGCTGTGTCCATTGCGGCCTGTGTGCTGAGGCCTGTCTTTTCTACACGGAAACGGGTGACCCGAAGCGCACACCGATCAACAAGACCGAGCCATTGCGGCGTATTTGGAAATCTGAATACACACTGTTCGGGCGGGTCGGCAAAATGCTGGGTCTGACGAAAAAGGTCGATGACAAGTTGCTGGAAGAGTGGCAGGAACTGGTTTATGACAGCTGTACCCTGTGCGGTCGTTGCTCGATGGTCTGCCCGGTGGGTAATGACATTGCATTGATGATCCGTAAAACACGTGAGGGTATGGCGGCGGCCGGCCAGGCACCTGAAGGTCTGATCGGTGCAACCAACCGTTCTGTCACTATAGGCAGCCCGATGGGTGTGAAATGGCCGGCGCTGCGTGCCCAGATCAGGCATGTGGAAGAAGATAGCGGTTTGAAGATTCCGGTTGATGTCGAAGACGTGGAATACATGCTGCTTCTGTCATCGATGGAAATCATGAATTTCCCCGAATTCATCGAAGCGGTTGCGAAGATATTCGACAAGGCGGGAGTCACCTGGACTATTTCATCTGAAGCTTTTGAAGCGACCAACAGTGGAATTCAGATCGGCGTATCCGATATTGCTGCTGAGTTGGTACAGCGTATTGTCGATGTTGCTGACAAGCTCAGGGTTAAGACGGTTATCAGTCCGGAGTGCGGTCATGCTTACATGGCAATACGCTGGGATGGTCCCAACCTGGTTGGCAAACCATTTAACTTCAAGGTCCGGCATATCCTCGAGGTAATGGATGAACTGCGTCAGCAGGATCGTCTGAAGGTCGCCACCAAGGAGTCGCAGAAACTCACCTATCACGATCCCTGCCAGATATCCCGACGTGGTGGAGTGATTGATGAACCACGCAGGCTGATCGATATGATCTCGGATGACTTTGTCGAGATGCCCGATGGTGGAAAGATGAACTGGTGTTGTGGCGCTGGTGGCGGTGTGAGTGCGAATGAACGCGCAGATGAAATTCGTCTCAAGGTATTCGAACGGAAAAAAGCCCAGCTTGATGAAGTTAAGCCGGATGCCATTATCAGCGCATGCTCGAATTGCCGGATTCACCTGGAAGACGGGCTTGAGGAATACAACATGGAAATTCCTCTTTTGAGTCTCACAGAAACCATAGCAGAACACCTGGCCGAAGATTGATTGTGCAGGAGCAAGAGAAAATGACTGACATAAACAATGAAGCGCAATTTAAACGGGAACTTGAGTCCCTTGATGACTTGCAGCAAAGACGGGTTGCGGCGTTATTCGTTAACCATGTTCTTTCCCTGGGTACGGATAAACGTCTTGAGCGAGTGGTTAAAACAGCATCGGATGAAGATGCCACAGTGGAAGAACTTGCAGCTGCATTGAAGCTGGCCCATGCGGTGACATTCGACAGTCATGCACGTTGTGGCGCAGAAGGGCACTGGGATGATCAGGCGGGCTACTTTGTCGCCCGCGCAGCCGTTGCCGCGGTCACGTCACCGGAACACTCCAGGGCGGGCGGGCCGGCATGGCAGGCGGCCATGAGCGCAAGAATGGCGTATACCAGTATGTTAATTGATGATGATACGGACCAGCATCCGGCACATACAGAGTGCGAATGGCAGTATCAGTGTTTGTCAGACTATTTAAACGCATAAGCAGAGAGAAGAAACATGAGCGAGCGAATCGTAGTTGATCCGATTACCCGAATTGAAGGCCATCTGCGTGTTGAGGCACAAATGGAGGGTAATCAAATCGTCAGCGCATACTCATCCGGTACCATGGTTCGTGGCATCGAAGTCATTCTCAAAGACCGTGATCCACGTGACGCCTGGGCATTTGCACAACGAATCTGCGGTGTATGTACATTGGTCCATGGGCTGGCCTCGATTCGCTCGGTAGAAAATGCGCTCAGTTATCCGGTGCCGAAGAACGCGGATCTGATTCGCAACCTGATGGCAGGTGCCCAGTACATACACGATCACGTGATGCATTTTTATCATTTGCATGCATTGGACTGGGTCGACGTGGTTTCTGCCTTGAATGCAGATCCTAAAGCGACATCTGAACTGGCACAATCATTGAGCAGCTATCCGAAATCATCACCTGGTTATTTCGCCGATATGAAGAAAAAACTGAAGGGCTTTGTGGAAGCAGGACAATTGGGGATTTTTGCAAAGGCTTACTGGGGTCATCCCGCCTATAAGCTGCCGCCTGAAGCTAACCTGATGGCTGTATCACATTACCTGGAAGCACTTTCATGGCAACGTGATGTTGCGCGTCTACATACTATTTTTGGCGGCAAGAACCCGCATCCGAACTTTGTTGTGGGAGGTGTTCCCTGTGCTATAGATCTGAACTCGGATTCAGCGATCAATGCGAAGAAACTCTCCCAGGTGCAGGATATTATCAACCAGATGAAGGTTTTTGTTGAGCAGGTCTACGTACCTGATACGCTGGCTATCGCGAGTTTCTATAAAGACTGGGGTAGCCGGGGCGAAGGCCTGGGCAATTTCCTGACCTATGGTGATTTCCCGTCCAACGGTATGGATGATCCTTCAGGTTTCATGATACCCGCAGGTGCCATTTTGAACCGCGATCTGAGCACCATACACGATGTTGACATGAATGCCGCGGATGAAATTCAGGAGTATATTTCACATTCATGGTATGACTACAAGGACGGAAAAGATGCCGGTTTGCACCCCTACGATGGTGAAACCGACCTGAACTACACCGGTCCAAAACCGCCCTACGAACATCTTGATGTGGAGCAATCATACTCCTGGATGAAATCACCGCGCTGGAAAGGTCATGCAATGGAAGTGGGTCCCCTGGCGCGAGTACTCATGCTCTATGCAAACGGGCACGAGCAGACCAAAGAGCTGGTTAATATGACCCTCAATACACTGGATATCCCCGTGGAAGCCCTGTTCTCAACACTGGGCCGGACGGCAGCACGTACACTGGAGACCAAGTTATTTGCTGACGCGATGCAGGGCTGGTTTGATGACCTGATTGTCAACGTCAAAGCAGGTGATACCAGGACATTCAATGAGGTGTTGTGGGAGCCATCAACCTGGCCTAAGAAAGCCCAGGGTGTTGGTTTTATGGAGGCGCCCCGTGGCGGTCTTGCCCATTGGATAGTGATTGAAGATAAAACCATCAAGAACTATCAGGCCGTGGTGCCCAGCACCTGGAATGCCGGTCCACGCGACTCAAACGGTCAACCGGGAGCCTACGAGGCCGCCCTTGAAGACAACCATCAGTTACACGATGTGAATCAACCCATAGAGATTTTGCGCACCATTCATAGTTTTGACCCCTGTATTGCCTGCGCGGTCCACTTGAGTGATGAAGATGGTGAGGAGATTATCAAGGTCAAGGTGCGCTAGCCGGAAGAAATTAAGGGGTAAAACCAGATACTGGCAGATATATTCCCCACAACTTTGGTTATGTGGTTATACCTGTGTCTGTCATATGCCAAATATACGGTATGGTCATCGTGAAGCTTATGGCTGATTGGTTCACGGAACTGGATCATGCCCGCCTTCACAAAACGGCTGACATCGCACAATTCGCTTTATCCCCAGCCAACTACCACGGGCTGCACCGTACTTTCGGATGGCTTCCTGCGTATACTGGGAGCAACTGGGTGTGAAGCGGCAGTGTTGGCCTAAAAACGGGCTTAGTGCGAGTTGGTATACGCGAATGAGAGCGAGAAGAATCTTTTGCATTATTGATAAATTCCGGTCAAATTCCGCTTGGGGATAGAAAACACTTGCTGTCTTGTTCCAGTTGGGATATAACACTGCACCTTGATTGAGTCCACTTGTGGCTTGATTTTGATAAAGTATATAATAATCAGTAGATTACAGTATATATGCTCAGATTTTCAAGGAGTTATTAGACCTATATGACTGCTAAAACAGTAAAACTACCCAAAGGGTACAAGCCTTCTACAGATGAAGAGTACATGAATCCTCAACAGATTGAGTACTTCAGGCAGAAATTGACCCACTGGAGAGACGAGTTGATAGAGGAGTCTCGCGAAACCATCAGTAACCTTCAGTCGGAAGTAAGGGATGTGGGTGACGAAGCCGAACGGGCTACCCGGGAAACAGAAAATAGTCTTGAACTACGCACCCGTGATCGTTATCGCAAGTTGATCAACAAGATCAACAAGACACTGGCCCGTGTAGATGACGGTGAATATGGATATTGCGAGGAAACCGGTGAAGAGATCGGTTTGAAACGTCTGGAAGCACGTCCTATTGCGACCTTGTGCCTTGATGCCCAGGAGCGTTGGGAAATACGTCAAAAACAACTAGGTGACGCGACTTAGTTAGAAGCCGTATATTGCACCAGTTTCCTGGCCCTGGCTTGTCCAGATACGACCGAACTTGAACTTCCTTCAACCCATAGCGTTGCTATGGGTTTCAGTCCAGCCCAGCGCCCGGTCGCACCTGTCCGGCGCCATTATCCTGGTAACTGGTACAACATACGGCTTAAGAGAACCCTTGATATTGCACCAGTTTCCTGGCCCTGGCTTGTCCAGATACGACCGAACTTGAACTTCCTTCAACCCATAGCGTTGCTATGGGTTTAATTCTAATATTCAACTTTCTTTCAAAAACAGCCTTGCCGTGGTGTAAATAGCCTCCAGCATGGCGTGCAAACCATTTGCCCGGGTGGCCGACAGATGTTGTTGTAAACCGATGGCGGCGATGAACTCGGGTTGAGCATTGAGAATCGCATCAGCAGAAGCACCTGAGTAAACCCTTATTAAAAGGGCGATCAAGCCGGAAACGATAGCGGCATCGCTATTGGCACGTATTTTAACTTCATTGGCGTCGCCCTCAATAATCAACCAGACTCTAGATTGGCAACCATGCAGCAGGATGTCATCTGTTTTTTCCGCCTCATCCAGTGGTTCGAGCGCTTTTCCAAGGTCAATCAGGTACTGGTAGCGATCCAGCCAGTTATCAAAAAGACTGAAGTCGCTGATGATTTCCTGTTGAGCTTTTTGCGGGTCATGCATTCCAGTAGTCCTAGTCATTGCTTCGGCGCCAGCGTGTACCATCGGCGACGTCTTCAAGAGTGATGCCCATTTCCTGTAGTTGTAGCCTGATTTCATCGGCACGGGCAAAGTTCTTTTCCTTTCTTGAGCTGTTGCGCTCCTCGATCAGCTGGTCAATCAGGGCATCATCCAGACCTTCGGTATCGCCTGCTAACCAGCTTTCCGGGTCTTGCTGGAATAAGCCTATCAAGGCACCCGCAGCCAATAATTTGCCTGCGGATATCTGCGCCGCCTCTACATCCTCGGCGTTGGCCAGCCTGCGTGCTTCATTATTGAGTTCTGCCAGGGCATCAGGTGTATTGAGATCGTCCAGAAGACTGGACATAAATTTTTCAGAAGCTGTCTTGGCCTCAAAAGGACCAAATTTGGTGCTGGCATCACGTATCACCCCGTAGATGCGATCGGTGGTGCGCTGGGCTCGTACCAGGGCTTCTTCCGACCAATCCAGCGGTTGACGATAATGAGCGCTCAGTAACAGGTAACGCAGGACCTCGCCGGGATTGTCCTTGAGCAGTTCGTGTATCACCAGCGTATTACCCAGCGATTTGGACATCTTGCTCTTATTCATGGTCACAAAGCCGTTGTGCATCCAGTAGCGGGCAAATGTTTTTCCTGCATGTGCGCAGACGCTTTGAGCTATTTCGTTCTCGTGATGCGGGAAAACCAGGTCCTGACCACCACCGTGAATGTCAATGGTCTCTCCGAGGTGGAACTCGGACATGACGGAACATTCCAGGTGCCAACCGGGTCGACCCCAGCCCCATGGACTTTCCCAGCCGGGCTGGGGAGCCACCGATGGTTTCCAAAGGACAAAATCGCCCGGGTGTCGTTTGAAGTCGGAAACCTCTATTCTCGCACCGGCCATCATTTCTGTGATATTACGTCCGGACAAGGACCCGTAATCAGCAAATGATTCAACTGCAAACAGGACGTGTCCGTCTGTCTCATAAGCGTGACCGCTATCGAGCAAACGCTGGATCATCTGGATCATTTGTGGGATGTGATCTGTGGCCCGCGGTTCTATACTGGGTGCACCGACACCCAATGCAGCCATGTCTTTGTGATAGATATCCGTGTAATGTTTGGATATGACTTCTATTGGAACATTCTGCTCGGCTGCTGCCGCGTTGATTTTGTCATCCACATCGGTGATGTTGCGTGCGTAGACAACATTGGGGTAACGGGTCGATAACACCCTGTACAACAGGTCGAAAATCACTGGCGGCCGGGCGTTACCGATATGTGCAAAGCTGTAAACGGTAGGTCCACAGACATACAGGGTTACACGATCCGGATCCTGTGGTACAAAGACCTGTTTTTCACGTTTGAGTGTGTTGTATAGCAGTAGAGGTTCTGTTTCAGTCATAGTCTTGATCTGGGTTATGATTTTAAGGACAAGAATCCGGTATTTTAACAAGTTTATTGAACAAAGAGGCAATCACGATGAGTGCAGGTAAAATCATTTCAGAAGGCTACAAAAATCACGTGGCACTGTTACAAAAGCACTGGGATAATGCACTTCAGGCGGAAGGCTATGATGCGGCGCTGATTCATGCCGGCAGCAAGCTGGTGAGTTTTCTTGATGATTATGAATATCCATTCCGATGCAACCCGCATTTGTTGTGGTGGTTGCCCCTGACACATCACCACGATAGTGCATTACTGATCCGTCCCGGTGAGCGTCCAAAACTCTTCTACTACCAACCTGATGATTACTGGTATTCGCCTCCTGCAGACCCCGCTTCCTGGTGGGCAGATGAGTTTGAAGTTGTACCGGTTCGTGATGCTAACGCCTGGAAGCAGGCCGGTATTAATGAACGTACGGCCTATATTGGCGATGCGCCGGCCCTGGCTGAAGCTGTTAATAGCAGCCAGTTAAATCCGGCGCGACTGCTCAACCGGATACATTTGGAAAGAACACGAAAAACGGACTATGAAATCGTCTGTATGGCGGAAGCGGCCAGGCTGGGTGCGGTGGCGCATATGGCGGCAGAGCAGGCTTTCAGGGAAGGCATGAGCGAGTATGACATTCACCAGCGTTATTGCATGTCGATAAAAATGGTCGATGCCGAGCTGCCCTATGGCAATATCGTTGCTCTGAATGAGCACGGTGCCATTTTGCACTACCAGCAGCACGAACAGCAGGTACCGGATCAAGTACGATCATTCCTGATCGATGCCGGTGCGACGGTACATGGTTACGCCTGTGACATAACGCGTACCTATGCGACGGAAACCGGTGAGTTCTCTGACTTGATTTTGGCAATGGATACCATGCAGCAACGCCTGTGTGCAGCCGTGGTTGAAGGTTTGGACTACCGTGATCTGCATTTGCGTGCACACCTGGATATTGCCGGAATTTTGAAAGATTTCGATATTATCAGGCCATCAGCTGAAGACGCCGTGGCCTCCGGCTTAAGCGCTGTCTTCTATCCACATGGACTGGGTCACTATCTTGGGTTGCAGACACACGATGTTGCTGGCCTGATTGCCGATGTTGATGGAACACCGATACCACGTCCCGAGGGTCATCCGTTTCTACGATTGACTCGTACGCTTGAGGCCGGCAACGTGCTGACCATCGAACCAGGTTTGTATTTTATCGAGCCGTTGTTACGCAAATGGCGTGAAAGCGGTGATGTCAGTGCAATTAATTGGGGCAAGGTTGAAGCACTGGCACCGTATGGCGGAATCCGGATCGAGGACGATATGGTGGTTACCAAGGGTGCGCCAAGAAATCTGACACGGGATGCCTTTGCTGCCCTGTAGGGTGTGTAATTTATTACGCACCTTGTCCTGAACATAACCCTACGATTCAATCAGGCCCAGGCCTTTTAACTGGCTAACGGGTAATTCGCTCACCGGACCGTGATTCCAGATGGTGGCCTGGCTGTCCAGTAATTGTTGCCGTTCGGGGCTTGCCAGCCATTTGACTGCTTCTTTCACCTGGGCATCTTCAATCGCTTTACTGACCAATTTATCCAATTGGGAAATATACGGGTCGCCTATGATTTTACGCATGACCTCATTTGCAGCGCTCAGGTCATCGGGGAAAAGATGTTTGCCGGATTGCATCCGGTAGAGGTTGGATAAGTTTTGCATGGATGACAATGAGCAGTACGCATCATCCAATATTCCAAAGATTCCAAGGTTGTCCGGAATCACGTCATCATCTTCAATCCAGTAGGATTCAATCATTTTCAGGATGCTTGTGACCTCGGTTTCCAGACCTACATTTCTGGCTGAAGTCCATGCCACGGTTAACAGGTAGGGTACCTGTTCCAGGTAGTTGTAAATGAAGCTCGAACCTTGCGCCAATTCCTTTACGCTGGGATTGGCACCCTGCTTTTCAGCGACTTTTTTCAACAGCTTTTGTAAGTCCAATGCCGACTGTGGATCGGTGAACTGCGCTGATATGATTTTCTGGATTTGAATGGTATCCATTATTGTTTGATTCAAAGAGTGATGCTTCTATCCTATGGTTAATTGATGATTTGGTTCTGTTAGTTTAGCAATTTGCGGTACCCGAAGGCAGTCCAGTTTGAATTCTTTGAAAATTCAGTAGGTGTAATTCAGGCGTTTGTCCTTTAAAGTTGCCGTTTTCCGAAACGGTCTGGGATTGAAAAGTGTTACTTTTGTCCATTATTTCATTGTTTATCGGGCCAATGCTGTATCAGTGGTTGCGTCGGGGTGGGGGTGTTGCCAAGGCGATTGATTCCCTGATAATTGTGGTGCTTATCGTATTGATGGCCTTCTTTTTGATCCCTGAGTCATGGGTCGGGCTTGGCTACTGGTCAGTCGGTTTGATTCTGGCCGGTTATTTGGTGCCTGGATTGCTGGAGCAACTGATCAAGAAGGCGGCGCATACCTTGCACATGGTCAGTCTGATACTGGCACTGTGCGGTCTCGCCTTACATGCCATGCTGGATGGTGCTGTATTAAATACAGGTGCAGTAGCCAGTAACCTGTCCCTTGCCATTGTGTTACACCGTTTTGGGGTTGGCATGATGATCTGGATGATGGTTCAGCCGGTATTTGGAAAACATATAGCCTTTGCTGTTCTTGGTTTCGCAGCAGTGGCGACAGTGGGGGGGTATCTGCTCTCGGAACACCTGCTGGGTCTGGAAGGTGGTTATGCCATATCGGTGATTCAGGCTCTGATTATTGGTATGATCGTCCATAGCCTTGTGCATCGTAGTCATGGTGCAAGTCATCACCACTGACGGAAAGGGTTTAGAGTCTCTGGCGTGTGTTTGTTAACCATATCCTCAAATCTTTTGGTGAAATATGCGGCTTAGCCGTTTTCTTCAAATCATCTGTGTCTGCCTGACGTTGGTCAGCGGCCCGCTATGGGCGGATTTGGTGGAGTATGTTGTGACCGGTGTGGATGAACCCATGCTCACGAATGTACGAAATCACGTGACTGCTTTTCAGATTGGGAGTGGTGCCAGGCTCAATACGCGGTTGCGCCGTAACCTGACTGAAAGAGCAATCAATGCATCGAAGGCAGCGATGCGACCTTTCGGGTATTTCAACCCCGTTGTGGATGTTGAAATTACGCCGGTTGAGGGCGGGAGCTGGTTACTCACCGTTAACCTGGTCGCCGGGCCGCCGGTGATAGTAAAAGGTATGCTGCTTGAGTTGACAGGTCCAGGCAGAGAGCTCAAGCCGCTTAACGACTGGTATACAAATTTCCCACTTGCCGAAGAGCAGGTTCTCAATCAGCAGGTTTGGGATAGCGCAAAGCTGGAAGTGTTGGACTTGCTGGAAGAGGCAGGTTACTTACAGGCGAAGTTCAGCCGTCATGAAATACGGGTTGATCCGGTGGCAAATACGTCTCGGCTGGAACTGATTGTCGATACCGGGCCACAGGCGGTAATGGGAACGGTCAGATTCAATCAGGAAATTGTCAATGATGCCATATTGGCAAGTCTGCAGAGGTTTGAACAAGGTGATGCATACCATGCCTTTCTGCTGGAGAAATTCCGATTGGACCTGTGGCGCTCCGGGTACTTCGAAGATATCGAGGTGGTTGAACGTCGGGAATTGACAGCAAAACCCCCACGTGTTGACTTTGAGGTAAATGTTACACCACGCAAGAAGAATACCTATCAGGGAACAATTGGTTATGGAACCGATACCCTGGCCCGTCTGCAGTTTTTCTATGGCCGTCACCTGATAAGTCAGCGTGGTGATAGTTTTGATCTTCGTGTGGGCTGGCAGCAAAGAGACAATCAACTCAGCTTTCTGGCAAATTACCGTTTGCCACGCAAAACAGAGAGCCGGCAATTCTGGATTGCGACTCTTGGACTGCAAACAGAAGATCAAAAATTAAAGGTATCAGCGAGCGATGATCTGGACAATCAGGTAGATGCTGCAAAGGGAACGGTCAATGATTACTGGTTAAGACTGGGGAAGACAAGGGTACGGAACATGCGCGGCGGGTTCGAGCAATTGTTTGAAACAGTATTTGTCCAGTTCCTGAATGAAAAACTCAATTTTCAGCCAGCCGATATTATAGACCCTCTCAGCCCGGACCTGCCTGGCTCAGATCCTTTTTATGATCTTCTTGAAAACACCAGCAATACACAGGCAATTGGTATTGACTGGGCCTGGCCGGAAATCCGCGGTACCGGCTTTCATACTGTTGGTCATCATGAACGTGCGTGGATGTTCACCTCGAATGATGCTTGGGGTTCCGATCTGGATTTCAGCCAGGTTTACCTGTCGAGTCGCAGGAATTTTCTCGCGACTGACCGCTTGAAAATATTGCTAAGGGCAGAGGCAGGTTACAGTGATTCCAGCAGCATCAATGTGAACGTACCAACGGAGGGACCGGACGTAAGTGTTGTTGTGACTGATTTACCCAATCTGTATCGTTTCAAAGCGGGTGGTAATCAAAGTGTTCGTGGTTATGGTTTTGAAACCCTGGACAATAACGGCCTTGGTTCAAACAACGTTTTTACCGCCAGTGCTGAAGTTGAATTCCGTATCCTCGAAGACTGGAGCATCGCGGCTTTTGTTGATGTGGGCAATGCCTTCAATGACTGGAGTGCCCCAGATTTGAAGCTGGGTTCCGGTTTTGGAGTACGCTGGTATTCGGTGGTTGGCGCCTTACGTCTGGATTTTGCGCAAGGCTGGGCACTGGAAGGTGATCCCTGGAGGTTTCATCTGAGTATTGGAACAACCCTGCGATGAGCCACTTCAAGTCACTATCATTTAGAAAAATTATCCTGGTGGGGCTTCCACTTGTGTTGATTTTGACATTCTCGGGCTCTGTTTACTGGTTGTTGAATACTGCATCCGGTGCGGCGTGGCTGTGGGGCAAACTGGAAGGGGTTGCTGCTGTTGATTTACGTTCCTCGCAAGTGGAGGGTGACCTCGCTTCCGGTTTTACCATCCGTGATTTGGAATACCGTTCAAACAACCTGGACCTTTTGGTTCACAGGTCTGAGATTGAAGCAGGTGTAAGCTGGTGGCCGTTGTCAATTCAGGTGGCCAGGTTGTCATTTCAGGATGTGGAGATCACTACACGTACCGCAGAGCCCGTCATACCAGACCCAGGGGCAGATACGGATATACGCACAACTATCGAAGGGCTCAAGCTACCCATACCTGTACAGCTCGACGATGCTTTACTGACTAATATAAATCTTCAACAAGACGACCAGGCGCCAATCAAATTGGCAGAGTCTGTCAGGTTTACCCTTGCACTGGAGAAGCAACTGCTTGTAGATCAGTTAGAGATACTGGCAGCAGGTTTAGAGACACGGTTGCGAGCACGCCTGAGCTTTGAGTCACCGTTTGAGTTGGAACTGACTGCTGAGGGGCAGGTTGAAAAAGCCAGGGAGGCAGGTCAACCGGCCTTTGTCGTTCCCATCAATCTTGAGGTAACCGGCGACCTGGATAATGTCCACCTAAACCTGGCGAGTCATAAGTTTGGTCTAAACCTTAATGGTGAAGTTCGCGACCCTGTGACCAGCCCCAAGTGGAATGTCGACGCGGCAATGGATCAATTTCAGGACCCTGATGAGCAATCAGAGCAGGCTCTTACACTGTCGGGGATCAAGCTGGTCAGCAGGGGGAATATCAATGACTGGTCTTTTTCGTTGGGGTCCGGTTTGCAAATGGGCCAGTTAAGTGATGCCCGTATTGACGTTTCCGGTTCAGGCTCAGCCACTACCGTTGAAATTGATGATGCGTCCCTGACCGGTCCCGGAATGGATATGGGCATAAGTGGAATACTGAACTGGTCTGAAGAACCTGAAGCCGGGTTTAAGGCAGTTATCAGGGAACTCGACTTGTCTCACTGGACCAGTGATTGGCCGGTTGGTGAGCAATTGACGGGTGAATTTGAGTTGAACTGGTCAGACAGCAAGCTGGTCATTCCCGCAAGCCGGCTGACAGTTAACGGTACCGGTTTACTGGTCAGTATCGAGGCTGATATCGACGTCGAAGCCAATGATGTCAATGCTCAGCTTGATTGGAGCAACCTGCGCTGGCCGTTGACCGATGCCACGACCTCTTTTTCCAGCGAATCGGGGCAGCTGAGTGTCAGTGGCAGTGTTGATAACTGGTTAGCCAACGGGCAATTGGAATTACAGGTGGGGGATTATCCCAAGGGCCGGTTTGAGGTTCGGGGCAGCGGTGACCGGACCTCTGCAAGTTTGTCGATTCCTGGCGGTAAAATATTGGGAGGCTCATTAAGTGGTGAGGGGAACGCTGACTGGTCCGATGTTCTGAGCTGGGGTGCCGCTATTGAGACACATGCAGTCAACCCGGAACCATTGTTGCCGGGATGGCCGGGACAACTCGACATGGAAGTTGAACTAAAGGCGCATAGCGAGCCGCAACAGATTCAGATCGAGCTGGCGACGCTGCAAGGTATGCTGCGAGAAGTGCCCGTTTCCGGCAGTGGCGGACTGCGGCTGACCGATGCCGGTGTGGCATTCGAATCGCTGGAGTTTCACACCGATCGGGCCGTGTTGAAACTGAATGGTGCCGTGATGGATTCTGAAGGTATAGCAACAAAGTTTAGCGGTGACTTGCCATCTAAACTTTTGAGTGGGGCCAGCGGTAACCTCGAGTTGCAAGGCCGGTTTTCGAATCATGCCGGCTATCAACTAATGGAACTTGATTTGCAGGCACTTGACCTTGGTTGGAACGGACTTGGCGTCAAGAGTCTGGCCGTAAGCACAATGGATACGGCGATGTCTGGCACCCTGACGGCATTGCAACTGGATGCAGTAGACATCGCCTGGAAAGACCAGCTTATCGATGAACTTTCTTTAGTTTTAGGCCCGTCCGGTGATCAGTATGAACTGAGGGCAAGCCTTTTGAGTGAAGAAATCGTACTCAATGGCCTGATGAACATGTCGCCTGATGATCGTGATGATCCTTTTGGCGGGTCCTGGCAAGGTCAGCTTGCAAGCATGGAACTGGCTATTGGTCCGGCCTACACATTTGAGCTTCTTGAGCCGGCAGTCTTTAAATGGTCTGAAGGTTCTTTGTTAACTGATCCGGCATGCCTGTCTGAAAATGCAGGTGGATCTTTGTGTCTTGGTTTCGACTACAAAAGCAATGGCGACTGGTCGTTGCTAGCTGATGCCAAGTCAATTCCGGTTAATTACCTGCGGGATTTACTAGACCTGGATGTTCACTTTGATCAGTTAATTGAGGGCCGGATGGAATGGAACCAGCCACATAATGGTCCACCAACCGGTGGCGCAGATTTCCGCATCACAGCCGGGCGGGTTTTGGACCTTCTGGATGATGATGTACTGACGCAGAGCAATGAAGGCAGGTTTGCATTTAGTCTGCGAAACGGCAACCTTGAGTCCGGTGTTCTTGATTTCGAGTTTCCGGGCACGGGATTCGTTGATGTCGATTTCGATGTTCTGGATATCGTTGTAGATGGAAAGCAAGAGATCGTGGGACGCGCGATAGCCCAATTGAATCACTTAAAGTTGCTTGGACAGTTGGCCCTACCCGCTATGGACGCGATAGATGGTCAATTTGAGTCAAACATTCTGTTGGGAGGAGACCTTTCGGATCCCGAGTTTGAAGGTGCATTCAAGTTATCAAATGGACTCATTCGCTATAACCCTATCGGCTTAAATCTGGAAGACATTGAGTTTGAAGGCAGAGTGACAGAGCGTGACCGTGGTAGCTTTAAGGGTCAGTTTCGTGCAGGGGAGGGTATCGCATCTTTGGAGGGTGGTTTTCTCTTCGAGAACCTGGAGAGCGTCAAGCTGGAAATTGAGCTTGCGGGTGAACAGTTAACGCTCGTTAACACGGATTCACTGAAAATACTGACCGAAACCGAGCTAAAACTAGCGCTTAGTCCACAGCGCATTGATATTGATGGTCATATTGTCGTCCCCAGAGCAGCTTTGACACCGTCAAATCTACTGCTTGGTGAGGTAAGGGACAGTGAAGACCTTGTGATCGAAACCCCGGGAGGAGCAACGGTATCCGTAGTAACTGAAGCGCCTCCGAAAACCCAGGTGTACGGCCAGCTAGAGCTAACACTCGGTGATGATGTTCTTGTCGAGGTTCCCGGAATTGAGGTAAGTGTCAGCGGTAGCACCAAGTTCGATTGGAGTGGTGAACCCATACCCATGGCTGACGGTGTTTTTACCTTGCAGGGAGTGGTTAATATCTATGGGCCAAAGCTGGATATCAACAACGGAAGTATTAGTTTCCCTGGCGTTCCCGCAAATAATCCGTTGCTGAATATCAGGGCAGGTCGGGATATTTTTGGCAACACCCAAATTCGCCGCGCCGGTGTCCGGGTGATCGGCAGTCTCCAGCGTCCGGTGCTGGAAGCCTATACCGTTCCCCCTACAAACGAGGATCGCGCCTGGGGTCTGTTGATAACCGGTTCT
>Ga0224504_10000502_pt1 | contig 17445 bp, 14 predicted proteins | sample SF_Oct11_sed_USG_3_FD_170160 | JGI IMG/M metagenome (GOLD analysis project Ga0224504, IMG submission 170160) | Sediment microbial communities from San Francisco Bay, California, United States - SF_Oct11_sed_USGS_24 | ecosystem: Environmental > Aquatic > Marine > Sediment | place: USA... | reverse complement strand
GCGCAAATCAAAATGTCACCAAGCTGGGATTGTCTGAGTTCAACTGGCAGGCCTTCAGGCAGTTCAGACGGGAAAGACAAAACATTGGTAGCATAGTCCCTGTTTCGGTATTCCCGGTTAAAACGCTGTGCTTCCTGTTCATCAACTATCCGGATGGTCAGAGAAAACCTGCTGTCCCCTGCGCCTGGCACCGCATTGATCCAACGTTCAAACTGTTCATCGTCCGGGGTTGTTGTGCTTGTCGTGACCCGCTGGATTTCGACATCAGCCTGCATCGGAACTTCCGCCCTCACCTGCTTTGTCATACGCCATGACGATGCGCTGCACCATGGGATGTCTTACCACGTCCCTGGCGTTGAAGTAATTGAAGGTGATTCCTTCGACATCCTGCAGAATCTTTGCTGCCTGCTTCAAACCCGAAAGCTGATGTTTTGGCAAATCAATTTGTGTTACATCACCGGTAATGACAGCAGTTGAACCAAAACCGGTTCGTGTCAGGAACATTTTCATCTGTTCTGTCGTTGTGTTCTGAGCCTCATCCAGAATGATAAATGCGTCATTCAGTGTACGACCCCGCATAAACGCCAGCGGGGCCACTTCTATGACGTTTCTGTCTATCAGCCTGGCGACATGATCGAAGCCCAGCATTTCGTACAACGCGTCATATAAGGGACGTAAATATGGATCGACTTTTTGAGACAGGTCACCAGGCAGAAACCCCAGGCGTTCACCCGCTTCAACAGCAGGTCTGACCAGAACAATTCGCTGTACATGGTCCGATTGTAATGCTGCAACGGCGCTGGCCACTGCCAGAAAGGTTTTGCCCGTCCCGGCCGGGCCGATACCAAAATTGACGGCGTGTTTACTTACATTTCGAAGATAACGCTTCTGATTGGGTCCACGACCGCGAATAGCTCCGCGCTTTGTATTTATGATGATCTCGTCTGCGTGGGGTATGTTTTCATCGGCATCTGCAATCTCAGCAATCCCGGAATCCTGCAGATGAAGATTAATAATCTCGGGAGTCAACAATTCCGTTTCAGAAAGTGTATACAGTTGTTTCAGCAGGCGACTGGCTGCACGGGCCTGGCGGGTTTCACCCTGAACAGTAAAGAGGTTTCCGCGGCAAAATAAATCCACGTGCAGACGGTTTTCTATTTGTTTCAGGTGCTGATCGAACTGGCCACATAAATTGGCCAGGCGTTCGGTGTCGGCAGGCTCCAGTTCCAAGCTTAGTCTTTCGCTCATTTGGTATCAGGCCGCTGCAGTGGATGTGTCATCAAGCGCAACGATACGGGCACGTAAAGAGTTGTTGAGTGCCTCGGTAATCGTTACTTCCACAAATTGTCCGATCAGCCGTGGATGACCATCGAAATTCACCACTCGGTTATTCTCAGTTCTGCCGGCCAGCTGATTTGAATCCTTTTTGCTTAAGCCTTCCACAAGAATTCGCTGCACTCCACCAACCATCGCCTTGCTGATATCAAGCGCCTGTTTGTTGATCAATGCCTGCAAACGGGAAAGACGCTCCTTCTTAATCTCCATTGGTGTATCGTCCACCATGGATGCTGCGGGCGTGCCCGGCCGGGCACTATAGATGAAGCTGAAACTCTGATCAAAATTCATCTCTTCAATCAGCTTCATTGTGTTGTCAAAGTCACGTTCGGTTTCACCAGGAAAACCAACAATAAAATCAGAGGACAGGCTGATATCAGGGCGCTGCTCGCGCAGACGGCGAATTTTCTGTTTGTATTCAAGTACGGTATGGCCACGTTTCATCATGGCCAATACGCGATCGGAACCACTTTGCACCGGCAAATGGACATAATTTGCCAGTTTCGGAACTTCACCGAATGCCTCGATTAGGCTGGCTGAAAATTCCACCGGATGAGAAGTCGTAAAGCGGATTCTTTCAATACCATCGATTGCGGCCACATAGTGAATCAACAAGGCAAGATCCGCCCTGCCACCGTCGTAAAGCTCACCATCAAATGAATTTACATTCTGTCCAAGCAGGTTAATCTCCTTGACTCCCTGCTGTGCAAGACCCGCACATTCGGCCACGACATCATCCAGCGGCCGACTGACCTCTTCACCACGGGTGTAAGGCACAACACAGAATGTACAGTATTTTGAGCAGCCTTCCATGATGGACACAAATGCACTTGGTCCTTTTGCACCGGCAGCTGGCAGGCTGTCGAACTTTTCTATTTCCGGAAACGTGATATCTACCGCAGGTTTACCCGTATCGCGAACAGCATCGATCATATCCGGTAGACGGTGCAGGGTCTGCGGCCCGAAAACCATATCTACATAGGGTGCACGCTTGATGATCGCCTCGCCTTCCTGACTGGCGACACAACCACCCACGCCAATCACCACTTTGCGGTCACCGGATTTCAGTTTCTTCCAGCGACCCAATTGTGAGAACACTTTTTCCTGTGCCTTCTCACGTATTGAGCAAGTGTTAACAAGAATCACATCGGCATCGTTTTCCGAATCAGTCAATTCGAGACCATGCGATGCCGCCAGCACATCCGCCATTTTGTCGGAGTCGTACTCGTTCATCTGACAACCGTGTGTCTTGATAAAGAGCTTACCTTTCATTTAATACCTGCCTTCCACCTGATTGTATAAGTAATATTCTGTCCCGCCCGGTCTAACCAACTGGCCATTGTTAATGGTCAAATAATGACCAAACCACCGCACAGAACCCGATAGAATACACTTAGAATCAACACTTAGCCATAAGTCCGACCTATCAACAGGAACAGCGAAGTCATGAAAATTCCCTCCGGATTGATTACAGCACTGCAAAACGCCAATAAAACACTGGTGCTGACCGGTGCTGGAATGTCGGCCGAGAGTGGTGTGCCAACGTTTCGTGACGCCCAAAGCGGTTTGTGGTCAAAGTTTCGACCTGAGGAACTGGCAACCCCCGAAGCATTCCGGAAACATCCGAAGCTTGTGTGGGACTGGTACGACGATCGCCGCAATAACATCGGCAGGATCAACCCCCACGCCGGACATGACGCGCTTGTGGAATTGGAACAGTACTTTGAATCCCTGTTGCTGGTGACACAAAACGTGGATGGATTGCACCAGCAGGCTGGCTCACGGGATGTGATCGAACTTCATGGCAATATTATGCTCTCGGTCTGTAGCGAAACAGGCAAAGTAATCGAAAACAGCTGGATCGAATCCAATCCTGGCCGCCCCCCCGTTTCTCCCCATCATCCTCGTGGCCTGGCCAGACCCGGTGTTGTCTGGTTCGGAGAGTCGTTGCCGGCCGATGCCATGAACCGCGCAATGACCGCTGCCAGTCATTGCGATGTGTGTTTTTCCATTGGTACCTCCACTCTAGTACAACCTGCCGCCTCTCTTCCTCTAATGGCTCTCAACTCGGGTGCTTGTGTCATTGAAATCAACCCGGCATCGACACCATTGAGTGAATTGGCCACCTTCAGCTTACAAGCGACTGCGGCCGAAGCATTGACAGCTATAAACACTAAACTTGCATCTTGTAAATGAGCAAGCGGATGCGCTCTCCGGTATAATTTGAATCTGACAGTACACCACAACGTATCAGGAGAAATCATGTCTCGAACCATGCGTGCATTGGTAAAGCGCGAGTCCGCCAGGGGCATCTGGATGGAGGAGGTAGCCATCCCGCAGGCCAGCACCAATGAGGTCCTGATCAAGGTAGAGAAAACCGCTATTTGCGGAACAGATGTACATATCTACAACTGGGATGAATGGTCACAAAGGACCATCAAGCCCGGGCTTACCATTGGTCATGAGTTTGTTGGCAAGATAGTGGAACTGGGTGACGGGGTTACTGGTTACAATGTGGGCGACCGCGTATCGGCAGAGGGCCATATCATTTGCGGGCATTGTCGCAATTGTCGTGCGGGCAAACGTCACTTGTGCCCCAACACCATTGGAATAGGTGTAAACCGTGATGGTGCATTCGCAGAATACATTGTTGTTCCGGCAACCAACCTGTGGCCGATACCGGATGCTATCGCACCGGAGTTGGCTGCCTTTTTCGATCCTTTCGGAAACGCCGCCCATTGTGCCCTGCAATTCGACCTGGTCGGTGAAGATGTACTGATAACCGGTGCAGGACCCATTGGAATTATTGCGGCAGGAATTTGTAAACATGTGGGTGCACGTCATGTGGTTATCACCGATGTTAACGACTACCGCTTGAACCTGGCCTCGGAAATGGGTGCCACGCGCACCATTAACGTAAAAAATGAATCCATTGCTGATGTGGTTAAACAACTGGATATCGAAGGGTTTGATATCGGTATGGAGATGTCGGGCCAACCTGCTGCTTTCAATGACCTCTTACATCACATGTTCAATGGCGGGCAGGTTGCCCTGTTAGGTCTGTTACCCGCCGGAACCGGTGTTGACTGGGATCAGATCATATTCAAAGGTCTCGAAATTCACGGCATTTACGGCCGCCGGATGTATGAAACCTGGTACAAAATGACCCAGATGGTGCTGACGGGTTTTCCATTAGGTAAAGCCTTGACCCACCATATTCCGATTGATGAATACGAAACCGGTTTCCAGCTAATGATCACCGGCCAATCCGGCAAGGTTGTCTGCGACTGGACCGGCACGATATAAGAGCCCGTATATTCATAAATTTTATGTGCCGATTAGAGAAAATCGGAGTTTCCCGAAGGAGATATAAAGATGGTTAAACTGGAGCACCTGGGAACAACACTACAGGAAATTCGGGACGCGGGTCTTTATAAGACCGAACGGGTCATCACCACACCACAAAATGTAGAAATCAAAGTCCAGGGCGGTGAGGAAGTGCTTAATTTCTGCGCCAACAACTACCTGGGTCTTGCGGACAACTCGGATGTTATCGCCGCCGCACATAAGGCACTTGATGATCATGGCTTTGGGCTGGCATCGGTTCGCTTTATCTGCGGCACACAGGATTTACACAAGCAACTTGAAAAGACCATTTCGGATTTTTTCGGCACTCAGGACACGATCCTCTACACGTCGTGCTTCGACGCCAACGGTGGATTGTTTGAAACCATTCTTGGTGCCGAAGATGCCGTAATATCAGATGCACTGAACCACGCTTCGATTATTGACGGCATCCGTCTATGTAAAGCCCAGCGATTTCGCTATCCCAACAGTGATATGCAGGTGCTAGAGAAAGCGCTACAGGACACTCAGGATTGCCGCACCCGTTTAATTGCCACCGACGGTGCGTTCAGCATGGACGGCTACATTGCCAGGCTGGATGAAATCACCTCACTTGCAGAGCGCTATGATGCGCTTGTCATGGTGGACGATAGTCATGCCACCGGCTTTATGGGCAAAACCGGACGTGGCTCCGCCGAGCATCATGGTGTCATGGACAAGGTGGATGTATTCACCTCTACACTTGGTAAGGCACTTGGTGGTGGTTCAGGCGGCTTCACGACCGGCCGTAAGGATATTATTGATCTTTTACGTCAGCGTTCACGCCCCTATCTTTTCTCCAATACCCTGCCACCTCCACTGGTTGCCGCATCGATCAAAGTATTCGAGATGTTGTCCGGCTCAACCCTTTTGAGAGACAAACTCGAAAGCAGCACACGCTACTTCCGCGAAAAAATGAGCGCGGCCGGTTTTGATATCAAGGAAGGCAGTCACCCCATCGTACCGGTCATGCTTTACGATGCACCACTGGCACAGGAGTTTGCCGCTCGTTTGCTGGAAGAAGGCATCTATGTGATCGGCTTTTTCTTCCCTGTGGTACCCAAAGGCGAAGCCCGCATTCGTGTTCAGGTCTCAGCCGCGCACGAGAGGCATCACCTGGATCGTGCAATAGAGGCTTTTGTTAAGGTCGGCAAGGATCTGGATGTCTTATAGAAATTCGCACGGGAAAGCGTTGTAGCGTGGCTGGCCGAACCTGATTCAATCAGCCTGAAATCAAAAAGACGGGGTTGCTACAAACTTATGAAGTTGCCTCAGGCCTGAAGATCACCGCTTTACCAGTGCGGCCGTCAATCAGGATCTTCATTGCCTGTTTCAACCGAACATGCCTGACGTATTCGGTTTCTGAAACAGCTTCAATGGAATTGAGCCAGTCCCAGTCGATGTAGTTATTGGCACTGCTGCTATTGATTGTAAGATAGCCTATCTGGAACGTTATCAAGTTCTGAAAGAAATGCGTTCCAAATGATGGCTCAACCACAAAATCACCGTAATCGGCCTCAACTATCACCTGTGCTGAGGATATTTGATCCCACTTTGTGGGGATACCAAGCCAACGGTCTGAGGTTCCCCATCGCCCAGGGCCGACCAGCATGTAAGGTTCGTCTGCGTCCTTGAATTTTTGATTGTATTTGCCCACTTGATCAGCCATATGGATCATGTTTGCGCGTTCAAAGCCCTCACTTTTTACAAATACAATATCCCTGACACCATCAATCCGGCCATTGCTGAGTGCCTGGTCAGACTTACAGAAAACATGCTCATTGTCGCCATCGTAAATGGATACATCTTCAAATGAAGTATCCACCAGCATTGGCCGAATCTGTAAAAACCGAAAATTATCCGGTTTGCCCGGCACGGAATTCATTTCCACCGCAAACTCCATTTCAACGGGTACGTTCATTGCACGGCTACCCAGTTGCAACAGGTATTGGAGAATCTTATCCAGTGGAAATATTTTTGACTTCAGAATTGGATCGAAGGTGACGATCCTGGTGCCCTTGCGTGCGATTCCGGGATATATCCTGTCATTGGCGGATGAATAGGTTGAGCCCACGTATTTCAGTACACCGTGCTGTTCGGACTCGGTCATATTCAGTTTTACCAAGCCGTCTTCCCCTCCTTTTTGAGGAAACGCAGATGGATTGTTCATGTCAACGGCAAAGAACTCACGTTGGGTATTTCTCAGGTAATCCCTGGGTGCGGAAAACTGTGGCAGTATCTGTGGATTGGCCGGGGAGAAAAACAAACAATTTTCACCTTCCATGATGGTTTTACCCAGACCAAGAGCCGTGTAGGCAATACCCTCCTCCGGTTTAATGCGGCCAACAGAATAGAAATTGTAGGATCTGGCCATCCCCGAAAGCACCGGATAATAATAATCTTCCCGGTTTTTACCGGCGATTTCCTGAAGAATTATGGCCATTTTCTCTTCTTCAGTACGGTTACCGGTTGCTTCAATGTAATGCTTTGAATTCCTGCAATAGACCGAGGCATAGATGAGTTTAATGGCAGCCAGGAGCCGGTCTACGCGCGCCTGCAAGGATCTGTGGTTATTGGGAAGGAAATAGGTGTCATAAATCCCGGCAAATGGCTGGTAATGAGAGTCTTCAAGCAGTGACGAAGACCTTACCGCGAGGGGGAACTTCGCCACTGCCAGATAGGCTTTGATATCTTTCTCCAAATCCATTGGCACACTGGCACTGGTGAAAGCTGCAATGATCTCCTCATCACTTTGGTCACCCAGGGCAAACTCGGTAAGATTGTTACTCTCCATGAACTGGTCAAATGCACCGGTGCAAATCACTGCAGTGCGCGGCACCGAAATTTTGACATCTGGAAACGCGTTGAAAACGGGATAGCAGTTTATCAGGTTGTTTACAAAGGCCAAACCCCGCCCTTTACCACCAAGTGAACCTTCACCAATACGTAAAAATTCAGCACGCCCGTCATATTGTTCCCTGGAAAAATCAGTGATGACACCAACCTGCCTCTCATGCCGGAAATCCTCTAGCGTTTTAACCAAGTACCTGCGCATTTCTTTTGGGTTTTTAAAATCACTGGCGCGTCTGGGGCGCAAACGTGCTGCCAATTCAAATTCGGTTCGCGCCATCAGCCAGTTTGAGAAGTGATTTCTTTCGGCGTGAAAGATCAATGATTTGATATCAATCGAAGCCGCGCATTTTTGCATTTCCCTGAAGTTACGGGCACGGGCAAGCTCGGTTCCATCCGGAAGTCTGAAAACGAAATCACCAAACCCAAAATTGCGGTTTATGAATGAGCCCAGTTCATTGAGAAGTGTCGGCGACTGTTTATTCAGGAATGAGGCGTTACATTCTTCTGCTTTGTCCGCATTGGCATCATCTGATGACTGTAGCAGAACAGGTAGATCACTAATTTCACCCTTAAACATTTTTGCGAGCTGAATTCCGGCTGATTCGTCTATCTTGCCGTTCTTGCAAAACTGTATGTCGGATATGATACCCAGCAAATACTTTTTGTACCTCTTGAACAACATCAGAGCTTCTTCGTAATTTTCTGCCAGGAGTATTTTCGGCCGGGCACGCATACGAAGAAGCCGGTTTGCAGAGTTGATACTTTCAGATAGCAGCGCCGAGGTCTGCTGCATCGTTTCAGTGTAGATCAAGGGCAGAAAAGACGAATAGAACCGAACTGAATTCTCTACCAGGATAATCACCCGAACCCCAACCAATGCCGTATCGGCCTCGACATTCTTTTTGTCTTCGACGAACTTGATGATGGTCAACAGTATCTTGGATTCACCACTCCAGAAAAACACATTGTCATAGGCGTTGTCCCCCCTGTCCCTCAACAATTCCAGTTCGCGGTGATGAAACGCGAGCAAGACAACAGGGATATCAGGGTTCAGCAATTTGGCCTTGTGGTTAAATTCAAATGGATCGATATCACTGAGGGAACGAAAGACAATGATGAGATCAAATTTTCTGTTTTTTAAGGCTTCAAGTGCACTTGAACCGGAATCAACCCGCTTGATCATCGGTGCCCTTGAGAGCCGTAGCTCGGCATACTCGGACATCACCATATTGGCCAGTTGACCATCTTCCCGCAAACTGTATATGTCATACAGGCTGGAGACGAGGAGGATATCCTTGACCTTAAAAGGCATCAGCGCGTCAAAATGCGTTGACTCCTGTTCAAAATCTTTTAAATCGATGACGGGATTCATGGACTAACAGTAGCAAAGCTTATACGCATATTACAGCGGCGCGGGAGCACCACTGTAATAGACGGACTGGATTATCGGTTTGTGAATAGAAAAGCCGGGTATCCGATCTGACGAACCCCGGCCCTTCTGACATCGATCAGACGACGCCCTGATCCATCATGGAATCGGCAATCTTGCGGAAACCACTGATATTGGCACCCATAACATAATTTCCTGGATGACCATATTCGATGGCAGTTTGCGTGCATGAATTATGGATATTGATCATGATATCGTGCAAACGTTTATCAACTTCCTCGCGGGTCCAGCTCAGACGCATGCTGTTCTGGGACATTTCCAGACCTGAAACTGCCACACCACCTGCATTGGCAGCTTTACCCGGACCATAGAGAATGCCGGCTTCCAGAATCTTGTCCACTGCTTCGCGGGTGCTGGGCATGTTGGCGCCTTCAGCGATACAGATACAACCGTTCTTCAACAGAGTTTCGGCATCCGGGCCATGCAGTTCATTTTGTGTAGCACACGGCAAGGCAATATCAACCGGTACATTCCAAACGCCTGCGCCCTCATGGTAAGTCGCAGACGGATATTCATCAGCATATTCACTAATCCGGCCACGCCTTTCGTTTTTGAGTTCAAAGACATAAGCAAGCTTCTCTTCGGTAATGCCTTCAGGATCGACGATATAACCACTTGAATCGGACAGGGTAATAACCTTGGCGCCAAATTCAGTTGCCTTCTGTGTAGCATACTGCGCAACATTTCCTGAACCGGAAACAGAAACAGTCAGACCTTCCATGGATTTGCCCTGGGTCTTGAGCATTTCCTGCGCGAAATATACCGTGCCGTAACCCGTCGCTTCAGGCCGGATCAGGCTGCCACCCCAGTTGAGGGCTTTACCTGTCAACACGCCTACAAACTCATTACGAACACGTTTATATTGACCAAACAGATAACCAATTTCACGACCACCAACACCAATATCACCCGCCGGTACATCAGTATTCGCACCAATGTGACGGCTTAGTTCTGTCATGAAGCTTTGGCAAAAACGCATAACTTCGTAATCAGACTTACCTTTGGGGTCAAAATCAGAACCACCCTTACCTCCACCCATTGGCAACGTGGTCAGAGCATTTTTGAACACCTGTTCAAACCCCAGGAACTTCAAAATACCCTGGTTTACGCTGGGGTGAAAACGCAGGCCACCCTTGTAAGGACCGATTGCGCTGTTGAATTCAACACGAAAACCCCGATTAACCTGAACATTGCCACCATCATCAATCCATGGAACTCGGAAAACGATCATCCGTTCCGGTTCAACCACGCGATCAATAATCTTTGCTTCAACGTATTCCGGGTGTCTTTCCAACACCGGTGATAGCGATTCCAACACTTCTTCCACCGCTTGAAGAAACTCCTCTTCACCGCGGTTTTTTGCTTTCACTGTAGCCATAACTGAGTTGAGATACTGATTCATTTTAGTCTCCTTGAAACACCAGTTGAATTGCCGACATTATAAAGAACGCCCCTCTTGGGATAACCATATTTCCATGCCAATCTCCTGCTTACTTGATGTAGATCAACAGCCATTTCGGCCATGCTGCACCATTACGGTTTCAAGCTAATTTTTAGCCTGCTTGCAACACAGAAAATGAAACAAACAGCGAAAAATATCACTCGTTTAGCACACCCTGGCTACTCATCTTTAAGACGTGATTTTTTTGACGTTTGCAGGAATAATCTAATCGAAAGACTATCGAATTGAAGCTTGCCGTAAAAGCCACTTACAGTGATCCTGCTTTAGTACAGGCAAGAAAGAATTATTCGTAACGATTGGTGCCGGTGGTCCTGAAATTCAATCAATTGACCAACGGCTAACTGGTTTAAATATTTCGGACCTGTTCGCAAGTACCGGTCAGCCTGCCAGTTCGCTCCGAACCACGTCAGCCAGCTCCATAGCGAGTTGATTGACCTGGCCCTCATCCGCTCCTTCAAGCGTTACACGAATGAGTGGTTCAGTACCAGACGGTCGTAAAATCACCCTGCCGGTATCGCCCAGCTGTCCTTCTATAAATTTAACCGCAGTATTGATTCTTTCAGAACCCTCAAGATCTGCGACCGCTTCACTGGTCTGTACATTTATCATGACTTGCGGCAATTTCTGTACATCTGCTGTTAGTTCAGCAAGCCCTTTTCCGCTGCTGACCATAACCTCAAGCACCTGCAAGGCACTGACAATACCATCACCTGTACTGGTTCTGTCTAAACATAACAGGTGACCGGAAGCCTCCCCGCCCAGCGTCCAGCCATTTCTAACAAGCGCTTTGTGTACATGACGGTCACCAACCGGAGAACGCATGAACGGGATGTCTCGCTTCTTCAGTGCCATTTCCAGACCAAAGTTAGTCATCACTGTTCCAATCACTCCACCCTGAAGCAGACCCTTGTCCTGCCGGTCTGTGGCGAGAATATAAAGCAACTCGTCCCCATTGACGACTTCACCCCTTGCATTCACCATGACCACGCGGTCGCCGTCGCCATCCAGGGCGATACCCAGATCCGCACCATGCTCAAGTACCGCCTGACTGACATACTCCGGATAGGTCGAGCCGCATTTCTCGTTGATATTCAACCCATCCGGATTGACACCTACTGTAATTACATTGGCCCCAAGTTCCTCAAATACGGCTGGAGCCACCTTATAGGTCGCACCATTAGCACAATCGACAACAATTTTGAGACCACGCAACGTTATTTCGAAGGGTATGGTGCCTTTGCAAAATTCAATATAACGACCGGCCGCATCATCAATACGAGTGGCTTTCCCCATTTTTTCTGAGGCGACGGTTGAGAAAGGTTGTGCGAGTTCTTTTTCAATGGCTTGTTCTGTTTCGTCGGGCAATTTTTCACCCTCGGCGGAAAAGAATTTTATTCCATTATCGTAAAAGGGATTATGTGAAGCGCTGATGACGATTCCAGCACAGGCATGCAGCGTTCGTGTCAGGTAGGCGATGGCGGGCGTTGGCATCGGTCCAAGCAGCGCCACATTGGCACCCGCAGCAGCCAAACCTGCCTCTAGAGCCGACTCAAACATATAACCTGATATTCGTGTGTCTTTACCAATGACAACCGAGCGCGAATCCCCTCCGGCCAGCACCTTACCTGCCGCACGCCCCAACCGTAACATGAAATCAGCCGTTACCGGTGTATCACCCACACGGCCACGAATACCGTCAGTTCCAAAGTATCTGTTTTTCATGTCGGACATTTTACGCTCAACCTTGCGAAAGTGCAGTCGCTACCTTTAGTGCGTCACTCGTCTCAGCCACATCATGCACCCTGACGATCGCCACACCCATCCGTGCTGCGAGTGCGGCAGCGGTAATGGAGCCCGCGACACGCCCGGGTATCTCCCTGCCTGTCATTTGACCGATCATGGTTTTGCGGGACACGCCAACCAACAACGGAAAATCATTGGACATAAGCTCTGGCAATGCGTGAAAGAGTGCAATGTTTTGCTGCAAAGTCTTACCAAAACCGAAACCCGGATCCAGCACAATGTTTTCCTTTGATACTCCACTACTCTCGCATAATCGTGCACGCTCCAGCAAAAAAGTCGTCACCTCGGCACCCACATCATCATAAACGGGGTTGTTCTGCATTACTCGGGGATTTCCCAACATGTGCATAAGGCAAACCGGCACTGATAACTTAGCTGCTGCTGCCAATGCGCCCTTATGACGCAAAGCGTAAACATCATTGATCATTCCGGCTCCTGCGCTCACGGCCTCACGCATCACCTCGGGCTTGCTGGTGTCAATGGATACCGGAATCTCGAGTTGCGAGACGATACTTTCAATAACCGGGATAACACGGTCCAGTTCCTGCTGTACTGATACATCCTGCGCGCCGGGGCGTGTAGATTCCCCGCCAACATCGATGATATCTGCTCCGGCACCCTGCATGGCCAGGGAGTGCTCAATGGCCTGGGTTTTATCTAGCCATAATCCACCGTCGGAAAATGAATCCGGTGTCAGGTTGAGGATGCCCATGATCCTGGTACGGTCAAGTACGAGCTTTTTGCCGGCACAGTCAAGTGTGCGACCGGTACCACTGGATGATGTAGTTGTTTTGAAGGTCATTTTCGTACTCAAAAAAACAGCGCTGAAGCAGCGCTGTATTCTCTTAAGCTATCACTGAATACTGCAAACTATATCAGTGTAGTTCAGCCGGTCCGCCAATGGTGGGGCTGTCTCCGTCATCTGCTGACGAGTCGCCTACTGATTCACCTTGATTCTTCTTGTCACCATTTGGACCCGAATCATCCCAGCCCGCGGGTGGGTCCGGAACCTTTCCTTCCATGATCTGATCTATCTGTTTTGTATCAATGGTTTCATATTTCATCAACGCGTCGGTCATGAGTTCCAGCTTGTCCCGGTTGTCTGATACCAGAACCCTTGCCACGTCATGCGCTGTATCCACAATCGTGCGTATCTCGATATCAATCTTACGTGCGGTCTCGTCGGAGACATGCTTGTGCTGTGTCACCGAACGGCCAAGAAAAACTTCTTCATCGTCTTCAGCGTAGGTCAACGGCCCCAGGGCCTCGGATAAACCCCATCGGGTGACGATGTTACGGGCAATCTGGGTAGCGCGCTCAATATCATTGGAGGCACCTGTCGTCACATTCTCAGCTCCAAAAATCAGTTCCTCGGCTACGCGCCCGCCAAACAGACTGGCCATCTGGCTATCCAGTTGTAACCGCGAAATGCTGTATTTGTCCTGCTCGGGCAGGAACATGGTCACACCCAGGGCGCGTCCACGTGGAATGATGGTTACTTTGTAAACCGGGTCGTGCTCAGGTACCAGACGCCCGACGATTGCGTGACCGGCCTCATGATAGGCCGTGAGTTTCTTCTCTTTCTCAGACATGACCATCGAGCGCCGCTCAGCACCCATCATAATCTTGTCCTTGGCTCGTTCGAAGTGGTCCATGGAAACCGTCTTGGCAGCTTCCCGGGCAGCAAATAATGCGGCCTCATTGACCAGGTTAGCGAGATCTGCGCCTGAAAAACCGGGTGTTCCACGGGCAATCCTACGGGGTTCGACATCATCACCCAGTGGCACCTTCCGCATATGTACTTTCAAAATGCCTTCGCGGCCACGGATATCCGGCAGGGGCACAACCACCTGTCTGTCAAAACGGCCAGGACGCAACAAGGCTGGATCAAGTACATCCGGACGGTTGGTCGCAGCAATAACAATGACGCCTTCACCACCTTCAAAACCGTCCATTTCAACCAGCAACTGGTTCAATGTCTGTTCACGCTCATCATGTCCGCCACCAAGACCGGCACCACGGTGCCGTCCAACCGCATCGATCTCATCAATAAAAATAATGCAAGGCGCATGTTTTTTGGCCTGGTCAAACATATCACGTACTCGAGACGCGCCAACACCAACAAACATTTCTACGAAATCGGAACCGGAAATTGAAAAGAACGGCACTTTGGCCTCACCGGCAATTGCACGGGCCAACAGAGTTTTACCGGTTCCGGGTGAACCCAGCATCAAAACACCGCGTGGAATATGACCACCGAGTTTCTGAAATTTGCCCGGGTTTCGCAGGAACTCTACCAGTTCTTCTACTTCTTCCTTGGCCTCTTCAACACCTGCTACATCGGCAAAAGTGACCTTGATCTGGTCTTCACCCTGAAGTTTTGCCTTGCTCTTGCCAAAAGACATGGCACCACGACCACCGCCGCCGCCCTGCATTTGGCGCATAAAATACACCCACAAACCGACCAGTAAAAGGACCGGTATTATATTGATTAAAAGATCCAGAATTACGGATCGCTCTTTGGGTGGCTCGGCGGAAATCTCTACATTATTTTCAACCAGGTCATCGACCAGGCGTGGATCCGGCATACCAAAGGTTTGAAACTCTTTGCCGTTCACATCGAGACCCTGGATGGTATTACCTTCAGAGGTACTGCTTATCGTGACTTCAGCTACCGTGCCATTGCGCACATTATTGAGGAAATCCGAGTAGGTGAGTTCATCGGGTGTGGTTCCGACATTGCCATAGTGATTAAATATGGACATCAGCACCAATAAGATAATGCCCCAGGTAATCACATTTTTTAACATATCATTCAATCGTTTATCCTCACAAAAAATAATCAGAAACGCACAACGCTACTGATAACGGACTTTCATTGTAACTTGCGCCGATGCGCCAGTATATAAACTTCCCTGCTACGTGGCCTGGAAGCTGCCGGCTTCTTTACCTGCACCTTCTCAAACAAAGACCGGGTATTCTTCACAAAACTGTCAAAACCTTCACCATGAAACACCTTCACAATAAAACTACCGCCAGGTTCCAACCAGTTTTCAGCAAATGCCAGTGCAAGCTCAGCCAGGTACATTGCCCGTGGTTGATCGACCGCACCCATCCCACTCATATTGGGTGCCATGTCCGACAACACAAGATCAACATGCTGACCGTTCAATGCTTCCTCCAACAGTGCCAAAGGTTCATCTTCCGTAAAGTCACCCTGAATAAAGCTGACATTCTCCAGCGAATCCATCGGCAAAATGTCCAGGGCAATGATCTGCCCGCTACCTGCTAACGCCCGTTGCACCACCTGTGTCCAGCTACCTGGTGCGGAGCCAAGATCAACCACGCGCATTCCCTTACGCAGTAAATGGTATTTTTCATCCAGTTCCATCAGCTTGAATGCCGCCCTGGAGCGTAAACCTTGCTGCTGGGCCATCTTGACGTACTGGTCATCAAAATGTTCCGCCAGCCAGCGACGGCTACTTTTGCTTTTTGCCATAGAACCATTTCCCGTCAGTTCAGTAGATTTTAGAGATCAGGGTACGGTGTCAGACGGGTACCATCAAGGTTCAACTCCCGGTATTCTGATTTACTTAGGCACTTTACTCTGACAACATTTATAGACCCCGTTTAAATTCTCACGGTGTTAAAATGGGAGTTTGCCACAACAGGAACAACCAGATGTCATTAAAAGCAGCGCAGAAAAAGAATTTACGCGGTCAGGCTCACCACCTGAAACCGCTTGTGATTGTCGCTGACAAAGGCCTGAGTGATACGGTTGTTGCCGAGATCGAGCGTGCATTAAACGATCATGAACTCATTAAGGTAAAACTGAGGGGCGAACGCGAGGAACGTAAAGCCTGGGCACTCAGTATCGCCAAAAAATGTAAGGCTGAACTGGTACAAACCATCGGTCAGGTCGCCTGCTACTACCGGAAGCACCCGGAAAAACCTGTAATCAACCCTGGTTAATGCCCGCTACAGACACTATTTATCTATTTGGGAATCCGCCGACAACGCCAATTTCAATCTGAAGGAGTATCAGGCGCGTGGAATTCAATCTGGAAGTACCTGAAAACCAGTTCTTCATACGTTCAGTCAGTGAAAGCGGTATTCGTGTTCACGAAAACCTGTTCAATAAACCATTTATTATTTCCGGACAGCGAATTGTGCCGGAATGGGATGTAACATCTGTAAGTGATATAAATGAAGAAAACCTGCAAAAAATATTCGACATGGAACCGGAAGTAATATTGATCGGGACCGGCAAAACCCAGGTCTTCTTACCACCGGCTACCCAGGTTCATTTCTTCCGCCGCAATGTTGGTTTTGAGGTCATGACAACGGATGCTGCCTGCCGGACTTTTAATGTTCTGGCTTCTGAAGGGCGCCAGGTGGTTGCCGCGTTGTTGCCCCTTACTCCATAAAAGGAGTTTCCAGAACACCTTCTCTCCTGGAAATTTCCCGTAGCCTCGTCAAGGCAGCAAGTTGTACCTGCCGCACCCGTTCCCTGGTAACACCAAGCAACTCACCAACTTCTTCAAGTGTCCGGCGCCCCTGGCCATGCAGACCAAACCGGTGCTCAACAACAATACGCTGCTGCATAGGCAGTAACTCTAGCCAATGCCCCAGTAACTCACCTGCGGCTTGCTCGGCATATTCGTTTTCAGGGTTATGGCTATGATCATCTGCAATTGAATCCAAAATTGAACTGTTGTATTCCGATGAACCTTCGGCAGAGGATGTGGACTCATTAAACCTGAATAGCGAATACACCGCATCACTGGGCTTATCCAGTTTAGTGGCAACTTCATCAACTGCGGGACGCCGGCCAATTTCCTGTTCAAGTTCGCGGGTTGCACGCAGATAGCTTGTGAGTTCGCGTATCACGTGAATCGGTAAGCGGACCGTACGGCATTGATTCATTATTGAGCGTTCAACCGATTGCCGAATCCACCAGGTCGCATAGGTAGAAAACCGGAATCCCTTTTCGGGGTCAAACTTTTCAACAGCGCGAATCAGGCCCAGGTTCCCTTCCTCAATCAGGTCCAACAACGGCAGACCCCGGTTGATATAGGCGCGGGCGACCTTAACGACCAGACGCAGATTGGATTCAATCATACGCTGTCGACTGGCCATACAGCCTCCGAGCGCAGCA
>Ga0224504_10000501_pt1 | contig 17481 bp, 13 predicted proteins | sample SF_Oct11_sed_USG_3_FD_170160 | JGI IMG/M metagenome (GOLD analysis project Ga0224504, IMG submission 170160) | Sediment microbial communities from San Francisco Bay, California, United States - SF_Oct11_sed_USGS_24 | ecosystem: Environmental > Aquatic > Marine > Sediment | place: USA... | reverse complement strand
TCGACAATGTGGCCTACCCGCTGCAAACCAGCAAGACCTCTCAAACCGAGATTCGTGAAAAAGTTGCCAAGGCGCTAAATTTTGTCCAGCTGGATGGCTATGAGAACCGGCCGGCAACTAAACTGAGCGGGGGCCAGCAGCAAAGGGTCGCCCTGGCGCGCGCGCTGGTGGCAGAGCCGAAGGTGATCCTTTTTGACGAGCCCCTGAGCAACTTGGATGCGAAGCTTCGCGAAGAGACACGTAAAGAGCTACGCAGCTTCCTCAGCGAACTGCAGATTACCGCGGTCTATGTCACCCATGACCGGATTGAGGCTTTGGCGCTCTCTGACCTGATAGCGGTTATGCGGGCCGGCAAAATCGTTGAACTGGGTGATCCGAAGAAGATCTATTTCAACTCAGATGACAGGTTCGTGGCGGATTTTATCGGTCGCGCCAACTTGATCAAAGGCAAGATCGCCAAACATCAAGGAGAACACGCTGTTTTTACCTCGGAGATTGGGTCGCTCGTGGCTCTCAACAGCCAGAATATTGCGGTCGGAGAGGAGGCTATGCTCTGCGTCCGGCCCGAATTTATCCGCCTGGCCCCAAAACAGGTTGCAGAGGGGCATAATCTCTTCAGCGGCAAGATGGAGTCACTGATCTTCATCGGTGAGGCCTACGAGGGCGAAATACGGGTCGGAGAAACGTTGCTAACCACCACCATCGATCCAACAGCAGATATTGTAGAAGGGGACACCATCACCATCTCTTTCGACCCTGATCACTGTTTTCTACTTTCGGTATAGGGGCGTTCATGTTTAAAAAACCGACTCTGACCACAACCCTGATCATCATCGTTGGTTTCTTGACGCTCTGTCCGGTGGTCATGCTGCTGCTGGGCAGTTTCTCCCAGGATTTCGTTTCCTTCGGGCAGTTCACTGTCAGCAAGTATGTCGAAGCCTACACCGATCCAGATTTTGCCGCCATTTTGTGGAATACCTTTGTCTTTACCGGGGGGTCGGCGTTGCTGGCGACCCTGCTGGCGCTGTTCCTGGCCTACGTCAACACCCGAACCGATTTGCCGTTCAAGTTTATTTTTAAGATCATCTCGATTATCCCAATGATGATTCCGCACATCCTGTTTTCAGTCAGCTGGGTGTTGCTGCTGAATCCAAGTAACGGCATCCTCAACAAGTTGTTCATCGATCTGTTCGGTCTTCAGAGCGCCTGGTTCAACATCTATTCCCTGCCGGGGATGATCCTGGTTGAAGGTTTGCTCGATCTGCCGATCGCTTACCTGATTATCGCGCCGGCCATGAGCGCCTTCGATGTCTCGCTGGAAGAATCCTCCAAGGTATGTGGCGCCTCCAACCTGCGGACCTTGTTTAAGGTGACCCTGCCGGTCTTGCGGCCTGCCATACTGGCTTCGGCAATCCTGGTCATTGTGCGTAGCCTCGCTTCTTTTGCCGTTCCCTCGGTGATCGGCATGCCGGGTCGCATCTACGTTCTTTCCACGCATATATACAGAAACGTATCCAGCGGCTTTGCCGCAGATTTTGGCAAGGCGGCGGCGATCGGCATGAGCGCGCTAGCCGCGTCAATCACCCTGATCTACGTCTATCGCTATTTAACCGCTGAGAGCAGCAAGTTCGTGACAATTTCCAGCCGTGGCTTCAAGCCGACCTTGATCAAACTGAAAAATGCCAGGTACCCGCTGTTCGTCGTGGTGGGGTTTCTTTCCTTTATCCTGATCCTGCTGCCGGTACTGGTACTCTTCTACACCTCCATGCTCCCCTATTCGATGGTTCCAAGTGCCAAAGCGTTTTCGATGATGTCCTGGGATAACTGGGTTGGGGTGCTCCGCGATCCGATCTCGCTGCTGTCGTTGAAGAATAGTCTGTTCCTCGGGGTCGTCGGTGCGACCCTCGGTACTGTTCTGTCGATCTTTGTCTCGTACGTGATTGTCAAGGTCCGTTCGACCGCATCAGGGCTTCTTGAATCGCTCAGTTTTCTGTCATTTTCCTTCCCCGGCATCGTCATCGGTGTCGGGTTCATGTGGTTTTTCGTGCGAACGCCACTCTATGGGACGATCACGGCCTTGTTGATCGGCTATATTGCCACTTATCTGCCCTACGGGATCAGACCGATCTCCAGCGCTTTTGTCCAGATCCATAGCCACCTGGAGGAATCTTCCCGGGTTTGTGGAGCCAGTCCCTTCTATACCATGCGCCGCATCGTTATCCCACTGTTGATCCCCGGGATCGTTTCCGGCTGGATTCTCATGGCAAGTATGTTTCTCCGCGAGCTGACCCTTTCTGTTGTTCTTTCCCGGCCCGGAACTGAAGTTCTGGCCGTGCAGATTTTGCATTTCGCTGAAGACGGGTTGTGGGGTGAACTGTCGGCGCTCGGCATTATCATGATCGGAATCTCTTCCTCACTGGTTATCGCCGCCGCGCTAATTGGCAATAAACTGACCAGAATGGAGGTTGTCAATAAATAGCGACTTCTCGAAGGCTGCTTACTTACACAAGCCCATACGCTGCTAGATGTGAACGGGCCTCGCTGCCGGTTAAGAGAAAAACAGAAACCAAAACTAACGGCCAGGGCATATTTGCCCTGGCCGTTAGTTTTGCTCCTGTTCTTTTTTCACGTTACGAACTAAAACCCTTCTTATAAACCATCATCGCGAAGCTTCTCTATTAACACCTTCTGCTCCTCGCTCAGCAACTGTGGTACCTCAATGTCAATGACAGCATAGAGGTCACCGTTTGTTTTCCCCGCCCGGCCAGGGACGCCGAAGCCTTTGAGCCTGATCTTGCTGCCATTCTGTGTGCCTGGCTTCACTTTGATGCGCTTACTATCCTCAAGCGTTTCTACGGTGACCGTGGTGCCGAGACATGCCCCGCTGAAAGGAATTTTGACGGTTGTGTAAAGGTTTTTGTCCTCGCGGCGAAAACGGGTGTCTTTGCTGACGTTGATCTCCAACATCAGGTCGCCGTTCGGCCCGCCGTTCGGGCTTGCCGCACCTTTGCCGGAGATTCGCAGCCTCTGTCCTGGTTCTACTCCGGGCGGAATACGCACCTGCAACTGCTCATTCTGACCGTTGCGCTCGAGATCGACCCGTCTTTCTCCGCCGAGGATTGCCTGGCGAAACGGGATCGTGATTCGCATCAGGTAGTCCTGGCCCTTTCTGGGTCGGGGGCGGTGATGTCCCCCTTTACCACCGAATAATTGGCTGAAGACGTCTTCTCCACCACCACCGAAGCCGAACTCACGAAAGATGTCTCCGAAGTCTGCATTGCGGAAAATATCTTCCTGAGAAAAGCGCTGATGGAAGGCCGCGTCGCCATACTGGTCGTATTGCTGCTTCTTCTCAGCATCAGAGAGGACCGCATAGGCTTCGGAAATTTCCTTGAAGCGTTCCTCAGCCTTTTTGTCATCCGGGTTTTTGTCGGGATGATATTTCAGTGCCAGTTTACGGTAGGCTTTTTTTATCTGGTCGGCAGTTGCGTTTTTCTCGATACCGAGCACAGCATAGTAATCTGAGGCCATGATTTTTCCTTGGTGAATGTTCTTTGGCTGGTCAATATAGTGACGGCTTGGCGGAACGTCAAGAGCGTCACAAAAGGATTGGCCATGAAAGGTGTTGTCCCGGTTTTGAATGTGAGAAGATCTGTCGCGTTTGGCTTTAGGCCTCTGCTCGCCATCTCTTGAGATGGCTTTGAATGAAGTCAACAATACGCTGCTGCTCCTCTTGCCCTTTGCCCGTTATTTCCATCGGCTCACCAAAAGCAAAGTGAATCGTTCGGGAAGGAATGATCGGCCCGAAATCCTTGACCATTTTGCCCGCTGACCAGGCCCATGTCAGAAGCGCGACGGGAATAACAATGGCCCCGGTTCTTTGAGCAAGCTTGACACCGATGCTGTTAAATTTCTTCGGGTCGAAGTCAACCGTTCGCGTGTGCTGGGGAAAGATTATCAGATTGCGTCCCTGTGCCAGGCGTTTAGCCCCTTCTTCCATGACAACCTTGAGGTCATCGCGAGGATTGACCCGGTCAACGACGACAGGATCCCTGGTTTTTACAATATTGCCGAAGATCGGATATTCAACCAGACTGCGCTTGATAACATAGTCGAGATCACGGCTCTGCGGCATAATCAGCGATGGCAGCACAAAGGTTTCGAGGGTGCTCATGTGGTTGCCGATAAAAATGATGGGGCGATCGATGCCCTGGATATGCTCAATACCGGTCACTTCAAAGTGGCAGCCGGTTTTCTCCAGAGCTTCGACGGTGGCTGCGCTGCTGTTATGCCAGTCAATAGAGTCGTAACTGCCACGTTTGGCTGCTGAGCTTGCCTTGTATACGATTGAAATCGCCCTGATGTAGAAAGAGAGCGTTGGCAGCAATTTGCTCAGAAAGCCTATCTTACGTTCGGGGGAGCGATATTCTGTTCCTTGGTAAAACCCCTTGATCTTGTCCATGGTACCTTCTTTTTCAGTTGCAAGAGTCCGGTCTGCGAAATCGGAAAATGATCAGTGCGATCGTCATGCTTAAGCCGGCGCAGAGAAAGAGGACGTTGAGTCCAAACCAATCGCCAATATAGCCCAATATCAATGATCCTGCAAAGATTCCCGAATCAATTCCGCCGGTAAAGATTCCTGTTGCTTTGCCGCGGATTGAAGCACTCTCGTCACGTACAGCCATGGTGTTCAGAAGGGGGAAAAGCAGGCCATGACCGATTCCGGACAGGATTCCTGCGACGCAGAGTACTTCTTGATTGTAGGCCAAGGGTAACAGCAAGAGCCCGGCCATGTAGAGCACAATACTGCATGGAAGAATACGGTTTTCACCGAACTTTCCAGAGAGCCAGCCGTTGACGAAGCGTATTGTGATCGCTCCACCCGAATAACAGAAAAAGTAAGCCGAAATAAAGCCGAGGTTGCGTTCTTCTGCCAGGGGTGCAACGAAGTTTCCTGACCCAGCAAGGCCGACTCCGAACAGCAGAGAGATGAGGCCTACGACGATAAACTTCTCCCGCCTGAAGAGTCCGAAGAAGGTGGTGAGGTCGCTTTCTTCCTCTCCTGTAGGGGCACTCTCCTTAAGGGGTTGATGAATGATCAGGGAAATGCCAGACAGGATGCCAGCCACAATAAAGAGACCAGCAAAACCGAAATGTTCAAGCATGATTTCCGCTAAGATCGGACCTATGGCAATGCCGATCAAACCGGAGATGCCGAACATGCCGATGCCCTCGTTAAGTCGATCTTGAGGAAGTATGTCAGCCATAAAGGTGAACACGGATGTAAAGCAGATGGCCAGTCCGACACCATGCAAGGCTCTCAAGAGTAAAAAAGGCAGGTAGGCCGAGCCAAGAGGGTCTTGAATGCCGAGATACAAGAAGGGCGAGGCGAGCATGAGGATGCTGCCCAGGGTGTAACTGCGCTTGCGACCTATGCGGTCGATCATCTCCGCGACCCAGGGGCGACTGATAGCCGAGGCCAGGGCAAAAATACCCATGACCACTCCAATGTCACCCTGGTTGCCACCGTGCTCGAGAATGTAGAGCGGTAAGAGAAAGAAAGCGCTGAAACTGGCTGTATGGCAGAGGTTGGCCAGTGCCATGGCCCAGAATGCGGGAGTGTAGAGCATCGTCGTCTATTCGTTTCCTGTTGATTTGGCGGTTATTCTGACTTGCCGCCCTTGGAGAGTCAAGGGCAATCAAGGGGAACGCTGTGGTCTTCTTTTCTCCTGTTGATAGATGCGGAAAACGCGCTAGGATTATTGATAATCAAAACAGGATCAATCAACTGCAAATTTTAGGAGTTGCTATGAAAGAAACGCTGCAAAAGGGCCTGACCTTCAGCCATAGTTATAAGGTTCCCAATGACAAAACCGTACCCTACGTCTTTCAGGAATCAGATCTTTTCCAGTCAATGCCGCCGGTTTTCGCCACCGCGTTTATGGTCGGCCTTATGGAGTGGACGTGTATGGAAGCATTGCGACCCTACATGAATGAAGGTGAGATCAGTCTTGGCACAAATATCTGCGTGACTCATACTGCAGCAACACCACCCGGGATGGAGGTCAATGTCGAAGTGACCTTGCTTGAAGTCAACGGCCCAAGAACCAAGTGGTCGATCGTTGCCAGGGATGAGCAAGACCTGATCGGGGAGGGGACGCATGAGAGATTCTCTATCGATGGCGAGAAATTCGGGGGGATTGTCGCAAAAAAAGCTTCTGGTTCTGGGTGAAAGAGGCGGCCTTGGCTGATAAAAAGCAAGCGGCCTGACTCACGCCCGTTCGCATTGCTCTCTTGAGATGTAGAGAGCGCAGAGTAAGAAATAAACGGACAAAGCTTTCCTATGAGCAGTCTTTCTCTGCGCTCTCCGCGCCTCTGCGTGAGGGTGACTTTGATTTTGTCTTGTTGTTCTGAAGGAGTGAGCCGAAGCTTTATTGCTATCTGTTCCGATGGCAGAAATCTTTATGCGCAGGGGCCAACAGGCACATTCCCAACCAGAAATTCCTTGTCAATAACCTCTTTCAGATAGTTCTTCTGATCAATGATTCTAGTCACAACATTGCCTTCGCCAAGAACAATAAGCGACCTTTCAAACCCTTGTCCCCAGTTGCTGTCTGCAAGGTCGGGTTCGAAGCAGACAATTGTGCTGATTCCTGCTTGTACGATGGCTTTGGCACATTCGATACAAGGATACCAGGGGATGTAGAGAGTACAGTTTTTAGTTGAAACGCCGAGCATCGCGGCATTATAGATAGCATTGCGCTCCGCATGAGAGACCCACAGGTACTTCTCGCCGTTGCTGGCTTCATGGCGTTCTTCAACATCGTCGTTAACGCCGCGGGGAATTCCGTTGTAGCCGGTTGAGCGGATCTCATTGTCGGGGCCGACAATCACGGCGCCCACCTTGCGACCCCGGTCTTTGCTCCAGGTCGCGATAAATTGAGCTAGGGCCATCCAGCGAACGTCCCAGTTCGAACTCGTCATGATCTTCTCCTCAAGGAAAGGCAAAGACCTTCTCTCAACGCAGAGACGCAGAGGCGCAGAGAATAGCAGCTTTCTCTGCGCCCGTTGCTTCTTTGCGTTAAAACGTTTTTTGCTTCAGGGGTCTTTGCTTTTAACCACACTTGGAGTCGCCGCAGTTCAGGCAGGTCAGGCAGCCGTCCATGATGATGACAGCCTTGGCGACGCACTTGGCGCACAGCTTGGCGTCTGCAGGGAAGTTGCCGCTATCTTCACCTTTGGCTTCCCCCTTGAGATTGTCGTATTCGGCACGCTTGGCCAGAATCATCTCTCTCTGGGCTGCGGGCATTTTCTCTTCCTTGATCAGGCCGATCATCTTCATGTGGCTTTCCAGGGCGTGACCAATCTCAGCTACGATCGAGGGCATAAAGCCACCGCCGCCTGGTTTGAAGTAGCCGCCTTGAGGGTCGAAGACCGCTTTCATCTCATCGACCAGAAAGGTGACGTCGCCACCTTTGCGAAAGACCGCTGACATAACCCGGGTCAGGGCAACCACCCACTGAAAATGGTCCATATTTTTCGAGTTGATGAAAATCTCGAAAGGCTGGCGAACTTCGTGCTTGGTGCCATGGTTCAATACCATGTCATTGATGGTGACATAGAGGGCATGCTCACTCTGCGGGGTCTTGATTTTGTAAGTGGCCCCCACCAGCATTTCAGGACGTTTAACGTTCTCGTGCATGTCCTCAATCTGGTTTTTCTCATCCTTGGCGGCCTTCTTGCGCTGCTCGTCGAGGTTAACGACTTCGTAGCCAACAATCTTCTGTTCAATTTTTTTAGCCATCTTTTTTCTTCCTTAAAATTTACAGCTTACCGTAATAGCCTTCTTTGAGCGCGTCGTACAGGTTCGCCGCTGAATGGGTCTCATTGTCGTATTCGACGTTTTCGTTGCCACGGACTTCGAGCACTGTGCCGTCGTCCAGCGTGAACTGGTAGATCGTGTCCGCCAGGTCCTTATCCTTGACCAATACGCCCTGGAAGGCTTCCGGGTTGTAGCGGAAGGTCGTGCAGCCCTTCAAGCCCTGTTCGTAGGCATACATGTAGATGTCCTGAAAATCCTCGTAAGGGTAATCACTGGGGACATTTGCGGTCTTGGAAATGGAAGAGTCAATCCATTTCTGCGCAGCGGCCTGAATGTCGACGTGCTGCTTCGGCGTGACATCTTCCGAGGTGATGAAGTTGTCCGGTAGACGCTCTTCCGGTTTTTTGCTGTCAGGCATGGCATTAGGGTTGATCAGTTCACGATACGCCAGCAGCTCATAGGAAAAGACATCGATCTTCTCTTTGCTCTTTTTGCCCTGGCGGATCAGGTTGCGCGAATAGTGGTGGGCGAAGCTGGGTTCAATGCCGTTGGAGGCATTGTTGGCAATGGACAGGGAAATCGTGCCGGTAGGTGCAATGGAACTGTGATGGGTGAATCGCGCTCCAACTTCAGCCAGTTCGTCGACCAGCTCTGGAGCTTTTTTAGCGAGCTGTTGCATGTAACGGCTGTAGCGGGTGTGTAAGATCCGCCCAGGCACACGTTGACCAAGTTTGATGCCGTCCGCTGCCATTTCGGGACGCTTGCGCAGCATCTCGGCAGTGACTTCGTATTCTTCCTTGAGAGCCGGTGCGGTGCCTTTTTCTTTTGCCAGGGCCACCGCCTGCTGCCAACCGGCCAGCGCCATCTGCAGGGTGACCTCTTCTGTGAAGGCTACGGCGTCGGCATCACCATATTTCATGCCGAGCAGGGTGATTGTCGAGCCGAGCCCCAAATAACCGAGACCGTGACGACGCTTGCCAAAGATCTCGTCTTGTTGCTGTTGTAGTGGCAGACCGTTGATCTCGACGACGTTGTCCAGCATGCGGGTGAAAACAGCGACAACCTCGCGGAAGTGCTCCCAGTTAAAGCTCGCTTCAGGGGTAAAGGGCTGGTCAACAAAACGGGTCAGGTTAATCGAACCGAGCAGGCAGGAGCCGTAGGGAGGCAAGGGTTGCTCACCGCAGGGGTTGGTCGCACGGATCTCTTCGCAGAACCAGTTGTTGTTCATCTCATTGACCTTGTCGATGAGGATGAAGCCAGGCTCGGCGAAATCGTAGGTGGATGCCATAATCACATTCCACAACTGCTTGGCGCGGATAGTACGATAAATCTTGCAGGCGACTTCGCCGACATCGTTCTGCACATAGTCCTCCTTGACGGGCCAGTCCTTCCAGAGAACTTGTGACGGGTCCTTCAGGTCCAGTCCGTCGCGTGCCAGTTCCTTGGCCGTCAGAGGAAAGCAGAGCGGCCATTCCTGATCCTGCTTTACCGCTTCTACGAATTCGTTGGTGATCAGAAGAGAAAGGTTGAACTGGCGCAGGCGACCATCTTCTCGCTTGGCCTTGATAAAATCAACAACATCGGGATGAGAGATGTCGAAGGTCGCCATCTGGGCGCCACGACGGCCGCCGGCTGAAGCGACGGTACGACACATGCTGTCGTAGATGTCCATGAAAGACAGCGGCCCGGAGGTGTTAGCTCCGGCGCCGTTGACAAAGGCGTTGCGTGGACGCAGCGTTGAGAAATCGTAACCGATGCCGCAGCCCGCTTTGAGCGTCAGGCCGGCTTCATGAACCTTGCCCAGAATCTGATCCATCGAGTCCTCTACTGTTGCCGAAACAGTACAGTTGATGGTCGATGTGGCAGGCTTGTGTTCGAGAGCCCCTGCGTTAGACGTGATGCGTCCGGCAGGGATAGCGCCGTTTTCTAATGCCCACAGAAATCGTTCGTACCAGTGGTTTTGTTTTGTCTCGTCTTCTTCAACGAGAGACAGCGCTTTGGCGACACGCACAAAAGTTGCGTGCAGATCCGCGTCGACAGGTTTGCCTGTTGCATCTTTGAGCCGGTATTTGCTGTCCCAGATGTCCAGTGAAGCTTCCTGCCAGGGGATTTCTGTCGTTTCAATCGGTTTCTTAATCACATTGCCTGCCATTTCTGATCCCCTCGTTTGTCCCCCATCGCCCCTCAGGTCGGCTGGAAGCCCTTGTTTAAGCAGTTTGGACGATAGTCCGGCGCTGCGCATAAAGCACTATATATTGTAGCGGAAGCTATTCTACTCTACTACATAATGTTTGGCAAACTGAAATTGATTAGAATATGAGAAATTTTCTGCAGGGGCCTTCGCTTGAAATTTATGTGCTTATTGTCAGGTGAGACAGGTTTTTTTATGCTCTTTTTAAGTATTAGAGATTATTAGGAAAAGTGCGTTGTAGGGCAGCCTTTGGCTGGCTTAGGAGGCGTTTTTACCAAGCCTCCCCAAGCAGATTTTTATCGCTGGCGGGTCATGATGTGCCTTGATTTCATTAAATTTGATCTGGTTATCTACTTCAGGATCCAATAGCTATTTTTAGAATTAATAATTTTCTTTACCTCCCGTTCGTTTCACTCGCTAGAGACACAGAGAGCACAGAGAACACCTGATTTTTTTGATTTATCTGTGCCCTCTGTGTCTCTGTGGTGAAAGGTTTTCTCTGAATGACCCTCACTTGAGCGAAGTGGATAACTAGAAAAGTCAAAATCTCCCGGCGGCTATCAAGCGTCTCTGCCAGTAAGGATTTGCCATGCTGGCATAGCTGACCCCCTTACCCGAAGAAGGTGAATGGATGAAGCGGCTCTGCCCCGCGTAGATGCCGACATGGGAAATCTTGTTTGCTGAGAGGGTAAAAAAGACCAGGTCGCCGGGTTCGATCTTTTCTGGGTCAATTCTCTGACTGGCGCGAAAAATTTCCCTCGAGGTGCGGGGTAGCTCTACCCCGCTCTGGCTGAACGCATATCGTACCAGGCCGCTGCAGTCGAAGCCTTTCGGGTCCGTCCCGCCGTAACGGTAAGGGCTGCCTAGCATTTTGCGGGCGACGTCAAGCGCCTGTGTGCCTGGACTTTCAATCGCTTTTTCCGGGGAGATCGACGGTTTCTGATCGGTCGTTATAGAAGACTCTTGTACTGTTAGTTGCTGTTTCCCCGTGCAAGCGACAACGAATGTGAACAGTATGAAGAGCAGTGGCCATTTCACGACTTTTTGCGTTGCAGGAGACATAAATAGTCCTCATCTGGCGTTGGCAAAAGCGATTGAAAGGTGATTCCCTCATTTCAAGCAAGCATTGTTCCAAGATAATCCTTCTGTGCCAGTGTTTTCAGGGGATTGCCCTTTGCCTGAAGTCTCAAATTGAGGTATCTTCAGAAGACAATCTGAAAGAAAGCACAGGTCTTGAATGAAATCGAAACTGCAAACCATTTATCTTAAAGATTATCGGCCACCGTCATACCTGGTTGAAACGGTCGATCTACATATAGAACTCTCACCTGCGCAAACCAAAGTTTGCACGACTATTCAAATTAAAGCTAACCCGGATTGCTCAGAAAAACGGGCAGGTCTCCATCTTTATGGCCGGCAGCTTGAGCTGCTGTCCATAAAGCTCGATGGTCGGGAGTTGACTGCCGGTGAGTACCAGGTTGATAGCGAAGGCCTGACGATTCCGGTTGTGCCGGAACGTTTTGTCCTGGAGACGCTGGTCGAGATTAACCCCGATGGCAATACCGCGTTGGAGGGGTTGTATCGCGCCAGCGAGATTTTCTGTACCCAGTGCGAGGCCCAGGGCTTTCGAAAAATCACTTTCTATCCGGATCGTCCTGATGTTATGGCGCGCTTTACCACGACCTTGGTTGGTGAGCTGGAAACCACCCCTGTGCTGCTTGCCAACGGCAACCTGATTGAGTCAGGACACCTTGATGACGGCCGCCACTATGCCAGATTCGAAGACCCCTTCCCGAAACCGAGTTATTTGTTTGCCATGGTGGCAGGCAAACTCACGGCTATAGACGATAGCTTCGTCACCATGTCGGGGCGCAAGGTCAGCCTGCAGATCTTTGTCGAGGAGCGGAATCGCTATAAGTGCGAGCATGCCATGCTTTCGCTGAAAAACGCCATGCGCTGGGACGAAGAGGTCTTCGGCCTGGAATATGACCTCGATGAGTACAAGGTGGTCGCGGTTGATGACTTCAACATGGGGGCGATGGAGAACAAGGGGCTGAATGTCTTTAACTCCAAGTACGTTCTGGCTAAAGCTGAGACAGCAACAGATGTCGATTTCCAGGGCATTGAAGGTGTGATCGGTCACGAGTATTTCCATAACTGGACAGGCAACCGAGTCACCTGCCGTGACTGGTTCCAGCTCAGCCTCAAGGAAGGCTTGACGGTCTTCCGTGATCAGGAATTTTCCGCCGACATGGGTTCGCGGGCGGTCAAGCGGATCGGCGAAGTTCGGCTGTTGCGCAATTTTCAATTTCCCGAAGACGCCGGGCCGATGTCTCATCCCGTGCGTCCCGAATCATATATCGAGATCAACAACTTCTATACGGCGACGGTCTATAATAAGGGCGCCGAAGTGATTCGTATGTACCAGACCCTGCTTGGCAAAGAAGGCTTTCAGCGGGGCATGAAACTCTACTTTGAGCGGCATGACGGCCAAGCGGTGACCACTGATGATTTCCTCGCGGCGATGGCGGATGCGACCGGTACGGACTTGAATCAATTCAAGCGTTGGTACAGCCAGGCCGGCACGCCGGTTCTCGATATCGAGGGTCGCTACGATGACGAAGCCAAGACCTTCTGCCTGACGGTGCGCCAGTCTTGTGCCGAGACACCCGAACAGTCGGCAAAGCAGCCTTTCCTGATTCCTTTACGGGTCGGTCTGCTGGGCCCCGATGGCCAGGACCTGCCTCTGCAACTTGACCATGAGAAAAAAGCACAAGTTGGCTCACGAACCCTTGAACTTACCGAGGCTGAACAGACCTTCACCTTTGTCAACCTCTCTGTTGCGCCCGTGCCTTCACTGCTGCGAGATTTCTCTGCTCCCGTTAAGGTTCATTATGCCTACGACAGAGAGGATCTGACTTTCCTCTTTGCCTACGACAGCGACGCTTTTAATCGCTGGGAGGCTGGACAGCGACTGGCGACTGATCTTCTTCTGGAGATGGTTGGTGATATCAGGGCAAAACGGGCAGCAGAGGTCCCCGGAGATTTTCTTGCAGCGTTCCGTTCTGCGCTGCAGGACCGGGAGGCTGATCCTGCACTCTTGTCTCTCGCCTTGACCCTGCCGGGCGAAGTGGAACTTGCCGAAGCCATGGGCGTGGCTGACCCGGGTGCGATTCATGCTGCCCGTCAAACTTTGCGTAAAACTCTGGCGTTGGAGTTAAAAGAGGAATTGACCGCGGTTCTCGGAGCAATGCAGGATAATGGCCTCTATTCCTTGAACTCGCAGGCGATCGGTCGCCGCAGCCTGAAGAATCTCTGCCTCGGTTATCTGGCCTTGCTCGATACCCCCTCTATACAGCAGAACTGCTTCGATCGTTTTGTTGATGCGGACAATATGACGGACCGTATGGCGGCGCTGACCTGCCTGGTCCATAATCGATTGCCTCGTTGGGAAGAAGCTCTTGCTGCTTTCTACCATCAATTTGAGACCGACCCCCTGGTGGTTGATAAATGGTTCACCTTGCAGGCAACCTCGCCGCAATCGGAAACTCTCACTGAAATAGAGACGTTGATGGCGCACCCGGACTTTACCATGCGCAACCCGAACCGGGTGCGTTCCCTGGTTGGTGCTTTTGCCCAGGGCAACCCGGTTCGATTCCATGACCTGTCTGGTGCCGGGTACGTTTTTTTAGCTGACCGGGTGATTGAGCTCGACATACTCAACCCCCAGGTTGCCGCCAGGCTGGTTTCTCCTTTAAGTCGTTGGCGGCGTTACGACAGTGAGCGTCAGGACATGATGAAAGTTCAGTTGGAGCGTATTCAGCTTCAGGAGAATCTCTCCACGGATGTGAGAGAGATTGTAGGAAAATCGCTTTGAACTTGGAGCAGGGTTAAGGGCACAGAATCTAAGGAAGAAAGCCCAGAATCCAGACCCCTTTACCCTTAACGAATAAGTGACTATGAAAAACTCAAACTCATTACCTGACATCCTGATTGTCGGCTGCGGTGATATCGGCGTTCGAGTCGCCCAGTTGGAGAAGCAGGCTGGGCGGAAAGTCTCCGGGCTGGTTCGTTCCGAAGAGGGTGCTGAGCGCTTGCTTGGCCATGGCATCGAGCCTGTCATGGGAACCCTGGATGATTTAACCTCACTGAACGATTTGCCGACAGGCGGGAAGCTGATTTACTATTTTGCCCCTCCGACCGGGGGCGGTCCTTTCGATAGCCGCATGCGCAGCTTTTGTCAGGCTGTCGATGCCGGGCTGTTGCCAGACAAAGTGGTTTATATGAGCACCAGCGGCGTGTATGGTGATTGTGGTGGCGAATGGGTCACCGAGGAGACGCCCCTGAATCCTCAGACCAGCCGCGCGCAGCGTCGCGTTGATGCCGAAACCACCTTGCAGGAGTGGGGACGGGAGCACTCGGTCCCGGTTGTTATCCTCCGGGTGACCGGCATCTATGGCCCCGGTCGCCTCCCTCTGGCGAGGATTCAGCAAGGGCACCCGGTGCTGCGAGAGGCAGAATCGCCACCGACCAATCGCATCCATGCCGATGATCTGGCTGTCGTCTGCGTGAAAGCCGCTGAAAAAGCCGCTGATGGTGATATTTTTAATGTCAGTGACGGCCAGCCGGGAACCATGACACAATATTTCAACCTTGTCTCTGGGTTGCTTGACCTGCCACTTTTGCCGCAGGTTGATATGGAAGAAGCGAAGCGTGTCATGAATCCGATTATGCTTTCTTACCTTACGGAGACCCGGCGCATGGATAACCGTAAGATGATCGATCAACTTGGTGTCACCTTGAGATATCCGAACTTGGCGGCCGGGTTGAAGAATGTTGTTGCGCAACTGGATAAACCGAATATGGGATATTTTGGCTCGATAGGACATTAAAGGGAGGTTCAGGGGTAAGGGCTCAGGGTGAATGGTTTCCGTTTGCCTTTGGCCCCGGACCCTTAACCCGATTTCCGGAGTTAATTATGAAAAAAATTGCAATCATTGGTGCCGGTATCTCCGGCTTGAGTACTGCCTTTACAATCGAGCGTCTTGCCGGTGAAGCCGGTCTGGATGTCGAGGTCACGGTTTTCGAGCGAGAGGAGAGAACCGGTGGCAAAATCTGGAGTATCAAGGAAGAGGGTTATCTCTGCGAATGGGGCCCGAACGGCTTTCTTGATAGCAAACCGATGACTCTGGAGTTGTGTGATCAGCTTGGTATTCGGGATCAGCTTGAGCGTTCCAATGATAACGCCCGCAAGCGATTCATCTACAGTGGCGGAATCCTCAACCGCCTGCCGGAAAACGGACCGATGTTCTTGCAGTCGAAATTGATCAGCTGGCCGGGCAAGATTCGTCTGGCCCAGGAGTTCATCAAACCCAAGCGCACCGATGGCGTTGATGAAACCCTGGCTGATTTTGCCCGTCGTCGCCTTGGCGCAGAAGCCCTCGACAAATTGATCGGGCCAATGGTCTCGGGGATCTTTGCCGGCAATCCGGAGACTATGAGCCTGAAGAGTTGCTTCCCACGCATTCACGAACTGGAACAGGAGTATGGCGGCCTTCTCAGAGCCATGATGCTGTTGGCCAAGAAAAAGAAGGCCGAAGTTAAAGCCGGCAAGCAGGTCGCCAGTGCCGCCGGACCGGGCGGCGTACTGACCTCTTTTGTTGGTGGTATTCAGGAGCTGACTGATGGCACGGTCAAGGGTCTTAAAGGTGAGGTCCGGACCGGTCAGGCTGTTGCAGGTTTGAAAAAGATCGATGGTGGCTGGGAGCTACGCCTGGCTGACGGTTCTAACTACGATACCGATGTTGTTGTTTCTGCCGCACCGGCCCATGTCCTCAAAGAGCTGACTTGGTCGGTTGACGGTGAATTGTCTGAACTTCTTGGTGCCATTCCCTACGCACCGATGAACGTGATCTGTTTCGGTTATGAGCAGGAAAAAGTGGCTCGTGACCTGGATGGTTTTGGTTACCTGATCCCGAAGAAAGAGGGCTGTAATATCCTTGGTACGCTATGGGATTCGAGCATCTTCCCGCAACGTGCTCCGGAAGGCCACGTCATGCTGCGTTCCATGATGGGGGGCGCCACGACTCCTGAGGCGATCGAACTGAGCGATGCCGAGGTTAAAGAAAGAACCATGGTCGAGCTCAAGAAGATCATGGGGATAGAGGCAGAACCTGATTTTGTGCGTATTTTCCGTCACCAGCGCGCTATCCCCCAGTATGTTGTCGGCCACGCGGAGCGACTGCTTGCGATAGAGGAGCGCCTGAAGAATCATCCCGGTTTGATCCTGACGGGTAATTCTTTCTTTGGTATCGGTCTCAATGATTGTGTCAATGCGGCATACAAGGCCGGTGACCAGGTTCTCTCCTGTTTGCAGGATACTGATTAAACCTGGTCGCAATCATTCTGCCCGGAAACTTGTTGCGACTTGAGTGTTCTTCTGATATCTGATGCGACTTGTACTGACACAGTTTTACTAACTACGATGCATCCTCTTTGTTGGAGAACCTTGCATGAGGTTGTTGACTCGCTCCTATTTTGACGGCATCTGCTGTGCGGTTCTCTTAAAAGAACTCGGCATGATGGATGAGATGGTCTATACCCATCCAAACGACCTTCAAGACGGCAAAATTTCTGTCACAGAGAATGATATCCTGGCCAATGTCCCTTATGTCCCTGGGTGCGGCCTCTGGTTCGATCATCATTCCAGTGAAATTGAGCGAAATGACCTTGAGGGCCGCTACAAAGGCTCAAGCTAGAGGGCACCAAGCGCTGCCCGTGTGATCTGCACTTATTACGGTGCTGAAAAGTTTGAACGATTTAAAGAACTTCTCGAGTATGCCGACAAGCTTGACTCCGCGCAGTTGGGCGAAGAGGAGATTCTCAACACCACCGGCTGGGTTCTCCTCGGTTTCCTCTGTGACCCGCGAACCGGGCTCGGTTATAGCAAGACTTACACCATCAGTAATCTGGCTTATTGCCGCTACCTGGTTGATATGATCGGGGACATGTCGATCAATGAAATCCTCGCTCATCCGGATACGAAGGAACGCACAGACTTCTACTTTGAGTGCACCGAAAAAGCCAAGAAATTTTACAACACTTGTACCTAGTCAGACGGATCGATCGTTATCTCCGATTTCCGTATTGCCGGCATGGCTCCCCCGTCAAATCGTTTTCTCATCTATTCTCTCTATAAGGAGGCGAACATCTCTATCCGCATGCTTGATGGTAAAGATGGCAAGTTCGTCTTTTTTTCGGTGGGATATAGTGTTCTCAAACGGACGGCAACCGTGGACGTCGGTTCCCTGATGCTTAAATACGGCGGTGGCGGTCACAAGGTGGTGGGAACCTGCCAGGTCCCTTATGAAGAGGCGGAAGACATTCTTCACGAGATGGTTGAGTTTATCAAGTCGACAAGCGGCTAGAATAATTAAGCAAAAAAGGCGTCAGAGGTAAATCTGAGGCC
>Ga0224504_10000499_pt1 | contig 17496 bp, 17 predicted proteins | sample SF_Oct11_sed_USG_3_FD_170160 | JGI IMG/M metagenome (GOLD analysis project Ga0224504, IMG submission 170160) | Sediment microbial communities from San Francisco Bay, California, United States - SF_Oct11_sed_USGS_24 | ecosystem: Environmental > Aquatic > Marine > Sediment | place: USA... | reverse complement strand
CGAACTCGTCTTTGGTCTTGTATTTTTTGCCGTCTTTTTTTCTGCCGGCCTGGGCCCAATCCCAGGACATCTTGGTGGGATTCACCCGGGCAAACTCCGGAATGTGGCAGCTCTGGCAGGCCACCTTGTCGGTATGATCGTTGGCCTTGGACCCGGCTTGGTGGGGGGTATGAGTATGACAGGATTCGCAGGTGATTTTGGAGGCCAAATCATCTTCCACCAGGCTCTTGCGCTCCGCTGCCGCCGGCAGTGTATAGACGCGACCGGCAATGTTATGCAGGTTGGTGGTGTGGCAGCGCACACAAGCAAAATTGCGGCTATCGACGCCCATGTGGACATCCAGGGCTTTATTGGGTTTCGCCAAGGAGGAATCCAGGTCGCCGTGTTTGACCCCGTCACCGCCGCCGCCGTAAAAATGGCAGGACCCGCAATTTTTGCGCCCGGGTCGACCTACATTCTGGGCCGCCTCGCGCAGCTCCGCCTGGATCTCACTGGCAATCTCCAGCGAATCCTCATCGCCGGCATCCAGAAAAGCCGCAATATCTTCGATGCTTTCATCCCAGTTCATTTCTTTGCGGCTATGACAGACCAGGCAGTTGATCCCCTTATCCATGGAGGTGCCCCATCCCGGATGGCAGGACATACAGCCCTTGTCCTTGGTTTTGTTGGTTGAAATACAGAAGTTATTGAGAGAATTTCCGGCTTTGCCGAACTGTTTATTTTTGTCAGCCGGATCGGCCAACCAGGTCCAGTGAATGGTTTTGTGAAACTGGGCTTCCGCCTCGGAATGACAGGAAAGGCAGGCCCGGGTGACCTCCAGACCGGATTTAAAATCCTTCTGCAAAGCCCTGTGTTTGGTATGATTGGTGGTATTCCAGACTTTTTTGCCCTTGGTGGCCTGCTGGGCCATGGTGCGCCCGGGCGCCTGGCTCTCATCGTTCTGTGCAGCAAACAACACGGTAGACCAGAGCATCAACCCGGCTGTCATTATCACCATTAAAATATATTTAAGAAAAGAATGACTCTTTTCTGCTGGTTTCATTGTTGACTCCCAAATATTTAAATCAGTGATTGCAGCCGTCCTTGGAAGGAACGGCTGCAATCGTTTCTATGCATTCGTGTATTCAATTAAAGGTTAGGAAACCGGTTCGGTAATCTTAAATGAACCGTCTTTGCTAAACGTCAATTCGCCTTCAAGATAATAGACATTTTTCATTTCCGGTCTTAAATCCTGCACCATATAAAAGGATTCACCGCTTCTTGCACCGGTGCCGCAAACAAATACGATGGGCTTGTCTGTCGGCAGCGCCTTGATTTTTTCCTCCAGGGTGTCAACCGGTATATTGACAGCGGTCTTAAAACTGCCGCCGGCAAACTCATCCGGATCCCGCACATCAATGAGGTAAATACTATCAGGGCTGGATTTGACAACTTTCTTAAAGGTTTCAGTGTCGATACTGCCTTCTTCCTTGCCGGCCTTTAGCTGGACATCGCTGGCCTTGGTCGACGAAGCCGCAGCTTCTCCGTATGCCGCTTTCCAGGCCGGATAACCGGCGGCAAAGACCTTAACCTTGGTGTAGCCATGAGCAATCGCTTTTTGGGCAGATTTATGGCTCAGCTTGCATTTGAAACCACCGCAGTAAAATACGAGCAGCTTGTTTTTATCCTGAGGCAGCTGATCCGTCAGCTTGTCAAACTGCATGTCCGGAATGCTGATGGCAGTGGGGATATGCCCCTTGTCATATTTTTTGCGTTTGGGACGTGAATCGATCAAGACGATATCGGCCTTTTCGTTGATCTGTTTTTTGACCCAATCAGCGGATACACCGGCATAATTTCCGGCAACTTTCATATAGCGGGGAAACCCTTCAGCGAAAACTTTGACATTAGTGTATCCGAGCTTTTCCGCTTTCGCAGCGGATTTATGACTGAGCTTGCATTTAAGACCTCCGCAATAAAAGACAAGCAGCGCATTTTTATCCTTGGGGAGCTGATCGGTCATTTTATCGAATTTGGTGTTAGGAATACTGACCGCCATGGGAATGTGCCCTTTGTCGTATTTGGCGCGTTTGGGCCGGGCATCGATGATCATGACATCTTCCGGCATCGGAACTTTGATCTGCTGCATCACAAAATTAACATCCACAATATCATGGAATTTCCAACTGGTATCGGATGTAGATTTCGCAGCATCAGATGCCAGGGGGGTGGTGGTATATCCGATGGCAATCGCCAGAGCAAGGCCGATTACAAAGGATAAACCCGATAGTTTTTTTAAACGCATCATAACTTCCTCCTTTATTTTCTATGGGTTTGAAAGGGCGGATAAACACCGACCTTTCATTAACCCTGATGGAATTCTGCCGTTATTTGCATTTTGCCGGTGTGGGCGAATCAGACGCGTGGTCATGCAAATACGTGTAGACATCGGCAACTTCAGTTTGCGACAGTTGCTGCCACTCATCCTCGCAGCCGAACTGTTTGAACGTTTTTGATTCGAAGATAGATGTCCATTCTGCCTGGGTCTTGTCGGCCGGACTGATCGGCGGCACCTTGGAATCGGCCTCGCCGCGCTCAAAGCAGGCTTTGTAAACTTTGCGGTAGGTGTATTTGCCTTTGCGCTTGTTACCCTTATCCAGCGCAAAACTGACCCCTACCGTACTGAAAACAAAAAACAGGGCCAACAAAGTTAAAAATAGCTTTTTGAACATGGTTCCTCCTTTTAGGGAAATTTTCGTTTATTTATAATTGTTGAGTTTAAGTAGAAAATTTAAATGCCAATCGCCTAACTTGCAGGATGGTTCATAGCTGCTGCGTTTAAAGAAGAAAATAAATAGCAATCATCGTGCCAACCCTGTTAACATTATATTTAATTGTATTTATTATATAAATCTAATTATTGGGGTGATCTGCCGATTCATTTAGTTTACATATGCTAACAGGTGTAAAGTTAACAGGTTAACACTTCACCGCAGCAAAATAGATCACGATCGGTAACCAGTTGGAAATTCGAATGGCATCATTTTTGACTCCCGGACAAAAATTAGATATTATAATTACATGAAATCTGCCTTTCTCATCATTTGCCTGGGTGTTTTGCTGCTGACCGGCGGCTGTGCCGAACTTCAGGGCAAATCCGTAAAAACGTACCAGTTGTCATATAATGCAGCGGTCCAGGCCAGCACGGATGCATTGCAAGATCTTGAAATATCTATTTTAACTGAAAAAACGGATGAATTAAGAACCGAAATATTGGCAAGACGTGGGGATGGGACTCCCGTCACTGTGGAAGTTAAACGGGTGGATCGAAATTTTACCCAGGTCGCCGTTGGCACCGGCGCCGGGGTGGGTCGCTACCTGACGAAAGACGTTTCAGAGCAGATTCACGAGTATATTCGGAAACAGCTGGTCAAGCCGTCAAACGGCATTAAATGGCCCGAATCGTAAACTCCGATTTAATTTTCATCTGTGTTCTTTATTTTAGAATAGCCCGGGATTAAGGTCTGGGTACTGATCACACCGGAAAGTTGCCGGACCTTGTTATGTATAAAATCTCCGATGGTTTCAGCATCCGAGGAGACCAGATCGCGCTTCAACACGACTTTGGCAATAATATCCACACTGCCGTGGACTGAATGCACTTCTTTTACTTCTTCAAGGTTGATGAGTTTATCGACGAGACGCACCTCTTTTTTAGCCGAAGCGTTTATCAGCACAAAAGCGGTAATCTCCCGCAGCATTTCAGGGTATTCGGTCTCTTTTAATTTAGTCATTTTTTTTCGAAAATCCTCCATGTTCTTGGAAACCAGTTGACTGATTCCAATTCCATATCTGAGTCCGTGATCTTTCCGCTCCCATTGATGAGCGGATATGAAGGTATAAAGATCCGCCAGGGTTCTGGCCGGGAAGTGTCTGATCAGATCTCCGTTTTTAATAATGGCAATTAGCGGTTCATAAATGGTTTCATACCAGTCTTTGGCCGCTTTTTGAAAAGCGACCGGTGCGGCGGCGTTCTTTTCAAGATAATCCTGGTGTCTGGATATCTGCTCAATCAAGTGTTCGTATTGGCCGAAATCAGTTAACTCAATGGAATACGGTAACTGGGTACGATCGTCGAATTGAGCTTTTTCACGATAGAGCAGGTTTTCCCTGGAGCCTTTCGAGGGGATAAACTCTAAGATCCGGGCTTGGATTTCCCCGTAGCTGAGTTCATTGGCAGCCGCAATTCGATGATTGCCGTCCAGGGCATAGTATTCATTTTTAATTTGATACAGCTTAACCGGAGGCAGCGTTTTACCCTCCCTCATTTTGCTTTTTATTTTTTTCAGCCTCTCAGCAGGTAGATGGGACCGGATCCGGAAACGTTCGTCAAAATCATGATATCGGGCGACGCTGCCGACGATTCGGTTCAACGCAACCATACGGATTCCGCGATCGCGGGTATCAAACGCCGCCTCTTGCTCCTGCACTTCCTTGAAAGATTTAAGCATTTCGGTAATCCAGTGGTCTCCAGAGTCGATTCAGCAACTATTCTGCATCCCGGGCGTCATTAAAATCAAACAGATAATATCCATAGGTATTAATAACGTTTGTGCGGTTAACAATGGTTACCCGTCGGGACGGCTCCGCAAAATTTGCGTGAATGTGCCCATGAATGAAATAGTGCGGTGAATATTTGTCAAGCAGCCAGCGAAAACTCTTAAAGCCTCTGTGACACCGGTCTTCTGCATCGTGAATGTGCCGTGGCGGTGCATGCGTAATGACGATGTCGACACCGCCTTTCCACCAGATCCGGAGACGCAGGTGTCGTATCTTCCGGCGCATTTCCCTCTCAGTGTACTGGTGCGGCCCGCCGTTGTACCAGCGGGAACCTTCCAGCCCCAGAATATTTTTCCCCCTGAATTGAACCAGTCCATCGGCCAGATTGGTACAGCCCTGGGGGGAGCCGGCATCATAACGCAGGTCATGGTTGCCGCGCACAAAATAAAGCGGCACGTTCAATTTGCCGGAAACAACAGAGAGGTATTCCGGTGGCAGATCACCGCAGGCAAGAATCAGGTCGACGTCTGCAAACTGCCGTCGATCAAATTGATCATGCAAGACGGGCTCAACCCGATCTGAAATTGTTAATATTTTCATTTACACGTTAACAGAATTAAGACTTTATTCCAAGAATCGTTCTGTCTCAATGATGGGCAGTAAATTAAGAAAGTCAAAACTGAAAATAAAAAAGGAACCCGGTTTAGAGAGGTTCCCCTTTTTTTACGGACAAAAAATTGTGAGGTCCGGTCACTCCCTGTTTTGGTCTTTTTCGGTTTTTGCTTCTTCATCCTTGCGTCGATCCCGGTCTGAGCGCCTTTCGGGAATGTGTTCGGTATAAGAGAATCTACGCCGATCGACATTCGAACGGCGATCATCTTTCGTGGAATCTCTTTTATCTGAAGTTTTTTCAGTTGCCATTGAAAAAGCCATTGAATCCTCCATTCATTTAAAGTGCGATCGCCATTTTTATTCCATCTCGCGCTAAAAATCAACTTAAAATTTCTTTTCTCTTTGCCAAAAACGAACCGGCGGGTGATCGGATCGATCCGGATCTCGCAATTGGCCCCTGCCTGACTTATAGTAAGTTAACCCGTCATTTTTCAAACAAGGAGGAATCATGATTGCCTTTTACGTTCACGATGAGAAAAAAGAAAATGATACGATTGTAATACCGGAAATGGGCTGCAGCATCTCCGTAACGGTTGATGTTTTAGAAAAATTCATTTCTGTGAACCCGGACTTTTCTGAGTGGTCGGGCGATGCATGCGATTATCCGTCACCGGAAGATTTTGGTGTCGTCATTGCCACGCGGGACGACCAGGGGGATGTGTGTGTGACGCAGAAGGAAAAGTGGGCAGCGCGTATGTTATTTTATATGAATTCGCGAAAATAAATGCGGAACCGATCAAGCATGGTTTCCCTTTTTGATTTGCCATCAAATTCAAATTAGGCTAAAAAGATTATTAACTAAGCTATATTCTATGCCATCCGGCACAACAAATCAGTCACAAAAATTTTTATTCACCGCCAGCAGGAAGGCACGAACAAAAAAAATGAATTCGGAATAATTTTAAAGTGAGATGAAAAATGAAAACCGAACTTATGTTTGATAGTGAAAGTTTATCGGATAATATGGTCCTAGCCGTCGCCCTGCTTGCGACCATCTACTGGGTTCTGGATTCGATATTGAACCTGTTTTTTTCCAATAAGTTTAATTTAATCGCGGAGCTCTTCGGCCCGGACCTTTATGATGTTTACATCCGTGTAGTCGTACTGTGCCTGTTCATTATCTTTGGGTCACATGCCCAATCGATCATCAATAAGCTGAAACTGGCCAAAAAAAAGCTGAATGAATCAGAAGAACTGTGGCGCTCGCTGGTGGAAACCGCGCCGGACATCATCACCACTGTTGATCGAGACGGCATCATCCGCTTTATCAATCAGTCCATGGGCGTGCTTTCAACAGATCAAACCATCGGCAGATGTTTCTATGATTTTCTGCCGCCGGAATATCGGGAGATGGCAAATGAAAGTGTCGAAACTGTGTTTCGCACCGGAGAAACCGACAGTTTTGAAGTGCGGGCGGGCGAAAGCAACGATCTCACCTGGTATACCTATCGCGTCGGCCCGCTGCGAATCAGCGGTAGAGTCGTCGCGGCAACCATCATCGCCACCAACACAACGGAGTTCAAGCAAGCCGAAGAATTGATGCGTTATAAAGAACTTTTCGATAATGTGGCTGAAGGGGTGTTTATTTTCAATCGCGATGGGCAGCTCATTGAATCCAACGAAGGGGTCCTTGAAAGCACAGGATATACCAAAGAAGAACTGTTGGGTTTAAACATCACCGATCTGGTTGAAACCGATCAGATCCCCTTTGTGCAAAACATGATGCAGCAGGTCAGCCGCGAAAAAGAAGACCGATTCGAACTGGGCCTGAAAGCCAAAGACAAACGTCTCATTCCCAATGAAATCACTTGCCGTTACGTTTCCTATCTGGGTGAATACTGTTTTCTGTGTGTCGCCCGGGATATTACCCAGACGAAAATGCTTCAAAATCAGCTGATTCGCTCCGAAAGGCTGGCGGCCACCGGCCAGCTGGCGGCCTCCATTGCCCATGAAATCAATTCACCGCTTCAGGGAATTACAGCGCTGCTCAATGTTATTCAAACAAAGCACGAAAAAGACAAGAAACTATTGGAAAAGCTGGATCTGGTTAAAAGTGCGTTTGAGAGCATTCGAGACACGGTACGTAACTTGATCGATCTGAATCGGCCGGGCAAAGAGAAAAAGCAACCGATCGATATCAATCAGGTTGTCGAGAATACATCGATGCTGGTTCGCAGCTATCTGACAAAAAGCCGGGTGAAAATCAATCTGAATCTGGCGGCTGAAAATCCCAAGTTGACGGGCTCACCGCAGCAACTGGGACAGGTCCTTATGAATCTGATTAATAATGCGGTCGAATCCATTACCGGTGCCCCTGAATTTCAAGAAAAGCTTAAAGCGACACCGACGCACAGCGGAAAAATCTTTATCGACACCCTCAACAAGAATAAGGAACTGGTTATCAAGGTCCAGGACTCCGGCCCGGGCATCTCCCAAAAAGATCTGGAGCACATTTTTGATCCCTTTTTCACCCGGAAAAAAACAATGGGTATGGGCGTGGGCTTATCCATCTGCCATGGCATCATTGAAGATCACAAAGGCTACATTGTCGCCGAAAATGCCACCAACGGCGGAGCAATTTTTACGATTACGCTGCCCGTAAATTAAGGTCACGGCATTTCGATAAATTATAAAAAATATATCCGGTTTAGTGAGGCCAGCGTTTTTACCCGAACGATCGAATAATGGCCTGCGGCGCATAGCGCTTATGGCTCGCAGGGAATGGTGGAACACTCGAGTATGGGGCGAGTAATTCTAAAATCGGTGAGCCTGGAAGCCTAAAACTGCTACAGGTCGGGGGATTGTTGATCGGCGTCAGGGCCATGATCTTTGGGACGCTTCCTCAGATTAACCATAATTTTTTGAGGCGCTACCCGATCAATTTGGACGCCGAAAGGCAAAAATATATTTTTGGCAGAAACCTTGATCAAATGCCGGCCTAAAGAGATGCCACTTAAATCGACACTGACCTGAACGTCCTGATCCTTCAGGGCACGGATCGTATTACGACGACCGGATAGGGTTAAATCGACGGTAGGCGTTGACCCCGGTCCCAACATCAGTTCGGGTGCAACGTTGGTGTGTTGCACCGGTGTGGTCATGGTAAGCTCTGCTTCCTGCTGGCTGGCCAAAACGAGCCACGCAATGGTGACAAGCGCCAGCGCGCTTAATTTGGTCCGCCAATTTTCGACGAAAACCCCCTTGAGAAAACCCTTTAGATTCGGCACCCGGATTTCGGGCCCGCCGACAATTTTGCTCAGATGGCCAACTAGGGCTTCAGGATCCTGCCAGGTTACGATTTTTCCTTCAACAACGGTCGCAACTTCCGAGCGTTCTTCAGACACCACCAAACAAATGGCATCTGTGACTTCGGAAAGCCCCAGGGCCGCCCGATGCCGCGTGCCGTATTTTTCCGGTAAATTCTCATCTTCAGACAACGGCAGGATGCATCCCATTTGGGTGATACGGTCCTGGGCGATAACGATCGCACCGTCGTGTGCAGGGGCATAGCGGTTGAAAATGCTTTTGATCAGCGCCGCCTCGGGAAGTGCCATAATCGTTTGACCGGCGTGGACAAATTCGGCGGGATTGTCATTTCTGGCAAGCACAATCAGCGCACCGGTTCGATCTGCAGCCATTTCAAACAGCGTCTGGGTTAATTCTTTCGCAAATGTTTTTTGAAAGGCGCGCCGGCGGGAACGCAGATAGCGCATCGGACTGACCTTTTCCAATACCTGGCGAATTTCGGCCTGGAACAGTATCAGCAGCAAAATGAGAAGTACTTGCCATAAAATTTGAAAGACCCAGGTCGTCAGAAAAAGATCCCAGAATTTGGCAATCGAATAAATGCCGCCCAGGGCGACCAGGCCAATGATGACGCGAAGTGCGCGGCTTTCACGGAACCACACGTAAAGCTGATAAGCGACAATGGTAAGAAAAAGAATATCGACGATATCTCGCCACGTAGGTGCAGGAATGAGATCTAGTAGATACAAAGCAAGACTCCGTAACCGATCTTAGAAGTGGATTCAAAACCCCATCTAACCCCCAAATAAGGCGTTGCGAGTTTCTTCGAAATGCTCACATACGACCGTGCATGCTGGGAAACACGACCTTTTCATCAACCCGCGCCTTGATGCATACGTTAATCTATTGAAATTAAAAATGTAATCCCGCTTCAGCGGGGTCTTTGGACGCGATCTGAGGTTTTGACGCCACTTCTAATTAAAGCGGGCGTATCAAAACCAGCTACCATTTGGTTTTATCTTTGAATAAAGGGTATATAAAAGAATATTAACAGGATAACGTGGATTCGTCAAAGTAGTAATTTACCCCTTGTATGCTTTGCCGCATTCTTTGCAGCGACCATCGGGCCCGATCACGCCGATACAGCTTTCATCGCTGCATAAAGTGCGGTTTTCCCAATCACCGTCGAACTGGGGCGCCGGCCGCTCATCAAGATCTTTCTGCGGCGCGTTATCGCTTTGGTTTGTATTCATTTCTCCGGCTGGCGATTCTTTGCAAGGTTTGCCGCATTCTTTGCAGCGACCATCGGGTCCGATCACGCCGATACAGCTTTCATCGCTGCACAAAACCCGGTTTTCCCAGTCATCATCGTCTTTGGCGATTTCTTCTTCTTTGTTTAATTCGGCAGGTTCATCCGGCATATTTACACCTCCAGTAATTTTTCAAGGTCTTTTAAGTTTTCGATGTGGTATTGGGTCGGCAATGTTTCATTACAATAGGCCACAAAAGGAATCTCTGCTGCAACGGCCGCCTCGGCGTCTACCTGCGAATCACCGACGTATAGGGCCTGGTGCGGCACAATGTTGAAATAGGACAATATTTTAAGCAGCGAGTCCGGATGGGGCTTCGGACGCGGGATATCGAAAGAAGTCACCACCAGATCAAACTGTTCGGTTAAGTTAAATTCAGACAGCAGCCGGTCCATGGTGTCGGAACGGTTGGTGGCAATGGCGGTTTTCAATTTGGGTCTGATCTTTGAGAGCAGCGCAACCAGATGGGGCTCGATTCTCAGTAATTTAAGGAATCGATTGTAATCCATTGTCTGGCGATAGGCGTGCACGGCAGCAATGCTCTGTTCGTTACCAAATAAATGCGCAATGGCTTCATTTAAGGTGTGCTGATGGGCATAGGCAAATTGGCCCGTTGTCATCACCGGTTTGCCAAAATGCTTTAAGATATGATTGTAATAGGCACGGTTGGCCGCTTCGGTATCGAAAAGCACACCGTCGCAATCAAAGACAATTACTTTAAGATCTTTCATACGAATCTACTAGTCACCTTTTTTTTCTTTTTCAGTTTGCTGCCGGAGTTGACCATAAACCCGGATGTGAAGTTCAGGCTGAATCTTGCTGTCGGTTTCCAGCGTAATAATATCGAAATAACTCCCCTTCTGCATCCTTTTATTTTCAACGGTCAGCGCATATTTTTGCCCGTTTTCACTTTTTTCCTCCGACAGTTGATACGAAATGTCTTTGCCGTCCCTGGCGCGAACCTTCACGATTTTGAAGGGATATTTTGGAGTAGGGATGATGGTCACCTTTCCTTTTATCTCTTGTCCGATGACGCCGCGCAATCGAACCTGGCTGGGTCGAATCGTAACAAATTTTTCAACCTCTCCGATAACGAAGAGCTTCAGCTGCGGATTCTTTTTGTCGTTGGTATAAATAGTCGCACTCTTTAATAATTTTCTCCCGCCTTTGTGATTGGTATTAACGCTCAGGGTAACTTTTCCCTCACCGCCGGGAGGGATCTGCCTCGTATAGGAGACAGCCGTGCACCCTCAGTCGGTTTTGACTTTTTGAATCTCAAGCGGTGCCGAACCTTTGTTCTGAACGACAAAATCATGGACGACTTTTCGGCCCTCCATAACCGGTGCAAATTCGTAACGCAGGGCCGGCAGATGGGCCAAAGGCAGCTTTAAAGAAACCTGCAAAATCTCGACGCGCTCCGCCAGCGCGGGATCTTTGGTCCTATCCTTGCCTGTTGCCGGCTCAGAATCGCCTAAAGGTTCGACCGCCAGCCGACTCGCATCGACGCCGTGTTTCACAAACCACTGCTGCACCGCCTCAGCACGTTTTTGCGAAACCGCGCGATTTTTTTCAGGTGTGCCGTGATTGCGGCCATAGCCTTCAATTTGCAAACCGATGGCTGAATCCGCTTCGAGCGCAGCCTGAACCTTCTTAAGATCATTTTCAAATTCCGTCTCAAGTACCGCAGAATCGTTTTTGAAATAGACGGTAGATAGGATGACGCGCCCGGAGTCGCTTTTAGCCCCATGCGCATATGCGCTGAGGCAAACCACAATCAACAAAAATATTAAAACAACATGTCCCTTTTTTGTCATTGAACATACTCCTTCTCTGGATTCAAAATTAACCCGATCTATAAATTCTATGATTTCAAACGATTGCTGTCAAGTTGGCAAATGTTTATAGGAGGGAGACGGGATCTACGTCGATGACCACTCTCACCCGGCTATGATGAAACACAGTGGAATTTTCAGCTAGAAGCTGACTGACAAATTGATGCAGGGCTCTGACATGCCGGCCTTTTAAAAGGATTTGCCATCGATATCGCCTGGCGATTTTGGTCAGGGATGATTCAATCGGCCCCATAACCTCAATGGTGCCGAAAGCCGATGAATTTAACGTTTTCAGCGTCCGGCATCTATCGCCCAGTTTGTGCGCACATTTTTGAGTCAGCGCTGGATCTTTGCCGGAGATCTTAAGTTGGATCATTCTTGAAAATGGGGGATAATTTAAGGCTTTGCGAAAATTGATTTCCTGATGGTAAAAAGAATCAAAATCTTGATCCCGCGCAGCCAATATACTGAAGTGGTCCGGATTATAGGTTTGCAGAATGACCCGCCCCGGAAAAGACCCTCTTCCTGCACGGCCGGCCACCTGGGCCAGAAGTTGAAAGGTCCGTTCGCCGGCCCTAAAATCGGGAAAACTCAGCGAAAGATCAGCGCAGATGATTCCCACCAGGGTAATATTTGGAAAATCGTGGCCTTTCGCCACCATTTGGGTCCCGACCAGGATATCTATGGTTTGATCTTTGAGGCCTTTAAGTAGTTTAACAATGGCCCCCTTCCTTGCAGTGGTATCCCGATCCATGCGGGCGACCCGGGCATCCGGAAAAAGTTTGTGGATCGTGGTCTCAATTTTTTCAGTGCCGAGCCCCAATTTCTTTATTTTCGAAGATCCGCAAATGTCGCAGCGGGATGTTGCCGCGCGGGAAAACCCGCAGTAATGGCATTTAAAGGCATTGGCCTTCTGGTGATAGGTAAGGGAGATATCACAATGCTTGCAGCGCTGTGGCTGCCCGCATGATTGACAGAGTGCAAAATTGGCAAATCCGCGGCGGTTTAGAAAAAGCAACACCTGTTGGCGATGATCTAGCGTGTCTTTGATGGCCTGCTGCAACAGCGGCGCAATAAAACGCTGCTGCCCCCGGTAACCAAGGCTTTCACGAAGGTCAACGATTTTTATAGCCGGCAACGGGCGGCGTTCGATACGATGCTGCAGGTTAACCTGAATAAATTTCTTTGAAAGGGCATTATAACAGGATTGAATCGAAGGCGTGGCCGAGCCCAACAGCGCCACGCAGTCATTGAGTTTAGCCCTGACCACTGCAAGATCCCTGGCATTATACCGCAGATTATTTTCCTGTTTATATGAGCTATCGTGCTCTTCGTCTACGATAATCAACCCCACTTCTGGAAACGGGGCGAAAATGGCCGACCGCGCACCAATGGCAATATCCGCTTTTTGCTGCAAGATACGGCTCCATTGATCGTAGCGCTCACCGGCCGAAAGACCGCTGTGAAGCACGGCGATGCGTTCGCCGAATCGGGCACGGAATCGCCTTTCCATCTGGGTGATGAGCGCAATCTCCGGTACCAGCACTAAAACAGACTTTCCCTGTTTGAGGGTTTCAGCAGCAACCTGCATGTAGACTTCGGTTTTGCCGCTGCCGGTGACCCCCTGCAAGAGAAAGGTTGTAAACCCATTATTTAGCGAATCAACGATTTGAACGACGACACTTTGCTGCTCGGCGTTCAGGACTGGCGGGTTGTCCGCACGAATGGGCTCACCAAAGGGATCTCGGTAAACCCGTTTATGCCGAACCTTTAGGTATCCATCGTTTTTCAGTGCCCGAACCAGACGCGCTGCGGTCGGCACATGCCTTTTGAGTTCGGACATCGAAATTTCGCCTTGCTTAACGAGGATATCGATGATCTTTTTTCGGGGTTTCGAAAGCCGATCCAGAGCTGGAACAGGATCCGCCAGGGCGAAAAACCGCTCCTGGCGGGTCTTTATCGAAGCTTGCCTCAGCTCTCGAGTCTTCAATATATGTCCCTTGCGCTCCAGCGACTGGATGAGTGCGCCGGGCACCACCTGATTCAGCTTGCGGCTCAAATGATTAAGACGACACGGTCCGGAATCAAGCAGTTTCAAGACCGCCCTTTCAAATGGATTGATCGCATCGCCTTTTAAGGCCTGCTTTCCCTGCGGCGTAATCGTTAGCGAGGCATAATCATAAAGGGTCAGGCCGCCCGGCAGCGCATTTTTGATAACATCACCCATAGGATGTTTATAGTAGTCTGAAATCCATTGAAAAAATGAAATCATCGCCGGCCCAAAAAGGGGTTGTTCATCGAGCACATCCAAAATGTGCTTGATTTCAGCCGTCCCGCAATCTTGGGAAGAGCCTAAAATATAGCCGGTTACTCGGCGCCGGCCGAAAGGCACCAGGACGCGCTTCCCGGCCGCTACAAACGGCAATAAGTACTGCGGGACGCTGTAAGTGAAAGTATGGTAAACGGGTACGGCAACCGCAACTTCAATATATGAATTTTCAACAGTCATTTGGCTACAGTGTGGCAGAGGTCTTTGAATGAATTAAACCCGGTCGATTCTGTCCGGTAACGCGCACAAGCTTTTAATGCTTGAAATTTCTCGAAAAATTTGATTTACTAATAATAACAACAGTGCTAATATAGCGCCGAGTTGAAATGGATTCAACCCTATCTCTTTGTGAACGGCTAACCTGTAAAAATGAAGGCGGCCGAGAGGATGGTTTTTTCCATTTTTACATGCACGTCTTTTTTTTGCGAAAAAAAATCCTAAAGAAATTTCAATACCGGACGATTGATCTCATAAGGAGGCAATTATGCGAAACAATGCAAAATCATGGGTAGTCTTCGGAGTGATCGCGGCCTTGATCGCTGTCCCCTTCGCGACTTCAGCCCTGGCCCAGGAATATTTTCAGACGAAAGAGCCCGGCGGCGGTGCGATGATGTACGATATGGTTGTTGTCCGGCCTATTGGATTGGTTGCGACTGCCGTTGGATCCGTTTTTTGGCTCATCAGCCTGCCCTTTTCGGCATCGGGTGACAATGTCGATACAGCGACTGAAAAACTCGTCAAAGAACCCGCAGCATATACCTTTGATCGCCCCTTAGGCGAATTTTAGCTCCCGATTAAATTTTCTTCTGGCTTGACACAGGGGTATTAATTGCATATACGAAGCTGCAATTAATGACTCACAATACCGTTGTACCTTTTGTTCGGTTTTGTCCTGCCTGTTACCCTATACACCCTTAACCTGTCACAGAAGGAGGTTGCCGTGCCGGTACATGTCGTTGATCACCCCTTAGTCAAGCACAAATTAGCACTTGTTCGGGAACATAATATCACAACCAAAGATTTTAGAGACCTCGCTTCTGAGCTAGCCAATCTTTTAACCTATGAAGCAACCCAGCATTTGGAGACAGAGACCGTTACCATTCAAGGCTGGGCCGGCGCTGTTGAAGTTGAAAAAATAAAGGGTAAAAAGATCACTGTGGTCCCGATCCTGCGGGCCGGGCTTGGCATGATGAACGGGGTTCTTAATCTAATACCGACCGCCAAGGTCAGCGTTGTGGGGTTATACCGCAATGAGGAAACCCTCGAGCCGGTAAGGTATTACGTCAAAATGACCAGCCAGATGGAAGAACGTATTGCCCTGATCCTGGACCCCATGCTGGCCACCGGCGGAACGGTGATCGCAACAATTGACCTCTTAAAAGAATCCGGCTGCAAACAGATCAAAGGGATATTTATGGTCGCCGCACCGGAAGGGATTGAAAAGCTACAAAGCGCCCATCCCGACGTAGAAATATGGGTGGCGGCGATAGATGAAAAACTAAATGAAGTCGGATATATATTGCCCGGCCTGGGAGATGCGGGCGATAAGATATTCGGCACGAAATAAACCGTCCGATACCATCTACCATTAACCGCCTGGACGGCAAACCCGCTTTGAAGCTAACAGGGGGCCAGGGCACCTATGGCCGCAAAAGACTGGGTCGCAGCTTATAAATTGGGCTATCAAGACCATCTGTTCAGCATCCAAATTCTTTTGGTCGCATTTGGTGCACTTGTTACGGTACCCATTCTCACGGGTCTGGATCCCGCTGTTGCATTATTTACCGCGGGTGTCGCAACCCTCATCTTTCATTTCTTCACCAAAAGGCAAATCCCGGTTTTCCTGGCATCATCATTTGCCTATACCGCACCGATTATGGTGGCAACCCAAACATGGGGAATTCCAGCTGCCCTTGGCGGGCTGGTCGCCGCCGGCGTTGTTTATATGGCCATTGGTGGAATTATTTACTGGAAAGGCCGCAACATCATTCAGACCTTATTTCCGCCAATTGTCGTCGGACCGATTATTATGGTCATCGGGCTCATGCTGGTTCCGGTGGCGGTTTCCATGGCCCTGGGCAAATCGAATCCCGCGCACCTCATACCGCAAAAAGTCGGTTTGCTGATCGCCTTGATATCGCTGGCAACAACCATTTTAACCTTCCTGATAGGCCGGGGCGCCCTGAAACTCATTCCCATCATTTGCGGGCTGATCGCCGGATATTTGGTCTCCATCCCATTCGGAATCATCGATTTTTCAATCGTTGCCCGCGCACCGTGGCTTGCGGTCCCCAAATTCGTAGTTCCTCAATTCAACATCGATGCCGTTGTTTTTCTGATACCGGCGACGGTCGCACCGCTCATCGCCCATTTTGGAGATATCCTGGCCATTGGGGAGGTTGCCGATAAGAATTACCTGAAAGAACCCGGTATCCATCGCACATTACTGGGCAATGGTGCGGCAAACACAATCGCTGCTCTGGTTGGCGGGCCGCCGGTTCGCATTTATGCCGAAATTACCGGCGCCCTGACCGTCTTCAAAAAGTGGCAGCCGGGGGTCATGGTTTGGGCGGCGGTGTTTGCAATGGTTCTGTCCTTTTTGGGCAAATTAAGCGCCCTGTTCCAATCCATTCCGGACCCGGTTGGCGGCGGTATCCTGATTTTATTTTTCGGTGTGCTGGTGGTGGCGGGCATTAAATGCCTGCTGAAGGTCGAGTCCGAATTAATGGAATTCAGAAACATACTGGTTGTGCTGCTCATTTTGGTCAGCGGAATCGGGGGTATCACTTTTTCAACCGGAGCGCTGACATTGAAGGGCCTGGCGCTGGCAACTCTCACGGGCGTAATTTTAAACCTTATCCTCCCGGATAAAAAGCGCCCGGAAGACAGCTGATTCGGTGGGTACAGCTCCATAATCTGTCTTTTTTCTATGGGATCTTTCCTGTCTGAATGCGCGATTCGCACTTCGGATACCCTTGACAACTATTTAAAATTTCTATATTTTTTATATATAAGGTTATTAATGCCATAATTAATTCAGGGCTTTTAGCAAAGCGGATTATTACGAGCACACTATCTGGTAGAAGCCGGAGTAATGGAGCGTTGGGGTGCTGGAGTAGGGGATCTTTTTTCCATCACTCCAAAGCGGCCAGAATTAGACACAGGGTTATTTTAATTAAGCTTTAAGATTTTGAGCCTATTAATTTGGACAAATATAGGGGCGAATTTTGGCACAACTAGTTCGACTAAGGAAAACCATAACAGATGCGATTTTGACGGTGTTGAAATCCGTAAGAGATGCGACCGGTGACGAACCCACCCAGGAAGAGATTGCAAATGCCCTTAAAAGCTATTTTATAATGAATGAAATTGGCAATCAGATTAAATTTCAACGAAAAAAAAAGGGCTCACCGCAACCCACCGAAACCGTGTCACGGGATATATTTTGGACAATAAACCTGATGGCGGGGCCGTCCAAAAACAGTTTGGTCAGAGTCGGCCTTTTTTATAAAACCGTGCACGACGCCATCACTACGGTCCGGCGCTTTGTGAAAAATGCCACTGGAGA
>Ga0224504_10000496_pt1 | contig 17556 bp, 16 predicted proteins | sample SF_Oct11_sed_USG_3_FD_170160 | JGI IMG/M metagenome (GOLD analysis project Ga0224504, IMG submission 170160) | Sediment microbial communities from San Francisco Bay, California, United States - SF_Oct11_sed_USGS_24 | ecosystem: Environmental > Aquatic > Marine > Sediment | place: USA... | reverse complement strand
ACCAACCCCGGGATGGCGGTAAGTGGCGCTCGGGTGGATCGGAATGCTGATTGCTCCGGTCCGGTCGTCGAAGCCGACACCAAGCTGCACCAGGCTGGTTTCAAGGGTGCAAGGTTTTACTCTGTTCATTTGACCTCCTCAAGCTGATGGAGAAGAGCATGAAAAAGCCCCCTCTCGGTTTGTGAGAAGGGGCCTGAAGAGACAATCATCTGACGTCCTCTAAGCTCCGTCCTCATCTTCCTCCGGAAATCCGGAGCAGGAATTAGCACCTGTCATCCACCATCGCTGGAAGCTATGGCCGATCGGTTGCTGTGGTTTCGCAGGGCCTGTCCCTCCACCACTCTCGATAAAGACGCTGCTGGCAAGCAGCTATTTGACAACAGAAATAAAGAATTGAAAGGCAATTGTCAACGGAAAAAGTAATCATTGAGCAACGTCAATTCCCGTATCTCTGGTGAAAATGTCAGACTATTCCCTCGTAGAGTACGCTGCTCAGGTAACGCTCCCCCGAGTCGGGAAGGATAACCACGATGTTCTTCCCCTTGAATTCGGGGAGCGCCGCAAGTCTTGCGGCAACCGCTGTTGCTGCACCGCAGGAGATGCCGGCCAGGATACCTTCTTCGCGGGCAAGCCGCCTGGCATATTCGATCGCCTCCTCGTTGCTGACCTGTTCAACGCGATCGACCAGACTCAACTCCAGAGTGTCCGGGATAAACCCGGCGCCAATGCCCTGGATCTTGTGTGGTCCGGGCTCAAGGATCTCGCCGGCAAGTTTCTGGGTGATGACCGGGCTGTCTTTTGGTTCTACTGCTACCGAGATGATTTGCTTGCCGCGGATTTCCTTGAAATATCGCGATACGCCGGTGATGGTGCCGCCGGTGCCGACACCGGAGACAAACACGTCAACATTGCCTTCCGTGTCGTCCCAGATCTCCGGTCCCGTCGTCTTGACATGAATGGCGGGGTTAGCCGGGTTTTTGAACTGATGCAGGAGGAGGTAGCGCTCCGGATCACTGGCCGCAATCCCTTCAGCCTCGGCAATGGCTCCCCCCATTCCTTTTGCACCGGGGGTCAGGACCAGGTTGGCACCGAGCGCTTTAAGAACCTTGCGACGCTCCAGGCTCATGGTTTCGGGCATGGTCAAGGTGATCGGGATGCCGCGTGCCGCCGCTACGAATGCGAGGGCAATCCCGGTGTTGCCGCTGGTCGGCTCGATCAGTTCCCGTCCGGGGCCGAGCAGCCCTTTTTCCTCGGCATCCCAGATCATCGATGCGCCGATCCGGCATTTGACCGAATAGGCCGGATTGCGCCCTTCGGTCTTGGCGAGTATTGTGGCGCCTCCTTCAGCGCCAACACGATTCAGGCGCACCAGGGGAGTCCGCCCTATGGTCAGTGAATTATCAGTATAAACCTGGCTCATCTATGGCTCCTTGTTGCAGGAAAATGTTTTTTTCCGGTTGTCATCTAAAGCGGATGAGCGTGAGTGCTCCATTCGCCGAGGTTCTCACCTGGCCGAGTATATACACTCACAATCTTTGCTTATATAAAAAAATAGTAAAACATATTAAAATAGTCAAGAATAAAAAAAGAAATTAACACGTTAAGTGATAAATTAGCATGTCAGTCTCTTGAAGTTGAATTTGGTATAGCAGAAAGGCCTTTGCTGAATCGCTGGCAAAGGCCTTGTTACGCAGGTAATGTGGGAGTTGGTTAGTGGCGCGTGTGGCACTTGGCGCAAGGAAAGGTGTCTATGTCCTGATCGTTGAACTTGCACTCTTCGCATGACATGTTCAACTCTCCCCATACGGGCCTTGTGAAATTCGGGGTCTTCGTGGAGAGTTTGCTTTGGTTGGTTTTTTTTATAAGGTCTTTCTGCATGCTTCTCTCCTTTCTGTAAATAATTACATCATATAGGGTATATGATAGCCGAAGTCATTAAATTAGCAAGCTTTTTTTATTCTCTTAAGTGGTACTTAATAAATAGACGAGATATATGATGTTTATCTACTTAAGCTAAATAACAACTGTATTGTAGGGAGTTAATGTCACCAGGGAAGAAATGGCAGCGAAATCAAATCAGCCGCCGAGATAGGCTTTTTTGACTTCGGGGTTTTCTAGGAGTTCCTGGCCGGTTCCCTCGGCGACGATATTGCCAGTGTCGAGCACGTAACCGCGGTGGGCCAGGTGCAGGGCGAGGTTGGCGTTCTGTTCGACGAGCAGGATGGTCATCCCTTCTTCGTTGAGCTGCTTCAGCTTGCGGAAAAGCTCGTACTTGAGTACCGGAGCCAGTCCCATTGAAGGCTCATCCAGCAGCAGGACCTTGCAGCCGGTCATCAGCGCCCGGCCGACTGCCAACATCTGTTGCTCGCCACCGGAGAGCGATTCACTGCGTTGGTTGCGGCGTTCCTTCAGTCGCGGGAACAGGTCGAAAATCCGTTCGTATTCTGTCTCAAGATCGGCACTCTTGGCACGGGAATAGGTGGCAATCTTTAAATTCTCCATGACCGACAGGTTGCCGAAGATCCGCCGTCCTTCCGGAGATAGGGCGAGATGCATCTTTTTTACCACATCGCTTGGCTTGGCCTTGAGGATAGATTCGCCCATGAACCTGATATCGCCGCCAACCACGCGCGGTGCTTCCGGCGGCGGCAGCCGGGTGATGGAGTAGAGGCTGGTTGTCTTGCCGGCACCGTTGGCGCCGATCAGAGTGACAATTTCGCCTTCGTTAACATGAAAGCTGACTCCGTGCAGCGCCTGGATGTTACCATACTTAACTTCGAGATTTTCGACTTGCAGAAGCATCAGATATTATCATCTCCCAGGTACGCGGTGATGACCGCGGGATGGTTGCGAATTTCGTCTGGTGTGCCTTCGGCAATCGTTTGACCGAAGTCGATCACTTTGATATGGCTGCAGAGTTCCATGACTACGTCCATGTGGTGCTCGATCATCCAGATGCTGACATCGAATTTTTCGTGAATCCAGCGAATCAGTCGGATCAGGTCTTTGACATCATGTGAGTTGAGACCGGCAGCCGGCTCGTCGAGCAGCAACAGTTTCGGATGGGTCGACAAGGCACGGGCGATCTCCAACTTGCGCTGGGTGCCGTAAGGCAGATTTTTCGGAAGCTCTTCTTTGAAGCGCTGCAGATCGAACACTTCGAGCAGTTCTTGCGCTTCCTGGGCAACCTTAGCTTCTCGTTTTTTATATCGTTTGCTGCGAATCACGCTGTGGAAGAATCCATAGCCGAGCCAGTAGTGCTGAGCGACGCGGATGTTGTCGAACACCGTCATATCGTTCCAGAGACGGATATTCTGGAAGGTGCGGGCAACACCAAGTGAAGTCACTTTATGCGGTTTGAAGCCGGCCGTCGGTTTGCCGTCCACCAGAATTTGTCCCTCGGTCGGCTGGTAGAAACCGCTGACCAGGTTGAAGACGGTGGTCTTGCCGGCGCCGTTGGGGCCGATCAGTCCTGTCAGTTCCCCTGACATCAACTTGACGTTGAAGTTGTCAACGGCAGTTAGACCACCGAAACGTTGACTGAGGCTGTTGACTTCAAGGACCGGCGCATTTTCTGTCTGTACTTGTGACTGTGCCATCATTTAAACCTGTAAAATTTCTTCAGTTTGGGAAAGACATCTCCCAGTTCCCGGTTGCCCATGATCCCTTCAGGGCGGAACTGCATGACGATGACCAGCAGCAGCGGAATCATCACCCATTTGATAACACCTGCCGAGGGCTCCCAGTCGGGAAACATCATGGTGACAGGTGAGAGCAGGCCGTCGATGATCGCCTGGGAGCGGAGCACTTCCAGCAGACCGGTGAAGATGATGGCGGAAATGACGGCACCAGACAGAGACCCCATGCCGCCGAGATACACCATAACCAATGCCTCGGTCGATTTAAGAATGTTGAAAGACTGCGGATTTACGTAGCCGATGATGTGCGCGTAAAGTCCGCCAGCGCATCCTGCCAGGCCGGCAGCGACCATAAAGTTAATGATTTTGATCTTGTTGGTGTTGACGCTCATGATCTCCGCGGCCACCTCGTCCTGGCAGATGGCGTTGACGCCTTTGCCGTATGTGGAGGAAATGAAGCGCCGGATCACCCAGACAGTGAAGATGGTGAAGTTGATGACCCAGAAAAGCATCCAGGGGCCATCGAAAATGTCAATCATTGCCCAGACGGTATCTTTCATGCCCTGAAAACCGCGCGAGCCGCCGATGAAGTCCATGTTCTCTATGGCCGAGATGATCATGTAGTTGACGGCAATGGAAATGATCGCCAGGTAGTCGTCGCGGGTTTTGAAGGACGGCACCGATACCAGCAAAGAGGAGACGGCAGCCACAGCCCCGCCGATCAGCACGATGATCGGGAAAACGATCAGCACCGAGGCTGCCGGCAATAACGGGTCGCCGAACTTGCTGCCGAAACAGAATACCGACAGGATCGAAGAGATATAAGCGCCGATGCACATGAAGGCCGCGTGGCCACAGGTGAATTCGCCCATATTGCCGTTAACCAGGTTCAGGCTGGTGGACATCATGATGTTGATGCCGATGGTCATAGCAACAATTTGGATATAGCTGTCGATGATGCGGAAGTGGGCCGCGAATAACAGGCCGATGGCAAAGACGACCAGCAGGATGTTGAGAGAATATTTTTTCATAGATTAATCTCCCAACCTATATCTTGGTCGACTGCGGCATACCGAACAGCCCGGTCGGCTTCATCCACAGAATCAACAGCAAAATGGTGAAAGCGAACAGATCCCGGTAGGTCGAGGGGAAGACTGAAACCACGCCTACCTCAATGAAACCAAGCAGGAAGCCGCCCACAAACGCCCCCTTGATATCACCGATACCGCCTACCACTGCGGCGATAAACGCCTTCCAGCCGATCAGCATGCCCATGAACGGTTCCAGAACCGGGTAGCTCATGGCGAACAACAGTCCGGCCAGACCGGCAAATCCAGAGCCGAGGATAAAGGTGACGACGATGATGTTGTCGACGGGAATGCCCATCAGCGGGATGGCAAATTTGTCATATGAAATGGCGCGCATCGCCATCCCGACCCGGGTGCGGGTGACCACCCATTGCAGGAACAGGAAAACCAGAATAGCGGCCACGATGACCATGACTTTAAGGTTGGTCAGGGTTATGCCGCCAATATTCCAGATCTGTTTTTCAACCAGTTCGGGAAACTTCAAACGGCTGGCGCCGAGCACGGCCAGATTCGAGTACTCCAGGATCAACCCGCACATCAGTGCGGTGATGACCACGTAGAGCCGGTGCGCACCTTTGCGTCGCAGGGGACGGTAAGCGACTCGCTCCAAGGTTACGCCGACCAGCGAGGTCAGGACCATGGTCAGGGGCACGATCACGATAAAGGCCATCACCGGCGAGAGCCCGACGAGTGGGCCGATAAGGAATCCGGCAAGGAAAAACGAAATGTAGGCCCCGACCATGAAGATATCGCCGTGGGCGAAGTTGATCAGGCGCAACACCCCGTAGACCAAGGTGTACCCGAGGGCGATGAGAGCGTAGAAGCTCCCCCACTGCAGGGCGTTCAAGACATTCTGAATGATGAAATCCACTAGACGCTACTTCCTTGAAATAATTATTATGGATGTTGCAAAACTCACTGGCTGTGAAGATGCTTTTATTCGGCGCTCTACTTTAATCTTTTTTTGTGAATGCATCAATCGTTGATTTCCTGGTCCATGATTACCAAAACGGGATTGGACAAAAAAGGACGGGGGTCCACGGACCCCCGTCCTTTTTTCTTGCTTAGTGTGTTGCCTTTTATGGGCAAACGGACTCTTCGAAAACAAAGGTGCCTTCGTCGGAGACTTTAACTACGACAGCGCACTTGATCGGGTCGCCTTGCTCATTAAACTTGGACGAGCCGGTGATGCCGTCAAACGACTTAATGGCGGCGAGACCGTCACGGATGGCTGCGCGCATTTTGCGCGGGTTGGAGTCGACCATGCCGGCGTTCTTGATCCCCTCTAGCATCAGACCAATGGAATCCCAGGTCAGGGCAGCGTAGTCAGCTGGCTCTTCACCGTACTTTTCCTTGTAGCGGTCGATAAAGACCTTGGTCGCGCCCGTGGCGCCGGCAGCAGCGTAATGGGTTGAGAAGTATTGGCCGTTGCACTGCTCGCCACAGAGTTTGACCAGGTCCGGGGTGCCCCAGGAGTCGGACCCCATGAAGGGACCTTTGTAACCCAGGTCACGCGCCTGCGGGATAATCAGGGCGACCTGGTTGTAGTTCTCCGGCACAAAGATGAAGTCCGGCTTGGCAGCGATGATGGTGGTCAGTTGGGCGGAGAAATCCTGGTCTTTGGTGCCGTTCGACTCATAAGCGACGACCGGGCCGAGCCCCTTGGCTTCCCAGGCAGCTTTAAATACTTCTGCCAAACCGACAGAATAGTCGTTGGCGATGTCGAAGAGCACAGCTGCAGTCTTGGCACCGAACTTCTTGGCCGCAAAGTCGGCGATTACTGGCCCCTGGAAGGGATCGAGGAAGGCTGCGCGGAAAACCCAGGGACGGTCCAGAGTCGTATTGGGATTGGTAGACCAGGGGCTGATCATCGGCACCCGGTTTTCGTTGGCGGTACCGCCGGCAGGAACTGCCTGCTTGGAGGAGTTGGGGCCGATAATCGCCACGACCTCTTCCTGTTCGATCAGTTTGAGTGCAGCGTTGACTGCCGAGTCGGCCTTGGCCTCGTTGTCCATGTAGATGAACTCGAGCATGTACTTTTTGCCGCCGACTTCCAGTCCACCGGCACCATTGATGTCGGCTTTATACATCTCAGCGGCGTTTTTGGAGCCTTCGCCGACCTCCGGGATGTCGCCGGTCAAGGGAATGTTGAAGCCGATCTTGATCGTGTCAGCTGCGATTGCTGGGGTCGCGAACAGGGCGACCAAGGCCAGAACTACAAGAAATTTCAGGTTTTTCATCTGTCTCCTCCGTTGGGTTGGTTTGAGCAATAAACACCTATTTGCCACGAAACGTGGAACTACCACAATGTTATATCTATTTGTCTTGTAAAACCAGACGTTTAAGTACACCAGCACAAAGCATGTTTGTCAAGCTCTGCGGGTTATTTTATTGCATCGCAATTAATTTTTTACCCTAGCGCACCTGGTGGCTTGTGATCAGGTGCAACTCAGGCGGGAGTCCCTTTCACATCTCCGTGGCACAAGCCTTTCATCAATAAGTGATTTTGGCAAATCGCGATTGGATCGAAGCCGCAGAGCATCATCCAGGGTCATGATGCCCTGGGCTTCCAGAAGTGGGATCAGCTTGAGCAACACTTCCGCAGTGACCAGGGCATCGCCGAGCGCTGTATGACGGCCAATGATTGTGATGTTGAAACGCTCGGCTATGGCATCAAGTGAGTGCCCTTCCAGGTTCGGATGTACCACGGATGACAACAGCAGCGTATCGAGGACCGGGTTGTCGAAGTGCAGTCCGATGGCCTCTTCTTTTAGCTGCAGGAACCGCATGTCGAATGCTGCGTTGTGGGCCACCAGAACCGAATCCTTAACAAAAGCATGGAATTTCGGCAGGACTTCCGTGATGATCGGTTGTGACGGCAGCAGATCCGGGTCAATGCCGTGAATTTCCACCGAAGTTTTCGGTACTGCGCGCTGTGGATTGACCAGCTGATCGATTGTTTCGTTATGCAAAAGTCGACTGTTGAGGATGCGAACTGCGCCGAGTTGGATGATCTCGTCTCCCTTGGAGGGGTTCAGGCCGGTTGTCTCGGTATCGAAAGCAACGTAGGTGAGATTGCGGAGCGCAACCCCGCCTAAAGCTTCCTGGCCGGGCTGATGGAAGAGGTCGAATTCGAACGAGACCGGTCGCGGGGCGATGGAAGACTGCATGTCCGCGGTTTCCTCGACCAGGGCTGTCGGCAGGGTTACCTCGGCGCCATCGCAGAATGTCTCGTTGGTCTTGCAAATTGTCACAGTGCCGCCGTGCTTGTCGAGGATCGCTCCAGGGGAGTCGGTCGTCCCGGCGCTGTCCATGAACAACGACAGCGTCAGCCAATCACGGATCGACTGGCTTGGTACCTGCTGGTCTGCCCATTGCAGTACAAGCGATGCAAAAGAGTTTTCAGCCTGTGTAATGTACAGTGAAATTGATGAGACGCCATGCTCGGCCTTGAGCAAGCCGGCAAGAGTCGTGATGGCCTGGAGAATCGCGTAGCTGTCTATCTTCAGCCAGAAATGTCCTGCAACATCGGATTCGATTTCTATGGCAAAGCGCTCCCGGAGGTTTTTGGCGACCAGTGACAAAAACGTATCGGCCAGGACGTTTTCGCGGTTGCCATAGGCTTGACGGTGCTCGCTGTAGAGCTGCCTGGCCATGGCCAGGTATTCTTTGAGGTCGCTGGAGACCTGATCGATCGCCTCACGGTGCCGTTCGCAGTCTTTGTCTGCCACAACCGGAACATCTTGGGGTGCTTTGATTTCCCGGTGGAGTTTGCCGAGAGAGTTTTGCACGGCATCGATCATTCTCTGCAACATTCTGTCGCGTTCACTGTCGGCATCGACTTCACCGGTAATATCCTCCAGCGACAGGACGAAGCCGGTGATTTTAAGGACCTCCTCACCGTTGCCGGTAACCGGGGCCATGTTGACCCTGATGAATCTGTCACCACACAGTTTGGTCATCAGGCCACGGGCCGGCTTGACCTGGCCCTGCGCAAAGGCGTGATTCATCACTTCCAGGGCGTGGACCAGAGGGTCTCTCTCAAGCGTGCCGAAGACAGACCTGCCGAGACCGATAGTGCTGCTGCCATCCTGGTGGTTGCCGGATTTCAGCATCTCCTGAGCCTGGTTGTTGAACAGCATGATTCGGCCGTCCAGGTCGCAGACCACAACCCCGTAGGGAAGTTCCGACATCAGTGCGGCCAGGCGGTTGCGTTCTTCCTTGAGAGCGAGATTCGACTGACGGATTTTAATGTCCACTTCACTCTGCAACGCCTGGAAGGCATCTGCAGATTCGTTGATTATGTTGGCCAGCGTGACCAGTTCACGAGCCCCTTCAGGAGTGATCCGGTAGTCCGGGTTGGCGGCGGTGATCAGACGGGTCTGCTCGGCCATACACAATACCGGGATAATGTAATAACGAAAGAGCAGGCTGACCATGGTGCAGATGAATGCGACCAGGATAAGTGAGCCGATAAATGGAAAGGGCAGCAGTTTGTTGAAGAGTGTTTCGACAACGGCCTGTTCTTCAGGGGCCAGGTGTACAAAGGACGCGGCGAAGCTGCCGAATATGACGGTAAAAATAACCGTAATGATGCCGGTCAGAAAGATCCAGTATTTGACGGCTGGTGACAGACGGTCACCGAGGCTTTTCTGCAAAATCGCTCTCCGGGGCGCAGATGCGCATGAAGTTAATAAAATATTAGGCTGTTCTTCGGTCAGGTTCAACCAGGGGAGGCAATTATTTGTGCTTTTGGTCGATGGCTGAAAGCCTCCATGAGGATGACTTCCAGTGCCTTCGCCTCCATGTCGGGGTTGTAGGACCGTTCGGGTCGGGATAACTGCAGCCGATACTCCTTTTCGAGAAGCCGGGTTGCCTGGCGAAGACAGCCGTTGTCATCGTCGTACAATAAACCATTGACGTCGTGCCGGACCAGCGCCGCATTTCCCGGGTTGTTCCTGGCCAGAATCGGGATTCCAAGGGTCGCTGCTTCCAGGAGGCTGTTGGCAAGACCTTCGGAAATCGAATTGTTGATGATTACGTCGGCACTGCGCATGGCCGCTGCCATGGCTTCCGGCGGGATGACGCCGATGTAGCTGGCCCACGGGCGTGTTTCAATCTCTGCCCGGAACCGTCTGCCGTAATCTTCATCGAGGAGAGGGCCGCAGAACGCAAGATGAAAAGAGGCCCCATTGGCGGCCAGTTGATCAAATATCTTCAGCAGACCGATTGCTCCCTTGACAGGGCGCAGCCCGGCGGGCATCAGGAAGAGGGTCCGCACTTGCGCAACACCAAGGGTTGCACGCAAATCAAAGATTTCGTGACCGAGGATAACTCCCGGTGGAACTGTCTTCAGTCCGGTCGCCAGTGTCGGCCGATTCCGGGAGAACGCGGTGGCAATGATCGGATTTTGGAGCATGACGAATGCCGCCTGTTCGATGACCGCCTGAATGATGTCGCTCTGCTGCGGGTCATCGAGACCGTGATTGACGTCGGTACCGGTCAGCATGACCACGGTAGGAATCATCAGGTCACGTGCATTGTCGAGCCATGGCTTGCCGGAGCGGTAGGCGTGCAGCAACAGGGCGACGTCGGGAGCGAAATCGATCACCTTGCCCTGAAATGATGCTTCTCCCTGCAGCGTGACCTCCAGGGTTATGACCCGGTGGCCGAGTTTTTCGAGCCCCTGCTGAAACCTTCGCGCAGTCACCCAGTTGCCGCTGGCATGGTCCTGTTGCGGGACAACGATCAGGATGCGCATTGCAGCTCTCCGAAGGTACACAGCCGGATGTCGCGACGGGTTATAACGTCTTTCGCCTCGGCGGAGCAGAGTGCCCGCACTTCCGTCAGGCGCTGTTTCCCCTCAAATATACGGCCTTGCGGGTGAGGATAACCGGGGTGAGTCATCAGTTCCCAGTACCCTTCCGGCAGCTTCTCGAGCAGCAGGCAGAGGCTGGCTGTGTCGAGACTGTGCAGTTGCGTTAACCCCCACAAGCCGCCGGGGGTCCTGATGGCGGCTGCCCTCATCGCCGCCCTGGCGTTTTCGCCAAGGCTGTGAAACAGGCTCAAGTCTTCGGCCAGTTCTTCTGGGATTTCAGACTCGAAAGGGTCTGCCGGACTGATTGTACGCATGGCGTCGAGACCGTACTCAAGGGCCAGGTCTATGACCGTTTCGATCAGGGCTGGGTAGCTGTGGCAATGCTGATGCCCATCGATGTGTCGCGGGTTCAGTCCGGTGTCGATAATCTTCTCGATCTGAGCAGAAAATTCCCTGCGGATGCCGGCAAGGTCATGGTTGTTGCCAAGCAGGTAGTCGCGCAGTCGTTGCTTGCCCGGCAGCCTGTTGTCCTGATCGGTCAGCCCTTCGATAGGTCCGCTCAGGGTGACCCCGTCGGACAGGTTGAGATGGATCCCGACCGGTATGTCGATGGCCCTCGCCTGCACGCTGGCTGAAGCAAAGGAAGACCCGTTGGCGAGCATGGTCGAACTGGTGACAATCCCGTGCTCGAAAGCTTCAATGATGCCGCGGTCACGCTCAGGATTGATGCCAAGGTCGTCGGCATTGATAATCAGGGAGATCATGAAAGCCATAGTAATGCAGGAGGGGACCCTCTGCAATACATGACGTGGAAAACCTCGCGTCACCGGGCTGGTATGCGGAATTGCGGCGGTTGCGGTGATGCAGATTGCACGGGGTTTTGTCTTGTTGAAAGACCGCGGTGCGAGATAAGATAACGGCTTATGTCAACCAAGGATCAAAATTCTCGACAGGCCGCGCAAAAGATGCATTACGGTTGGGTGATCGTAAAGGTCGGGACGTTGGTGATTTTCGCCTGTCTGGGCTTGGCCCGTTTTGCCTTCGGTATGCTGCTGCCGTCTATGAGCGTAGGGTTGGCGATGTCATACGATGAAATGGGTTTTCTGGGAACCGGAAATTTTGCCGGCTACCTGGTGGCCGTGGCTCTGGCTCCGTTCCTGCTGCGCTGGTTCACTCCGCGCCAGATGATTGCATCCGGTCTGTTCCTGATTGCCGTGTGCATGTTGGGCATTGCTGCAGGGGACAGTTACCTGCTGATCCTGCTGCTCTATACGCTGGTTGGCATTGGCAGCGGCTTCGCCAATATCCCGGTCATGGTTCTGGTCTCCTTCTGGTTCCGCAGAGAAAAGCGTGGTCGCGCGGCGGGCTTGATTGTGGTCGGCAGCGGTTTTGCGATTATCTTTTCCGGATTCCTCATCCCGATTCTCAACCAGAGTTTTGGCCAGCATGGCTGGCGGATTGGATGGATGCTGCTGGGCCTGATCGTGACGATGGTGGCGGTGTTGGCTGCCGTGCTAATTCGCAACGATCCGGCAGAAAAAGGCTTGTCTCCGGTTGGCATGATCAAAGACACCGAATATGACCCGTCGACCAGCAGGGGCAGCTTCAGCCCGCTGAGTATCCTGACCCATCTCGGCGGGCTCTATTTCATATTCGGTGCAACCTACGTGATCTACGGCACCTTTATCGTTACAACGATGGTCGAAGAATACGCCTATGCCGAAGCCAGCGCAGGAAGCTTCTGGTCCTGGGTCGGTTTCTTCAGTCTTTTCTCGGGCACCTTGTTCGGCCTGCTTTCCGACAAGATGGGACGCAAGGGCAGCCTGATGACAGTCTTTACCGTGCAGACTCTGGCGTATCTTCTGGCGGGTTCCCGGATGGGGACCATGGCGCTGTTCGGATCAGTGTTTCTCTACGGGGTCGCGGTGTTCGCCATACCGGCCATCATGGCCGCTGCGGTCGGCGATTATCTCGGTAAGGCGCGAGCTGCAGCCGCTTTTTCCATCATTACTTTCTGCTTCGCCATCGGCCAGACAATCGGCCCTGCGATCGCCGGCATGGTTGCCGAGTCAACCGGAACTTTTACAGGTACTTATCTGGCGTCCGCTCTATTGACCTCCGTTGCCGCGATCTGGGCAAAGTTTCTGCCCGAGCCTCATCCGGTTCCCTGATTTCATATCCTGCGCGAGGAGGCTGCAGAATCAAAATAAAAAGGTATTTGGAAACTACGGTTGAAAAATAAAACTTCTGGGCTCAGGGAGTCCAACTCCAAATCAGGAGATAGCGTTGAATCACAAGAGTCAGGATAAACAAAAATTGTATGTCTTGGCGCATCTGGGACCATCAAGACAATGCGAGAGGATAAATTGTAAAGCCCCAACCGTAGTGGCTGAGGCTTGGATGTCACAATATCCTATTGGAAAATGAGTACTAATGGTTCAGAGATGCGTCCTCGCCCGTAGAGGTTTGGGCTATGCGGGTCATGGGGTCTCCCATAAAGGCTGAATATTGAAACGCCGAACTGGTATTTTTTGGATGGGTCAAACTGAACATCATCAGTATTGCCTGTGTCCAGTTTACGCTCAAACTCTATGGTCCAAAAACCGCCCTGCCACTTGCCTTTGGCAATGACGTCTGCTCTGCTACCTTCGGGTGTTGATATCGGGTAACCGTCAACAACAGTTTCAGAAAACTCTGTTGGCTTGGACTCTTTGTATGCGGGCTTGCCCTGATCGCTTCGTCTGACCAAAAAACGTTTCTTCCCGGTTGTGCTTTCAAGTTCAGTTGACTTCTCAGATGGAGCGTCGCTGAGGACTTGTGTTTTATCATCAGCATAGCCTGCTGGATTGGTCCTGTTTGCTTTCCAGTACCAGACATCTGCCAAGGAGTCATCGTCTGAAAAGTTCGAGAGATTGACCTTTTTGTCCATCATGTTCCACTTAAACACAAAAGTGTCCTCTCTATGAGCACCACTCTCATAAGTCTCTTTGTCCTTGTTCCATACCCAAAGTTTGTGTAGGACTCATAAAATACCTAGACTAATGTGCCCATCAGTCATATCCATCAGCGTCCCTCCCTCCGACCAAACCACCAGACATAAAGAATTAGCGGCAACATCAGTACAAAAGCACAGATATACGGCAGGGTGTGATCAATCTGATACAGGCTGGTACCGAAAACAGGCCCGAGCACAAATCCTGCCGCCGGGCAGGAGGAAACCAACCCGCTGACAGCTCCCTGTTCATCGGAGCCGACCGCTAAAGAAGCCCCGGCGGTAAATCCGGGTGAGACCATGCCCAGCCCTAACCCCAACACCCCCAGAAAGACGACCAGTGTGGCGATACTGTCAGCAAACAAGAGCAAGCCGTAGCTGATCATTAATATTGGCAGTCCGAAGGTCATCAGCCGAATCGGGGTCAACTTTAATCGACCGGCCATAAAAGCCTGGGCAAAGAATGACATACTTGCGGCAACCATCATCCCAGACCCAAGAGCTTGGGCGGTGTCCTTGCCATCAAGGACGAAACGATCCTGTATGTAGAAACCGATGGTTTGGCTTGTCATTGAAAAGGCAAGGAAGGTGAGGAACCCGACCAAGATGTATGGGAAGTAGCGTTTGTCTAAGAGTTTCAGCTTCTGCCTGGTCGCTGACCGAGGTACTGAGAGGGGGGGCTCCTGTAATATGATAACGAGCAGGATCGTGCTGACCAAGGCGATGGTTACGCCAATGTAGAGTGGCATCAGCAAGCCGATGGTGGCGAGAATGCCGCAGGTGGCTGGACCGAGGATCGCGCCAAGGGTCCTGGCTGCGCCGAGGCGTCCCATCCCTGCAACGCGCTGTTCTGCACTGGTGGTGTCGGCAATATAGGCTGAGGCGGCGCTAGGAGCTGCCGACATCAGTGAGGCCATCATGACCCGAGCTGAGATTACCAACAGATAGAGATTCATCCCTGAAAGGAGTCCTTTGAGACCAAAGAAGAAAACCGCTGCGAAGAGGGCTGCGCCGAAGGTGTAACCGACCATCCCCAAAAGCAGTACAGGTTTACGACCCCAATGGTCACTTTTACGCCCCCAAACCGGGCTGGTCAGGGTGAAGGCGAGAGAGGAACAGGAGATAATCAGGCCGACCTGGATCTCGGCGAAGCCGACTTCACGACCGAGTGGCGCCAGCAGGGTAAAGGTCATCGACTGGCCAATTCCTGTGGCGAGCACGCTAAACATGACCAAATGGGTAGCAAAGCTGGATGTGGGTTTGTTGGGAAGGCCTGAGGACGTCATAATTTTATACTATCACCAGAGAGGCTTCATTAGGCTCATAAAGTATGGTCTCTCAGGCTTGATCTTAAACTGAGTGTCAGATTTGGTCGAAAGCAGAAAGGCATTGTATTTTATAAGTCACGACTTATAGGATACAAAAATGGCCCTTCCGTCTTGGAGGGGCCATTCCTATATTGCAGCCTTTCTACGAAATCCTCATGTAGTCCAATTCTTGAAACCTGAAATTCAGGAGGAGGACTTTTAGAAAACGCTGGTGCCCCCTTTACTCGCATCTCCCTTATTTCTAAAAACCCAAGACATTTAGTTGGCTAAGCATCTAACTAGCAAATTATTTATAAAGTCTTTACAGATAATTTCTTGCACAAAGATTTCACCTGGCTCACCTTCGCTCTACTTACTGGGACTGTTGTACCATTAACCAAGACCAGTTCCCCTTGGCGCCCTTTTTTTCGAAATGATGCTATCGCCGGAGAGGCGACCCAATACGAACGATGAACCTGTATGCCAGATGATTGTGGCAGTTCATTCATTGCCTCACGCAGACTATAGAGCATCAACTCCTGGCCTTTAGAAGTAACAACTTTGATGTATTGCAGTTCCGCTTTTAAATACAGAAGATCTCCCCAGATATGATCGCTCACAAGGTCCGCAAATGGTGGTATGGAGTCGACGGCTTGACTGTTAGGTGGTTTGACCTCATCGCTGCCAGCAGTTATCTCATTTGTTAGTCTCAGGCCTAAAATCCACGGGGTATTTATAACAATCCACGACAAGCATACTGGAAAAATGGAGCCACCAAGCTCATCAAACCAAGAGAGAATAAACGCATAAAGTGATCCGGGTACAGGGTCGACCTTAAAAATAATATCCATTGCAGACGCTGGTAAAGAAAACATCAGCCCGCCAAATAGCCCGGCAACAACAAGTTGCACAAAAGGCTTCATTTTCAAAATATGAATATATCTCGTTAGGCTTATATGGGCTAAGACAAGAAGCCATATCGCCAATTGTGATTGAATCTGCCACTGAACAATATGCAAAAACAGGCCGTAAGGAGTCGCCTGCTCACGAGTCACCAAGGCGATTAAAAGCCCCAAGGCTCCAGCGACAAAAAGATAATATTTAACAGGTGATACTTTCCCGATATTGATCAAGTGTTGCCCCCTGGGGATCTCTACATCTTGCCCATTCATACATTTTCTCCGCCCATTTATTCATCTCTCATTTAGGCATTTCGTATCTATGATATTTGATACAGACAGCTAGCGCAAATTGTACTCGTTTAACTGCGGAGAATCTGAAAAGGAGAAAACCAATGCTCTCACTTCGACAATCAGCATCGAAATATTTTTTGTTGATTCTACTTTGTTTATTTTTCAGCCCCAGGTTTCTTAATGCGCAAGAAACCGACTTGCCCCTGGTTCCATCACCCTCAGTTTTTGATTTTACTCGTGGAGAAGGATGGGGTTTTGCTCTTGGTGCTGGTCTCGAATATGAAAGTGCTTATGACGGATCTGATGAATATGAAGTAGAAGTCGAACCCGCAGGGGCTATTCAGTGGCGAACCGGTAATCATCTATTTTTCTGGGAGGGGATAGAACTCGGATGGAGAGGTACATTATCAGATCGATCACTTCTTCAACTCGGGATGCGATACGAATCGGGGCGAGAAGAAGATGACTCTGACGATGGAAGGTTAGATGGACTTGAAGACCAGGACAATGAAATCGTGGCTGTATTTGAGGGTAGATGGTCGCTTGATACAGAATGGAGAAACTGGATTGCTGGACGGATTATGGCCGGTGACAGTGATTTCGGTATCTTGGGGGTTCTTGCTGCCGGACACCGGTTTGGATCGCATATTGATGGCACAGGCACAGAAATTTATATTTTTACCACTTTTGGAGACAGTGACTTTCTCAATCGTGACTTTGGAGTTACCGCAAGTGAATCACTCGTCTCGGGCCTGGAGGAGACTGACCTGAGCGGCGGTTATCGTTCTGTCGGGGTCACCCTTATAGATCGACGTTATTTGACCAAAAACATCCATTTTATATGTAAAGCTGGGATTGAATACTATAGTAGCGATATTCAAGACAGCCCAATAGCCCGTCAGGACTACGAGGCTGAAGCGGGTGTCTCTGTTGTTTATCACTTCTGACCACTGCCGAGACGAAAACGGGCGTGTTATTGATAGAGCAATTTAGGACGACAAAATGATGACCACCTAGATCAATTCCGAGAGACCATTTTTATGCTGTTCAACTGTGCGTCCGCACAGTCTATTTTTGTGGATTACTAACAAAACTTTTACGGGTTGCCACGTTTATTTTCTTGCTTAGCTATTATACTCTTCAAATCATCAAAGACTTGCTGTGGCAGGCGGGTCAGAGATAATCTTCTTCAAAACCTCCAAAAAATTATTACCCCACCGTTCCCTACCTCCTGAACTGTGGGGTTATTTTTTGGTTTTCCGAGGTATTCCTAATCTCTAGTCGGAGGGGGCTAGGCAATGAATGAAAAGATAGAGATTCTTGTTCTGATTGTTATGTATGGTCTTATGCTTTTTGCATGCATAAAACTTTTATTATTTATGTGTAAAAAACAGTGAACATTGATTCACTGCTAGAATATCCCTACAAGATGTTTCTCAAAAATCACGACATATAGAATGAAAAATGGCCAACTGGAAGCGGGTGGCCTTTTTCTTGGATTGTAGGGTCAGTAAGAATTT
>Ga0224504_10000495_pt1 | contig 17561 bp, 20 predicted proteins | sample SF_Oct11_sed_USG_3_FD_170160 | JGI IMG/M metagenome (GOLD analysis project Ga0224504, IMG submission 170160) | Sediment microbial communities from San Francisco Bay, California, United States - SF_Oct11_sed_USGS_24 | ecosystem: Environmental > Aquatic > Marine > Sediment | place: USA... | reverse complement strand
GCGTTGCTACTACAAACAGTGTGCCGCTCATCGGGCCAGGAATCCGTATCCGGTTTAGACAATATGATTACTTCGCTCAGACATCCTGCATGTGAACGACGCTTACTAGCAAGCATCGTTATTATTCTCGCCAGTTTCCTTGTGCTGAGCGGTTGCGAAACTTCAGGCGGTGTATCACGGGGCGGGTCGAGCGAGAATCGCGCTGAGCGCATGGCGCGCAACGGCGAACACGCTATGGCCGCAAGCGCCTACATGGGTCTCGCCGTGGATGCGATTGGTAGCGAACGCGATCGCTATACATTGCTCGCGGTGGAACAGTATCTGGATGCCGGCGACGAGACACGCGCACGCAGTGCGTTCGGCGGTGTAGTGCGTCCGTCAGCTGGCGACCTGCTGCCACTCTGGGCGACGAACGAAGCTGCCCTGCATCTCTACCGTGGCAACGCGGACGCCGCACTGAACCTGCTCGAGCCGCTGAGTCGGCAGCCCTTGCAACGACGCGATCGACTGCGTGTAGAAGCGTTGCGCGCCGATGCCTGGATACAGAAGCAGGATCCCATGCGCGCTGTCGAACTCATGACGCAACGCGAAACCTGGGTAACTGATCGTCGCGGTATTGAGGACAATCGAGCGCGGCTGTGGCAGGGGTTGCTGGTCAGCCGCCCGCAGGTACTGAGGTCGGCCGCCGAACAAAGCCTGGACCCCGTCGTGCGTGGCTGGCTGACAATTGGCTCACTCGCGGCATCGACAGGCCAGCAGGGCGTGGGCTGGAATAACGGCGTAGTGCGCTGGCGCAACGAAAACCCGGACCATCCAGCCATCCTGATCCTCGGCGATCTCGACTTGCCCGAACACCTGCTGCTCGAGTATCCGCGGCAAATCGCACTGCTCTTGCCATTGTCGGGGCCTAACGCCTCGCTGGGTCGCACAATCCAGAATGGTTTCCTCGGCGCCTATTTTGCGACGGCTTCCGGTCTCGACGACCGCCAGTCGGTACGAATTTATGATGTGCTTGCCGAAGGGGGCGCTGGCGCCGCATACGCTACAGCCGTGGCCGACGGTGCCGAATTTGTCGTTGGCCCCTTGCTCAAATCCAGTGTCACCGAACTCGCCAACGATATCCTGGTGCCCGTTCCTGTCCTGACATTGAATAACCTGTCAGACGATACGCTGGCACCGCCAGGCCTGTACCAGTTCAGCCTGGCACCGGAAGACGAGGCAATGTCCGCCGCACAACGCGCTTTAAGTGATGGTTATGGACGAGGCGTCGCGCTGGTGCCGAACAACGATTGGGGCCGTCGCTTGCTCACGAGTTTCACGACCGAATTCGAGGGACTCGGCGGGACACTGCTCGACTACCGCACCTACACACCCGGCAAGCAGGATTTCTCGAACGAAATCGAAAACCTGATGGGACTGACCGGCAGCGTAAATCGCTACCAGCGTCTGCGCGCCAACATCGGTGGTGCACTGCAATTCGATCCGCGCCGCCGCCAGGACACGGATTTCATCTTCCTCGCGACCGACGCCGCCGCTGGCCGACTGCTCAAGGCGCAGCTCAAATTTCATTACTCGGGAGATATTCCCGTGTACTCGACGTCGTCGGTCAATGCGCTCGATGGTCGCTCCAACGCCGACCTGAACGGCATCATGTTTGCAGATACGCCGTGGACCATTGATCCACAACCCTGGATCGAGCAACTGCCTGCCCAGTTCGCCGAGCACTGGCCGGAAGAAAAGCGCCGCACTCGTCTACATGCGATGGGGTATGACGCGTACAACCTGATTGCCTCGCTCTATGCCGCTCGTGGCGGCAACATGGACGAGATCGATGGAGCGACGGGCACGTTGTTCCTCGACGCAAACGGCCGCATTCACCGGAGGCTCGCGTGGGCTCAGTTCCAGCGCGGCGAGGCGATTGCCTTACCCAGGCAGACCGACATTGGCGGCCCAATCCAGGACATCAGTGAGGATGGCCAGATCGTCACTCCCGATGCCGCAGACGACTCCCCGTGGGACGTGGGCCTACAGGAGCTCTAGGCGACCACGCCGAAGAGCAGGCCTTTCGTTTTTTAATCGAGAAGGGACTGCGCCCGGTCGCTCGAAACTTCCGCAGTCGTGGCGGCGAAATCGACCTGATCATGCTCGACGAATGTTGCCTCGTGTTTGTCGAGGTCCGCTGCAGACGGTCCACGAGCTTCACGAAACCCGGGCTCACGGTCGATTATCGCAAACAGCGCAAAATCATCCGTACGGCAGCGCTTTTTGGCGCCCGGAATCGGGCATATTCAAATCATGTGATGCGTTTTGACGTTATCGCTGTTGAAGGCGAGGACCCACCGGATATCCAATGGATCCGGGACGCGTTCCGACCCAATGACTCTGTGCTCTGAGCCCTGTTAGAATTCGGGTGGCCCACACACCCGGAGATACCATGGATCCACTGACCCGAGTTCGCGATCACTTTGCTGAAAGCATTGCGACCAAACAGACGTCCGCTGAGGTGCTTGCAGAGAGCATCGCGGCAGCCGGGCGTGTAATGAGCGACGCCCTGCTCTCGGATGGCAAGATCCTGAGCTGCGGTAACGGCGGGTCGGCTGCCGATTCGCAACACTTTTCTTCGGAACTGCTGAATCGCTTCGAGATGGAGCGCCCGGGTCTGCCGGCCATGGCGCTAACCACCGACTCGTCAACGCTAACGTCGATCAGTAATGACTATTCCTACGAAGAAATCTTCTCCAAGCAGGTCCGTGCACTCGGCAAACCGCAGGACGTCCTGCTCGGCATATCAACGTCGGGCAATTCCGAGAATGTCATCCGCGCTATTGCTGCGGCCCACGAGCGCGGCATGAAAGTTGTCGCACTATCGGGTCGCGACGGCGGACGGATGGCCGACATGTTCGTCGAAGGTGATGTAGAGATACGTGTTCCGGCTACACGCACGGCACGCATCCAGGAGGTTCACCTGCTTGTGATTCACTGCCTGTGCGATTTGATCGATACCACGCTGCTGGGTTCGGACTCTTAAGCAGCCTCTGTGGGAGCGGCTTTAGCCGCGAACATGCGGGCCCACAGGCCCTCCTACTTGACGATTGTCAGGTGTGGACGCGAACGCGTCTCTTCAACTTCCTGATGCAACTCGGGCGGTTCCACCTGGTCCGTGTCGTGCGAGAAGATCATGCCCTGCCCGGTTTCGCGCGCGTAGATACCCAGCACGGATCGAATCGGCGCCCAGACGTCGAAAGGCACGCCGCCGAAGCGCGCGCGAAAGCTCACAGCATCGTTGGTCAGCTTGAGGTTATGCGCCGCTGTCTCGCTGATATTAAGGATGATTTTGCCATCCTTGATGTGTTCCTGCGGTACTGCAACACCGTCGAACGAGGTGTCGACAACGATATGCGGCGTGTGCCCATTATCATCCATCCACTCGTGCATGGCGCGAATTAAGTACGGACGTTTTGAGCGGCTGGGGTTAGTCATTTGCCGTAGCTTACCATCGGTTTTTGCAGGCTGCGCGGGACCTAACATAACCCCGCCGGATTTTTACAGCCGCATTTCCTGTTCCAGTTCAGTCAGGCTCTGTTGGAAGGAACGACGGGCAAATACGCGGTTCATATACGCATCGATCGCCTCGGAATCCGGGCCAAGGTCGACCCCATATCGCGGCAGGCGCCACAACAGCGGTGCGATCGTGCAATCCACGAGCGAGAACTCCTCGCTCAGGAAGTAAGTCCGCGCGCCAAACAACTCGGCGCTTTGCAGGATGCTCTCACGCAGCAGCTTGCGCGCCTTGCTGCCTAGCTTGCCGTCGTTACTGTTCTCCGCCTCTTCGGCAATCGAGTACCAGTCGGTTTCGATACGGAACAACGCCAGCCGAAACTGCGCGCGCGTAACCGGGTCGACCGGCATCAACGGTGGATGCGGGAAACGCTCGTCGAGATACTCGATAATGACGCGCGAGTCATACAACGTGAGGTCGCGATCAACCAGCGTCGGCACACTGTGGTAAGGATTGAGATCCATAAGGTCCTCGGGCAAATCGGGCCCGGGAACATTGGCGATTTCAATATTGATGTTCTTTTCAGCCAGTACGAGGCGTGCACGGTGACTGTGAATATCAGTCGGCCGGGAGAAAAGCGTCATTACGGAACGTCTGTTCGCTACTACCGCCATTATTTAACATCCTTCCAGATGGCTTTCTTGAGTTGTGCCGCAAGGATGTAGAAGAAGATCAGGAACATCAGTACCCAGACTCCCAGCTTGCGGCGATCGGAACGAATCGGCTCGGCGATGTAGGCCAGGAAATTCACCGTGTCACGAACGAAATCGTCGTAGTCCTCTGCATCCATGCTACCAGCACTGAGCTGTTCGAAGTCTGCAAAGGTCTTTGTTACTGAACCATCTTTGTCTTCATGCGTCTCGAAGACGGCTGCCTGGTAGCCCTGCAACTCCCACAATACGTGCGGCATGCTTGTACCGGGCAAAACGGTATTGTCGACGCCGGTCGGGCTGCCTTCGGCAATGTAAAACCCTTTCAGAAAGTTATAGACGTAGTCTGCGCCCTTGGCACGCGCCATGAGCGACAGGTCGGGCGGTGCCTTGCCATACCAGACGGCCGCGTCCGCAGCCGGCATCGCGGCCTGAATCGTCTCGAACGTCTTCTCGGCGTTGAACATCAGATTGTCGATGAGCTGCTCTTCGGACAGATCCAGCGCCTTGCCGATCGTATTGAAACGGACATACTTGGCTGAGTGACAACCCGAGCAGTAATTCATGAAATTACGCGCCCCGCGTCGCAGCGATGCCGCGTTGTCCTGCTCAAGATTGGCCGGCTCCAGATGAACTTTGCCACCCGCTGCCAAAGCCGGCGGCGCAACCAGGAGCGCAGCGAGCGCGAGCGCCAGCACACTGGCAATGCTCGTAGATTTAATCATGGTAGATCACCCTGTCCGGTTCCGGCTTCGTCTTGTCCATGGCCGTATAAAACGGCATGAGCAGGAAGAACGCGAAGTAGAGCACTGAGAAAACACGCGCCAGCATGACGTACGTCGGAGTAGCTGCCTGCAAACCGAGCCAACCCAGCATGACGAACGTGATGACGAAGGTCGTCAATGCTGTCTTGTACATCCAGCCGCGGTAGCGGATTGACCGCACACGGCAACGATCGAGCCACGGCAGGAAGACCGGCAATACGACCGCCATCGCAAACAGTATGAAGCCCCAGAGCTTGTCCGGGACCGCTCTCAGAATCGCGTAGTACGGCGTGTAGTACCAGACCGGTGCGATGTGCTCCGGCGTCGCTGTCAGATTTGCAGGTTCGAAGTTCGCATGCTCGAGGAACATGCCACCCATATCCGGCGCGAAGAACACCACAGCCGAGAAGATCATCAGGAACACGATAATGCCTACAAGATCCTTGGACGTGTGGTACGGATGGAATGCGACGCCATCCAGCGGCTTGCCGCTCTCGTCCTTGTGTTTCTTGATATCGATACCGTCAGGGTTATTCGAGCCAACTTCATGCAGCGCCACGATATGGACGAAGATGAGGCCAATCAGTGCCAGCGGCAACACGATGACGTGCAGTGCGAAGAAGCGATTCAGCGTGATATCGGAAATCGAGTAGTCACCGCGGATAATCTCGACGAGCGCGTCACCAACCACGGGTATCGCACCAAATAGCGAGATGATCACCTGCGCACCCCAGTAGGACATCTGACCCCACGGCAACAGGTATCCGGCGAAGCCTTCAGCCATCAGCACGAAGAAAATCATCATGCCGATCAGCCAGATCAGTTCGCGCGGCTTCTTATAAGAGCCGTAGAGCATGGCGCGGAACATGTGCAGGTAGACGACGATGAAGAAGAATGAGGCGCCGGTCGAATGCATGTAACGAATGAGCCAGCCCCACTCGACGTCGCGCATGATGTACTCAACCGAGGCAAATGCTTCTGCTGCCGCCGGCTTGTAGTTCATCGTCAGGAAAATACCGGTAAGCAGCTGGATGACGAGAACGACCATCGCCAGCACACCGAATACGAACCACCAGTTGAAGTTCTTGGACGCGTAATACTCGGTGACGTGATACTTGAGCGTAGACGTCATCGGGAAGCGATCGTCGATCCATTTGATCAGGCCGCCCTGTGGCTTGCCTACTTCTGCTTCGATTCTGGACATTTATGCTGCTCCCGTGTCCTGACCGATGAGAATCAGGTCGTCCCTGACAAATCGGTGCGGCGGAACCCGCAGGTTAGTTGGCGCCGGGACACCCTTAAATACTCGTCCCGCGAGGTCGAACTTCGAACCGTGGCAGGGACAAAAGAAGCCCCCTCCCCACTCTTCGGCCGGCCGTACTTCGAAATCCTCGAGCGGCGCACAGCCCAGGTGCGTGCATGAACCTTCGACGATCAGGTACTCGGGTTTGACGGAACGCGTGTCGTTGGCGGCGTAGTCCGGCTGCTGCTCGACGACTTCGGAATTCGGGTCACGAAGCTCGTCCACAACAATCGGCAGGCTCGCCAGCATCTCTTTGGTACGACGCAATACAAACACGAGCCGGCCGCGCCAGAGTACGCGAACCATTTCGCCTGGCTGCATCGAACCCAGCGGCACCTCAACCGGAGCGCCGAGCGCCTGGGCGCGGGCACTGGGCTTCAGTGACGAGATAAACGGAATTGCGACCAGTCCGGCGCCTATGGCTCCGGTTGCTACGGTTGCAACGGTCAGAAAATGACGCCTATTGCGATCAAGGTCGTCTTCGGTCATCAGGCACTCCCATAAGCCGCTCTATGCGGCGGCCCCTAAATTCAGCGCTTTTTTGCTTTGTATCGAAATTGGTAGATTTGCAGCAAACCCGGTTTGCCGTCAGGATGACGGGTGCCCCGGACCTAGGTGCGGAACCACGGCGCATTATACACTTGGCTAATCGAAGTTGGCTAGGTGCTGAGAAAGGACATTTGAGAGTTTCCAGGACTTCGCTTGGCCAATTTAAAGTCAGCTTTTGTCTTTGTTTTGCAGTCGATTGTCGTCGGACTGGCAGTCGCATTTCTCGTCGTGCTCGTGCGTCCGGACCTGATGCCCGGCCTCGGCGCGGAAAATGTCGGACCCGCGAGCTACGCTGACGCCGTCAGCCTGAGCGCGCCGTCGGTCGCAAATATCTACACCAAGCGGCTCATCCAGGAAAACGGCACCGCCGCCTCACGACCCCGATTTCGGGTCGACACGGCCTTCGCGTCAGCTGTGATCATCGACGAGGACGGGTATCTGGTCACGAATTACCATGTCTTCCAGGATGAACCGACCGAGATTCGTGTGCAGTTCAGTGATGGCCGCATTGCGGAACCGATAATCGTCGGCCTGGACGCGGAGACCGATCTCGCTCTTCTGAAGGTCAACCTGCCGGATCTGCAGCCGATCAAACTCGCAAAATCCGACGAACTGCGGATTGGCGATGTGGTTTTGGCGATTGGTAACCCTTATGGGCTGTCGACCTCCGTGACCCAGGGTATCGTCAGCGCCACCGGTCGCAACCTCTACCAGCTGGTGACATTCGCAAACTTCATTCAGACCGACGCGGCGATTAATGCCGGTAATTCCGGTGGCGCCCTCATCAACAGCCTCGGCGAACTCGTCGGGATCAACGCGGCGGTGCTGGCGCAGGACACCGGGACGGAAGGCATCGGCTTCGCAATTCCGGTCGATCTCGTGCGCGGCGTCGTCGAACAGATCAAGCTCAACGGTCGCGTAATTCGGGGCTATATGGGCTTGTTACCCGACGACCTGACCGACGCCGAACGACTCGCGCTGGGTATCGAGAACCAGACCGGGATCATGCTCATGGAGGTCTATGAGGACGGACCGGCAGCGGCCGCCGATCTGCGCGCGGGCGACATCATCCTCGAAATTAATGGCGAGCCCGTCTACTCCCAACGCCAGGCGCTACTAATTTCCGCCAGCACGGCGCCAGGCGATACGGTCGAAGTACTCGGCATCCGCGACGATATCAGGTTCCGCACAACGATCACGGCTGGAGAGCGTCCGCAGGGGCTAGACGACGCGCGTGATTGAGGCGCCGAGCTGCCGCAGCTTCTCTTCAATGCGTTCGTAACCGCGATCGACATGGTAGATCCTGTCGACAATGGTCTCGCCCGCCGCCGCCAGACCGGCCAGCACCAGCCCCGCTGAAGCACGCAGGTCCGTCGCCATCACAGGCGCTGCCGTGAGCGTCTCGACGCCCGTGCAGATCGCCGTATGTCCTTCGAGCTGAATGTCCGCACCCATACGCTGCATCTCGAGCACGTGTTGGAAGCGATTCTCGAAAATGGTCTCTGTAATCGTGCCCACACCTTCCGCCACGGCATTCATGGCGCAGAATTGCGCCTGCATGTCCGTCGGAAAAGCAGGATACGGGGCCGTCCGAACGTCGATCGCCCGCGGACGCTTGCCCTGCATATCAATCTCGATCCAGTCGTCGCCGGTCTCAATTTTTGCACCGGCCTCGGCCAGCTTGATCAGGACCGCCTCGAGTGTTTCCGGGGCTGTGTTAACTGCGCGAATGTGCCCACCCGTCATGGCCGCCGCAACGAGGTAGGTGCCTGTCTCGATTCGATCCGGCAGGACCGGGTACGTCGTGCCGCCGAGTCGATCGACGCCCTGCACGACGATCGTGCTGCTTCCCGCGCCTTCGATTTTTGCACCCATGCCGATCAGAAAATTGGCGAGATCCGTCACTTCGGGTTCCCGTGCCGCATTCTCGAGCACGGTTTCGCCATCGGCGAGCACCGCGGCCATAAGCAGGTTCTCGGTACCGGTGACGGTCACCGTATCGAATACGATATGCGCGCCCTTGAGACGGTCGGCGCGTGCCTTGATGAAGCCTTTTTCAACGACGACATGCGCGCCCATAGCCTGCAGTCCGGCGACGTGGAGGTTTACGGGGCGGGCACCAATCGCGCAACCGCCTGGCAGCGACACGTCGGCCTCCCCGAATCTCGCGACCAGCGGCCCAAGCACAAGTATGGATGCGCGCATCGTCTTGACGAGTTCATACGGTGCCTGCGGGCTATCGACATTACTTGCGTCAATCTCAACCCCGGCCCTGTCGTCCACCGTGACCTGCACGCCCATCATCTGCAGGAGGGATAGCATGGTCGTCACATCCTTGAGGTGCGGCACATTGCTGATCGTGACGGCTTCCGTGGCCAGCAGAGTGCCGGCAAGGATTGGCAGCGCCGCGTTCTTGGCGCCGGAAATCGTTACCGTGCCAGACAACCGGGTTCCGCCCGTAATCGACAGTTTGTCCATGGCTCAGGAACCCCCACCCGCAGCCCGCCATTCATCGGGAGTCAGAGCCTTGATGGACAGTGCATGAATCTCATTACCCACAAGCGAACCCAGGCATTTGTAGACCAGCTGGTGCCGCGCCAACGGGCGCTTGCCTGCGAACTCCTCGGCCACGACGAGTGCCTCGAAGTGCGTGTTATCGCCGCTCATGACCTTGACGAGGGCATCCTCGAATCCGGTCTCTATCATCTGTTCAATTTCAGCAGGTTCCATGCCAGGCAGGTCCAGGTAGCTCCAACGGCGCGCAGTGTAACCGTTATTTGATCTACGGCCCAACCATGAACGCCGATTTGTGTATCATATCCGGCCGTTCGGCCAACTAACATTTATGCTCGCCAACATCACTCTTGTAGTCGCAGGCCTGATACTTCTTATATGGGGTGCGGATCGCTTCGTCCACGGAGCAGCAGCATCGGCCCGCAATCTTGGGGTGGCACCGCTGCTCATTGGCCTTACGGTGGTCGCCCTGGCGACCTCTGCCCCGGAAATCCTCGTCTCGGTGGTCGCGGCGCTCGACGACCAGCCCGGGCTCGCGTACGGCAATGCCATTGGCTCGAATATCGTCAATATCGGCCTCGTGTTGGGCCTGACCGCGATAATCCGGCCGATCAAGCTCGAGTCGGCCACCCTGCGGCGCGAGATGCCTGCCCTGTTAGCCGTGTCGCTATTGACCGTATCGCTGTTTCTCGATACCTACCTCAGCCAGATCGATGGCGTGGTCATGCTGACCGGCCTGGTCATTGTGATGGTCTGGCTGACGCGACTGGGCCTGCGGTCGGCAGCCAACGACCCGATCAAGATCGACTACGAGGCGGAAATCCCGAGTGACGTCAGCATGCCAATGGCCGTGATCTGGCTCACTATTGGACTCGCCATTCTCCTGGTCGGCGCCAAGATGCTCGAACATGGCGCCGTCGGTCTCGCCGAAATGCTTGGCGTTTCCGAGGTGGTTATTGGTGTCACTATTGTGGCTTTCGGCACCAGCCTGCCCGAGCTCGCTGTGTCGCTGGCCAGTGCGCTCAAGGGTGAATACGGCCTCGCCATCGGTAACATCGTTGGCTCGAATATCTTCAACCTGCTCGCCGTCATCGGCGTTGCCGCCACCATTGCACCGTCCGCTCTGGCACCTTCGGTTCTGAGCCTGCACATTTTCGTCATGGTTGCGTTCACGCTGGTGTTGTTCGCGATGACCTACGACTACGATGGCAAAGCCGAACTTTCGCGGCTTGAGGGCGCGGCTCTATTGATCGCCTACCTGGCCTACGATGGCTACGTGATCGCGCAGAACATTTAGAACCGGCCTCGGTTAGAATAAGACGATTCCACATCGGTTGAGGGTCTGAGTTGCCTGACACGCTGACAAAGGACGAGCTGCTCGCGCTGGCGGCCAACGTTCTCGATATTGAAGCGCGCGCCGTGGACGCCCTCAAAGCCCGCCTCAACGATGAGTTCGTTGCCGCCTGCGAGCTCTGCATGGCAACCCCTGGGCGCGTGGTCGTCACTGGAATGGGGAAGTCCGGGCATGTGAGTAACAAGATCGCAGCAACGCTCGCATCGACCGGCACACCCGCGTTTTTCATGCACCCGGCCGAAGCCAGCCATGGCGATCTCGGCATGATCACGAGTCAGGACCTGCTCCTGGCCATTTCCTACTCCGGCGAGACAGCAGAGGTCGTGACGATTCTTCCCGTGGTGAAACGCATGGGTGCAAAACTGCTATCGATGACGGGTAACCCGAATTCCACCATGGCTCAGGCCGCTGATGTGCATCTCGACATCAGCGTCGAGGAAGAGGCGTGTCCGCTCAAGCTCGCGCCGACCGCCAGCACCACGGCGACACTGGCTATGGGCGACGCGCTGGCCGTTGCACTGCTCGAGAAACGCGGGTTTACAGCCGAGGACTTTGCACGCTCCCACCCCAGTGGCAGCCTGGGCAAGCGTCTGTTGCTGCGCGTTTCTGACGTCATGCGGACAGGCGATCGCGTTCCAGCGGTGGATGCCGGCGTGACGCTGCGCGACGCCCTGCTCGAGATGACCGACAAGGGGCTTGGCATGACGGCCATCGTTGACGACCAGAACTCTATTCTGGGCGTCTACACGGACGGTGACCTGCGCCGCACTCTCGACGCCGGATCCGATATTCTCACCACCACGATCCGCGACGTCATGCATGCCAACTGCAAGACGACATCGGCCGATGTTCTCGCGGCTGAAGCATTGCACCTGCTGGAAGAATACAAGATCACGTCACTGCTGGTGGCTGACGACGACGGCAAGCTCGTCGGCGCGCTGAATATTCACGACCTGTTCCGCGAGGGGCTGATGTGAGTAGCGGTCTCAGCAACCTGCACAAGATTCGGCTTATCGCGTTCGATATCGATGGCGTATTTACCGATGGTCGCTTCTACCTGTCCGACGACGGCGTCGAGACCAAGGCTTTTCACACACAGGATGGCTACGGCGTGCGCCGTCTGCTCGACGCCGGCATGGCCGTCGGCGTCATCAGTGGACGTCATTCACTGGCCGTTGAGAAGCGCATGGCCGAACTGGGTGTCCAGCACGTGATCCTTGGCTGCAAGGACAAGGTCGCCGCCATGGACGAACTGGCCGCTGCGTTGAGTATTCCCATCACCGCTTGCGCCTATGTCGGCGACGACCTTCCCGACCTGCCGTTGCTGGAACATGTCGGCTTCTCGGTCGCCGTCGCGAATGCGGTGCCGGCGTTGCAGGAGTACTGCGACTATGTCACGACAAAACCGGGAGGCTTCGGCGCGGTCCGCGAGATCTGTGACTTGCTGGTCACGGCAGCAGACCGCGACAGCTGATGAGCCCGCGCACGATCACGTTGCTTGTCGTCCTGATCGCCGCTGCGCTCGCCAGCTGGTACCTGGCACGCAGCAACCGCCCCGCCGAGGTCGATGAACGACCTTTTGACACGGCCCATCGCGGCTACTACCTGAAATCGGCCCGCTTCCTGGGTACCGGAGAAGACGGCAGCCTGTTGTATGAAATCGAAGCGGCGAATGCGGTGCAGGAGGCGAAGGACAGGATAGAGTTCACTGAAGTGCGAATTCGTTATTCTCCGCAATCCGATGTGCCATGGGTGGTGCATGCAGATGAGGCGACGTTGCGCGAGGGCAGTCCGCGCATCGCGCTCCGCGGACATGTGCGCGCGCTGGGCAACAGCGGCGACGACGAGAATGAGACCGAGATCCGCACCCAGTACCTGGAGCTTGATCCCGAGCGCTTCGTCGCAGAGACCGACGAACGCGTGCAAATCCGCATAGGCGCGCGCAGCCTTACCGCGACGGGCATGCTAGCATCACTAAACGAGAACAAGGTCGAACTGAAATCCAACGTCCGAGGCAAAATTGCTCCCTAGGATGAATACCCAAAGAAGCAAAACTCCCTTCTGGTTATGCGCTGTTGCGCTGCTTGCAACGCCGTTGCTGGCGGCTGCACAGGTCAACGACCTCGACATGCGCCTGCCAATGGATATCAATGCCGACAACACCTCGATTGACGGCAAGAACTCGATGATCATCTTCAGCGGTCTGACCCTCACGCAGGGAAACGTGAGCATTCAGGCTGACGAGGGCCGTGCGACCCGCATGGAGCTCGAAGATGCGTCATGGAACTTCACCGGCAACGTCATCATCAAGATCGGTGCCGGTCATATCGAATGTGACACTGCTGAGCTCCTGTTCGATGATTTTCGCCTCAGGCAGGCCATCGTGACCGGGACACCGGCGTTGTATGACTTGCAGCGACCCGGTACCGAAGAGGTTACCCATGCCGAAGCCGGCCGACTTGATTATGACGTCGACGCTGGTGTGATCGAATTCTCCGAACAGGCGACCATCACTGAAGGCGGCAACCAGATCTCATCCCACATGCTCGTGTACAACATCATCGAACAACGTATTAACGCCGATTCGACTGGCGCAGACGATGATCGCGTCCGGATTACTTACACGCCGGCCAATGGCATCGAATTACCAGATGCTGATAACGACACGATGGAACCTGAAGACGAGAATCAATGAGTATTCTCAGCGTTCAGGACATCTCCAAGAGCTACAAGCTCCGCAAGGTCGTCAAGGGACTCTCCCTTGAGATCAAGAGCGGCGAGGTGGTCGGCCTGCTCGGCCCCAACGGGGCCGGTAAAACCACGGCGTTCTATATGATCGTCGGCCTTATTGCAGCGGACGGCGGCAAGATTTTCCTGGATGGCAAGGATCTCACCGCATTGCCCATGCATCGCCGCGCCAAACTCGGCGTGGGCTACCTGCCCCAGGAAGCGTCGATTTTTCGCAAACTGACCGTCGAACAGAACATCCTTGCGATTCTTGAGAACAGGGACGATCTGGATCGTGCCGGTCGCGAGAAGGAACTCGAAAATCTGCTTGACGAGTTGCACGTCGGTCATGTGCGCACGAGTCTCGGAATCAGCCTCTCGGGTGGCGAGCGCCGGCGCGTGGAAATTGCCCGGGCGCTGGCGGCCGATCCGCTGTTCGTCCTGCTCGACGAACCGTTCGCGGGCGTCGATCCGATTTCAGTTCTTGATATCCAGCGCATCATCCGGCACCTGTGTGAACGCGGTATCGGGGTGCTCATAACCGATCACAACGTTCGGGAGACCCTGGGAATTTGCGGGCACGCTTATATCCTCAGCGACGGTAGTCTGATTGCGTCGGGATCGCCCGAATCCATTCTGGAAAATCAGCACGTTCGAGAAGTGTATCTCGGACAGGAGTTCAAGCTCTGAGGCAAACTGTAGACAAACAGGCCTTGTACGCCTGCGTTTCGCCCATAGAGTACGTGTAAGCATGCTTAAACCTTCGCTGCAGCTAAAACTCGGTCAGACACTGACCATGACGCCGCAATTACAGCAAGCCATTCGCTTGCTGCAGCTTCCCGTACTTGATCTCAACGCCCAGATCCAGGAAGCCCTGGAAGAAAACATCATGCTTGAGATGGAGGATCTTCCGGACGTCCCGAGTACGAGCGCGGACACGACGGCGGAAGTCGAAACCATCAAGGCTGACGAGCACTGGGAGGCGCGCTCGAACGAGCGCATCCAGGACGGCGGCTGGAACGGTGAAGGCCGGCCCATCACCGAGTTCGCCGACGAATCCGGCCAATCGCTGCGCGACCACCTTTTGTGGCAGCTCGAGATGGAGCATTTCACGCCGCGGGAAGTTGTGATCGGCGAGGCAATTGTCGATTCGATCAACGACGACGGCTACCTGGAAGCCGATATCGAGGAAATCCTCGCGAGCCTCGACGAGGAACCGCCCGCTTCCGAGCGCGAAGTGGAGAAAACCCTCGTCAAGATTCAGCGCCTCGACCCGATTGGTGTGGGCGCACGCAACCTGTCTGAGTGTATCGTCCTGCAGCTCAGCCAGCTTGACTGGGGAACACCTGGCCTGCAGCTTGCAATCGAGATCGCGGGCGAGCACCTCGACCTCGTGGCGACACGCGATTACGGCGAACTGCGACGCAGCCTCCGTACCAGCGAAGATGACCTGCATGACGCGCTCGCACTTATTCGTGGCTGCAATCCGCGACCGGGTAATGCGGTTAGCCCGGCAGCGGCGGAATACGTTATTCCGGATGTCTTCGTGCGGAAGATCGACAACCACTGGCAGGTCGAAATCAGCCCAACCGGCGTACCTCGCCTGTCCGTCAATCAACAATACGCGAGGCTCCTACGCGGCAGCGGGGAGCACGCTGTGCTCAAGTCGCAGCTGCAGGAGGCCCGCTGGCTGATCCGCAGCCTCGAAATTCGTAATGAGACACTCCTCAAGGTCGCGACCAGCATCGTCACGCGCCAGACCGATTTTCTCGAGCATGGCGACGAGGCCATGAAGCCTATGGTGCTGCGCGACATCGCGGACGAGATCGGCATGCACGAGTCAACGATTTCACGTGTAACCACCAACAAGTACATGCATACGCCCCGTGGCGTCTTCGAATTCAAGTATTTCTTCTCGTCGCACCTGTCATCCGCCAGTGGCGAAGACCAGTCCTCGACCTCGGTTCGCGCGAAAATTCGCAAACTGGTCAGTGGCGAGAACCCGGCCAAACCGCTCAGTGACAGCAAGATCACGAACTTACTGAAAGATGAGGGTATTTCGGTTGCGAGAAGGACGGTCGCGAAGTACCGTGAAGCCATGAACATTCCGTCGTCAAGCGAGCGCAGGGTTCGCGAGGCGCGGTGAAACCGTAGGTAAGAAACACTACATGAAGGAGGACCCACGGACTGTTATCCTGAACCCGCAGACAAATCAAGAACATGGGAGACCATTATGCAATTGAATGTTTCAGGCCATCATGTCGAGGTAACTGAATCAATGAGAGAGTATGTCGGTACAAAGGTAGATAAGATTGGCCGACATTTTGACATCGTGTCTGACGTCCAATGTATCCTGACCGTCGAGAAGCTCCGGCATAAAGCCGAAGCCACCGCCAGCGTCAACGGCGGCACTATCTACTGCGATCATGTCGAAGAGGATATGTATGCCGCGATCGACGGACTGGTTGACAAGCTCGAACGGCGAGTCCGCAAGTACAAAGAAAGACTTGTCGATCACCACGCAAGAGACAAACATAAAGAACGATACGCCTGATCAGGCAATCCCGGCGCGGTCCTGACGGGCCGCGCCGGTCGATCCCAGGTAATTTTCAAATCCTATGGCCCTTCAAGAAATCATCAAACCCGATGGCGTGCTGTGCAACGCAACCGCACGCAGCAAGAAGCATTGTCTCGAAATATTGAGCGAGCTGCTGGTCCGCAATATTCCAGATATTCCCAGCGACGATATTTTCGAATGCCTGATCGGTCGCGAGCGGCTGGGCTGTACGGGCCTCGACAAGGGCGCTGCGTTTCCACACTGTCGGATAAAAGGCATTGACGAGAGCATCGCCGTTCTCATCAAGTTGTCGGAGCCCATCGATTTCGAATCTCCCGACGGGGAGCCTGTCGACATCGTCGTCGGCATGATCGTGCCGGAAGAGGTTAACGACCAGCATCGCGAAGATGTGAAACTGATCGCGCATTTGCTGGCCGACGAGGGACTGCGCACAAGGCTGCGCGAGATGAACAGCAGCAGCGACCTCTACAACACCCTCATCAACAGCGCAGAAATGACGTGTCAGGCGAATTGCGCCTGATTATTGTCAGCGGGCTGTCCGGATCGGGCAAGTCCGTTGCCCTCCATGTCCTCGAGGACCTCGGTTACTACTGCATCGACAATCTGCCGGCGGGACTCCTGCTCGCGGCCGTGGACGAGGTACGGCGTTACGGCGGCGATTCACCGCAGCACCTGGCAGTGGGACTCGATGCCAGAAACCGCGCGGAAAACCTCGGTGCACTGCCGGAGCTGCTGCGCGAGTTGCATGAGCAGAATGTCAGCACAGACATCATATTCCTGCATGCCACCGACGAGATCCTGTTAAAGCGCTACGGTGAATCGCGACGCCGTCATCCCCTCGCCGATAAGGGCACACAATTGCGTGCAGCCATCGCGGCTGAGCGTGCGGTGCTGTCCAATATCCAGCTGTCGGCAGACCTCATCATCGATACGTCGCAGTCCAGCATTTACGAGCTGGCCGACATCATCCGGTCGCGCATCGATCGGCGCCAGTCGGATTCATTGTCGATACTCATCGAGAGCTTCGGCTTCAAGTACGGCATCCCTGCAGACGCGGACTTCGTATTCGACGTGCGCAGCCTGCCGAACCCATACTGGACCATAAAGCTGCGCGGCCATACGGGTCTCGATGACGAGGTGCAGCAGTTCCTCGACGAGCAGGAGACGTTCGCCGAGATGTTCGAGGATATTCTCCGGTTTCTCCGCCGCTGGGTGCCGCATTACGAGAGCGCCAAGCGCGGTTACCTTACCGTTGCTATCGGCTGCACGGGAGGCCAGCACCGCTCGGTCTACATGACCGAAAAGCTTGCGGCTGCGCTGCGAGAACATCATGAGCCGATCCTGACGCGCCACAACAGTCTCCCCGAGCATCGTCTCCGCCCGGAGTAAACTGCTAAACTCCGCGTCCATGGAAGCGAGAGAACACACCAAAGCCAACGTCGAACTTCTCAGGGAGAAGCTCGACAGTGGTCGCATGCGATCTGCGCGCATCATGGTGAACAGCCTGCACCCGTCCGAGGTCGCACGTCTGCTCGAATCGCTCCCACTCAAGGATCGCGCTGT
>Ga0224504_10000494_pt1 | contig 17600 bp, 15 predicted proteins | sample SF_Oct11_sed_USG_3_FD_170160 | JGI IMG/M metagenome (GOLD analysis project Ga0224504, IMG submission 170160) | Sediment microbial communities from San Francisco Bay, California, United States - SF_Oct11_sed_USGS_24 | ecosystem: Environmental > Aquatic > Marine > Sediment | place: USA... | reverse complement strand
AAAGGCTGGCGATGATGTCGCGAGCCTGCGGATGAGGTAGGGGCTGTGATCCGGCTTCAGTTAGCATGCTGCCGAGAGACTGGCCCTCAAGCAGTTCCATGATCATGAAAAACCGGTCTTCATCCCAGTCGGCGCCCAATACACTTACTATATTCTGGTGCACCATTTTACGGCTGTTGTCAGCTTCGTATTGAAGGGTTGCGAGCGCGTTTGAGTGCTTGGAAAAAGATTGTGAAATGACTTTGATCGCTACCCGGGGATCTTCGATGCCAGATGCTTGAGACTCGCGATCAATCGCTTCATATATATCGCCCATGCTTCCGTTGCCAATTAATGACACCAGCTCATAACGGTCTGCGAGTATGGATCCGGGGCCCAGCGTCAGCGATTTTTCAGCTTTGTTTTCAGTCTCGGTTGCAGTGTTGTCTGAGGATGGCCCGTCCGAATCATCTGGTGGCGGAAGATCGGTATAAATAATTTCTATCGAGGGTGACGACGGTAATTTCGGTTCCGGTGTTTCAAGCTCATCTTCAAGATCGGGGTTGGTGTTGTCGAAGACAGCATTAGCGCAGGCCTTCTCTTGCTCAATTTCTGAGCGTGTGTCTTCGGACCATTCTGTGGGGTCTTCTTCTGAAGCGGCCAGATCAATATCATTAATTAAGGCTTCATAAGTTCGCGCCTTTATGATGTCTTCCTGAAAAGCCTTATGAATGAGACTTGTCGCGGCACCAATTGATGTCAGCTCCAATTCCAGAACACGGCCAAGCGCGGCACGGACGGCATCCAGCTCAAAAAGTCCGACACAATAACCGTCAAATGCCTCGCTGAAAGCATTGAACAGTTCATTCGGTTCATGGTTGTCTGGTTCGGTCGCCATGCATTAGTCTGCGTTTTAAGCAGTTCACTCTCAGTATCTGAAAAACTAATCGATCCAAGTCTAGCAGGGCTGTTTGTGTGAAATGAATGATCGGGTCACGTTTTGTACCCTGTAGCCGGACCACCACATTATTATGTCATATAGTATGAATCTTACCGCGCATTTATTGATCAACAGGTGACCTTAAGTTGGACTTTCCTGAGCACGCTTTCTGGGATTTTTCTCTGGCCTTTTATCGCAAGCCGGGAGTGGCGGATGCCTGCCTATATCTTCAAGACCAATATGGTTTGAACGTGAATATTCTCTTGCTGTGTATCTGGTCGGGAAAAACCACTGACGGGCCTTTGACGACCATGCAACTGGAGGCCTGCACACAGCGCATTCGCGACTGGGAAGAGAAAGTCATCCAGCCATTAAGGGCTATTCGCCGGGCTGTCCGGCATGAGACGCTGGGTGTGCCCGAGTTCATAGCTGAAGCTTTTCATCTGCATGTCGAATCCTCTGAGCTTGAAGCGGAACATGTTGAGCAATTAATGCTCGCGGATCTCGTGGCTGGTGCGGGCGTGATAGATAACCCTGAACCCGCGCCAGTGGTTTTAGCTAATCTGCAGGCTTATATTGCGATTGCGGGTGTGCACCAGGAACCACAGTTTAAAGATTGTCTCGACACCCTTATAAGAGCGGCTTGCCCCGGCACTGAATTTGTTTTCACTTAACGAGGTTTTATCGCACAAATGCCGGCATTCTCGCGGCCGTCCATTCGGGCCTTGCCTCTGAAATCAGTTCTTTCAATAAAGCCGGCCTGTTCAATGCTGAAATCGGCTTCTGTGCATATTCGGGTTAATAGTTCCGGATCAAGCAGATTCATGAACGGACTGCCGTCGACAGCTCTGGCTTCGGGTTCAACCGGCAGATAATTTTCAAGCCCGATCATCAGGCCCGGCCAGCGATCACCGCGTTCGCGTCTGGCTTCGAAAATTGGGATCAGGCGACGCCAGATTCCGTAAGGTGTGTCAGCAACCAGATAGAGACGGCCTCCGGGCTTTAACCATCGGTGCATTTTTCTTACCGAGGCATCGATTGCCGAGCCATCGAGAAAGTGCAGTACGCGCGAGCAGAGGATGGCATCGTAGCGGTCATCAGGCAGGTTGAGCCCGGGTAATTCATCGGTTATGCAGAGCAGGTTTTCTCGCAAGGCTTCAGGGGTGTTTTCCAAAAGGATTTTCAGGTGGCCCGCTTCGGGATCACAGGCAGTAACCTGCCCTCCCGCTTCCAGCGCAGCGATGCTGGCGATACCATAGGCGCAGCCCATATCCAGATATAGGCCGCCCTCCAGTCTGGCCTGTTCAATGAATGCTTCAGCATACGGGTCAAGCTTGCGGTACATGAATCCGGTCCCGTTAAGGGTTGGTTCCATGCCCAGGTAGTCCCATACCCGGTTTGTGATTGCTGTTTTTGTCATGTCTTGGTTGAACGCATCATTCATTTCCGTGCCACAAGCGCCCGATACGGCTGCCTGTATTGGCCAGTGTCCGTGATCTGATGACCGTCTGACTGACACATGGTCGACCGGGCCCGTAAGGGACTGTTTCTGTGACGCGGGAAACTTATACTCTGATCAATGTCAGAGTATACCGGTGGATCCCGGTGTCGCGACAAAAACTAATAACAGATTATGGGGGATTTCACGGATGGCAGAACAGGACGGCGCAGGTCCGGAATTTATCGCATGTGCACTGCAGGTTTCATGTAATTCGGTCAATTTGCTTTCAGATGTTGGGGAAGCGAGGCAACGAATAGCCGGTACGATTAAGACGATCGAGGGCTACGCATCAACTGCCGCAGGTTTCTTGCAGTGGTTCTATGGCGCACCCTGTCGTCTGGTCGCATTGCCCGAATACGCGGTCACGGGTTTTCCGATGAAAGAGTCGCCGGCAGAATGGCGGGAAAAAGCTTGTCTGGCCTATGATGGCCCTGAATACGAAGCACTCGGCAAGATTGCGCAGGACAATAATATTTATCTGGCTGGCAATGTTTATGAGGTCGACCCGAATTTTCCTGAGCTCTACTTTCAGGTGTGCTTCATCATTGGCCCTTCTGGTGACGTAATTCTGCGTTACCGTCGTCTGACTTCAAGTTTTGAGCCAACACCCCATGATGTATGGGATAAGTATCTGGATATCTATGGACTGGAAGGTGTTTTCCCGGTAGCCAAAACAGAGATTGGCAATCTGGCGATGATCGCATCCGAGGAAATTCTGTATCCCGAATTTGCGCGTGCCCATGTTATGCGCGGTGCCGAGGTAATTATTCATCCGACCAGTGAGCCGGGCAGCCCGCAGCTGACTATTAAGGAAATCTGCCGCCGTGCTCGTGCCGTGGAAAATATGGCGTATGTGGTTTCACCGAATTCGGCGAGCATCGAAAATATGCCGATACCCGCTTATACCTGCAGTGCGATGTCAAAAATTGTCGACCAGCACGGGCAGGTAATGGCTGAGGCCGGTCAGGGTGGCGAAAGCATGTCGGCCAATGCGGTACTGGACATCGGTGCACTGCGTCGCGAGCGTCGTCGCGTTGGCATGGCCAACGTACTGTCGCGCCAGGCCTATGGATTGTTTGCCGAGAGTTACGCTCAGGCAGATTTTCATCGCTCCAATTTCCTGGTCGAAGATGATGAAGTCGTTGAGCCGCCCAATCGGGATGTCTTCCGGCGACGGCAGGAACAGAATGTTGAGCGGTTGATCAAGGCTGGCTTGCTTTGATGTGTTTTGTGGTTAACGGTGGTGACCTAACTAATCCGAATAGTTAGTCTGACCGCCGTGACCTTTTTTGCTAGGCTAGTTGATCTGAGAACACAAACCCCGGCATTTACCGGGTAAGCAGACACGGAGATACCAGATGAGTCAGTTGACGGCCGACCGGCGTCAATTTCTTTCAGGTAGCGGTGCACTGGCCGCTACACTGTCACTGAAGTTCGGCATTCCGTCCGCTGCTGCGCAGGGATTGTCTGGTCAGGCTTATGGTCAGTGGGAAGACCTGATGCGACAGAAATGGACCTGGGACAGGGTGGTTCATGGCAGTCGCGGGATCAACTGCACAGGTCACTGCGCATTCAATATTTACGTCAAGGACGGCATTGTCTGGCGTGAAGAACAGCAAGGCGAATATGGTCGTTCGGGCGATGACACACCGGATTATGGCCCTCGTGGTTGCCAGAAGGGCAATCGAGCTTCCAAATACATGTATGGCAACCAGCGTGTGCTGTATCCGATGAAGCGATTGGGTGAGCGCGCTGAAGGTAAGTGGGAACGTATTAGCTGGGATCAGGCGACCACCGAAATCGCTGACAAGTTTATCGATTACGCGGTCGAGTATGGCTCGGAATCCATCACGATGGCGATGGGTACGGCGGTGACACTCAAGCGTGCCTCGCTGGGCGCGTTGTTTAGATTTGCCAATCAGACTGGCATCGTTGTACCTGAAACGTTTGCGGGTGTTGGCGATCTGCCTGTAGGCGCTTATCAGACGCTGGGTTATGAATTACCTGGCGACAATATGGCCGCCGTTTTCAAATCAAAAGTTTGTTTGATCTGGTGCTGTAATCCGGCTGTTACCCGCATACCGGATGCGCATTTTTTCTGGGAAGCGCGCTACAACGGGACTGAAGTCGTAACCATTACACCGGACTTCAATGCCAGTGCCATGCATTCATCCAAGTGGCTTGGGCCTAAGCCCGGCACCGATTCTGCGCTGGCGCTGTCGATGGTTCAGGTCATGATCGACGAGGGTGAGCTCGAGTGGGATTACATCCGCGAGCAAACCGATTTACCTTTTCTCGTGCGAACGGACAATCGCAAGTTCCTGCGACAAACTGATATGGACGGTCAGCCCGGTGGAGACCTGTCTTTCTATTTCTGGAATGAGGAAACGGCTGAGTTGGCGCTCGTGCCGGGAACGGGTCGCGGTGCGCCACCCTGGATGGGGCCGCCGCCGGATAATGGTGACTCCATTGCGCTCGGTAATGTGAGGCCGGCGCTTGAAGGTACGTGGACTGTTGAGACGGCAGATGGCCCGGTAGAAGTAACCACTGTCTTTGAGCTCGTGAAGCAGCAGGTTCAGGGTTACACGCCTGATCGTGCTCAGGAGATTACGGGTGTGCCTGCGGAAGCAATTCGTGACGTTGCCCGGACATTCGCCCGCGCCAAGCCCGGCATGATTTTCGCCGGGTATCGCGCTAATAAATGGGTGCATGGTGATCATCTGCTGCGCTCATGGTTGTTAATGTGTGCGCTGACAGGCAACACAGGTCGTGCTGGTGGCGGTGTTCAGACAACGCAGCTACCGAGTGGCGATGGTCTGATGAAGTACGCGTTTAACGGCATGGGTCCGCGATTAAAAGTGGCTGCGATTGCTTTGTGGGATTACGTGCATAGTGATGGTGAAGACATGACTCGCCGCATCTATGGTGATGAGCTGGCAGATCACTATGACAATCATCATCAGCAAGCTTTAAAGAATCGCTGGATTCCTGATTATTCACAGATACCCTGGAAAATGGGCCTGATGGCAGGTCATAACCCCGCGAACTGGCGAGCAACGGGTAAAAATGGTTACCGGACGGCAGCGTTCGAGAAGCTCGAAACTATTGTGGCGATGACGCCGCATATGAGCATCACCGCGCTGTATGCGGACTATGTCTTGCCTGTAGCGGATCACTACGAACGCGAAGACTACACGATGGAAGGCCGCACGCCTTATGTACATGCCATCGCGAAAGCGGTGCCGCCGCTCGGAGAGTCTGTTGATGATCTGACCGTATTTGAACGGCTGGCAAAAGCGATTGCGAGACGTGCCAGTGAGCGGGGGATCGCGCCTATCAAGGGCAATGCTTTCGGTCAGCCCGTCGAGTGGGATTACAAAACATTGTACGACACCTATACGACGCTTGTGCTCGACGATGGTAGTACGAAAGTCGTGACACAGACGCGCGATGTCGTCGATTACATGGTATCCGGTTCAGCAGGTATCTCGAATGTTAAGAATTATGAGAACTTGCTGAAGAAGGGCTTTATTCGCTCTGATGATTCTGATGATGTGCAATTTGGCAAGAAATCGAATTACAGTTACTACATTCTCGATAAGGTTATTGATAAAAAACCTTACGACACAGTGACCGGTCGTCAGCAGTACTATATTGATCAGGACTGGTTCTTGCAGGAAGGAGAAGCCTTGCCTCAATACCATCAGCCGCATGCAATTGAGGGTTACGGTCTAAGGCTGACTATGGGGCATGCGCGCCATGGTGTGCACAGCATGTTTCGTGATGACACCCTGATGATGGCCTTGCAACGGGGTGAGCCGGATGTATATATCAATAATGAAGATGCCAATACACGCGGTGTTGCTGATGGTGACATGATCCGTGTATTCAACTCATTTGGCTCTTTTGAGGCCATGGCCCACGTTAGCTCGGGGTGTCAGCCTGGCACGTTATTCATGTATCACGGCTGGGATCCTGTCATGTTCAAGGGTCGCGAGAATTTTAGCTCGGTCATTCCGACAGCCGGCTTACTGAAGCCCACGTCTTTGGTCGGTGGGTATGGCCAAATCCATTACGCGGCGCCCGATAAAGTGCCGAACCAGACCTACCACGACTGTACGGTAGAATTCGAAAAAGCAGCAAACGCTTAACACGCCAGAAAAAGAAAGGCACAGGAGTCATAGTTATGGGTAGACAGGTCGCGATGGTTATTGACCTGAACAAATGTATCGGTTGTCAGGCCTGTACTGCTGCATGTAAGTCGCTTTGGACCGATGAAGAAGGTCAGGAGAGCATGCTGTGGAACAATGTTGAAACCAAGCCAGGTCGAGGTTACCCGAAAGATTGGGAAGAAAAGGGTAAGCGTTCAGGTTGGAAAGACGGCCAGTTGCAGTTCGGGGGCTTACACCCGGATGGTGACTTTGGTGGTGAGCAGCCGCTGAACCACAAAGAAGTGTATTTCGAAGGCACCGCAAAGCGACTGGTTCAGGAAGAGCCCATGACTTATGGCGCGAACTGGGATGAAGATACCAGTTCTGGTGAATATCCGAATAACTATCATTTTTATTTGCCGCGTCTTTGCAATCACTGCACAAAGCCCGCTTGTCTTGAGGCCTGTCCTGTTCGCGCGATATATAAGCGCGAAGAAGATGGCATCGTGCTGGTTGATCAGGATAAATGCCAAGGCACGCGCCTTTGTAATCAGGCTTGTCCGTATGACAAGGTTTACTTCAACTACGTCACTAACAAGTCACAGAAATGTATTTTCTGTTTCCCCCGGGTTGAGCAGGGTATCGCACCGGCTTGCGCGCGACAGTGCCCAGGTCGATTGCGTTTCGTGGGCTTTCTCGAAGATGAGGATGGACCGATCTGGAAGCTTGTGAACGAGTGGAAGGTTGCACTGCCGTTGCATCCGGAGTTCGGGACTGAGCCCAATGTCTTCTATGTGCCGCCCATTTTGCCGCCGACCTTTGACGAAGAAGGACGCTTTTCTGATGAACCGCGCGTCCCCACTGAATATCTGCGTTATCTGTTTGGCCCCGAAGTGGACCAGGCACTGATCACGATCATGGAAGAAATGGAGCGCAAGAAAGATGGTAAAGCTTCAGAGCTTATGGATCTGCTGATTGCGCGTGACTGGAAATCTTTATTTAAGATTAAAGACGTTAAGGTTGCCGGTGACAATCTGGATCACAGGCCTTTATTAAGCTGATCCGGTCCGTCCGAAAATAAAAGCCCCGTTGTACACAGGTGCACCGGGGCTTTTTTGTGCCTGCTGAGCAAGAATTAATTACTCTGACCCCAAAAATTCGATTAATTCGACGACATTTCCGTCAGGGTCGCGGCCATAGACGACATAGCCGCTATCTTGTGCAAGAGGCTCGCTGTGAAAGTGCATGCCAGCTGACTTCATACGCTGGTACTCATCATGCAAATTTGTAACCAGCAAACAGACATGCGTGATGCCATGGTCGCAGACCGGGCGGATTTCTGTTTGTGGTTTTGGTGTAGGAGCGCTGAATTCAAAAATTTCGAGATACGTTTCGCCCAGTTTGAGCATGATGGCGCGTGCCGATGAATTCTTCAGCCCTGTCATTTCATCGGCGGGCGGAGAACCTTCAGGCCATGCAAACGACCACGCTTCTTCGCAGCCAACGACATCTTTATAGAACGTGACGCAGCGCTCGAGATCGGGTGTTGAAATCGCCGCATGGTGAAAGCCGATAATCATAACGGCCCAGTTTAATGGTCACACTCATGTTCTTCCATGGTTTGGACATTCAGGCCGCTCCATTCAAGTGGTTGGAAGGCCTCACGGATATTGGTTGATGTCATCGTCGAAAGTCGATTAATCGCAAGCTGAAGATCCGGAGAGGTGATGTTGCCCTTAACAGCCGTTTCAAGATGAGTCTGCGCAGCTTGCTGGTCACCATTCACTTTCAGGCCAGCCAGTTTAAGGACGAGCAGAATTTGCCAGATTTCATCCTCAGTCTCGTCTCGTTTTACTGCGTTAATGGCGTCCATGAGTCCATTGAGTAAATCCTGAGCGTCGTCGGTTTCTGTTGCCGACAAAATATAGGCGAGATCCATCGCAAGATCGGCAGCGATGGGCGATGAATTGGGAAACAATTGGCGGCCATTGCGCAGGATTGGACAGCTGACTCCATTACCGTATAACAGGCGCATACGGTGTGCGTATCCGGTAATCAGGCCTTCAGTATCGATAAAACCGAAACCTTCATGAAGTTTCTCAAGCTGTGCCTGGCGAACCTTTTCCGCCGGTTGTACTTCCTTCGAATCAAGCCACGTGAGCAATAATCCGCCAACGAGCATGAATTCATTAAATGCGATGGGTGAGCCATCGGCCGGTTTGTCGTTTGCATCGACGAGGAAGGGCAGCTGCCCGGTATGTCCTTCACACCAGAAACGTTCAGCCAGTGCCTGATGTTCTTTCAAATCGGCCCATTCGATCGAATATTGATCCACGCAGAAGTCCTTATTAATCAGTGATGTGTCTTTCATTCTATCGGCGTCAGCCGATGATTGAATAGGTAAATCCCGCTGTTTGGCTGCAGTGATCAGACAACTCCTTGAAGTGGCTTGATTTTCCTGCTGAATCGGTCACGATGAGGCCATGGAAGCAGAGACAGAAAGCCCGGAAAAAAGCCCGGAAAAAAGACGCAGTGGTTTTTCCGGCAAGCAGGTGGCGCTTATTGTACTTGCGGTTGTGTTGATTGCCGTTGTGGCGACATTCTGGACGCTTCGTACCTATGTTTACCCCTCTGCATTTGAACCGGTCACGCTGAATGCGCGTGAGGAGCAGGTGCTCGATGCAAAAATCAGTCAGTTAAGTGGCGGCGTATCCAACCAGTCTGAAGCGGGGGAATCTGATCAATCGTGGTTGCGTGAAGCGCCTTACGATGAAGCCGGCGCCAACCGTCGGGTTGAGTTTTCAGAAAAAGAAATCAACGCACTGATAGCCCGGGATCCGGAACTGGGTCGCAGGGTGGCCATTGATCTTTCTGATAATCTCGCGAGCGCGCGCATACTGATTGACGTGCCTCCTGATTTCCCGGTGATGCCGGGTCGCACGATCCGGGTCAGTGCCGGACTCGAACTTGCTTACGCTGCAGACAGACCTGTTGTGAAGCTGCAGGGTGTCAGCGTCATGGGTGTGCCGTTGCCCAATGCCTGGCTGGGCAATATGAAGAACATAGATCTGGTGAACCAGTTTGGTAATGAGTCCGGATTCTGGCAATCGTTTTCTGAAGGCATTGATTTTGTCCGCGTAGAAGATGGGCGGCTATCAGTGAAATTAAAAGAGTAATAATCAATTAGGTTGGATGTCTGGTCGGCGATTAATGTCGCGGCTATAGTTCAATCATTATGTAATGTTGGTTATAAAATGAAGGGTAATGTATAACCTTGAGCTAATATCGGTTATGCCCTTGTTACTATGGGTTTAACTGCGTGGCATAGGCTGCAATTATCTTTTGCATTGGCAGTGACAAGGCATGAATGAATGTTAGCCGAACAAAAAATAGACCCAAAGCTGGTGGCCTGTCCGGAATGTGACTTGCTGAATCATTTGCCGGATCTGTCTGTTGGTGAGTCCGCTAACTGCGTGCGTTGTGAGGCCGTGCTTGCCAAAAATGTCGAAAATGCCATAGACCGATCCATGGCGCTGACCTGGACGGCTGTGATTTTATTTGCGATTGCAAATCTGTTCCCGTTTTTGTCTTTTGGCAAGGGCTCCATTGTTACTCACACAAAATTGATCAGCGGGGTAATGGGCTTTTATCAGGAGGGTATGTATTTTCTTTCTGCAGTCGTGGGTTTTACTACCCTCGTTGTACCTATAACCTTGATAACGGGTTTGGTTTATTTGTTGCTGCCGTTACAGTCGGGTTTGCGCATGCCCGGTGCTGAGCATGTATTCAGATGGATGTTGCATATACGCCAATGGAACATGACTGAGATTTTCGTTATTGGGATCGTCGTGGCCGGTATTAAGCTCTACAAAATGGCGACCCTGGAGCCGGGCATATCCGCTGTGGCATTGCTATTGCTGATGTTTGTATTCACCCTTATTTCTGCGAGTCTGGATGCACGGATGATCTTTGAAAAACTGGCGGATGCCCGGGAGGTAAAACTTTAATGGCGCTGACTGCAAAGGAAGCCGGGTTAGTGGGTTGCACGGTATGCGGGTTATTGGCACCTGTTGCCAAATCTGAGGGTGAGCAGCATTGTGAGCGCTGCGGTGAAAAATTGCATACGCGCCACCCGGACAGCATTCAGCGCACCTGGGCTTTGCTGATCGCCGCTATTATTTTTTATATACCCGCCAACTTAATGCCTATTACGTTGACCACCGCGCTTGGCAATACTCAAGGCGATACGATCATGGAGGGTGTAATCTACTTTATGTACCACGGGGAATGGCCTATTGGGTTGGTGATATTCATTGCGAGTATTTTCGTACCAATCTGCAAGATTGCAGCCATGATTTATTTGCTGATATCCGTGCAGCGACAATCAGATCAACAGCGGCTTAACAGGGCGAAAATATATCGGATTGTGGAGCTGGTAGGGCGTTGGAGTATGATCGATATTTTTGTTGTTACGATCATGGTCGCTTTGGTACAGCTCGGGTTTCTCGCCAGTGTTCAGGCTGGCAGCGGGGCCATTTTCTTTTGTGCGGTAGTTATTATCACCATGTTTGCTGCCGAGTCTTTTGATCCACGACTAATTTGGGATAAGCAGAGCAACGATGACTGATAAGCAATCAAATTTACCGGACGACTATAACGCTCCGGAAGCCAGCAAAAAGGCAGCCGGTAAGCGGAAGTTTTCGTCGATATGGATCGTGCCGATCATCGCGTTGCTTATAGGCCTGTTTCTGGTGTTTCGTCTAGTAACAGAAGCCGGCCCGACGATTACGATCAGTTTTAAAGAGGGTACGGGGCTGGAGGTTGGTAAAACCAAGGTCAAGTACAGGAATATCGAAGTTGGGGAGGTTTCTTCGATCGACCTGAAAAAAGACCTGTCGGGCGTGATTGTCAGTGTCGAAATGGAGCCCGCCGCTAAAAGTTATCTGCGAGAAAAAACGCGGTTCTGGGTGGTTAAGCCATCTGTATCCGGCGGCAATGTAACGGGTTTGTCTACATTGCTATCAGGTAGTTATATCGGCATTGAGCCGGCAATCGAGGGGCAGCCAAAAAAGAATTTTACGGGTCTTGAGCGTCAGCCCATCATCAAATCTGCTGATGATGGCGGTCGCTATAAGTTGCGTGCAGATTCACTGGGAAGTCTCGATTTCGGGTCGCCGGTTTATTACAAAGGCATACAGGTCGGACAAATCGTCGACTACGTGCTAAAGGACGGCGATATTATATTTGATGTGTTTATTGAAAAACCGTATGACGGGAAAGTGAATGCAGGCACAAGATTTTGGAATGTCAGCGGTTTTGATGTGACGCTGTCAGCTGATGGCTTAAAGATTAATACCGAGTCACTGGTTTCGATAATCTCCGGAGGTTTGTCTTTTGATACACCCCGAAGTTTTGATGTCGATAATCAGATTGCAGTCAATGCTGATACGGAGTTCCGACTATACGCGACCAAGGACGCCAGCCGGCAAAGGCAATTCAAAGAGACACGAAAACTGCTGTTGTACTTTGACGATCCGGTCCGTGGCCTGGTGCCTGGTGCTACGGTTGAACTCCGTGGCTTCAAGATAGGTGAAGTCACAGACATTCGCCTGGAATTGAATCGTGAAACCGGTGAGTTCCGTATTCCGGTGTTGATTGAAGTGGAACCGGAACGGGCCTTTGTTACTCAGGGCAAGGATTTTGATTTCGAGGCTGCCGTGCAAAAACTGGTCGACAAAGGCTTGCGTGCGCGTTTGAAAACGGGCAATTTGTTGACGGGCCGGTTATTTGTGGATTTTGAGTTTTATCCGGATGCACCTGCAGCGACGGCTGATTTTTCAGAAAAGTATCCGGTGTTGCCGACCATGCGGGGTACGCTGGGCGTCATCACTGAAGATGCACGCATTCTTGTTGATGAATTACGTCAGGTCGGCCAGAAAATAAATAGTTTGCTGGACTCGGAAGAATTTCGCATCAGCATGGCTAACTTATCTGAGACGCTGCAGAACGTTAAGCAGATCTCGGCTCAACTTGATCAGGATGCTGCGCCCAAGATCACCGCCATTCTCACCGATGCTGAGGCGACGCTGGCAGATGCGCAAGAGCTCTTTGCATCCAATTCTACGACGCGTACAGAAATCAATCGCATTCTGGTTGAGCTGGCAGAGGCCGCCCAGTCGATAAGGCTTCTGGCGGATTATCTTGAGCAAAACCCGGAAGCACTTATTAAGGGTAAGGATTAATTATAGTGATCAATTTTAAAGCTACTCTGAATCCGGTACGGCTGGCCGCCATCGTGCTTTGTGCCGTTGTCCTGACTGGCTGTGGACGCAGTCCCGCCGTTAAGTTTTATACCTTAAGCCCGGCTCCTGTGGTTGCCGAACAAGCCGGTGCTGATTTGGCTCTGGCCATTGGGCCTGCTGAGTTTCCGCGTTATCTTAATCGCAAGCAAATCGTAACCCGGCTCAGCGAGAGCCAGATTCGCGTTGATGAATATAATGTTTGGAGCGCATCGCTGGAATCCGCTTTTCTGGCTGTTTTAGGCGATAACCTGACATCGCGGCTTGGGACGAAGAATCTTGCAAAGTATCCGGCAGAACCTGCCTTTGCTGCGGATTATCGAATATTGTTTGATATCACCGAATTTGAAGGAGTTCTGGGGCAGCGTGTAACGTTAAAAACGCGATGGACGATTGTCGGGCCGATGCGGGGTGAAGTCGTTGCCTCAGGCCTGTTTGAGGATACTCAGACTATTGATGGTGACGACAAGAGTTATGATGCGTTAGCGTTGGCCTATAGCGCAGCCATCGGAAAATTAAGCGATGCATTATCAGCGCAATTGCTTGAATTAGGTAAGCCCGCTGCTGAATAGTGTCACTCACTCTTTCAGGCATAAAAAACGGCGCCATCAAGGCGCCGTTTTTTATGCCTGAAACTAATCGATCGATTAGTAACCGATACGAATGCCGCCTACGCCAATTGACAGAGTCAAGCCTTTCGACTTGGAAATAAGGCGAATACTCACGCCTTTGCTGTTTTTAATCCAGGTGCCTGAGCGACCTATGCCCGGTGTCAGGCCTGCTTCTGCTTTGAAATAGGTGCCTTCAAAATCAGCCGGATTGCTCAGGTTGTAAACATCACCGGTAACATCGCTGAAGGTAATACCCATGCCGCCGAGTTTGAGCCCTGCCATATGGAATAAGCGCTGTTCATCGCCAAAAGTTAATGTGCCGTGTCCCCAGTCACCATTCAGTATCAGGCCAACCTGAGTTTCTTTAAGCTCGATTCAGTATCAGGCCAACCTGAGTTTCTTTAAGCTCGACCGTAGCCGATGGTTCGGCGTCTTCCGCCAGAGTTGTGGCGGTGAACGCGAGCGCTAGCGTCATAAGCACTAAAGCAAATATTCTTTTCGGTTGGTGCATGAGAGTCTTCATGGGGAAATATAAAATGGTCTGTATCTGACATTATTTTTACAGAGAGTAAGTCAAATATATACCAAGGTAGCCCCAAAATTTGGGATGTTTTTTATAGTTGCCCGTAGGTTGAATATTTCTGTGGACCTGCTTCAGCGGCAACCAAAGTAACTATTTGCGAAGACGTCCGGAATTAATCGATAACGTGCGATACGAGTCCGTCGGCGAGCTTGGGTTCAAACCACGTTGATTTAGGCGGCATAACTTCGTTGGCATCCGCGACCGCCATTAAGGCTTCCATCCGGGTGGGAAATAAAGCGAATGCAACGGCCATCTCGCCACTGTTGACACGTTTTTCTAGTTCGCCCAGTCCGCGAATACCGCCCACAAAATCTATCCGGTTATCTGTTCTCGGATTTTCAATGCCCAGCAGCGGGTTGATGATGTTGTCCTGCAATAATGAGACATCAAGACTGCCCACAGGATCATCGTTCGGGACCAGCTCCGGGCGTATGTCCAGTTGATACCAGCAGCCATTGGTGTACATGCCAAATTGTTCAGGTTTCCCGGGTTTGGCCGGCTGAGTACTGGGTGTCACGATGAATTTTTCGCTGATTTTTGCAATCAGGTCTTCAACAGACAGACCATTAAGGTCTTTAATGACACGGTTGTAATCGAGAATCTGCATTTCATCATGAGGAAATGCCACGCATAAAAAGTAGTTGTGGTCAGCGTCCAGAGCTTCCTGGTGTCCGCCTTCCTCATTGATAGCTGCAGCGACGCGTGAAGCTGATGCAGAACGATGATGGCCGTCAGCGATATACAGCGCTTCCATCGCATCAAAGGTATTTGTTAACTGTTCTATCTGTGCCGGGTTGTCGATCAGCCAGATCGTGTGGCCAATGCCATCGTCGGCGACCAGATCATAGAGCGGAGCAGCTTCAGCCGTCACACTGTCCAGAATTTGCTTTACAGCATCGGAACTTCTGTAGGTCAGTAATACCGGACCGGTTTGTGCTTTCAGTGCGGTAATTTGCCGGACACGATCATCTTCTTTCTGAGGACGGGTGAACTCGTGTTTCCGAATCCGGTTGGTATCGTAATCAGCAACGCTGCCGGCGCAGACCAGACCGGTTTGCTCATGGTTGCCCATGCGCAGCCTGTAAGCATAGTAACGAGGTTCATCATCGCGAATTAGTACGCTTTCGTTAACCAGTTTATTCAGATTTTCAGCACCCTTTGCATAGACTTCGGGTGCGTAAGGGTCGGTGTCGACTGGTAAATCAATTTCCGGCTTTGAAATATGCAGAAAACTCATGGGTTTGCCTGTTGCGCGCTCACGTGCTTCGACAGTATTCAAGACGTCATAGGGTGGTGCTGCAACGTCGTTAGCATGTTCGGGAGTGGGGCGAAGGCCACGAAAAGGTTTGATCAAAGTGGTCATATCGGGACGAATCCTGACGGGTTAAAAGCGTTGATATCAGACCGCCGAAAGCGGGGGCGCAAGCTTGCCGAAGTCTTGCGATAGAGTCCAGTCCGGTATTGCATTGGTTTACGGTCACACAGACCTGCAGCTATGATCAGTGTGATTGTGCTTCTTAGAAAGAGACCTAAATGTCAAAAACTGCGCAAGGTGTTGTCACCCAAATTGAAATAGGCACGCTCGAAGCGATTTGGGTGCTGGGTGCCCATGTATACGCGCTGTTGATGCCTCTGGTCCTGTGCTGGCTCGCCACCCATTACTGGGTGTATTTGGGCGAGACGACGGATCTCCGGTTCTTGCTGTATGTGGCCGCTGTTTTTTTGGCGATCGGGAGTGCTTTTGAGGTGGCTCAGAATGCCATCGATCACTGGTATCTGACCCCTGAAACAGCAAGTGGCAACGGCACGGCTTTTTGCGACGCCCTTTTCTTCAGTTTTATTACGGTCGGACAACTCCTGCTGGCGCTGGCCATGGCGGGGCGCACTGTTTGGGTGTTACTCCTGTCTGTCGTAACGATTGTTCTGATACCACTGTGTTATCCGCGGCAGTCAGTCCGATTTGTGCCGCTGACGATTTCCGGTCTGTTGATGGTCGTCACGGTCTGGCTGGCATTCGGTGACCCCGCTATTGTCCTGACGCTGTTGCTCGCGGGTGTGACTGTTTATTTTTTTACGGCCTTACTGGAGACCGGTGCTCAGAGTTTGCATGGCTTCGCGACAATCGCAGCTTCGTCGGGTCTGTGGTTCGTGGTCATCGCGGTGCAAAATAGTTACGCGGGCACGCGCTATGGTTGGACGTCCATAGCGCTGGTTATTGCCATAGCAGCTATTGTCATGGCCGCATTGCGCCCGCTTCTTTGCAGGCTGCCCGCCAGTCGCAGGGTTTATTAGGCTTAGCGGCTAAAGGCTGTTCAACACTTCGAACGCAACCCGGTCGCCTGATTCCAGCGCACCTTCCATGCCCCGGTTCGAAACGGCGGTATGTTCACCACAGAAGTGAATTCGTTCATGCGGTTTTGCGATATCAGATGCGAAAGCGGAAATCTGGCCGGGTTGCCAGACTGCCCAGTCGCCGGATGAGAAGGGATCACGGTACCAGGATTTATAAGCCGCAACTTCAAGCTGGCCCTTGGCAGCCGGACGAAGGCGCTCAATATCAGCAACAACGGCATTGATCGCTGTTTGATTGTCGACCTGATCCATCCACTGTGCATTTGGTCCACGCACCCAGGCGGTGAGGCTGCTGATGTCAGCGGGTTTTGCACCTTTGTGTTCAGCTACCACCATCCCGCACAGGCTGTTTGTGAACATGTTCCCGGGCATGCCGTCTTCTTCCCAGAAAGGCTTCTTGGGCACGATATGGACCTGATTGACGACCTGGGACTCCAGCGTTTGAATCGCCTCAGCTTGCGGCCCGCGGATCATTGGCTCGATACGAATTCTTTTCATGACGGAGCAGGGCAATGAGCAAATCACACGGTTTGCCCGGTAAACGCTGCCATCAGCGCAATGAACTTCGGTGTCGGTGGCGTTGGAGCGAATCCCGGTGACCTGTTGATTCAGGATTACCTCATTTTTCAGTGCGTTGGCCATCGCCTCCGGAATGGCCTGATTGCCACCCTTCGCGGTGTAGCCTTTGACCGGATTGCCTTCGGTCAGCTGGCGCTGCATACCTGAGAAGAAGTAGGCATGCAGCGGCTGTAATGCAGAGATGTCATAGGATGAATTGCCCCAGGTCGGGTGCATGTCATAGGCGATATCGATCATGGCATCGGACTGGCCAATGCTACGCAGGTATTCGCGCAGCGACACATCAAGTTTAGCGTTTTCCGGTGAGGCCCAGCTTTCGGCTGTCTTCAGCGGGTTGCTGCGGCCGAGCAGCATCGGCAGATACATCCACGGCATGGCTTCTTTGGCCGGCCCCTGAAACGGATTGTCTGGATGGCTGGCCCATGCCTCTTTACTGATGAATTGATCATTCAGAACCAGCTGACGATTAAAGAAGAATGGCACGATCGGTGTAATGTCTATCAATTCCACGCCATGTGTCGTGGCTTGATCAACAAGCCTGGCATAACCGGGTGCGAAGGCGGTGCCACCGGCTTCCGGATTGCCGGGGATATTGCGGAATGACT
>Ga0224504_10000493_pt1 | contig 17602 bp, 17 predicted proteins | sample SF_Oct11_sed_USG_3_FD_170160 | JGI IMG/M metagenome (GOLD analysis project Ga0224504, IMG submission 170160) | Sediment microbial communities from San Francisco Bay, California, United States - SF_Oct11_sed_USGS_24 | ecosystem: Environmental > Aquatic > Marine > Sediment | place: USA... | reverse complement strand
AAACAGGCAACTTTTGAAGAGATTATTAAGAAAAGCCGGTTTATCGGCCATGCAGCCCGTGTCACATCACAGACCGAATCACTGGATTTCTATAAGTCAGTGATTGATCCTCAGGCGAGCCATAATTGTTGGGCATGGCGAATTAATTTCCAGGTTCGCTCAAGCGATGACGGCGAACCTTCTGGAACCGCCGGACGGCCTATGCTAAATGTCATCGAGCACCGCAACCTGGAAAATGTAATGGTCGTGGTCACCCGTTACTTTGGTGGTATAAAACTAGGTGCCGGAGGACTGGTGCGGGCTTATTCAGGAACAACGGCAAAATGTTTGGACAGGGCCGCCGTCATCGAATCATTCCCAATGTCAGAGTACACCATCAAGATCGGCTTTGAATGGGCATCCACATTACACGGGCTGTTAGATCAATTTTCAGCGGAGAAGTTGGAAGAGTCCTATGACAATGACGGTCTGACCCTGAATATCCGGTGCCGCGAAGCTGAGTATGGAAAATTGGCCTCAGGCTTGCGGGATGCCTGCCGCGGGCAGGTTTCAATATTCAAGAGTTGATATTGACCTTCACGCCCGGCAGGCTGGCTGCATAATCTGAACCCACCAAAAGGGAGGGAGTGTAAAACCCGCCTTCCACGTCATTTTCAAGCAGGTGCTCTACAATTCCCAGGCTGGCCGTCACAGTGACATCATAGCCATTAGGTGTTGTCATTGTCGCTGATACATTTCGGCCGTCAGCAGTAGTCACTTCACCCCATATCTGCATCTGTGAGTTCTGTCGCTCGCCAATTTCCGGGCCAGTGACAGACTTTTCCACTCGTCTTTTCATCAGGTTCTGCACCCACTGCATGGTCAACAATGGTTTCAGCATACGCATCCGTTTCATTTGCATGATAGACGATGGCGGCACCGACATATAAACCTCGATATCAGGCACACCCGTACTGATGTATGCCGTAAATACATCGCCCCAGGGAATGGTAACCGCCAGTCTTTTTCCTTGCGGAAATCGAATTTCACGTGTTTTCCAGGCCAGTGGCACCCAGGTCAACTTACCGTCCTTTCTTACGCAGCCACCGCCTGCAAGACCTTCAATACTGGTTTTAGCTGTTCCCGGGCTCATACGGCTACCGGATTGGAATGCGAGGATGATAGCTGTCGCTGCGGGCAATGCCTTCACCAGTGTTGCCGCGAGACAATCTGTGGGTACAACATCGAAACCAACCCCGGGCATGAGGACGACATCTGCATGCCGGGCTTCATCGGATTGTTTGTGAGCATTTGCAAAAACGCTGATTTCACCAGTGATATCAAGGTAATGACAACCGTTTCTCAGGCAGGCTTCTATCATGGGTTGGGAAGTTGCTGAAAACGGGCCGGCGCAGTGCAATACAATTGAAATCCCTTGCAACGCCTCGTTGACCGCCATTGCATCGTCAAGGTCAAAGACGAGGAAGTCAAAACCGGTTTCAGCCGCAAATGCTTCGATACTTTCAGCATTGCGCCCGGCCAGTATCGGCTTCATACCCCGCTTTCGGGCTTCTTTGGCAATTAATTTCCCCGTATAACCGTTGGCCCCGTAGATCATCCATTTTTTTTTCATTGTCAGCTATATCCCTGTATTGATGCGCTCGACATCCTAGAACAACGATCCCTGTTGTCTTTCAATGGTGTCTGAGGCCTCGGACCCACCTGAGCCGGTGATATCCTTCTTTGGTTTGTCCGATTTGCCTGATTTGGATGTTTCTGATGGTGGCTTTGCCTTAATGTCTGATTCGGCACCAACCGTATTTTCACGTGATTCGGACTCAAGATTCACAGCGCGTCCGGTTCCGCTTCCCTGTAGTGTGCCCGGCTGTACCGGTCCAGGTTTTTTGTTCACAACCCGGATCAGGTCCTTTATCTTGCACTCTGCCTCAAGCGGATGGCGCAAAGGCTGCTTTTTGTGGATGCTATAACAGTTTCTGCGGCCATTTTTTGTAATACTAATCATGCCACCGTCCTGTAAATCGCGTACAATTTTTTGTACTGCCCGTTCGGTGATACCAACATCGGCGGCAACATCCCGAAGTCGAGCTTCTGGATTGCGGGTCAGGCAGACTAAAACATGACCGTGATTGCTAAAGATCGTCCAGTTACTCATATAGCCCCCATGGGACAGCGATCATTACGTGAATTATATTTCGTGTTTAGTTATTCTGCAATATTTAGAATTTACCAGATGATGGAAAAAGTGTACAAATGATAACCAAAACTACCCACAAAGTTACCGGCGCACTACGTGAGTTTTTACGTCTGGAATCCGCTGGTGGATTGATACTGGTTGTGTCTGCAATCCTGGCTTTGTTACTGGCCAATTCACCCCTTGCTGACGCATACATTCAATTACTAGACCTGAAAATAACAGTTATGGTCGAAAGTTTCGGAGTCAGCAAGCCACTGGTACTCTGGGTTAATGACGGACTGATGGCCGTGTTTTTCCTGTTGGTCGGGCTTGAACTGAAACGCGAGATAGTTGAAGGTGACCTTTCCAGCCCAGAACAGATTGCACTACCGGCAATAGCTGCTATCGGTGGACTTGTCGTTCCGGCCGCAATCTACTGGCTGATCAATCGTGACAACCCGGAGGGACTCAACGGCTGGGCAGTGCCAACAGCTACCGATATAGCCTTTGCCCTTGCAATTCTGAGCCTGCTCGGCAGCCGGGTACCGGCCAGCCTGAAGATTTTCCTGACGACCATTGCGATTTTCGATGACGTTGCTGCGATTATCATCATCGCGGTGTTTTATTCCGGTGACCTCAGCACGGCTTCGCTTGCGGCCGCAGGGGCCGGCATTGTTCTCCTCTTTGCGCTCAACCGACTGGGTGTTCAAAGCCTGGCAGCCTACCTTATCGTTGGTGTTTTTATCTGGTTATTCGTACTCAAATCAGGTGTCCATGCAACGCTGGCCGGAATAGCGGTGGCAGCATTTATTCCCTTAAAAGGCGGTGATGATCATTCACCATCCCGGCATTTGGAACACATACTGCACCCCTGGGTTGCGTATTGTGTACTACCTATATTCGCTTTCGCCAACGCTGGCCTTCCGTTCGCCGGGGTAAGGCTCGATGCCGTGGTTGGTACGGTTTCAACCGGAATAGTGATGGGCTTGTTTTTTGGAAAACAAATAGGAGTGTTTGGCATGACCGCCCTGATGATCGGTCTGGGCCTGGCCAAAAAACCCGAAAGATCCACTTGGCCCATGTTATACGGCGTGGCATTACTTTGTGGGGTGGGGTTCACCATGAGCCTTTTTATCGGCGGTTTGGCTTTTGAGCACGGCGGTTTTTCAAATATCGCTGCACTCAAGATCGGTGTGATAGCCGGTTCAGTGGCATCCGCGTTTTGTGGCTGGCTGGTATTGCACCTGAGCCTTCCAAAGGCCGAGTGAGCAATTTGAAACTGCCCTCATTGAACCACTAGAGTCTCGCTGCGAGTTCGCTTCCTTCACGGATGGCGTACTTGGCGTCTAACTCTGACGCCTTTTGTGCACCACCGATCAAATGCACTGATAAGCCCCTGCCTTCCAGTGTTTCCGCCAGGTCACGATTACTGACCTGGCCTGCACAAACCACGACATGGTCGACCTCAAGACACTGCCTTTGTCCATCGATACTGATGTGTAAGCCCTGGTCATCTATTGACTCATAATTCACGCCGCCGATCATATGGACACCACGATGCCGCAGGCTCAGCCGGTGTATCCAACCGGTGGTTTTGCCGAGGGTTTTACCCGGCTTACCGGCCCTGCGCTGCAATAACCAGATTTCACGCGGTGATTTGGGAGGCTGTGGTTTTATGCCTTCAACCCCACCCCGGGCCGTGAGACTTATATCGATTCCCCACTCACTGGCAAACTCCTCAATTGTGTCGGGCGACATGTCGTGCTCATCAGGATTACTTAAAAACTCGGCAACATCAAAGCCGATACCACCAGCACCGATAAGCGCTACGCGATGGCCGATCTTAACCCGGCCTTTTAATACATCGATATAAGAAACGACTTTATCGTGATCGATACCCGGCAAATCCAGTTTCCGCGGATACACACCGGTGGCTAATATGACCTCGTCATACCCCGCAAGATCTTCGGCTGCAATGCGGGTATTCAACTGTAAATCGACTTCGGTACGCTCAACTTCACCTCGGAAATAGTCCAGGCTCGCACTGAACTCCTCTTTTCCTGGAATTTTCTTCGCCATGTTGAACTGGCCGCCAATCTCATCTGACTGATCAAACAGGCTAACCCGATGACCACGCCGGGCGGCGACCGTTGCAAATGCGAGACCAGCGGGCCCTGCCCCTACTACTGCCATCGCTTTTATGTTGTTGGTGGGAAGATAGTTCAGTTCGGTTTCGCGACAGGCACGCGGATTAACCAGACAGGAACAGGTTTTACCCTTGAAGGTGTGATCCAGACAAGCCTGGTTGCAGGCAATGCAGATATTGATCTCTTCAGGCCGCCCCTGGCGTGTTTTCTTCACAAACTCCGCATCTGCAAGCAGGGGTCTCGCCATGGACACCATATCGGCGTCGCCCCGCGCCAGAATATCCTCAGCCACCTCTGGCGTATTGATCCGGTTGGTGGTGATCACCGGAATATTGACCTCAGGCCTCATCCGCGCTGTCACCCAGCTAAAAGCACCACGGGGAACCATGGTTGCGATGGTTGGAATACGTGCTTCATGCCAGCCAATACCGGTATTGAGCAAGGTGGCTCCTGAGGCCTCGGCCATTTTGGCCTGCTCAACAACCTCATCCCAGCTATTACCATCAGGCAAAAGATCCAGCATCGACAGGCGATAGATAATAATAAAGTCCTTGCCGGCGACCTCACGGCAGCGGCTGAGAATCTCTTCTGCGATCCGGTAGCGGTTACGGGTGCTGCCACCCCATTGATCCGTCCGTTTGTTGACATGGGTGGTGGTGAATTCGTTGATGAAATAACCTTCGGAGCCCATGATTTCAACACCATCGTAACCCGACTCAAGGGCCAGCCTGGTTGCCCGCACGAAATTCTGAATCTGTTTCTCCACTCCCTTGGAAGACAATGCTTTGGGTTTGAATGGTGTTATCGGTGACTGGATCGCACTGGGAGCCACACTTAGCGGATGGTAGCTGTAGCGTCCGCCATGCAGTATCTGCATACAAATCTTACCGTCGGCTTCGTGGACTGCAGAAGTTACCAGTTTATGCCTGGGTACCTGCAGTCGACTGAAAAGACCGGAAGGAGATGGCATCAGTGAGCCGCGTAAACCGGGTGCAATACCACCGGTAACCATTAACCCAACTTCGCCTGCCGCCCTTTCAGCGAAGTATGCGGCCAGCCTGGGAAAGTCCTTTTTTTTATCTTCAAGCCCCGTATGCATGGAGCCCATAAGTACACGGTTTCTCAGCGTGGTAAAACCCAGATCAAGGGGCGCCAGCAAGTGTGAAAAACTAGACTCAGTGGACATCTGAAAACTCCTCAAACAACTGTTCCAATAACTCGCGCACGCGGATCATGGCCTGCGCAAGGGTGGCTTCAATGGCGGCCATGGTCACAGGCTCCTGTTCAAGCCCTGGAGCCCAGTTCGCGGTGACACACAAACTTGCATAATCCAGCCCGGCCTCCCTCGCCAGTGCCGCTTCAGGCATGGAAGTCATACCCACCAGGTCGCATCCATCCTGACTAAACCTTCGTATCTCGGCGGCGGTTTCGAGTCTTGGACCCTGAGTGACGGCGATACAAGCGCCGTTCACCGTGTTGATACCTGCGGCGATGGCTGCTTTAATCATTGCCTGTCGCATGCGGCCTTCAAACGGCAATGCAAACTCAGTATGCTGCAAATCGTCACCGGCAGCCATACTGAAAGTGTGCGCCCTGCCCCACGTATAATCAATCAATTGATCAGGAAAACTTAAAGCCCCCGGCGGGTAATTTTCTGAGATTCCACCCACTGCATTCACGGCAACAATTCCTTCGACTTCCAACTGTCTGAAAGCATCCACATTGGCCGCATAATTTACCGCATGTGGGGGGAATTGATGCTGCTCGCCATGACGTGGCAGAAAAAACACCTGTAAATTGCCAATCCGGTATTCTGCGAGGCTGGCTGAAGGCGCGCCAAAGGAGCCAGTGATCTCATGTGACCCGACCGCTTCGCCAAAGTGATCGAGACCCGTGCCACCGATCAGACCCAGCCGTTTCGGGGTTGACACTACTCCAGCACCAGTATTTCATCCAGATGCCGCCATTCTTCGTAGGCATCCATCCCACAACCGAAAACGTACACATCCGGTACATCGAGGCCAATAAAATCAACATAATCCCGTGGCAGGCCACGGTCATGGTCTTTTCGCACAAGCGATGCCATCTTGACCGAACCCGCCAGGCGTTTCTCAACGGAACCCTTGATTGCTGCCAGCGTATTACCTTCATCAAATATGTCGTCAACAATCAGTACATGCTTACCTTCCAGATCCAGGCGGGGAGGAACACGGTACTCCAGCTCAGCCCCGTACAATCCGCCTCGGTAGCGGGTTGCATGAACAAAATCCATCTGTATCGGCATTTTCAGTTTTGTAATCAGCCAGGCTGCCGGGATAATTGCACCGGTCAAAACCGAGACCAGTATGATTGGTTGATCGCCATAGTATTCATTGATTTCATCTGCCATCTTCTGCACTGCGGCGGCGACTTCCTCACGGTTGAACAGAACCCGTGAGTTCTCCAGTAACGTGCGCGGATCCGGGGGATTACTCATACCCATTTTGATTGCTCCAATTCCAGTTGTGTAATAGTTTTTTTCCATTGCCGCCATTCACTGACCCGCTCTACTTCCTCGCGAGTCGCACTCAGCCGGCCCTTAAGCTTTCTTAAGGCATTATCCGCGTGACTTAAGCAAAGCGCTTCATTTGCCAGTAATTGCCGGACATCATCCGGGTCGCAGACCAATACAGCATCACAACCCGCAAGCAGGGAGTCGCGAACCCGTTCAATCAGACCACCCGCGACTTTAGCGGCGTACATTCCCAGGTCGTCTGAAAATATCGTACCTTTAAAAGCCAGCTTTTCTGTTAATATGCTCTTGATCCAATAGGGAGAATATCCCGCAGGTTTCTCATCCACCTTCGGGTAAAGCACATGTGCCATCATCATGGCATCCAATTTCCCGCTTAAAGCTGCAAACGGCTTTAAATCCGCCTGCTCAATCTGCTCAAATGAACGCGGATCACAAACGTCATCGGTGTGCGAATCTGCCACCACCGAGCCATGACCGGGAAAGTGTTTGCCGGTCGCAGCCATCCCGGCATCGTGCATACCGCCGATGTAGGCATCAGAAAGCTCAATAATCGCTTCAGGATCCGCCGCAAATGCCCGGTCACCAATGACCACGCTGCGATCACCGAGATCCAGTACCGGTGCAAAGCTCATGTCGACACCACATAGCAACAACTCCGTTGCCATAACACGTCCATGCCGATACGCAAAATCCAGTGCGTTGCTTGCTGATTCAGCATACATCTTTCCTAGCACAGCCAATGGCGGCAGTCGCGTGAAGCCGTCCCTGAAACGCTGTACACGCCCGCCTTCATGATCAACGCAAATTAACAAATCCCGATCACTACTCTCGGAAATTGATGCGGTGAGCCTGGTCAATTGCGACAGGTCACTGTAGTTGCGAGTAAACAGCACCACCCCGCCCACTGCAGGGTGAGATAACCATGTGCGCTCCTCGGCACTGATTTCAAGACCGGCCAGGCCAATCAATACCGGCCCCAGTGGCTTATCAGCCGCTGATTTCGTAACGGGAGCAGTCATGGGTTCACTCCGTTGGTTGTGCGCTCAAACAGGGCAATAGCTTCGCTGTGATGGGTATGGGGGAACATATTCATGATACCTGCACCGGCAAGAGTGAAACCATGTTGATTAACCAATATCCCGGCATCCCGAGCCAGCGTTTCCGCGTTGCAGGAAATATATAAAACCCGGCTCACGCCGCTGGCAGCGACCCATGGCAACAGGCCCTGTGCACCCGAACGCGGAGGGTCCAGCAGTATTTTATTATAATGTCCTGACAGAGGGGGTGCAGCATCACCGGACCGGTACAAATCAACAGTATGAAAATCCACGTTTTCCAGGCCATTGAGAGCCGCGTTGGAGCGGCCGCGCTCAACCATTTGGTCAGACCCTTCCAGACCTGTCACATGACCGGCGCGTTGTGCCAACGGCAATGTGAAATTACCAAGCCCACAGAACAGATCGAGTATCCTGTCCCCGGCTTGCGGATCCAGTAACTCCAGAGCACGCCTCACCATTTGCTGGTTCAATGGCCCGTTAACCTGGATAAAGTCCAAAGGTTCAAAGTGAAACCGCAGTGCCAGCGTTTCAAACGCATATTCCAGCTGAAAATCAAGCGGCTCCAGTAGCGTTATGCTATCCGGACCAGCGGCCTGTAAAAACACACCAACACCAGTTTCGCGGGCAAAAGCTCTCAGACTCTCAGCATCATCCGTGGACAAGTCTTCGAGATGACGGATAATCATCGCACAGCTCGTATCTCCACAAGCCACCTCAACCTGGGGGATACTGGACCGGCATTCCAGGGTTTCAATGACCCGGGACAATTTTGGCAGGGCATCTGCGGCAACTGAATGCAGGATATGACATGCTTCCATATCCACGACAAAGCGACCGTTACGTTCCCGAAAACCCACCAGGACCCGGCCCTTGGCGGCAACATCACGCACAGAAAGTCGTGCTTTGCGACGATAGTTCCAGTGGGGCGCATCCAGCGGCGCATAAATCTCGACCGGCTCGACATTACCCGTTTCTCCAAAAGCCTGCAGTAACGCACGCTGCTTTCGGGCCAATTGGGCATCCATTGACATATGCTGCAGACTACAGGCACCGCAGTTACCAAAAGATGGACAAGGTGCGCTGACCCGGTCAGCAGATGGCTTCAGGACCTCCAGGGTCTCCGCTTTACCCCTGTTTTTCCGACCGAACAAATGTCTGGCGATAACTTTTTCACCCGCCAAGGCATCAAATACGTGTAGTTTCTTTTCGTCATATACACCCAATCCCAAGCCCTTTAAATCAAGCGAGATGATATCCATCTCAAATGGTTGATCAGATAGTCTTTTTCGGCTACGCCCCATGTATTGAAATCCTGATATGAACTGCTATTTAAAATGAATCACGAAATGCGATCTATGCCATTAACCGGAAGTACATTTTATTTCATCAATACCAGCATATCTGCAACGGCTTTGTGTAAACCGACAAACAGCGCCTGTGCAACGATGGAATGTCCAATATTCAATTCGACCAACTGTGGAATACGCACAATCGGTGCTACGTTCTGGTAGTGTAATCCATGCCCGGCATTGACCTGCAGTCCAATCGAATCACCGTGTTCAGCGGCCCTGACTATTCGCTGATACTCAGCTTCAACCGTCGACTCACCGGCGTCTGCATAACTGCCCGTGTGTAACTCAACAACCGGTGCGCCACAAGCCAATGCGGCATCCAGTTGCGCGATATCCGGGTCGATAAACAGTGACACACGGATTCCTGCTGCAGCCAGTCTTTTACAAGCATTTTTTACGGCGTCAAAATGGGTTAGGACATTGAGGCCACCTTCGGTCGTCAGTTCCTCACGTTTTTCCGGTACAAGACAAACGTCGGCCGGCCTGTTCAGCTCAGCGATAGCCAACATTTCATCGGTCACGGCCATTTCAAGATTGACCCGGGTACTGACCTGTTTGCACAGTGCGACCACTTCCTGATCCTGTATATGTCGCCGGTCTTCCCTTAAATGTACGGTAATCGCATCGGCACCCGCAGCTTCGGCAATTTTTGCAGCTTCAAGAACACTGGGATAACTGGCACCCCGAGCCTGTCTAATGGTTGCAACATGATCGATATTGACACCCAATAATAATTTCCCGGATCGCATAACGCTTTACCTCTCAAAATGCCTGCAAAACCAGGCTTAAAACAGGGACAGACTTGCCAGCGGCTTATCACCCAGATGATAGCCGATTACGCTTCTCATCAGCATACGTAATTCAGGCAGATCACCCTCATTCAGGATTTCAGCATGCAAGGCCAGCAACGTAGCACCTGAAACCCGGTTCTTTCCTGGTCCGGAACGTAACTCGGGGCCACGTTGCGGTTGATATTCATACCATGATTCTGGCTGGATTTCAGCACCCCCATTATGCTCCCGATCCAGCAACATTGCGTAACCGGTAGCCTCCAGAAGGTGTTTTTCAAATACCCTCAAAAGCGGTTGTGGTGAAGCATCTGAAGCCAACTCGGAAAGTATTTGACGGTACCTCTCAAAAACCTCGATATGTGGGTCACCACGATGCAGCAGACGCATCAATAATTCATTCAGATACAAGCCGCAATACAATGCCTGACCTTGCAAAGCAGGAGGAGATGCCACCTGGTCAACACCGGTCAGTGTACCCAGATCACTTTTCTGGTTCCAGCTAAGTAACAATGGCCGGAATGGCTGCAGGATGTTTCGCCTGCGTGAGCGGGCCGATTTTACACCGCGGGCGACAACGGCGACGCGACCGTACTCGCGCGTGAATGCTTCCACTATCAGGCTGGTTTCACGAAAAGAGCGGCTGTGAAGAACATAGGCCGGTTCCAATTGTATTCGGCCCATTCATATCACCTTGAAGGATCTAGTCTGTGTATCCAAATCGTTCAATCAACCTGTCGCTGTCCGACCAGTCCTTGCTTACTTTGACCCATAACCGTAGAAATATTTTTTCGCCAAACAGTTCCTCCAGCACGATACGTGCCCCACTACCTACCTGCTTGAGTACCGCACCGTTTTTACCAATCGTGATTTGTTTCTGGCTTTCCCTTTCCACATGAATGATGGCGCCAATTGTCAGCAATTTTCCTTTGCGTTTAAACTCTTCAATCTGCACGGTCAGTGCATAGGGTAATTCCTGGTGTAAACGTAAGGTCAATTGTTCCCGGATCATTTCCGCGGCAAGAAAGCGCTCACTGCGGTCGGTGAACTGGTCTGCATCGTAGAAAGGTCTGGAAAAAGGCAATTTTTTTAATACCTGTTTTTCCAGCTCATCAACACCACTCCCTTTTTTTGCCGAGATCATCATGATTCTATCGAAATCATCATCACGAAAATGCTCATCAATATAAGTCAGCAGTGACTCCTTGTCGGGAACCAGGTCCACCTTGTTCAGCACCAGTACAATGGGCACATCCACCGAACGAAGCGCGCTGGCCACAAACTCATCCTGACGGCTCCAGTTACCTGCTTCAACCATGAACAACACCAGGTCAACATCGCGAAACGACGCCTTTGCAACACGGTTCATATAACGGTTCAATGCACGCTTTGCAGTATGATGAATGCCTGGCGTGTCGACATAGACGACCTGCCCTTTTTCAGTCGTCTTGATACCTGCCAGTTTCTGCCGGGTCGTCTGGGGTTTGGCTGTGACAATACTGACCTTCTGACCGAGGATCTGGTTTAACAGTGTGGATTTACCCACATTGGGCCTACCGATAATGGCCACATAACCAAACCGGAAGTCTTCCTGTGACTCGATATTCTCTGTCATTTGACAATACTCATTTTTTGGAATTTTCAGCAATGATATCAAGTGCCGCCAGAGCAGCAATCTGCTCCGCCTTACGTCGGCTACTACTCTTGCCGGTGACTTTGATACCTGCAGCCTGGCTAATACACTCCACCAGGAAAACTTTCCTGTGCGGTGGACCATCATCGGTGAGCACTGTGTACTCAGGCAGAGAATAACCGTGACCTTGCAACCACTCCTGCAAACGTGTCTTCGGGTCTTTTAATTCATTTGCTTCCGGCAGCAGTGCAATGTACGGGTCACAAACGTGGCGTATAACCTTTTCACAGGACTCAAACCCGCCATCAAGATAAATAGCGCCGAATACGGCCTCCAGTGTATTTGCCAGGATCGAATTCCGTTTAAAACCACCGGATTTCAGTTCTCCCTCACCCAGCTTGATGTAATCACCCAGTTTCAAACCGAGCGCCAGTTCCGCCAGCGTCTCACCACGCACCACGCGTGCCCTTAAACGTGTCAGGTCACCTTCACTGTTATCGGATCTGAGATCAAACAAGCATGCGGAAACGACAAAATTTAAAATACTGTCGCCGAGGAACTCAAGTCGTTCATTATTGAGACGCCCAATACTTCGATGTGACAAGGCTAACGTCAGTAATTCGGGGTCTTTAAAGCTATAGGGGACGCCGGGGATTTCCCTCATTTTATCATTATTCAGATAGGCACGGCTTCATTCGGCGGGCGTCAATTGGACAATCGCACCGACCTGTCAAACATCGCGACCACATCAAGGTTACCAATGACCGGTTTGCGAACCTCGTAGGCGATGCGCAGGTGCTTTCCGTTTTTGCGGACGACCTTGATATGTTGTTCCTTAACATTATCCGCAGAGTAACTAACATACAGGCGGTTCAAAACTTTGACACGGATATCATAAGGTGAATAGTTTGCACTCCCCCTTTCAGCTGCCACCCCGTCCATGGCGCTGACAACAGAGTAATATTCCATATAGATCGGCCCGATCTTCATTCCGATATAAGAAATAAAAATCGCGAAGCTGAGTACAATCATAAACCCGATCAGGGTAATACCGCTTTGTTTCTTAATTTTCATAGTTCGCATCCTGTTAACCATGTTGTCACTCTTAATATAGCGCGTCTCTTACCATTAACACTAGTGTATGCCATTTCCGACCCGGGAGAAATCAGCACAGCCTTTTTCAAAGTCAAAATTGAGCCAGATCCCCACTGCCCGGCCCAATATGTTTTCTTCAGGCACCAATCCCCATTCACGACTATCGTTGCTGCGATCCCTGTTGTCGCCCATCATGAAGTATTGACCATCCGGCACATCCCACTGCCCATTACGACCCCCACTGCGGTCATGTAACAGTATATTGTGATTCGCTTCACCCAGCTGTTCCCATAAAAGTTCGGCGTCAACCGCTGGCGTAGTGCACTTGACATCACTGCTTTCAAAACGACCTTCTGAGGTTGTTTTCACCTTTTCACCGTTGACAAAAAGTTGCTTGTCGCGATAGGTAATCGTGTCACCGGGTAAGCCCACAGCGCGTTTAATAAAATTCACACTGGTATCTTTCGGGTACCGGAAAACCACTACATCGCCACGTTTTGGCTCACCTACTTCAATGATTTTCTTATTTAATACCGGCAAGCGGACGCCGTAAGAAAACTTATTTACCACGATAAAATCACCCACCAGCAAAGTGGGTATCATTGAACCGGAAGGAATCTTGAACGGCTCAAACAGGAAGGACCTGAACACCAGCACGATAAGAAGAACGGGAAACAGGGAACGGGCATATTCAACCATCACCGGTTCTCGCGGAAGCTCGATACTCTTCTGAACCGAACGATCCATGCGTTTTTGTCTAAACAGCAGGCTGTCCACCAGCCAGATAAACCCGGCAAGTGACGTCAACACTACCAGCACCAATGAAAAATCAATATTCATTATTTTTTTCCTGTTCAGGATTCAGCCGGCAAGGGCGATCCTATTTTTTTGTGTCCTGTTGCAGAACTGCTAAAAACGCTTCCTGGGGAATCTCAACACTGCCAACCTGCTTCATTCGCTTCTTGCCGGCCTTCTGTTTCTCCAGCAACTTGCGCTTGCGTGATGCATCACCGCCATAACATTTGGCCGTGACATTTTTCCGAAGAGCTTTGACTGTCGTTCTGGCTATGACCTGGGCACCGACGGAAGCCTGGATCGCCACATCGAACATTTGCCTTGGAATCAACTCCTTCATATTGACGGCCAGTTCGCGACCGCGCCGTTGAGCCTGGTCACGATGCATGATCAGTGAAAGCGCATCAACACGTTCGCCATTAATCAGCACATCAACACGAACAAAAGGTCCTTCGGTGAAACGAACAAAATGATAGTCAAAGGATGCGTAACCACGGCTAACGGATTTCAGCCGGTCGAAAAAGTCGAGGACCACCTCTGATAGTGGCAACTCATACTGTATGGAAACCTGGCCACCAAGGTAATTCATCCCAATCTGCCTGCCACGTTTTTCCTCACAAAGACCAATAACCGACCCGACATAATCCTGTGGCACCAGGATATCAGCCTGGATGATGGGTTCGCGTATTTCAGCGATTTTGTTAACGGCCGGCATTTTGGCAGGGTTTTCGAGGGTTAAAATTTCGCCATTGGTCAACTCCACCTCATAGATGACAGTTGGTGCCGTGGTAATCAGATCGACAGCATATTCGCGCTCCAGCCGTTCCTGGACGATATCCATGTGCAACAAGCCAAGAAAACCGCAACGGAAGCCGAAACCCAGTGCCTCGGAAGTCTCAGGCTCGAAACTCAGAGCCGCTTCATTTAACTGCAGTTTCTCAAGCGCATCACGCAGATCGGGGTAGTCATCGGCATCTGTCGGAAACAGACCGGCAAATACCCTGGGTTGCATGGTTGCAAAACCCGGTAACGGTTCATTTGCAGGTGTTTTCGCCAGCGTAATGGTGTCGCCAACAGGCGCACCATGGATATTCTTGATACTGGCAACGAGAAAACCTACCTCACCCGCTGACAATTTGTCCCGGAGTTCGCGTTTGGGGGTAAATACACCCAGCTGATCCACCTGATGTTGATTTTTTGAAGACATCAACTCTATCTTGTCACGCTTGCCAACCACACCATCAACCACCCGGATCAACGACACTACGCCAAGATAATTATCAAACCAGGAGTCTATAATCAGCGCTTTAAGGGGAGCATCGGGATCACCTTTTGGTTTTGGCACATCACGAACCAGTCGCTCTAAAATCTCTAAAACCCCATTACCGGTTTTGGCACTGACCTCGAGCGCGTCAATCGCCTCAATGCCGATAATGTCTTCAATTTCCTGCTTGACCCGATCAGGTTCTGCTGACGGCAGGTCAATCTTATTCAATACCGGGATGACTTCCAGACCGAGTTCGACTGCCGTATAACAATTGGCCACGCTTTGAGCTTCGACCCCCTGGGCTGCGTCTACCACCAACAAAGCACCTTCACAGGCAGCCAGTGAACGCGAAACCTCATAGGAGAAATCAACATGCCCCGGGGTATCAATGAAATTTAAATGATAAACCTGACCATCCTGTGACTTGTAGTCCAGGGTAACACTCTGGGCCTTGATAGTGATTCCGCGCTCTCTTTCAATATCCATTGTATCAAGCACTTGCGCAGACATTTCACGTTCACTCAAGGCTCCGCACAGCTGAATAAAACGATCAGCCAGTGTCGATTTACCATGATCTACGTGAGCAATAATGGAAAAATTCCTGATGTAGTTTTGATCCATATAATGCTTCAGTTGTGTATCTTCATACGTGATTCCAGCGCTTAACAATCAAAGGCCATTCGTTGTAAACAACGAATGGCCTCCTTGTCTCCAACCCGTAAGTATAACTGACTACAGGCTATCCCTCATCATTATCGCGAGGTGTATATGCAATAAAAGTGGCGGTACCATTGCGCCATACACGCAGCGCCACAGCACGACCCGGCTCGATTTTTTCCACAAGGTCTTCAAAACCCTCCAGGTCTTCCACACTCTGGTTGTTGATCATAAGGATTACGTCACCCGGTCTTAGGCCGGCGCGCCATGCATCATCACTTTCGATATCAGTAATTTCAACACCGTCTTCAGGGTCGCCAAGTTCGCGTCTGCGATCGCTGTTGATATCATCAACCAGGAGTCCCAGGATATTTTCTGCCTTGTCCCCGCTTTCGCCTTCGGATGAGGCAACCGTGTCCTCCCCATCCAGGGCATCCAGTGTGACTTCGAATGTTTTTTCCTTTCCATTACTACTTACCCTGACAGTTGCTTCTGTCCCTGGCGGGTTAGCCCCGACCAGTGGCGGCAAATCATTCCAGGTCTCAACCGGTACATCATTAAATGCGAGTATGACATCACCGGGTTTGATGCCTGCCCGGTCCGCTGAACCATCTTCGGTAACATCATTAACCAGTGCACCCACAGGGCGGTCAAGCCCCAGTGCCTCAGCCATTTCACGCGTGACTGCTCCAACAATAACACCTAGCAGGCCGCGCTCAACCTTACCTGTCTCACGCAACTGTCTTGCCGTACTAATTGCAACCTCAATGGGGATTGAAAATGATAAACCAATATAACCACCACTCGAACTGAGAATCCAGGAATTGATACCAATCACTTCGCCATTCATATCAAGCAGTGGCCCACCGGAGTTGCCACGATTGATGGCGACATCTGTTTGTATAAAAGGTACGTATTGTTGGGCCCGGTTGGATCTACCCTTGGCGCTGACAATACCTGCAGTGACACTTTGTTCAAAATTGAAAGGAGAACCGATGGCCGCAACCCACTGGCCGGCCTTGACCGATTCCGATTCACCCAACTTCAGAAATGGAAGGTCCTCGTCCACATTGATTTTGAGAACAGCAATATCACTGGCTTCGTCAGAACCAATCAACTCTGCTTCAAACTCACGACGATCAGCCATGCGGATAATGATTTCATCGGCTTCTGCAACCACATGGTGATTGGTCAGAATATAGCCATCTTTTTCATATATGAACCCTGATCCGGCACCCATGCGATCCGGTTCACCACCACCCGGGTTTCCGGGCACATTAAAATAGCGTCTGAAAAACTCAGGTATTTCAGGATGATTCTCACCACGCCCATTGCCTGGCGCGCCATTCTCACCACCCCCTCTTGAGCCACGCGTACCAAACTTGGTGACCTGAATATTCACAACTGCAGGACCTGTTTTTTCCACCAGTTCTGTAAAGTCCGGCAGACCGGTCACTTTTGCAGCGGCAGGCAAACTCATCAACAGTATGAGTAGCGCTGCAAACAGTAAGGAAACTTTTTGTCTCATCATTAAACTCCTGGATATAAAATAAAAACGATTTAGTTGTGTTCCGGTTTTTTAAAACTACCAGTACATATATTGGGTGTGGACGAGGGAAAACAAATGCTTATGTCCAGTGAACCAAGAACATTACTGGCAGTGCCACGGTGCCTTGTCAGGCGGATGATCAACCAGGCAGCCAAAATGCCTACAATAAACGTAGCCGCATCAACCAGCGCCGCACTTAACTGAAGCCAGTCAGCAAGACCATAGCCGGCAAATGCACCACCAAGTGCCGCCAGCAATGGCCAACCATAGGAGGCAAATACCAGCTTTAAATAGACCTGCTCTGGAACTGAAAGTGTCAGCATTTGGCCTGACTCTACTTCCAGGTCATTTCTCGCCAGTTCTAAAATAACAGGTTTGTTTCGTATCAGTTTTGCAAAAAGGCCGGCACCGCAGCCCTTGCCATTATCGCAAGCTGTACAGCCCGAACGCGAACCCATACGTACCCAAAGCCGCTCACTCCCACAACGTAAAACCTGCACATTCTGTTCGATCATACCAATCCAGAAAACCGTTAGTTGGAAGCGACAGAAAGTGCCATTTCATTTGCTATAG
>Ga0224504_10000492_pt1 | contig 17643 bp, 15 predicted proteins | sample SF_Oct11_sed_USG_3_FD_170160 | JGI IMG/M metagenome (GOLD analysis project Ga0224504, IMG submission 170160) | Sediment microbial communities from San Francisco Bay, California, United States - SF_Oct11_sed_USGS_24 | ecosystem: Environmental > Aquatic > Marine > Sediment | place: USA... | reverse complement strand
GCCGCCGCGCCATGGTTGGCGGCATGTCTGGTGTCGAGCACGACGTAATTCCCTTCGGCCTGGTGATGGGTGAGCGGGCGACGCTGAAGGGTCTAAACGTCGTCGGTCTAAAACGCGGCGGGTTTTCGCGTGACGAGATTCAGTCCTTGCAGTCCGCCTACGACAGCATCTTCGCCGGGGCCGGGACCGTGGCGGAGCGGCTGTCCGAGACCGAGCGGCACTTCAACGAGAATGCGTCGGTCAGCGAGTTGCTCAGCTTTATCCGGTCGGACTCCTCGCGGGCGCTCTGCAAACCGAAGTCGTAGCATGGCCGGTAGACTCGGAATCCTGGCTGGAGACGGCGAGCTTCCCGCCCGACTGGTCGAGGCTTGCCGGCTCGACGGGCGAGAGGTCTTCGTGCTGGCCTTCGAAGGGCAGACCGATCCCGAAACTGTCGCCGGGACCGTGCACGCCTGGATTCGGCTCGGCGCCGCCGGCTCGGCATTCGAGATACTGAAAGGGGCCGGGGTTTCCGAGCTGGTCATGGCGGGGGCGATTACCCGACCAAGCCTCGCCGAGCTCAAGCCCGACCTGCGCACGGCGCGCTGGCTGGCCAAGGTCGGCATGAGCAGCCTGGGGGACGACGGCCTTCTGAGCGCGGTCGTCCGCAGTCTGGAGGAAGAGGGATTCGGCGTCATCGGCGTGGACGAGATCCTGAAGCATCTGCTTGCCGAAACCAAGGTATACGGCCGCCTCGAGCCCGACGCGGAAGCCGTAGCGGACATCGAACGAGGCATAGCGGTCGCCAAGGTCCTGGGCGCGGCAGACGTCGGTCAGGGCGTGGTCGTCCAGCAGGGGATCGTGCTGGCCGTCGAAGCGGCGGAGGGGACCGACGCCCTCCTGCGACGGGCCGGAGAGCTGCGCCGGGCCGGGCCGGGCGGTGTACTGGTCAAGATCAAGAAACCGGGCCAGGAGCACCGTGCCGACCTTCCGACGATCGGCCAACGGACAGTCGAGGTGGCGGCGGCGGCTGGGCTGCGCGGCATCGCGGTCGAGGCCGGTGGTGCCCTGGTCATCGGAGGCGACGCACTGGGCCCGGTGGCCGACTCCGCGGGCCTCTTTGTCGTCGGAATACAGACGGATTCATGACGGGCGCGGCCGCCGGCGAGGAGCGGCCTCCGCTCGTCTTCCTGGTCGCTGGCGAGCCGTCCGGCGATCAGCTAGGCGCGCGCTTGATGGCTGCCCTGAAGGCGGAGACCGACGGCAGAATCCGCTTCGCGGGCGTGGGCGGCGAAGCCATGGCCCGACAGGGCTTGGCGAGCCTCTTTCCGATCGACGAGCTGGCGGTCATGGGGATCGTCGAAGTCTTGCCGCACGTGCGCCGTATCTACCGGCGTATAGGGGACACGGTTGCTGCCGTCCGGGCCGCCCGGCCGGATGTCCTGGTCACCATCGACTCGCCGTCCTTCACCCTTCAGGTCAGCCGGCGCCTGAAGGGAAGCGGCGTTCGGCTGGTGCACTACGTGGCCCCCTCGGTCTGGGCCTGGAAGCCTTGGCGGGCGCGTCGGATGGCTGGCTATCTGGACCACCTCCTGGCACTTCTGCCCTTCGAGCCGCCCTATTTCGAGAAGCACGGTCTGGCCACGACCTTCGTGGGGCATCCGGCCGTAGAGGCGGCCGGGATGGCGCGACCCGACGGTGCCGCGTTCCGCGCGGAGCGGGCGATCCCGCCCGAGGCGCCGGTGCTCTGTGTTCTGCCCGGCAGCCGGCGCGGCGAGGTCGGGCGCCTGGCGCCGGTCTTCGGCAGGACCCTGGGCCTGCTGGCCGGACGCTTTCCCGGACTGCGCGCGCTCGTGCCCACGGTGGACACCGTCGCGGACATGGTCGAAGAGGCCGTGCGCGACTGGCCCGTGCCTGCGGAGGTCCTGAGCGAGGCTGACGCGAAGCACGGCGCCTATGCCGCGGCCGATGCCGCGTTGGCGGCCTCCGGCACGGTGGCGGTCGAGCTGGCCGTCGCGGGCCTGCCTGCAGTGATAGCCTACCGGCTCAATCCCCTGACCGCCTTTCTGGCCACCCGGATGATCAGGGTCGACCACGTCAGCGTCGTCAACTTGGTGCTGGCGCGCGAGGTCCAGCCGGAGCGCCTGCAAGGGCGCTGCACTCCCAGCGAGCTGGCGGCGGCGCTCGAGGCCTTGCTGCACGATCCGGCGGCCCGGCGGGCCCAGCGCGAGGGCTGTGCCGCGGCGGCCGGGCTGCTCGGTCTTGGTGGACCGGTGCCCAGCCTCAGGGCGGCCCGCACGATCCTTTCGGTGATCGGGTCTGGCGGTGCCGAACGGAAGACCTATAATGACTGAAACACCCTGAGGAGGAGCCATGAGTAAGGCAACGGCCGGTGGCGCCGGTGCCGGAAATTTCCGGCTGCTGCACACCATGATCCGGGTCAAGGACCTGGACAAATCGATCGATTTCTATACCCGTCTGCTCGGCATGTCGCTGATGCGCCGGACCGACTACCCCTCAGGCGAGTTCACCCTGGCCTTCGTCGGCTACGGCGATGAGGCGAGCGACGCGGTGATCGAGTTGACCCACAACTGGGGCCAGGAGGAATCCTACGATCTCGGTACCGGCTTCGGCCACCTGGCGGTCGGCGTTCCGGACATCTACGGCACCTGCGAGCAGCTGGCCGCCGAGGGCGTCTCGATTCCCAGGCCGCCGGGGCCGATGAAGCACGGCGGCAGCGTGATCGCCTTCATCGAGGATCCCGACGGCTACAAGATCGAGCTGATCGAGCGGAGCTGACGGGCTGGCCGTTCTTCAGCCGCGCTGGTCCATCGGCAGGTAGTTGCGCTGCGTCGCGCCCGTGTAGAGCTGGCGCGGCCGGCTGATCTTCTGGCTCGGGTCCTCGATCATCTCCTTCCACTGCGCCACCCAGCCGACCGTGCGGGCGACGGCGAAGAGCACGGTGAACATCGACGTTGGGAAGCCCATGGCCTTGAGGATGATGCCCGAGTAGAAGTCCACGTTCGGGAACAGCTTCTTCTCGGCAAAGTAGTCGTCCTCCAGCGCGATGCGCTCGAGTTCGATGGCGAGTTCCAGCAGCGGATCGTGCTCCACGCCGAGCTCACCCAGGACCGCATGGCAGGACTCGCGCAGCACCGCGGCGCGCGGGTCGTAGTTCTTGTAGACCCGGTGGCCGAAACCCATCAGGCGGAAGGGATCGTCGCGGTCCTTGGCCCGCTCCAGGAATTCGGGAATGCGGTCCTTGTGGCCGATTTCCTGTAGCATCTGGAGCACGGCCTCGTTGGCGCCGCCGTGCGCCGGGCCCCAGAGCGAGGCGATGCCCGCCGCGATGCAGGCGAAGGGGTTGGCGCCGCTCGAGCCGGCGATGCGCACGGTCGAGGTCGAGGCATTCTGCTCGTGGTCGGCGTGCAGAATGAAGATGCGGTCCATGGCGCGCGCCAGCACGGGGTTGATCTCGTACTCCTCGCAGGGCACGGAGAAGGTCATGTAGAGAAAGTTCTCCGCGTAGCTCAGGTCGTTGCGCGGATAGACGAAGGGCTGGCCCAGCGAAAACTTATAGGCCATGGCCGCGATGGTCGGCATCTTGGCGATCAGCCGGTGCGAGGCGATCATGCGCTGGCGCGGATCGGTGATGTCGGTCGAGTCGTGATAGAAGGCCGAGAGCGCGCCGACCACGCCGACCATGATCGCCATGGGATGGGCGTCGCGCCGGAAGCCCCGGTAGAGGTAATTGAGCTGCTCGTGCAGCATGGTGTGGTAGGTGATGGCCTTCTCGAAGGCCGCCTTCTGCTTGGCGTCGGGCAGCTCGCCGTAGAGCAGGAGCGAGCAGACCTCCATGAAATCGCTGTGCTCGGCCAGGTCCTCGATCTTGTAGCCGCGGTGCAGCAGCACGCCCTTCTCGCCGTCGATAAAGGTGAGCTTCGACTCGCAGCTTCCGGTCGAGGTGAATCCCGGATCGTAGGTGAACATCTGCGTGTCCGCGTAGAACTTGCGGACGTCCATGACGCTGGGCCCTTCGCTACCGTCGATGATCGGCAGTTCCCAGCTCCGACCGGTGCGGTTGTCCGTGAGGGTGAAGCTGTCGGCGGTCGCGGAGGGTGCTTTTTTCATGTTCGATCCTCTGTCTGCGACCTGCTTGGTCGACGGGTCTAGCTGCGCCGCAGCATAAGGCCTCCGGGCCCGGCGATCAATCTAGCCGGCGGCCCTGTCGCCGATCCGCGCCAGGGACTCCGCGCGGCCGAGTGCCGCCATGACCTCGAAAATCCCCGGCGAGGCGTTCGAGCCGGTCAGCGCCGCGCGCAGCGGCTGGGCCACCTTGCCCAGCTTGAGACCCTCGGCCTCGGCGAAGTCGCGGACCCGGGCCTCGAGCGCGGCCTCACTCCAGTCCTCTAGGTCCTGCAGCCGCGCCAGCAGGCGGCCGAGGACGACCGGCGCCTCGTCCGCCAGCAGCTTGGCCGCCTTCGGCGTTAGGGACAGGGGCCGCTCGGCCACGTAGAAGGCGGCGTTCTCCGCCAGCTCCTCGAGGGTTTTGGCGCGCCCCTTCAGGCCGGCCATGCCCCGCGCGAGGCGGTCCCGCGCCGCGCCGTCCAGGCGCTGGCCGAACCTGGCCTCGAGGCGCGGGCGGACCAGGTCGAGCAGCCGGGCGTCTTCGGCCTCGCGCAGATAGTGGCCGTTCACGCTCTCCAGCTTGGTGAAGTCGAAGCGCGCGGCCCCGCGGTTCACCGCATCGAGATCGAACCAGTCGATCGCCTGTCCGGTCGAGATGATCTCGTCGTCGCCGTGCGACCAGCCGAGGCGCAGCAGGTAGTTGCGCAGCGCCTCGGGCAGATAGCCCAGGTCCCGGTAGGCCTCGACGCCGAGCGCGCCGTGGCGCTTCGACAGCTTGGCGCCGTCGGCGCCGTGGATCAGCGGGATGTGGGCGAAGGCCGGCGGCGTCCAGCCGAGCGCCTGGTAAAGCTGGCTCTGGCGAAACGCGTTGGTCAGGTGGTCGTCGCCGCGGATCACGTGGCTGACCTCCATGTCGTGGTCGTCGACCACGACCGAGAGCATGTAGGTCGGCGTGCCGTCGGCCCTGAGCAGCACCATGTCGTCGAGCTGGGCGTTCGCGACTGTCACCGGGCCCTGCACCAGGTCGTCGATGACCGTCTCGCCCTCCTGCGGGGCCTTGAGGCGGATCACCGGCTGGACGCTCGGCGGTGCGTCAGCGGGGTCGCGGTCGCGCCAGCGGCCGTCATAGAGCTTGGCGCGGCCCTGGGCGCGTGCCTCGGCGCGCATCTCCGCCAGCTCCTCGGGCGTGCAGTAGCAGCGATAGGCCTTGCCCTCGGCCAGCAGCGCGCGGGCGCTTTCCGCATGGCGCCCGGCGCGCTCGGACTGGTAGACGACCTCGCCGTCCCAGTCGAGCCCGAGCCATTCGAGGCCGACGAGGATCGCCTGGATCGCCTCGGGCGTGGAGCGCTTCCTGTCCGTGTCCTCTATGCGCAGCCGAAAACGGCCGCCGTGGTGGCGCGCATAGAGCCAGTTGAACAGCGCCGTGCGCGCCCCGCCGATGTGCAGGAAGCCGGTCGGCGAGGGCGCGAAGCGGGTGACGATCGAAGAGGTCTCGGCGCTCATGGTACGGGCCGCATCAGGGCTTTCCGCCGCCCTTGCCTTGGACCCTGGCCCAGGTGTCGCGCAGGGCGACGGTACGGTTGAAGACCGGCCGTTCGGCCGTGGACTCCGGATCGGGGCAGAAGTAGCCGAGCCGCTCGAACTGGACCGGCTGATCGGGCCGCGCCTCGGCTAGAGCGGGCTCCAGGCGGCAGTCGGTCAGGACCGTCAGCGACTCCGGATTGAGGTCGTCCATCAGGTCGCCCGAGGCGCCCGGAATGGGCTCCCGGAACAGATGGTCGTAGAGCCGCACCTCGGCCGGCATCGACTGTTCGGCCGAGACCCAGTGCAGCGTCGCCTTGACCTTGCGGCCGTCGGGCGCATTGCCGCCGCGGGTCGCCGGGTCGTAGCTGCAGCGCAGCTCGACGACTTCGCCGGCCGTGTCCTTGACCGCCTCGCGGCACGTGAGGAAATAGGCGTAGCGCAGCCGCACCTCGCGGCTGGGCGCCAGCCTGAAGAACTTCTTCGGCGGGTCCTCCATGAAGTCGTCGCGCTCGATATAGATCTCGCGGGAGAAGGGCACCGCGCGGGTCCCGGCCGCGGGGTCCTCCGGGTTGTTGACGGCCTCCAGCTCCTCGCTTTCGCCCTCCGGATAGTTCTCGATCACGACCTTGAGCGGGCGCAGCACGGCCATGCGGCGCTCGGCCGTCTTGTTCAGCAGCTCGCGCATGCAGTGCTCGAAGTGCGCCATGTCGACCAGGGTGTCGTTCTTGGTGACGCCGATGCGCTGGCAGAAGTCGCGGATCGCCGCCGGCGGCACGCCGCGCCGCCTGAGCCCGCGGAGCGTCGGCATGCGCGGGTCGTCCCAGCCCTTCACATGGCCTTCCTCGACCAGCTGGATGAGCCGCCGCTTGGAGAGCACCGTGTAGCTCAGGTTGAGGCGCGCGAACTCGTACTGCCGCGGCGCCGAGGGCACCGGCAGGTTTTCGATGAGCCAGTCGTAGAGCGGGCGGTGGTCCTCGAACTCCAGGGTGCAGATCGAGTGGGTCACGCCCTCGATCGCGTCCGACTGGCCGTGGGCGAAGTCGTAGGTCGGATAAAGGCACCAGGCCTCGCCGGTGCGCGGGTGCGCCGCGTGGAGGATGCGGTAGAGGACGGGATCGCGCAGGTTCATGTTGCCCGAGGCCATGTCGATCCGGGCGCGCAGGACCCGCGCGCCGTCGGGGAACTCGCCGGACCGCATGCGGTCGAACAGGTCCAGGTTCTCCTCGACCGGGCGACTTCTATAGGGGCTGTCCTTGCCCGGGGCGGTCAGCGTGCCGCGGTACTCCCGGATCTCCTCGGCCGAGAGGTCGTCGACGTAGGCCTTGCCCGCGCGCACCAGGTGCTCGGCCCAGTCGTAGAGCCTCTGGAAGTTGTCCGAGGCGAAGTAGAGGTGCGTCTTCCAGTCGAAGCCCATCCAGCGCACGTCGGTCTGGATCGCATCGATGTACTCGTGCTCCTCCTTGACCGGATTGGTGTCGTCGAAGCGCAGGTGGCAGCGGCCGCCGAACTCCGCGGCGACGCCGAAGTTGAGGCACATCGACTTGGCGTGGCCGATGTGCAGATAGCCGTTGGGCTCCGGCGGAAAGCGCGTGACCACGCTTTCGGTCCGGCCCGCGGCCAGGTCCGTGCGGACGACCTCGCGGATGAAGTCGCGCGCGCCCTCCTCGGCCGCGGTATCGGCGGTGGTATCGGCCTCGCTCATGGCTGCTCGCGCTCCGGTCCCGGCTCGCTGGTGGAAAGGTCCCCGGGCCGCCCCGGGACGCGGCCGCTCTTTAGCACATCCGACGGGCCGGTGCCATGGCCGCCCTCGCACCCCGCCAGGCAGTGGGGCCAGGCGGCGGACGGGTTTGAGTATTCGAGCCCGTGCACAGTAAAATGTCTTTTGTTTTCAAGGGGTTACGGATCGCAATCCGCCGCCATGTTTCGGCTAAACCTCTGAAAACAAACGACTTCTAAATTGGGCACAGTCCCGAAATTCCGCCCGGACAGTACCGGCGCTCTCGTTTGGGACGCGGGCTATCGGTCATTCGGCGAGGCCCACGCCATCACCGGAAGCGCGAGCAATCGGCAATAATTTCCCGTTCTTGTTTACGATTCCGAAACCGGGTTCCACTACGACTGAGTTCGTAACTGCGCCCGGTTTGCGGCGCAACGTAGGGAGCGGCCGGATCGGGTTGGACGGGGAGCCGAAGGGGCAGGCATATGTCGTTGGGAACCCACTAGCGATGGCAACCGGTCGGAACATGACAACCGGCGCACGCCGAAGTGCTCTCTTGCTGTGCGCGCTGCACCTGGCCGTCTATAGCTCGCCCGGGCTCACGGCACCGCCTCGATCGTGGCATGGTCTCCAGGATCAAACCCACACCCGGGCGGTGGAACTGCAGGAGCAGGCCGGGACCGACGATGCACCACGGATCCCCTGCAAGGATTACTGGAAGACCGTTCTAAAGAACCCTTTGAAGATCTTTCGAGTGCGCTGTTACACGACCGAGGAAATCGACGAAGATCTGATTCAGAAGAAAGCCACCCTGGACGACGTTCTGAGGATTCTGAAGGACGACGATCTCGTTTCCATGCGGTTGTCTATCGCGGCCCTCGAGGGGTACTGGGATCGTCCGGAATTCATGGCTCTTTTGCGTGACCTTTGGCTCGACCGGTCGGAGAGGTATCCTGGACTCTCCTGGGATGTCATCCGGCAACCCTCGGTGAGATCGACGCTGGCAGAGGTGCTGGCTACCGGAGATCCCAGCCACTTTTCAGAATACTACGGCTATCTCCTGCGGAACCATCGGCATGAGGACCGGCACGTACGTGCGGCGGTCGCCGGCGCTTTGGGATCGCTTGGCGGCAACGACGTCGTTCCGCTTCTCGAGGAAATGGCGCGCCGTGACGACATTTTCGTTGCGAACAATGCGATCGGATCGCTGAGGGGGATCGGAACGGTCGAGGCCCGGGTTGCATTGGAACGTCTGGTCGACGACCCGACCATCAGCCAAGAAAAGAAGGAAACCACCCGTTCACAGCTTGCGAAGTTCCGATCGGCCGAACCTGCCGTCGCGTTTCCAAACTGTCCGGACACACCGCAGAACCGACCTGTCCGCCAGGGCCCGGAAAGCCGTGTCGGCGCCGAACAGATCAGGACCCGCGAGGCGTCGTATGACGAGTTGTCCAGCCTATTCGCCCAAGATCGGATGATCGAAATCGTAAACGGGCTGAATGCGATGACAGTCTACTCAGGCGATCCGCGGGTCTTGAAGCTGTGGCAGGACCTTTGGGACGAGGAGAGATCAGAGCGCCCTGAATTTTCCTGGGACTGCCTGTCACACCCGATGGTACGGGTTTCCTTGGCCAAGCTGCTCGCCGAGGTGGACCGCGCCGACTCGGCTGCCTATCGCGCGTATCTCCGCGGGGCGTTGGCGCACCAAAATCGCCACGTTCGAGCTGCCGCGGTCTTTGCGCTGGGAGAAGTGGGGTTGGTTGAGGACGTTCCGTTCCTCGAGGAGACGGTCCTGACTGAAGACGTGGATATGGCGCTCCAGGCGGTGGGCGCCTTGGCCCGCTTGGACAGCGGCCACGCACGTGACGCCCTGACGCCCTGACGCCCTGACGCGCCTACGCGATGATCCGCGCCTAGGTTCGGAGAACAAGGCCGCTATCCGGAAGGCCTTATCGCAATAGCTCAAATCCAAGATCCGGGACACAGCACCCCGGTTCCTGACAACGGCGCGCCCGCCGAGACCTTCGCATGGACGCGTCCGCACGGCCCCCCGGGCTTGGCACGGGCGCGCCGGGCTGCCAGACTTGGCCCGAGCCCTTGCGGGAACAAGCCGGAGCCGAGATGCCGAAGCTGAGCGAGCTTGCCGAGGTGACGCGCCTGCTGGAGCGGCTGGCGGCGGTCGAGGAGGCCTTGACGCCCAACGAGCGCGAGCTGTTCCACAGCCTCAAGACGAAGTACGCCACGCCCGGCGCGGGCAGTTTCGACGACCGGACCTGCCTCGAGGTCATGCTGCGCAACGTCGAGATCCGGCGCGGCTATGGCCTCGACCCGCAGGACACGGTCGGGCGGATCGTCGACCTGCCGCTGAAGGACGACGCCGAGGACGCGTGACGGGGCGCCGGACGGGACGGCCGCACTGTGCTCTTCGCGCGGCGCCTCCAGGGGCTGTATGATGCGGGCATGCCTGCCCGACCCGATAGGCCGCCGGCCGCGCTCGTCGACATAGAAACGCCGTTCGGCCGGTTTCGCGCGCCCGAGGGTGACTTGATCACGAACCAGCTGCGCGACTTCGGCGCACACACCCGCAACGAATTGGCCTTCCTGCGCAGCGTCGTAACGGCCGGCGACTACGTGATCGACGTCGGGGGCCACATCGGCACCTTCGCGATCCCGCTGGCCGCGACGGTCGGCCCGGCGGGACGGGTGTTTGCGGTCGAGCCGCATCCGGCGAGCCATGCGCTCCTGGTCCATAACGTCGCGGTCAATGGTCTGGGCGAGAGGCTCGCGACCCTGCGTGCTGCCGTGGGGGCGGCCCCGCGTGCGGCCGGTTGCGCGGAAGCCTCGCCGGCCCGCTTCTTGGAAACCGAGGGCAACACCGGGGCGACCTATCTGGTCCCGGGGCAAGCCGGGGAGGCCGCGCAGTTCGTCACCTTGGACGAGGTTGGCACGCGCCTCGTTGCCTGGGGCGGCAACCCGAAGCTCGATGTCCTGAAGATCGACGTCGAGGGGGCCGAGCTCTCGGTCCTGCGCTCGGGCGCCGGGGTGATCGGGCGGTTCCTGCCGGTCGTCTACCTGGAGGTCGTGGCCGCGCAGCTCGCCCGCTTCGGCACCGAGGTCGCCATGATCGAGGACTTCCTGAAGGGCCGGGGCTACCGCTTCTTCCGCAACGTAGGGCCCCGGAACTCGGCCGGCGACGACTTCCAGGTCCGGCAGCTCGCGCGGCTCTCGGACGGCGGCGCCTTCTTCGACTGCCTGGCGATCCACGCCGAGAGCAGGCGTTTGGGGCCGGTCCTGGAACGTGTTGGCGAAGCGGGATGACCCGGCCGGCGGGACAGTGTAGGTACGGCCGGCCATGACGATCCGTTTTTCCTGCGTCGTCGACGAGGCGGCCAAGTTCCATCAGCAGGCCGTCGTCTTTGTCGCGAGCGCGATCGTTCTCGCCGGAATTTCGCCGGACCAGATCTACGTTCATGTAATCGGCGGCCGGGAGACTTCCGCGACCCGTCATCTTCGGGGGCTCGGCGTCACGATCGTGCCCTGCCGCCCCTTCGACCCCGCGCATCCTTACTGCAACAAGCTGCTGCAGTTGCGGAGCGCCCCGCTGCAGGACGCCGATCTTCTGGTCCTGTGCGACTGCGACCTGGCTTTCGCGGGACCGATCGGCGACGCTCTCGAGGGTATGCGGCTGCGGGCCAAGATCGTCGATTGTGCCAATCCGCCGTTGTCGATCCTGGAGGGTCTTTTCCGGAGCGCTGACTTTCCCGGCCCGTTGCGCACGCGCAAGGTCGATTTCTCGGACGACGCGACCCAGCGCAACAACTGCAACGGCGGGCTCTATGTCCTGCCCCGGGGCCTCTATGGGCGCCTTGCCGGGACCTGGCCCAAGTGGGTGCAGTGGCTGCACGAACGGATCGACGCGCTCGAGGGTTACGCCATGCATTCCGATCAGGTGGCCTTTGCCTTGGCCCTGGAAGAGCTCGGCGTGGATGTCGATCATCTACCCCCGACCCACAACTACCCGACCCACCTCGGGAGCCTGCTCACCGACACACCGACCCCGCCTGCGGTGCTGCATTATCACAGTCGCTATTCCCTGGACCGTGGACTCCTGCCCACGGGCCTCGCGAACGTCGATACGGCGGTCGGGCGGGTAAACGGCGTGATCCTTCCCGTCCTTGCGTCCTTGCAAAGAGAGTCGGCGGACCTCTGCTGACTGGGTGAACCGCCTGTGGCCCCTGGGGGAGGGGCTCGGCCTGACACACGCCTCGCGGTCATTGCCGTCTTGAGGTACCATGGGCCGGAGGGGCCGAAGTCGGCCCCCCGGGAAGGCGCGCGGCATGGCGGCACAGGATCCTGCGCTCGAAACCGGCGGCACGGCCGGCGATATGGCTGGCGGCGGGCGCGCCGCCGCGGCGCTGCTCCGGCTGAAGCGGGAGTTCGAGGCCGAGCGCGAGCGCTGGCTGCTGTGGCTGCCGGTCGTCTTCGGGGCGGGGATCGGCGTCTACTTCTCGCTGCTGGTCGAGCCGCCGCTCTGGCTGGGCGTGGCGGGGCTGGGGGCATTGGCGGCGGCCGGACTGCTCGCGTGGCGGCGGCCCGGACTTTGGCTGACCCTGATCGCCCTAGGGGCGCTCGCCGCCGGCTTCGCCGCGGCGCAGGCGCGGACCCATTTCGTCGCCGCGCCGGTGCTGGAGAAGACGCACGGCCCGGCGCGGGTCACCGGCCAAGTGCTCTCGGTCGAGCCGCGCGCGGCCGGCGGGCGGGTTCTGTTGCACCGGCTCGAGGTGGCCGGGCTGGACCCGGCCGGCACCCCGGCGCGGGCGCGGGTGCGCCTGACGATGCGGGAGCCGGGCGGTTTCGTCCCGGGCGACCGGATCCGGGTCCGTGCCGTGTTGCGCCCGCCGCCGGAGCCCGCCGCGCCCGGCGCCTTCGACTTCGCCCGCCGGGCCTATTTCGAACGGCTCGGCGCCGTCGGCTACGCGGTCGGCCACGCGGAGCGGCTGGACCGGGGCGGGCAGGCCCAGGGGACGGCCGAGGCCTGGCGGCTCTGGTGGGCGGGGCTGCGCGACGCCGTCGCCCGGCAGGTCCTCGCGGCCCTGCCGGACGCGCGGGGCGCGCTGGCCGCGGCCCTGATGACCGGCGAGCGCGGCGCGATTCCCGAGCCCGTGATCCAGGCGATGCGCGACTCGGGCCTGGCCCACCTGCTGGCGATCTCCGGCTTGCACATGGGGCTGGTCGCCGGCCTGCTGTTCTTCGCACTAAGAGCACTCATGGCGCTGGCTCCGGCGCTGGCGCTGCGCCAGCCGATCAAGAAGTGGGCGGCGATTGCGGCCGCATGCGGCGCCTTCGCCTACCTCTGCCTAGTCGGCGCGCCGGTGCCGACACAACGCGCCTTCCTGATGGTCTCTCTGGTGCTGCTGGCGGTGGTCCTGGACCGCAGCGCGCTCTCGCTGCGCCTGGTCGCCTGGGCGGCCTTCGCGGTGCTGCTGATCGCACCCGAAAGCCTCTTGAGTGCCTCGTTCCAGATGTCCTTCGCGGCGGTCACGGGGCTGGTTGCCGGTTACGAGGCCCTGGGCGCGCGGGGCCGCGCGGCGGTCGCGGAGCGGGGGGCCGCCGGCCGTCTGGCGCTCTATCTGGGGGGCGTGGCGCTGACCTCGGTGATCGCGATCGCGGCGACCGCGCCCTTCGCGGTTTATCACTTCAACCGCATGGCCTGGTACGGCCTGGCGGCGAACCTGGTCGCGGTGCCGCTGACCGGCTTCTGGATCATGCCCTGGGCGCTCTTGGCCTTCGTGCTGCTGCCCTTCGGGCTCGAGGCGCTGGCGCTGGTGCCCATGGGCTGGGGCCTCGGCGCGGTGATCGCCGTGGCCGAGACGATCGCGAGCCTGCCCGGCGCGGTCCTGCCGGTCAGGGCCATGCCGACGGCCGGGCTGCTTCTCATGGTGGCGGGGGGGCTGTGGCTCTGCCTGTGGCGGCGGCCCTGGCGGCTGGCCGGGCTGGCGCTGGTGCTCGCCGGGCTGGCGGGCGCGGCCCTGGTCCGCCCGCCCGATCTGCTGGCCAGCGGCGACGGCAAGCTGCTCGCGGTACGCGGGGCCGACGGCGAGGTCTGGCTGTCGTCGTCGCGCCGGGCGCGTTTCACGGCCGAGACCTGGTTGCGCCGGGCCGGGCGCGCGGAGGCCTCGGCCTGGCCGCGCGACGCCGCCGCGGCCGGCGGGGCACTGCGCTGCGACGCGCTGGGCTGCATCTACCGGGCCAAGGACCAGGTCGTCGCCCTGGCGCTCGACGGCCGGGCGCTGGCCGAGGACTGCCGGAGCGCCACGGTGCTGATCAGCCTGGAGCCGCTCCGCCGCCGGGCCTGTCCGGGCCCGCGGGTCCTGATCGACCGCTTCGACCTGTGGCGCGAGGGCAGCCACGCGCTCTGGCTCTCGCCCGCGGGCGTGCGCGTGGAGAGCGTCGCGGGGTCGCGCGGCCGCCGCCCCTGGGTACGGTGGCGGCCGGAGTGGGGGGATTGATGGTGGCGAAGGGCAGAACTCCTGGCCATCCTTCGACAAGCTCAGGATGAGGATTGTTGTTTTGAATCAATTAGTTAACTTATACCAATCTTCCTCACCCCGAGCTTCCTCATCCCGAGCTTGTCGAGGGACGAAGGGTGAGGGAGGGAGCACGGCCCCGTGAAACCCGGGATCAGTACCGGCGCAGCAGGCAGATCAGGCGGCCCTGGATCTGGACCCGCTCGGGCGGGAAGATCCGGGTCTCGTAGGCGGTGTTGGCCGGCTCCAGCGCGATCGACTTGCCGTGCCGGCGGAAGCGTTTGAGGGTCGCCTCCTCGTCGTCGATCAGGGCCACGACGATGGCTCCGGTCTCCGCCGTCTCGCCGCGCTCGATCACCACGGTATCGCCGTCCAGGATGCCGGCGTCGACCATGGAGTCGCCCTCGACCGCCAGCGCGTAGTGCTCGCCCCGGCCGAGCAGCCCGGCCGGCACGTCGACATAGTTCGAATGGTCGCGCAGCGCCTCGATCGGCGTGCCGGCGGCGATCTTGCCGTAGAGCGGCAACTGCACCGCGTCCACGACCGAGGCCACCGTGGTGCCGGGCAGGGACGTTCGGAAGGCGCCCTGGATCACCCTGGGCGCGAACTGGCCGCCCGCAGCAGCGGCCTGGGGCATGTCGTCGGGCAGGCGCAGCACCTCGACGGCGCGCGCCCGGTGGGGCAGGCGGCGGATGAAGCCGCGCTCCACCAGGCCGGTGATCAGGCGGTGGATGCCGGACTTGGACTTCAATCCGAGCGCTTCCTTCATCTCGTCGAACGAGGGCGAAACGCCCTCCGCGCCGAGATGGTCGTGGATGTAGAGCAACAGTTCGTGCTGTTTCTTGGTCAGCATGGTCCGTCTAGCCCCCGCTGTCTGGACAAGCACAAGATCTAGAACAAAACGAAAACCTCGCCCCATGTTCTAGTTTGGTTCTCTTCGCGCGTCAAGCCTCGACGTGCCGGAAAGTGCACATTCCCGGAAAAAAGATGCCCGGGGCGGGTCAGACGCCGAAGGTCCCGCCGGCCAGCGGCACGATCGGCACCGTGTCGCCGGCTTGGGCGGGCGGCGCCTCGGGCGGCCGCACGATCAGGCAGTCGGCGTGGGCCAGCGTCGCGAACATGGAGCTGTCCTGGCGCTCGAAGGCCGTGGCCATGCGGCGGCCCTCGGCATCGAAGGTCAGATGGGCGCGCAGGTAGTCCTGGCGCCAGTCGTTGGCCCCGAGCGCGGCGCCCAGTACCGCGGTCTCCGCCGGCCGGTCCCCGGGGGCGCGGCCGAGCATCGCGTCGATCGCCGGGCGCAGGTAGAGCAGGGCGCAGACCAAGCTGGAGACCGGGTTGCCGGGCAGGCCGAGCAGGGGGATCTCGCCCATGCGGCCGAACATCAGCGGCTTGCCGGGACGCATGGCGATCTTCCAGAAGTCGAGCTCCAGGCCGCTTTCGTCGAGCGCCTGGCGCACCAGGTCGTGCTTGCCGACCGAGGCGCCGCCGGTCGTGACCAGCAGGTCGGCGCCGCGCGCGCCCGCGGCCAGGGTGACGAGCGACTCGCGGCTGTCCTTGGCGATGCCCAGGTTGACGGGTTCGCCGCCGCAGACCGCGACGAAGGCCGCGAGCGCGAGGCCGTTCGAGCCGATCAGCTGGTTGGGGCCGACCGGCTCGCCGGGCAGGACCAACTCGTCGCCGGTCGAGAGGATCGCGATGCGCGGACGCCGCCGGACCCTGAGCCAGGGCACGTTCATGGCCGCGGCCAGGCCGACGTCGCGCGCTGTGAGTAGCCGCCCTGCTTCTATACCGACCTCGCCGGCGCGGAAGTCGAGGCCGGCCGCGCGCACGTAGGTACCGGGGCCGGCGCCCTCCTTGACCGTGATCCGCGGGCCCTCGGCCTCGGTGTTCTCCTGGATCACGATGGCGTCGGCGCCGCGGGGCAGGGGGGCGCCGGTGAAGATGCGCACGGTCTGGCCGGCCTCGACCGTGCCCTCGTAGCAGCCGCCCGCCGGCGCCTCGCCGATCTCGGTCAGCACGGCCGGCACCTCGGCGACGTCGGCGGCGCGCACGGCATAGCCGTCCATGGCCGAGACCGCGGCCGGCGGCTGGGTCACGCGCGCAACGACGTCCTCGGCGAGCACCCGCCCGAGCGCCTCGCCCAGGCCGACGGTCTCGACCGCGAGCGGCCCGAAGGCGGCGGTGATGCGCGCCAGCGCTTCCTCGACCGATATCATCAGGGCGCCTCGTAGATGCCTGATTTACCGCCGGATTTATGGATCAACCGGATCTCGCCGATGCGCATGGCACGGTCGACCGCCTTGCACATGTCGTAGATCGTCAGCGCCGCGACGGAGACGGCGGTCAGCGCCTCCATCTCGACCCCGGTCTTGCCGGTCAGCCGGCAGGTCGCGGCGATGTCCACGGCGTTTCGCGCCGGGTCCAGGCTCAGGTCCAGCTCGACCGAGGTGAGCAGCAGCGGATGGCAGAGCGGGATCAGGTCCGGCGTGCGCTTGGCCGCCATGATGCCGGCCAGACGCGCCACGGCCAACACGTCGCCCTTCTGCACGCCGCCGTCGCGGATCAGCGCCAAAGTTTCGGGCGCCATGGCGACCGAGCCGGCGGCCACGGCGACCCGCTCGCTATCCGGCTTGGCGGACACGTCGACCATCACCGCCTTGCCCTCGGCGTCGAAGTGGCTGAAGCGGGCCATGGTTCCGCGCCGCCCGGTCAGGCGCCGGCGGGCGTCGTCACGCCCTGCAGGGCGGCCGTGGCGGCCGTCACGTCGTCCTGGCGCATCAGCGATTCGCCGATCAGGAAGGCCCGGGCGCCCGCGGCCAGCATGCGCTCGAGGTCGGCCGGGGCGCCGAGACCGCTCTCGGCCACGATCAGGCGGTCGGCCGGCACCCGCGGCGCCAGGCGCTCGCAGGTCGCAAGGTCGACCTCGAGGGTCTTCAAATCGCGGTTGTTGATGCCGATCAGCGGCGAGGTCAGCGCCAGCGCGCGCTCCAGCTCGGCCTCGTCGTGCACCTCGATCAGCACGTCCATGCCCAGCTCCAGGGCGAGCTGCTCCAGCGCGGCGGCCTCGGTATCGGCGAGCGCCGCCATGATCAGCAGCACGCAGTCGGCGCCAAGCGCCCGGGACTCGACGATCTGGTAGGGCTCGAGCATGAAGTCCTTGCGCAGCACCGGTAGCTCGACCGCCGCCCGCGCGGCCTCGAGGTAGCTGTCCCGGCCCTGGAAATAGAGCTCGTCGGTCAGCACCGAGAGGCAGGTCGCCCCACCCTCCGCGTAGGCCCGGGCAAGGGCCGGCGGGTCGAAGTCGGCCCGGATCAGGCCCTTGCTGGGCGAGGCCCGCTTGATCTCGCAGATCAGGCCGTAGCCGCCCTCGGCGGAGCGCTCGGCCAGGCGCCGGTGAAAGCCGCGCGGCGGCGGCGCGGCGGCGGCCCGCGTCTCCTGCTCGGCCAGCGGCCGGGCGGCCTTGCGCGACTTGACCACGGTCAGTTTGTCGGCGCAGATGCGTTTCAGGATGTCGCTCACGCGGGCGCCTCTTCGTTGGTGATCGCGATCAGCCCTTCGAGCGCCTTCATGGCCCGGCCGCTGTCGACCGATTCGGCGGCCAGGGCGACGCCCTGCTTCAGTGTTTCCGCCTTGCCGGCGACGATCAGGCCGGCCGCGCTGCCGAGCAGCACCGCGTCCCTGAACGGGCCGTGCTCGCCGCCCAGCATGGCGCGCAGCACCCGGGCGTTCTGCTCGCCGTCGCCGCCCTTGAGGTCCTCGAGCCTGGCG